>JGI2924J29684_1078576_pt1 | contig 69820 bp, 48 predicted proteins | sample BenlonsequencITS_FD_29684 | JGI IMG/M metagenome (IMG submission 29684)
GCCGCAGGAAGATAGGCATGCGTCACGCGGTCTGCGGAATTGGGCGGCGATTTTTCGCAAGTGGACACCTCTTGTCAAAGGTCGTTCCGGGCGGATTCGAAGACCTCGAGGAACGCGCTATTGGTCTGTTCCCGTTCCCCCGGGCAGGTTGATATTCTGCCCCCTGCCGCACTCGCTGCGGCAGGGGGCAGAGTCTCGTGGCGGGCGGGCGAGTGGTAGCCGATTCCGCTGTGCCGCCTGGCGGGGTTGTGGAAGGCTTCGATGTGTTCGAAGACCGCTTGGGCGAGGTCGTGGTGGTCGGCCCATTCGTGTCGGTCGAGGAGTTCGACCTGCATGGACGAGAAGAACGACGCCATGAGCGCGTTGTCGTCGGCGCGGGCCACCGCGCCCAAAGGGCCTCTTTCTCGCAGCCAGCGCCCGAAGAGCTGTGACACGCACTGGCTTCCAGGGGCGCTGTGGACCACGGTGCCACGGGGTTTGCGCCGCCACCGCGCTGTGTCCAGGGCGTCTGTGACTCACTCGGCTTTGATGTGGTCGGCTATCGACCAGCCCACCACCTTGCGGGAGAACACGCCTGGGACCGCCGTGCAGCGGACCCAGCCCTCTGCGGCGGGGCGCTGGGTGATGTCGGTGACCCAGCGCCGGTTCGGCTCCTCCGCCCGGAACTGGCGCTTGACCAAGTCCGGGCGCGTCGCCGGGGCAGGCCCCGGCGATCCCCGCCGAGCGCATGAGCCTGGCGGCGCGCTGTGGGCGACCCGGACGCCGAGCCCGAGGCGCGGCTTCGCGCGCACGCGCCGGACCCCGTAGGCATCCCGCGAGCCCGACCACACTTCCCTGATCGTGCTGCCCAATGCCTCGCCCGCGACCTCGCGGGGCGGGGGGAGGACGGCCGAGCTGCTCGTCATGCCCCAAGCGGGAGACGCCCAGGACCCGGGCAGGCCGCCGCGCCGGGAAAACTGTCGTCGTGCTGGCTCACGGCCAGCCGGAACCCCTTTCAGGGGGACGTTCTCCCTGGTGAAGTACGCGCTGGCTTTGCGCAGGACCTTGACCTCCGTCGCCAACACCCTCGTTCGGCGGCGCAGCTCGACCAGCTCTTTGCGCTCGTGAGCCCTTCTTTGCGGCCCTCGTCAACATCCGCCCAGATCTTTTGCGATCCGCCTCCTGAGGAATTCGCTCGAGTAATCGCTGCGGCTCTCCTGGCGGATTGGGCGCAACGGGTTCTTGGGACTGTGGATTCGACGGATGCCACGCCACAATCTTGCCTGCGATCTCCTCCTGCATGAGATCAAGGCGCTCTCTCGCGCGGCGCACCTGCCCCTGAGGAAGACTGTTGCCTGGTCAATCGCTACCTGCTTCAGCCAGCGCGGTTTCAGCGGCTTCGCGTGTGCAAGCGTAACCTGAGTCCGGCTGGTTTGAGGGTGGGGTGCTCGGTCGCCGTGATCGTGTACCCCGGGTCGGGCTCGAGGTCGAACTGGTGCAGGATCGCGGCCAGGGTCAGAATGATCTCGTGGAGGGCGAACTGGCGGCCGATGCACGCCCTCGGGCCCGTGCCGAACGGTTTGTAGATGCGAGGCGGCAGGCTCCTGATGTTCTCGGGGGAGAAGCGGTCCGGGTTGAACCGATCAGCGTCCGCCCCCCACGAGGCCGGGTCCCGGTGCGCCCCGATGAGCAGGACGAACACCCAGTCTTTCTGTTTGAAGGCGTGGCCTCCGACGGTCGTGTCTTTCCTCGCGCGGCGGAAGTATCCTGGCGCGACCGGCCACAGTCGCAGCGTCTCGTCGGTGACGCGGCGCAGGTATCGGAGCTTCGCGACGTCTTCGTAGCCGATGTCCGGGAAGTCCCGTCCCGGCCAGCGGGCTTCCACCTCCGCCTGGGCCTGTCTCGCGAGCTCCGGTTGTTCCGCGAGATGGTGCAGTGCGAAGGACACGGCGTTCGCGCTGGTCTCGCTGCCGGCGATGAGGAAGGTGAGGATCTGGTTGCGGATGTTCGCGTCGTCGAGCTGTTCGCCGGTCTCCGGGTCGACGGCCGTGAGCATGAGGTCGAGGATGTCCGTCGGGCTCTCGTGCGGGTTGCGCCTGCGCTCGCCGACGATGTCGTCGACCGTGCGCTTCGCGAGCGTCATGTCGGCCTGGTGCTGATGTTCCCGCTTGCGCAGGAACATCCGCTCGAACCAGGGCAGCACGTCGGTCCTGCGTTGCGCGTATGTCAGTTCTCGCACGATCGCGGCGATGAGCGGGCTCTCCTCCCGGCTCGACAAAAGGTTGAAAGAGTGGCCGAAGCCTGCTCTGGAGATGACCTCCAGCGTGAGTTTGTTCATGCTGTCGACCACATCGACCCAGGCGCCGCTCCTCGCGTCCTCGGCCCAGACTTCGACCAGCTCCTCGACCGCGCCCCGGATGCTCGCGTGGTAGTTGACCATGGCCGAGCGCGAGAACGCGGGCATCAACACGTTATGCGCCTTCTGCCAGTTCGGCTCCCGGTTGTAGGCGGTGAACAGCCCGTCTCCTGCCATCGGGCGCAGTTTATGCAGAGCCGGGCCGACGTGCTTCTCCCACGCCTCCTCGTTGTTGACCTCTTCGATCTCCCGAGCGCCCGCGACGACTCTGAGCGGGAAGCCGAAGAAGACCTGCTCGAAGACTGGGCCAGCTTCATGAGACAACGGGACCAAGCTTTGGGTGGGTTTGGCCAGGTCCAGCCGCAGCAGGTCGCCGAGGAGCGGCAGTCGGAAACGCGGATGCGGCAACCCTGCCCTCGTGGGTTTTTCGGCTGCGATTGGGTCGGTCATGCCATGCTCGCTGTTCTGCTTGTCGGGGCCGGATCCTCGTTGCGCGGAGAGGTGGTCTTTGTTGCGTGTGCCTTCTGCAAGCACTGGGAGAGTTCGAGGAGCTCGAGCGTTTCCTCTTCCAAGCTCCTCGCGGTGGAAGGGATCTCGATCCTTTGGTCCGGCGGCGATTTCGGCCCGCCTGCGCGCTTTGCTTCCAGCGCCAACACGAGTTGCGATGCGAGCTGCGCCGTGGACGCGGCGTCTTTGTCCCCATCGCAGTCTTCCAGGAACCGCATCCGTTCTGTGAGGGGTGTTCGCCGGGTGTATTGCCGGAGCTGTTTGAGCGAGTCCCTGATCTCCACGACCATCCGGTTCAGCTCGTAGTCCGTCACGCGCCTGCGTTTTTTGGGCCGCAGGGACGGGTCGAGCACGGTTTCCGGAAAAAGCGCGGTGAGCTCGGCCCACAACGGCAGCAACTGGCGGCGCATCCTCCCGCGTTTGTCGAGGCCGAGCCGCTCGCGCGCGTCGCCGACGCACGCCCACGACATCACGACGAGGACGGCGAGGAGAACCCAGAAAAAATTGCGCGAATGCGTCTCTATTCTGAACTCGACTGTATGCGCTGCCCCGAATTCTTCCAGCACAGCGAGCACAAATGCCAGAAGGCAGACGAAACTCATGATGAAGGCAATGACAGCAAGGTTCAGGAGGACAAGAACGCGCCGCGCGTTCTCCCTCGCCCCCGGCAAGTCCTTGGCGCACAGCCGGAAGATCTGCACGGAGAGGATGACGGGGAAGACCCAGAAGAGCGCCCAGACCACGACCGTGTCCCAGCCGAGTGGCTCCTCGAGCCGCGCACCCGCCGCACGCGCCCTGGTCCCCGCCACGAAGATCATGGCTCCGACCGCGAGACCTCCGACGCGGTGCAGGGTGTGGCGGCGGCGCACCGCCGCCGGACTCCGGCCCATCATGACCGCCGTCACGCCGAGGAACTCCGCGCACGTCGAAGACTGCAAGCACAGGGCGAACTGCGAGACCGTGATGGAGCCGATCGGGGCGTGGTCGGCGACGAACCTCTCGAAGAGAGGGTCCGCGAGCAGCTGGACCGCCACCATCGTGCAGAGCATGATGTTGGTATAGCGGTCGAACTGCGTCGTGTTGCGCCAGGCAAGGCGGAGAGCCACGATCAGCAGGAACACCGCGAGGACGGGCCAGGCCACAGCGCTCGGGATGGACGAGATCATTCTTCTTTGAGGAACACGCGGGAGAAATCCGGCGCGCTCTCGGATTTCACCTCCTTGGGCCTTGCCATCATCAGGCTCGCGAATAGCTCCGCCTCTTTCTCCCTCGGCTCGCCGTAGGCGGTGCGCCCCAACGCGGCGCGCACCGTCGCAGGATCGAGGTGCGGCAAGAGCGGCTGGGCCATCCGCGCGAGCCCCTCGTCCCCGGCCCCTTTGTCGTGGCCGAGGATCATATGCCCGAGTTCGTGCATGATGATCTGGTCGGCGTGGTACTCCGAGGTCCCCTCTTCGAACAGCACGATGTCGTCGTGCTCTCGCACGAGCCACAATCCGCAGGGGTTGTCCGCCAGTATTGCGGCGGGCACGGGCATCAGCGTGATCGCCCGCCCCCGCACCCGCGCGACGTTTTCGACGAACCGCGCGCGATCCCACGGCTCCGGTATGTCCAGCCGCTCGATGAGCGCGCGGACCTCTTTCTCAGACCTCGCGCCGCTTTCGGCCCGCGCCCTACGCTTCGCCCACAGCATGCGGCCCCCTCGGCGCGATGGGCGGCAGGTGCTCCAGCTCTCGCATTCTGTCGACAAGCCCGGCCAAGTTCGCGATCGACTCCGAAGTCAGGCCAGAGAGCCGCGTCGCGATATCGCGCACGCCCATGTCCCGCATCGCCCTCACCAGTCTCAGTTCAGCTTCCACTTCGGTATCGGTGTCGTTGTCGGTGTCGACAAGGTACGAGGCCGGTACGCCAAAGTACTCGGCGATCGCCTGGATGTTTTGAATCGAGGGGTTCGTCCGCTTGCCCGTGCGCAACAGGCACAAGTACGGGCCGCTCATCTGCACCCCGGTCTTCTCGAAGATCCCCTCGGCCACCGTCGCGTCGGAAACGATTTCTCCAGCTGGAGCCATGGTTTCGTACAGCATGCTGATCCTAGACGACAGATTATTCGCCCGTTGTCGTTGCGTGGTGTTTACAAGTGGTTCGGTGCTCATCTACTTCGCCTCGTCATTTTCTGGGGCCAAATCCAGATTCACAAAATTTTACCAGTCGAGCGCACATGCGAAGAGTTGACCAGTAATGCAGGAACGATTTCCGTCCGGAACTGGGGGCGGTCCGCGGGCGAAGCATCGATTTGGGCGGGGTTCGCGCCGTCAGGCGGCGCCGGATACCCGCCAGCGGGCATATGCGGGGGCCGCTCAGCGCCAAACCCGCATTTCAGGAATAACTTCAGCGTTTCCCCGGGTCAGGGCTGGCCGCTCGTTCCGCGTTTTCCACGATCACGTTCCGCGCCTTTTTCTCGTATGTCCTGATCAGGGGCTTGGCAATTTCCGCCCAGTCCCACGGGGCCTGGGTCCGGATCGTTTCGTGGACTGAAATGCAGGACCAGTCGGGCGAGGTAAGGGTATACGGGGTTCCCTCAACCTGTGAAACCGCGAAAACGCTCGAAGGCCCGTCCACTGCTGGATGGGCCTTCGATTCGGGGTGTGTTTTCCGTTGTGGGCGGCCCTGGGCCTCAGATCACTGGGTGAATGCTGCGCTGAGGCTGGCGCAGTTAGGCGCTGGGCTGCCGTGGCAGCGGTCGAACCGCGCGGAGCGCCAAGATATTCCTGGCCAGCATGCGGCCGATCATGGCAAGGAGTTGTTCGCGCCAGGTGGTTTATTCCCGGTTTTCCGGGCATATGCACCCTAGAACTGCCTGCCTTCTGCGTATCGTGTGCCGACAGCTGGTGGTACTTTAGAGAGCTGTGCCAGGTCTTCGTGGGTGAGGTTGAGATCGCCCGCGCGGAAGTTTTCCACGAGGTATTGTTCCTTCTTGGTCCCAGGTATCGGGATGATGTGGTCTCCGAGCGCAATGGTCCATGCGATCGCCACTTGCGCGGGGGTCGCGTTGTGCCTTTTGCGACTTCTCGGACTATGTCGACGATTTGGAGATTCTCGGCGATAGCATCATCCTGGTAGCGGGAGTTCGAGTACCGGAAGTCGGACTTTTCCAACTGGCTGACGCTTGTGATCGTGCCAGAGAGGAAGCCTCGGCCCAATGGTGCGAAACTAGCCCCGTTCTTCGCGCACCAGCCGACCACATCGCCCGAGACTGAGTTCGGGTCGCGCGCGTCCTGGCTCCACAAAGAAAATTCTGACTGGATCGCTGTCACCGGATGTTCTGCGTGCGCTGCTGCTTGCGCAACACTTACTTCTGATAATCCGAGATATCGCGCTTTGCCTTCTTCGACAAGCTGCCGCATGGCCCCCATGTCTCTAAAAGAGGGGTGTTTTTGTCGACTCGGTGCAAGTAGAGCAGCTCGACATGGTCTGCGCCCAACCGGCGCAGACTGGCCTCCGCCGATGCTCGGACATTCTTCGGGGAGCCGTCGGTGTGCATGGCCCTCGTCTTGAGGTCGTCAACGACGAGGCCTAGTTTGGCGGCTAGCACGATCCGGTCGCTGTGCGCGCCGAGCGCTGAACCGAGCAATTGCTCGTTGTGCCCGTCCCCATACACGTTCGCGGTGTCGAAGAAATCAACGCCGAGCTCCAATGCCTTCCGGATGACTGCGACAGATTGCTTGTCGTTCCTTGTCCCCTCGCTGTATCCCCAGCTCATGCCCATGCAGCCCAGCCCTGGAGCAGTCACGGTGGACGCTGTGCTTCCGAGTGCTCGTTTTTTCACGGCTATTTCCTTCACTTTTGTTTGTTGTAGCTGATTTCCTGCGCGAATGCTGCTTGCGCGGTGTGTGTCCGGCGTTGCGTGTAATGCCCCATGGAAAAGCCGCCGTCAACGGGGAGCGGGGGGCTGATTCAGTCAAGAGGGGAGACTCCGTGTTCTTGAAACACGGTTTTTGCGATGACGAGGGCGTTGATGGCTCTTGGGAATCCGGCGAAGGAGGAAACTTGGATGAATGCCTCAACGATCTCTTTGGCGTTGAGGCCCACATTCAACGCGCCGTGCAGATGCGCTCGCAATTGGCCTTCACAGCCGCCGATCGCGGCCAACGCCGAGATGGTGGCGAGCTCTCGGTCGCGCAGGGAGAGCCCCTCTCGGTTGTAGATCCTGCCGTAGCCGTGTTCCATGGTGAGCTGGACGAAGTCTGGGGCGATATCGGCGAGCGGGCTGAGATCGCGAGTCCCGGCCTCTCCTACGACAGCGGCGAAAACTTCCTCGGCGGAGAGGTTCGAAGCTTGGTTTTTGCTCATGGCGTTTCTTCTTTCTTGTCGGTCTTGCTCCATTCGGGCAGGGATGGCTGGTCGATCGGAGAGGAGCGGCCCTGTCTTCGGAGCCTGGTCTCGGTCAGAGGCCGGGGTGTCCAGTCTGCGTCAGCGGGATTGAACCCGGAACCCGGGACCACGATCGCATCGAGCGTCGTGTCGTCCAGCCGCGCCGACACGCCGCAGAGTAAATCGTCGCGTTGTTCCTGGGCGCGCGGCGCGATAGCGGCGAGCTTGAAGATCGAATACGGAGGCTGGTGGATTTTTGCGCGGGCATGGCGGCGGCGTTCGGCGAGCCAGAGCGCCTCGACTATCATTTTGGCCGGATATCCTGAGGCTCCCACGGCCCGGACTGTGCCGCTGCGCACGAAATCGGACAAAACGCCCAGAGCCTCGTCGAGGTCGGTGTGCCGGTCCTGGCGATGCAATTGGTAGAGATCAATATGTTCGGCGCAAAGCCGGCGTGGGCTCGCGTGCAGGGCGTCGGTCGGGCGCCTCCGCGAGTTCCCTCCGCTGTCCAACGCGGATCGGATGATGCGCGCGCGTCTTGGTCCGGGTTGGCGAACTTGTCGAACATCATGGTCCCCAGAGCGAGCTCGCGCACCAGATCCCTGTGCCTCCGGGCATCTGCTGCCGCACGGTGTCCGCGCTGAGGCTCACTGCTTGCTTGTCGTAGTCGGTCGAACCACAATGATGACGCGGTCTGCGGCATCGGCGGGCGGCTCGGTGTATGGGGCGCTGTAGCGGACGCAGAGCTCGAGAAAAAATTTCGCGCCAGGGTCAGGCACGACCTCAACGAGATCTCCGCGCACCTCAAGATACCGGTAGGGATTGTCTGGGTCGGTGACAGACATGGCGAAATGGGGTTTCGCTTGGAGGTTCTTGCACTTCTGGCGTTTGCTGGTGTTTGTGAACCGGATGAGTTCGCCGTCCCAGGCGAACCACATCGGGTTCACTTGGGGCGAGTTGTCAGGACGGATGGTTGCTAAGTGCCCGTAGAGGGGCCGCTGAAGCAGATCTTCGTAACCTTCGGGGATGATGCTCACTTTTCTTCCTTTCTAGAGAAAAAATACTGCTGAACTATTGCTTGCTGCTGACTGTATTGCCGGGCATTGTGACTGTGGGATTGGGTCTGATGCAGAGGTACGAGGTGAAGCATGTTATCGCGGTCAGGATGAAGGCGATAAGTGTTGAAATCCGCACCCCGTGCCCGATGCCATGGTCTCCAGCGAGCAAGGACCCGAAAAGAGCGGTGCCGAGCACGCTGCCGATCTGGCGAGCAGGGTTCAAGACACCTGAGGCTACGCCGGCCAGTTCTGCGCGAGTCGAGTCCAACAGCGCCATCGTCATGGACGGTGCGGTGATGCCGATGCCGATACCAGTCGGGGCGCTCAAGCTGATCAGCAGCCACAGTGGCGCGTCTGGGAGAATGAAGAAGAGCGCGAGATAACCGGAAGCACCGATAGCCTGTCCCGCGACGAGCGGTCGAGCCAGTCCTCCTCGTCCCACAACCGAGACAACATGCTCTTGGGCAACTTCGCCAGGAAAGCGACATCGGCCATGCCCGCCTTCGCCTCGTCGGCTATCCCGTGCAGTGTCGACGCTTGCTGAGGATGAACCGACCAGGGTTGTGGCCACGCGGCCCAGGGTCTAGGTGGAGGCCGGGGCGGGCTGGTTGACCCGGTACCAGGCCCTGCCGTTGTCGGCGAGGCGGTCGAGGGCGTCGTCGCCGAGGACCTGGGTGATCTGGTCCAGATCTGAGGCGCGGAAGGGGCGCGGCGCCCTGGTGCCGGGCAGGTCCGTGCCGAAGAGCAGCGCTTGGGGGTTCACTGCGTCGATGCGCCGCAGGGCCGCGGCGACATCGAGCCGGACCCTGCCGAATCCGGTGGCTTTGACCCGGACGCCTCGGTCGGCGGCTTCGAGCACATGCGGCAGGCCTTCTTCGCTGAGCCCCAGGTGGTCGACACTGACCAGGGGCAGTTGCTTCAGGAGCGGCAGAAGGCCGGGGAGTTGGGCGCCGTCGACATAGAGTTCTGTGTGCCAGCCTGCGACGTCGTGCGCGCGCTTGGCGAGATCGATGTCGAATTCGCCGCCGCGGGCCAGGGTGAAGCGCACCGCGCGCACGCCGGCTTTGTCGAGGCGCAGGATTTCTTCGTCCGAGACGGCGGGGTCAAGCTGCGTGACCCCGGCCCATCCGGGGCCGAGCTGGCGCAGCGCGGAGAGCAGGTAGCCTTGGTCGAAGCCTTGGAAGGAGCCGGACACGACGGCCCCGCCGGTGATGCCGTGCGCGTCGGCGTGCTTGCGGTAGTCCTGCACGGTGAATGGTTCGGGCAGGAAGCCTTGGTTGGGGATGAGCGGGTGGTCTGGGTCGATCACATGGAAATGGGCGTCGAACATGGCGCGGTCTCCTTTGCTCGTTGCGCGTGGGCGCTTTTCTGGGTGATCCGGGTTTGGATTCTGCGGGTTATGTAGGGCACCGATCCGGCTGCGAGCAGCATGATAATCATCCGGAGCACTTGGAGCATGGTGACGAGGGGGCCTGCTCCGGTTTGGTTCGCGACTGCGAGGACGCCGTAGATGCCGCCGGGGGTGGTCGCGAGGTACGCGTCGGTGAGCGGCACGCCAGTCCAGCGCGCGACCACGAGTGCGACGAGGAGGCAAACACCGATCATCAGCAGGATGAAAAGGAGTGTGAGGGGCAGCAGCCGGACGAATCGGCGCAGGGATGCGACGCAGAGCCCGCCGCCCGCCTGCCAGCCGATCACCGCGTACGCGGCGTTGGTGACCAGCGCGGGCGTCCCCATGGCGGCCATGGCCTCGGGCCAGAGCAGCCCGAGCGCGGTGGCGGCGGCCAGGGGCCCGAGCAGCGCGGGGGCGGGGGTCTTGGCCCTTCGGGCCAGCCATGTTCCGGCGCAGATCAGTGCTGCGGCGCCCGCGATGCCGGGCCATGACCACTGATGTCCGGCGGTTTCTCCGGCGGGGGCGGCGAAGCCGGGGCTGAGCAGCCCGAGCATCAGTGGCATGCTGCCGACGACGACGATGAGCCGCAGATACTGCGAGAGGGTCACATAGCGCTGGTCGGCCCCGAGTTCTCGCGCCATGCTGGTGATGGCGCTCGCCCCGCCCGCGATCACGGACAGCCCGGCTGTCGCGGGGCTGAGATCCTTGGCCAATCTCGCCAGGAGCAGCCCGAACAGGACGCTCAGGCTGAGGGTCAGCGTGATGGAGAACGCCGAAACGCCGGCGTAATGCCCGAAGTCCTCGCGGCTGAGCGTGCTCAGGGGCCGGGCGGCGTCCACGGCGACGACTCCTTGTGCGAACGACATGGCCAGCGCGGGCGGGGCGAGCTCTGTTCGTGACCAGACCGCGCCGGCCGCGGCGCCGACGATCGCTGCGACCAGCCACGCGCCGGGCAGGCTGACGGCGTTGGCGGCGAAGCCGAGCAGGGCGACGAGGGGAATGCAGCCGAGCTGGCATGCCCGAGGGGGCGCGGTCATGCGGCCAGCTTGTTCCGGCCCCTGCGGGCTTGGTCGTCGATCTCGCAGAACACGGAGCCTTCGAAGATTTTGCGCGCGGTGCGGGTCAACGCCACGCCGACCGGAGTCTCGTCTCGCATGACGACGTCGAGGTCGATGATTCCCGCCGGGTGCTCGACGGCGAGGGTGCTTTTCATCCCCCGGCCAGGGGCGAGGGAGTGCGCCACGGTGCCGGGGGACGACAGGGCGGTGACGAGGTTGATCGCCCCGGAGACGGTGTGGGCCGGGTGGCAGGAGGTCGGGACGAGATAGCGGGACCGGATGTCGGCACGGGGGGAGTTCGAAACGATCATGACCTTCGGGACGACGCGGCCGGCGACGTCGCCCATGCCCATGAGCTCGCCCGCCGCGCGGCGCATCGATTCCACATGTTGGAGCAGGATTCGATTCGCGTTGATCTCGGCGGGCGACTCGTCGCCCACGACGCCCAGATCGTCGGCCCGGACCAGCATCGCGCAGACCCCGGCGTCGACGCAGCTGACTGCGATCCCGCCGACGACGTCGGCGCGATTGCCGGTGGGGAACAGCGATCCGCTGGTCCCGCCGACGAAGTCGGTGAAGGTCATCCGCACTGGCGCTGCCGCGGCGGCGACCCCGGCGATGCGGTGCCCGCCGCTGTATTGGACCCGGCCGTCTCGGGTGCAGACGTCGAGGACGACTTTCGCCCCGGTGTTGACCAGCCTGACCCGCACTTGCGTGGTGTCCCCGGCGGTCGGGACGAGTCCGCGCTCGATCGCGAACGGGCCGACTCCGGTGAGCACGTTGCCGCAGGTGGGGGTCCAGTCCACGGTGCCGGTCTGCGGGTCTACCTGTGCGAAGAGGTAGTCCACGTCGATGTCGTTTTCCGCGGACCGGCTGACAATGGCGACTTTGCTGGTGGTCGTGCTGCCGCCGCCGATCCCGTCGATCTGGCGGGGGTCCGCGCCGCCCATCACTGACGTGAGCGCGACGTCGAGGGGGACCCCGAGCTGGGCGAGGTCGTCGCGCACGAAGAACAGGCCTTTGGAGGTGCCGCCTCGGAAAAGCGCTGCGGGCAAGGAGAGGAACATGGCTGACTCCTTCATGGTGTGGCTTCTTGGTCCGTGCTTGATTCGTGTTGGCTGGTGGGTTTCTCGACGGTCTTGCTCAGGCGGCTTTTTCCAGCGCGGGATTGCTCTTTTCGGCGTTCGTGGCGCCGGCTGGGGCTTCGAACTCCCACAGCGGGGTGGGGGCGAAGGGGGCGAACATCAGTCTGAGGAACTTCAGGTCGCCGGAGTAGGAGACGCCCACCCGCCATTCGGGCTGCAGGTCGAGTTTGTTGTAGGTGCCGAACATCCGGTCCCACCAAGGGAGGATGAACCCGTAGTTCGACTGGTTGTTGTCGATGAGGTCGTGGTGGTGCGTTCCGTGGGTCAGCGGGGTGAAGAGCACGAGGCGCAGCACCCGCTCTACGGGGCGCGGGATTGCGATGTTGGAGTGGTGGAAGATCGCGATCAGGAACGAGATGGTGGCGTAGGCGGTGAAGCAGGAGCGCGGGACGCCGAGCGCGACGACGACGGCGACCAGCAGGATTTGATGCAGCACCGCTTCGGCCAGGTGCACCCTGGTCCCCGTGGTGAAATCGAGGTCTTCGTCCATGTGGTGCACCTGGTGGAAGCGCCAGAGGAATTCGATTTCGTGGCTGGCCCGGTGGAACCAGTACCCCGCGAAGTCCAACGCCAGTATGGCTGCCGTCAGCGCGAGCGGCCACGGCAGGCTCGCCGCCCAGTGTGTCCCGAAGCGGCTGCCAAGCGCAGAGATGAGGAAGAGGGTGATGGGCGGCATCGCGATGTGGTTGACGACCGCGAAGGAGATATTGCGCAGTTTCCGGGTGTGCCCGTTGGTGCGGCGTTCCCATTGCGCCGCCGCGAGCTCGATGGCGCCCAGGAGGGCCAACCAGCCTATTTCGATCATCAATGTCGCATGCATGGCGATGTCCTTTCTTCAAGTGCTCGTGCCGGGGGTGTTGGGGTGAAGCGTGTGTGGTTTCAAGAAAAAACAGATACTGGAGGAACGCTTGCCAAGAATGCGCGTTGCTCCCGGTTTTCCGAATGATTTTGTCGAGAAATGTGAGTTTGTCGAGAAATGCGTCCAGGCTCTCTCGCTGGCCGCGGCGACCTGTCAGCCGTTGTTTTTGTCGAGGAGCGCCGCGGGCGCGCTCGCGGAGGAAAACGAAGAGGCTTCTGAACTGCGTCTTCGTGGGTGATGAACATGGATATTCGCGGGCAGCCCATATGCGCTCCGGCTGCTTTCTGGCCCGCTGTCATGGAACCCGTCTGGGCGAAACTGCTCGACGGCAGTTTTCGGAAATTCTGGCATGGGCAAACTCGCTTTTCAATTTCTCGGGCAAAGGTTGCGCCAAGAGCTGTCCCTGCAAAAAATTCGCAGGTTTCCCAGTGGGGTGACGACCATGCTCTCGTGCTTATTGTGCTCGGCGGAATCGCCTCGCTGCGAATTCTGGCCGAGTGACCTCTTTTCCTTCCTCGAAGGGCGGCTTCCTCAAAGGTTGGACTTCCTGAGAGTATGAGACCCTCCGGGTTCCGACAATCGGAAAGATGCTGCGCGCGCGCTGCTTGCGCGCGGACAAGAACTCTTGACAGAAGAGAGCAAGCGCAGTAATGCTCGCAGAGTTCGCTCTTTGCCGAGCGCTGCAGCGACCCGGCCAGCGGCGCTGTGGGATGTCGCTGCGCTGTGGGATGTCTCTGTCTGCTCTGGCCGCGACGCGGGGCTCCGCCGAGATCGGGGGCGGGGCGAAACTGGGCCAGGCGGCCCCGGCCTGCTATGCGGCCAGTCACAATCGGGATGTTTCGGGTGGCGGGAGTTGCTTTTTAGCTTAGGCTTATCTAAGTTGTGGTGCGCAGTCCACACCACCAAAGACGTGAATGCCGCCCCTTTCCAGGGGCGTTGTTCACCTTCGTGGCTGCGTTGATTCTACATGCGATTTTCCGGAGGTCCGGTGGCTCAGTTGTTCACGCGCGGCGCTCTGGCATGGCCGCGCCGCCTGACCAGACCCAACCCCATTCGGCTCCACGCGGGCCGGAATTCCCTACTCGAACCCTTGACGAGGAGCGTGTGTTGAACGTATTGGAACCGTCTGAGACTCGGCTCGCCTTGTCACTGGAGGCGACAGCCACATTGGACATCAGCTATCGGCTCGACGTCGTGAACAGGATTTTCGACGAGCGCAACACCGCCCTCGCCGACGAGCACCGCGGCAGCTGTCCGGGGCAGGTCCGCGCGGTCGTGGTCGACGACGTCCTCGCGGATGAGATTGGGACCAGAGCGCACGAGTATTACGCCGCGCATGGTATTGAGGCGCGTGTGCTCGCGCTCGCGTCGGGCGAAGCGAGGAAAGACATGGACTCGGTTCTGGCCGTGGTCGAGTTCCTCGACAGCGTCGGGGTGCGGCGGTCCAACAACGCGGTCGTCGCGATCGGCGGGAACGTGCTGCTCGACGTCGTCGGCTTCGCCGCGAGCATGTATCGGCGCGGCATCCCGTGGATCCGCATTCCGACGACGCTGCTCGGGGTTGTGGACGGGTGCGTGTCCGCGAAGACGGGCGTGAATCATCGGGGCGCGCGCAACCGCCTCGGCTCGTTCCACCCCGCCGCCCGGACGTTCATCGACAGCGCCCTTTTGGCCACGTTGCCCCGGCGCCAGATCTCCAACGCCTGCGGTGAGATCCTCAAAATGGCGCTCATCAAAGACGCCAGGCTGTTCGAGCTGCTCGAACAGCACGGAGCCGCGCTGGTCGAGACCTCCTTCCAGCACCCCAGCGCGAATGAGGTGATCGAGCGCTCGATCATCGGGATGCACACCGAGCTACGAGACAACCTCTGGGAGCGCGACCTGAAGCGCATCGTGGACTACGGCCACATCTTCAGCCCCCCCATCGAGATGGCGGTGGTGCCTGAGCTGCTGCACGGCGAGGCCGTGGCGATCGACTGCCTGTTCACCGCGGCGATCGCCGAGGCCCGGGGCTTGCTGCGGGCGGGCGACGTGGAACGCGTCCACGGGGTCATCGCGCAGGTCGGCCTCCCGTCGTGCCATCCGCTGTTCTGCGAGATGAGCATGCTGCACCAGGCCATTGAGGAGTCGAAGCTGCATCGGGGCGGCGATTTGAACCTGCCGATCCTGCACGGCATCGGGGTCTGCGGTTTCACGCAAACAGTCGACGAAGGCGAGTTGGCCTTCGCGGTCAACCGAATCCAACAACTCGGCTCAACCCGACAGAACAGGAAGGCGAACTGATGCCAGGTCCCGGATACGGCCGAATCGGCGGAGCCGAACGAGCGAACGCCGAAGATGTTCTCCGCACGTGGGGGCTGACCCGATACCTTTTGCCCGACCCTGAGACGCAGTCGTGGACGCGGCGTTTCGAGAAGCAGCTCTGCCAGTCGCTCGGAGCCAACTACGCCGTGGCCGTCAACAGCGGGACTTCGGCGCTGGTGACCGCTCTTGCTGGTTTGGGCGTCGGGCGGGGCGACGAGGTCATCGTCCCCGGATACACCTATGTCGCGTCCATCGGCGCTATCGCCCACCTCGGGGCGACGCCAGTGCTCGCGGAGGTCGACGCGACGCTGACCCTGGACCCGGACGACGTCCGGGACCGGGTGACCGAGCGCACCAAGGCGATCCTCGCGGTGCATATGCTCGGTGCCCCGTGCGACCTTGAATCGCTCGGACGGATCGCCGAGGAGCGCGGGATCTTCCTCGTCGAGGACGCCGCGCAATCCTGCGGCGGCGCGTACCGGGGCAGGCGGCTCGGCGCCATCGGCGCTGCGGGCGCCTACTCGTTCAACCCCTACAAAGTCATCACCACGGGCGAGGGCGGCGCGGCGGTCTTCGCCGAATACCGCGACTACTACGCCGGATACGCGTTCCAAGACCAGGGATGGCCTCCCGGCAGGGAACTCGGCAACGAGCCCCCCGGCTACACGCCGACCTTCGGGCTGAACCTGCGCATGCCCGAGCTCTCCGCCGCGATCGGATGCGCCCAGCTGGACCAGCTCGACGCGGTGCTCGCGGACACCCGGCGGGTCCGCGACGAGCTGGTCGCCCACCTCTCGCTGCCGCCGTGCGCGCGTCTGCGCCCGAGCCACGACCACGAGGGCGACACCGCCAACGTCGTCGTTGTGACGTTCGAGGACGCGGGGCACGCCCAGCGCGCGGCCCAAGCGTTGGGCACGAAGACCCTTGACGACTCGGGGCGGCATTACTACGGGAACATGATCCAGCTCGGCGAGCGGGGGACCCCAGGGGCTCTGCCCAAAACGGACGACCTTTTGCGGCGGTCGGTCGCGCTGTCCGTGGGAGTCAGCGACAGCCACCTCGGTTCGGGCTACGGTGTGGCCCCGAACGACTCGTCCGAGCAAATCCGGGCGCGGGCAGAGCGGTTCTGCGAGGCTGTGCGGGCGACCGAGGCGACCCGATGACGATCACCGGGTTCACCCTCGCCGTGCCATCGCCCGAAGAGGCCGAGGCGCGCGCCCGCGCGCTGTTCGGCGAGCGCGCGGCGCGCCGTTTGCGCTTCGCGCCCGTCGCGCGGGCCCACGCGGCGCTGCGACCGCCCCGCGTGGTCGACGCCGGTTGCAACCACATGTGCGTGCGCGTGGCCGACATCGACGCGGCGAGCCGTTTTCTGGCGCGGCAGCCCGGGGTCGTCGTGCTCGGATCGGCCCTGACCGTGCCCGACGGCGCGCTGGCCGGGTTCCGCTGGCAGTACTTCCGTATGCCTTGGGGCGGGTTCTTCGAGGTCCAACAATGGGCGCCGTCTCCTCGCGACCCCCGGGCCGACGGACTCGCCGCGCAGGAGGGCCTGGACGAGACAGCGGCGATCCCCACCGTGGTCGGGTTCGACCACGCCGGGTTCGCCGTGACCGATCTCGAACGGGCCGTCACGGCGTTCGAGGCGATCGGCGGCAAGCATGTGCTCGGCTCGGTCGGCGCCGCCGACCGAGCGGTCATGCTCGGCCAGTTCGAACTCGACGCGACGGACACCCTGCGCATGGCCATGGTCCGGGTGGGCGACGTCAACTTCGAACTGTTCCAGCACGACGTGGTCGAACTCGCGGGGGAGCCGCAGCGCCGCAGGCCGCCGGGCCCGCACGAGCCCGGCGGCTGCGTGACGCATCTCGACACGGCCGTCCCCGACGACGTCGCCGCCGAGCTGCGAGAGCTCGGTGTGGCAGTGGCAGGAGGAGACCGCGCGTGAACGACGCCCTCCCCGCGCCCGCGTACTCTCGGCCGTTGTCGTTTTACGAGTCGTATTTCGCGCTCAGCTCCATGACGGCATGGCTCACCGTGCACACCGAGGGGCTTCTCGACTTGGCGGCCTTGCGGACGGCGTGGGCGCTGCTCTGTCGGACGCATCCGGTCCTCACCGCCCGGATCGTGCCCAGCGGCGAGCAGTCCGCCCCAGGTTTCCCGGGTTACGACCTCGTCGTCCCCGCCGAGCCGGGCGAGCCCCGGTTCGACGTCCACGAGGGGGACGGCCCAGTCATCCGCCCCTTGGCGGTCGGCGAGCCTGTCGCATTCGTCGACATCGCGCTGAGCGGGCGGCGCACGGCCGTTTCCGTGTGCCTGCACCACAGCATCGCGGACGCGAAGCTCGCGATGCTCTGGTGCATGCAGCTGTTCGCGTACTACAGCGAGCTGGTCGCCGGGAGGCCGCCGATGATCGAGCCGGTTCCGGTGCCGAAATCGCCCGAGGAGCTGCTGCGCGAGCGCGGCGTCACGAAGTCCGGCGCGGCCCCGGCCCGAGTTCCGAGGGCGTTCCCCGGCGATCTGCCCGCACCTGCGCCGGGCGCGAAAGCCTCCTTCCAGCAGGTCCGTCTCTCCGAGCCGACGACCACGCGGCTGCGCGCGGCCGCCAAAGCCCGGCAGCAGACGGTCCACGCCCTGGTGACCGGCGCGATCGCGGTCGCGACGCGCCGTTTCCTGCCGGTCACCGGCGACCAGGAAGTCGATCTGGTCATCCACACCCCGGTGGACATCCGGGACCGCCTGGACCCTCCGGTGCCGATCTGGGGCGGGACGAATGTGATCGGCAACGCCTACCCGGTGGTCTGCGTCCGTCCTGACAGCGACCCCGTCGTGATCGGCGCTGACGCGAACCGCCAAGTCAACGAAGACCTCGAAGCCGGTGTCGTGCAGCGCTCGTTCTTGCGTCTGGCCGAACATTTCGGCGAAGAGCAACCCGATGTGCCCCAGGTGTTTGTGAGCAACGTCGGGGTGGTGCCGAAGGTCCCGTTGCTGGACGAGATCGGCTTCACCGGCCTGCGGGGCGTGTTGGAGTTCGATTGGGCGCCGGTCACCGCTCTGCTCGCGGCGCGCGGGCACACGGGCGGCCATTCGGCGGTCACGAGCCCGAAGCACGGCGTGTACACCTACGACGGGCAGCTCAGCGTCGATATCGACATTTTTCTTCCTGCCGAGCGAGCCCGCGCGTACGCCCAGGAGCTCGAAGCGATTCTGGTGGCGTTGGCCGAGGCGGGAGCGTAGGCTCGCCTCGGCCCGGGCTATTGCACAGCCTCGACGGACTGCTCCAGTTCGGCGAGCTTCTGATGGAAGCGGCGGTACAAGAGCGCCGCTGTTGTCGCGAGGCCTGCGCAGAGGCCGAGCCACACGCCGACTCCGCCGAAGTCCAGGCCGTACGCGAGCGTCAACACCGTCGGCAAGCCGACCGCCCAATAGCCAAGAAGCGTGATCCTGAAACCGCTCTTGGTGTCTCCCAACCCTCTGAGCAAGCCGACGCTCACGTTCTGCCAGCAGTCGAAAAATTGCTCGATGACGCCGACCAGCAGCAATGTGCGGGCTATCGGCAGGACTGCCGCGGCGTTGCGAGCGTCTAGGAAGGGGGTCAGCACAAGGTCGGGGAGAGCGAGGTAGATCGCGGCGACAGCGGTCATCACGCATCCGCCCGCCGCGAGGGCGGTCTGCGCGATCCTCCGCGCTTGCCCAGGGTCGGCGTGCCCAAGAGCCCTGCTGATCAGGATCGACGAGCCGTGCGACAGTCCGACGCTGACTTGGAAAACGATATAGGTGAGTTGGAAGACCACATTGTGCGCGGCAAGCACATCCGGGCCAAAACGCCCCATGAGCAGTGCGCACAGCGTAAAGATAGCTGTTTCTGAACCGTAGATCAGCGTGATGGGCGCGCCCAAGCGCACGATGGCGAGCACGTCGTCCTTGCGAGCCCGCCACGCTTGCGGGGAAAACAGCGGGGAAAGCGTCTTGTCGCGGCGGACCATCGCCCAGAACGCCACGAGGGTCACAATATTGACTGTCGCGGTGGACAGCCCGATTCCCGCGAGGCCGAGCCGAGGAACGCCAAACCATCCGTAAATGAACATCGCGTTGAGCGACGCGTTGACGACGACGGACGCGATCGTGACCCAGAGCAGCGACCCTGGCCGGCGCATGCCCACAGCGAATTGCCGCAGAGTGTCGAGCCAGATCGAGGGGATCAAGCCGCATGACAGAGTCAGGACCATAGGCTGCGCTAAACGCTGGATCTGAGGGGCCTGGCCGAGCCAGGACAACCCGAAGCTCACCACGACGAGCGAGAGCACGCCGAACATCCCGACCATGGTGGCGACGAGAAGGCCGGCTCGGACCAGCCGTCTGATCTCGGTCTCTGCCGCGCCGTCGAGCCCTTTTTGACCGGTGCGCGCCTCGCCCCTGCCGACGCTGCCCGCCACAAGGTTCCCGACCGCCGTGGTCACGGCTATGCACATCATTCGGATCTGGTTGTAGATCGCGATAGCAAGACCGCCAGCGGCGATCGCCTGCACGCTCAAAAGGCCCATCATCGCGAGGTCGGTGGTGGTGAGCGCCACTTGGGCGAGCTGGATGCCCGCGATGGGGGCGGCCAGCACGGCCAGCGTCCGGCCTTCGCGCAGAGTGGGCAGTCCGGTCGTTCTCACAGCACACCGCTTTCTGGGAGACGCTTGGGCCGCCCGTCCTTGAGCATCACGGGGATCTTCGGCGGCAGCGGCAGTTGGTGGAACCCGGACTCGGTGAAGTCCATCTGGTAACCGGCGGTGTTGTGGTAGACGAGCAGATCCCCGAACTGCGGGCGGCGGGCGAGCCAGACTTTGCGCCACATGAGCATGTCCGTCTCCAGGCAGGTGGAACCACCTGCGCAGGCCGGGACCGGCTCATGCTCCCCGGTTTCCGGCCAGAGCTCAGGGTCGGGGAGGTATTCGCTGTCGAACCATTGCGCGGACACGCTCATGCTCACCCCTCCGACGGCGATGACGCCGTAGTCTCCGCGCTCTTTGAACCCTTGGACGGGGAAAACGCTGAATCCGCATCCGTCCAGCAGCGCCCGGCCCGGCTCAAGCAAGAGCCGCACCTTGTTCTTGGCGAATTTTTCCGCGAGGGCCCGGTAACCGGGGGCGAGGCCGCTGCGCAAGATGTCGGCGAGCATATCCGCTCCGACGGGCGTTTGGTGATAGGGGTAGAAATACGCGAACTTCTTGCGCGCGTGGAACCACTCGTCCTGGTAGCCGCTCATGAACTCCGCCCAGTCGCCGGGTTCGAGGTAGTTCATCGCGAACCCGCCGCCGATAGACACCGAGTCTGCCACGAGGCCCCGCGCTCTGGCCTGCACGCAGCGGTCCACCAGCTCGCTCGAGAGCTGCGCCCGGGGCGCTACCGCGTATCCGGAGAGATGGAACGAGAATCCTTCCATGCGCACGCGCTCGCGTTCCTCCGCGCACCGTGCCAGTGCCCGCTCGAGTTCCATCGTGTCGAGGCCGAACCGGCTCGCGCCGTTCGTCTCCGGCAGGACGCGCAGCAGGATCCGCACCCCGGCGATGTCCTGGGCGAGCGCGATGGTCCGCTCCAGTTCGTCAAGCGCGTCAATTGCTATGAGGGCTCCGTGGCGGGCGGCTGTCCACAACAGTTCCGTGTTTTTCGCAGGGCCGGTGACGACGAGGTCCTTCCCCCGGACGCCGGCTGCTAACGCCTCGACCAGCTCGGCCGAGCTCGCGACGTCGACACCGGCGCCGTCTCTGTTCGCGCATCGGCGGGTGAAACACCGGGCCTTGTTCGCTTTTTTGCCGTAATAGACCACGCCTTCCACGCCCGCGGCCTCCAATGCGCGGATGAACGAGTCGAGGTTTTCCGCGAACCGTTCGGGGAAGACCACATGGAACGGCCCGGCCACCGCGGCCGAGGTGTCTCGTAGGAAGTCCGGGTCGTCGAGGGTTGCCCGCACCCACGGGGGGTTGATCGCGGGGAGCGCCACGGACCCTTTGTTGTTGCGGATCAGCTCCATGGCTGCGCCTCATGCCCTCGCCCTGCCGCGATCGCTTTGACCGCGAGGGTGTGGCCCACCGCTATATCAGTGACCACCATGCCGCTGTTGTACGCGAAGACGCGGTCGCGGTCGTTTTTCCGTCCGACAGCGGACCCGGCCAGGATATGCGGCAGCTCGGCGTCCGCCGGGGGGAGCTCCCCGTCCGAGTTCTCCAGGTGCTTGCCGGTGATGGCGAGTTGGCTCGCGCTGGTGGTGATGGTGTGGTCGGATTCGTGGTAGGCGGAGGGGAGGACTCCGGTGCCCACGTCGATCAGCGTCGAACCCGGCTTCAGCCAATCGGCGCCCGCTCGGACATCGGTCTGCGGCCCTGAGGCCACGATGACGATGTCTGCTTCGCGTGCTGCGGCTGCCGGGTCCTCGACCACCTCGACCTCGTCGTCCGGCCGATGCGCGCGGAAGAGGTCTCGGACCGCCTGCAACCCCTCCTGGTGCCTGCCGTAGAGGAGGAAGCGCTCCAGTGTGGGCACTGTGTGCACCAAATGCGGCAAGGTGTGCCGTCCGAGGTCGCCCGTCCCGGTGAGGAGCACGGTGCGCGCTCCCGGCGGGGCGCTCGCCTCGGCGAGCAGTGCTGTGGCGGCGGATGTGCGCAGCGAGGTCGCCCGCAGGCAGTCCATGAGCGCGATCGGCTCGCCGTGCTCGTCATCGTAGAGGGTCAGCGTGGTGTATCGGTGCTGGCGCTCTGGCGACGGCTGCTTGGTGTAGTGGGTCTGGAATCCGACCGCCTTGCGGGCGCCGTCGAAGCCCAGCATCGAGTATGCGACAGAGCGGTTCTCCGGCAATGGGAGCGCGATCTTGGCCGGGTTGGCCGAGTCTGCGCGAGCGTACGCCAGATACGCCTCGCGGACGACAGCGACGACCTCGGCGGGCGGGAAGCTCACATCCGCGAGGTCGCTGCGGGAGAGGACGCGCAGGGTCGGAGCCTTCATGACGCGGCTCCAAAAAAGTCGTCAGCCTCGTGCAAGCCGCTCGAGTCGGCCAGAGCGCGCCGCGGCCGCGGCGCGCTGATGACGACGCCGACACGCTTCAACCACAGCCCCGCTGCGAGGCTTTGGTCCGCCTCGTCCGGCTGTTCCACGCGGACGGACGTGTTCCCTGCGAACAGGCAGTCGCCTGACCGGAGCAACACTCGCCGCGGCCTCGGCGGCGGAGTGTGTTCGGGGCTGCCGGGACCGTTCGACGCGATCTCGACGGCAACTGCCCGAGGATTGCGCACGCAGACCAATAAAACAGTGCGCACCGTGCCTTGTGGAAGCGAATCCGCAGCGTGCGGACCGGAGAGCTCTGCGCCCCACGCCGGCACGAGGTTCGCGACCAGCCGGCCCCCTTGTTCGTCTCGCCAGGCGAACGGCCTGCCGGCCAAACTGGCGAGCAGCAAGACTTGGGTGTCCAGCGCTTGGTTCGCGGCGTCGTCGACCGAAGCCCACGACGAAGGCGCGCCATGGCTCGCTGCTGCGCCGACTGTGACGGCGCGCACAATGCGGAAAGCTTCACCGCCGGGCGGCGCCGCGCTGATTGCTCGCAGTTCCCCATCGAGCGATGCGGTCACAGCCTGCACGGTTTTGCGGAAGCCGGGATGCGCTGTGCTTGGGAAAGCTTTGACAAAGAGATCTGCGAGCTGGCGCAATAATTCGCCCCTCTGCGGGCTGATCTCCCTGACTTCTCCTGGCCCTGCCGATCTTCTCAAAGCGTGTTCCATTTTACCTATGAAGGGCAAAGAAAATTCTCCTTTCAACACTTCTCTCTGGCGCTGCTCCGAATGGCCGAAGAGCGTCGAGCGGGACTGGTCCGACGAACGCGGAAGCTTTCGCGATTGAAAAAATTCACCTACGACTGACGTATTGGCCTCATGTGTGCCAAACGCTTCGGCGAGAGACGTTTCGCAGCATACAAAAAGATGCGGCCCAATGCAAGGGTATTGCTCTCCTATGGCTCGACAAGCTGATTTTCTCTCTGTCGAAATTTGTGCGACGGAGTGACCTCATCCCAGGTTGGAAAGCGTTTTTCATCAATGGCCAGCATTGGTCTGCAACCTGTTCCCGGTCTTTGCGCGCATCTGCAATATTCCCGGGAACTTTTTCAGATTTTCTTTGCATTGCCCGTCAAGCCGGTGCGTCCCTGAAAACGATCATATGTGATATGCATCACGTTATTCTCGGGAACTTTTCCCACTTCAGGGCGCTCGAGCCTGCAATTGCGGCAGAACACAAACATTTCACATTCTCTCCCGGAACTTTCTCGCGAACCGAAACGACTTGTTCTTCAGAGAGTCGCGAGCGCCCCTTTCTCGTCTTTGAAAAGTCGCGCACGCCTATTTCTCCATCGGCATCCTTTATCGAGAGAGCCGTGCGCTCCTTTTTTGGCGCACGAGTCTCCGCGCGACATGTCCGCGTCGGCGCGGAGCAAAGGCTGGACGGATGACAAATGCAAGGAACGGAAAAGAGGAAACTATGCACGAACATTTCGCTGATGCAGTCGGGCAGCCTGATCTGATCCGACTCGAAAATCGCTTGGTGTGCTTACGCTTCGAGACAATGAAAGTGGTCTCCGCGCTCACCGCGGTGAAGAGCCTTCTCGACTCCAAGACCATTATTCCCGGGGACACCGTGATCGACAGTTCCAGCGGGATTTACGCGCACGCCTTGGCTTTGGCCTGTCACCGGTACGGGCTTCAGTGCCATATTGTCGGGTCTACCACGATTGACGCCACTTTGCGCGCACAATTAGCTGTCCTCGGTGTGCGGCTGGAGCAGATGCCTTCCTCGTCGAATCTCAAACTCGACCAGAACCGGCGGGTCGCCCGCATCCGAGAGATCCTCGGGCAGCATCCCGAATACCATTGGATGCGCCAGTACCACGACCGTGTGCACTACCTCGGCTACCGCGCGGTCGCGGCGATGATCGCCCACGAACTCGGCGTGCGGGAGCTGACGCTTGTCGGGCCTGTCGGCACCGGGGCCTCCTCAGGGGGGTTGACGACAGCGTTGCGAGAGAACGGGGTCGACACCACCCTCGTCGGCGTGCAGCCGTTCGGCTCGGTGACCTTCGGAGCCGAGCATGTCGAAGACCCCGAGGTCATCATCGCGGGCATCGGGAGTTCCATCCATTTCGACAACGTCGCCCCCAATCTCTTCGACGTGGTCCACTGGATCTCGTTCACTGCTGCTTTATCCGGAGCCATCAGCCTCTTGCGTGAGCATGCAGTCTTCGCTGGACTGTCGAGCGGAGCCGCGTACCTCGCCGCTCTGTGGGAGCACCGCCGAGATCCGGCGCGCGCCACGCTGTTCGTCGCCCCGGACACCGGGCACCGCTATGTTGACTCCGTCTTCACCCGTTACCAGCTGGCGGACCCTGTCGAGCAATTGGAGCCATTCGCGGTCGAGGATCGGGCGGATCTCGCCATGCCATGGTCACGGATGCACTGGGGGCGCAGGGGGGGAGCTGGCGAGGCCATCGCAGACCTCTGGAAGAAGAAACCTCTCACGGCGACCGCCTGAACCCGCGCCGAGCACGAAGGAAACCGATAGCGATGAACCGTCTCGGCGGCCGCTGGCGAACGCGCCAACGCCCGCGCCCCGTGGGACACTGGCGACTGTGACGAAGTCCCCGACGACAAGAGAGAAGCCCGAGGCCGCAGCGCCAGAAGGCTTGCGGCCCTTCGTGCTCCGCCTGCACTTCTACGGAGGGATACTCGTCGCTCCGTTTTTGTTCCTCGCCGCGCTGAGCGGGCTCATGTACACATTCTCCCCCCAGCTTGACCGGGCGCTTTACCAGCACGAGCTGTCCGTCGGCCACTCTGGCGGACAGCGCATGCCGATCAGCGCGCAGATAGCGTCCGCGAGAGCTGCGCATCCCGAGGGCAGGATTTTCAAAGTCAGCCCAGCGCCGTCCGCGACGGGCACAACCCGGGTGCTCCTGACGGTCGACGGCATGGCCGAGGGCTATTCGCGGACCGTGTTCGTCGACCCCTACACGGGCGAGGTCCTGGGCGCTGAGACAACGTACGGCGAGTGGCTTCCCGCGCGGGCCTGGATCGACGAGCTGCACCGCAACCTGCACCTGGGCGAATTCGGGCGCAACTACAGCGAGCTCGCGGCCAGCTGGCTCTGGCTCATCGCGCTCTCAGGGCTCGCGCTCTGGACAGCGCGTCATGCCGCTCCTTTCGCGTTGCGCGCGTTTTTGGTCCCAAACCGGTCCGCGCGCGGCCGGTCTCGGACGCTGTCCTGGCACGGCGCGGTCGGTGTGTGGGCCCTCCTCGGGCTCCTTGCCCTGTCCGCGTCCGGATTGACCTGGTCCCAACACGCCGGCCAATCGATCAGCGACCTGCGCGCCGTGTTCGGCTGGAGCGTGCCAACGGTGAGCAAGCAACTGCCCGGAGCGCAGAGCGCTCGCGGAACCCCTGTCGCTGAAGCCGAACAGATCAAAAAGTTCGACGTCGTGGAGGCCGCCGCCCGCAAGCTCGGCATGCTCGACCCGATCTGGATCGCGCCGGCAACGAACACCAGTCAAACCTGGCAGGTCAACGAGCGCAAGCGCGACCTGCCGTTCCGCATGGGCGTCGCGTCTTTCGACCCCGCCACAGGCGCGGTGTTGCAGTATCGGGATTGGGCGCATTGGCCGTTCATGGCGAAGGCGGCGGAGATCGCGATCGGCTTGCACATGGGGATCACGCTCGGAATCACCAATCAGATCGCGCTGGCGTGCGTCGCGATCTGCCTGATCACCTTGATCGTGCGTGGCTACGTCATGTGGTGGCAACGTCGTCCGCAAGGTTCGGGCTCCGCGTTCGGCCCTCTGCCCAAAAGCGGCGCGCTCACCCGTCTGTCTCCCTCTGCCGCCACTGCGGCAGTGGCTGGGCTCGGGCTGATCGGCTGGTTCTTCCCGCTGCTCGGCGCGAGTCTTGTCTCCTTCGTCCTGGCTGACGCGTTGGCGCATCTGCTCGCGCAGAGGAAAACCAGCGCCGACGTGTGAGAATGTCACTTCGGTCCAGGTCCGAGGCAGCGCTTTGGGCCGAAGAGGGCTGTCTTCGGTTTTCCAGGCGCCGTTGCGCGTCGCTCGGAGTTTATTCGCTGTCCGGGTTCCAGTTGGTGGGGAGCATGGGCGCTGTCGGCCCGGTCTGGAAGGCCCCGTCGGGAAGCTTTTGGAATCCGGACGCGCTGGGGTTGATGAGCGGGTTGGCTCCGCTGGCGCCGAGAAGCCCGCCGCCGACCTCGGAAGCGGACGGGGCGAGCGCGGGCTCCTCCGCAAGGTCCATGTGCCCGTCGGCGCGCATCCGTTGGTCTTCTTCGAGTACGACTTTGCGGCCCCTCGCCCGGCCCCTGACGCGTGCGGCTTGGCTTTGCTTGCGTTTCGCGGAGTCTTGCAAGCTCTGCGCGGCGGCGGCCGCGCTCGCCAATGAGGAGCTGGATGAAGCAGAGGAGCCGGTGGTGGCCCCCGGCCCGAATTTCTCGCCGCCGCCGCCCCCCCAGTCTCCTTCGACCGCGTACAGGCTCAAGCCCGGCGGCGCGCTGGGCGCCGGCGCGGCGGGCGCCGACGGCGCAGGCGGGGCCTGGGGGGCGGGGGTCGAGGAGGCAGGAGCCGATGTCCCGGGGGGAGCCACCGTGCCCACGGGTATGAGCTGGTGTTGTTTCGGCCGCGCTGTCTCGGGCTGCTCCGGTTGTCCCTTCTGCTCTTCGCGGTCGTCGTCAGGCTCCTCGGCTTCGACGTGGGGCTGCAGCATCGGAATGAGCGTGCCGAGCAACACCGGAATGAGGACCGGCGCCGCGAAAATCGCCGCCCAGACCAGCCAGAACCCTTGCGAAGCAACGAGATAGGCGCCCACGGCGACCAGCGGGAGCAAGCCCAACAGCGCGAGCAGGGACCCCACTGCCCGTTCGCCGAGTTTCACAACATCGTCGACGAGCCTCATGAGATCGTCCACGCCGAGTTCGAGCAGGCGGAGCAGGTCCGGATTGTTGTTGCCGGGGGTTTGCATGAAGTTTTGGGCGTTCAAGGCGCGGGCGTTGTTCTTGAGCAGGCGCGGTGCGGGCTGGGGTTGCGAGGCGTTGTCGGTGAGGGCTTCGGCCGCTGCTTGGTAGCCTTCCATGACGCTGGCGGCTTGGAGCCACATGCGGACGTAGTCGGCCTCGGTGACGGCGATGGGGATGGTGTTGATGCCCAGGAAATTGGTGCCGAGCAGGGTCGCGAGCGTGGTGCGGTTCGCGACGATCTCGGCGAGGGGGGGCATCGCGGCGAGGGCCGCGTCATAGGCCGCTGCGACGCCGGTGTGCCGCGCTGCTGCGGCTCCCGCCTCGGCGGACTGCTCTTCCAGCCACGCGAGCATGGGGGCGTGCGCGGCGCGGAACGCCTCCGCGCCTGGGCCCTCCCAGACCGCGATCGACTCCGCCAAGGAGCCCATCAGCTCCTCTGCGGCGAGCGCGTACTGGCCCGCCAGCGACAACCATGCGCTCGCCGACCCGAGCAAAGGCCCGGCGCCTGGGCCTGAGCTCAACAAAGCGCTGTTTATCTCGGGCGGCAACCCGAAGAACCCCGGCATAGTCACAACAGAACCTCCGAATTTTCCTGTGGCGCAAGGAGCACGGGCCGCGCTTCGCGGAGGGTTTGCGCCGAGGACCGCGCCCGGCGGCTCACGTCCCCGAGCGCGCGGCGGCCAACCCCCGCGGCGACCACCGGCGCCGCGGCGAAGCATGGTTTAGGTTTGGCTAGCATAACTTTCCTAGTGTAATCCACCCGCAGCCCCCTGTCATGCGGAGGAAAGTAAGGTTAGCCTATGCTACTCTGGGTGCCGAATTCCGAGGACCGGATGTCAAATGCGGACTGAGCCAACGTCGCAGGAGTGGAAGGAGCTTGCGTGAGCGAGCCGGTGATTTCTTTAGAAAAGATACGTCATCAGGTGGCTGGCGTGTTGGCTGTTCCGCCGGACTCGCTCGCGACGGACGCGGACCTCATCTCGCTGGGCCTCGACTCGATCCGGATGATGTCCCTCGCGGGCGCATGGCGCAAACAGGGGGTCGATGTGGCGTTCGGGGCGTTGGCCGCGGCTCCGACGCTGGCCGGATGGCATGCGCTCTTGCAGAACGCGCCGAAAAAGCCCTCCCCGGCGGTCCGATCTTCGGCCGCCCCGGTCCAGGCCGGCGAACTGGCGAGCGCCGGCAAGGTTTTCCCGCTCGCGGCGATGCAGCACGCGCAATGGGTCGGCCGCGACGGCGGACAGCGGCTCGGCGGCGTCGCGGCGCATTTGTATGTGGAGTTCGACGGCGCGCATGTGGACCCGGCGCGGCTGAAGGCCGCCGTGGACCTGCTGGTGCAGCGCCATCCGATGCTGCGCGTGCAGATCCTTCCCGAAGGGGCGCAGCGGGTGCTGCCGGCCGCGGGCGGGCAGGTGTTCGCCCATGAGGACCTCGGCGCGCTTGCGGAGCACGACGCGCAAGAGCGGCTCGAACTGATCCGCGAGCAAAAGAGCCATCAGCATCTCGCAGTGCACGAGGGCCAGGTCTTCGACGTCCTGCTCGTCTCGCTGCCGGACGGGCGGAGCAGGCTGTGCCTGGACGTGGACATGATCGCCGCTGACGCGATGAGCTACCGCGTGCTGGTCGCCGATCTCGCGGCGCTCTACCGGGGCGAGCGGCTCGAACCGCTGAGCATCACCTTCCAGGAGCACCTGGAACGAAAACGCGCCGTCGCGGACTCGCGCGAAGAGACGGACCGGGCGTGGTGGGCAGAGCGCCTTGCTGCGTTGCCGCCCCCGCCGGAGCTGCCGGTTCTGCCCGAGGCGGAGTCCGGTCTCGCCCATTCGCCCCGCGCGACGCGGCGCCATTACTGGCTCTCGCCGCAGCGCAAGCAGGCTTTGTTCGAGCGTTGCCGCTCCCGGGGCGTGACGCCGGCGATGGCGCTTGCCTCGATCTTCGCCACCGCGATCGGCAACTGGTCGGCCAACCCCAAGTTCTTGTTGAACCTGCCGTTGTTCACCCGTGACGCGGCCGATTCTCGGCTCGACCGGGTCGTCGGCGACTTCACCTCCTCCGTGATGCTGAGCGTGGACCTCGCCGAGCCCCAGACAGTCGGCGAGCGCGCCTGCAGCCTGCAACAATCATTCCACGAGGCGGCGGCGCACAGCGCGTACTCAGGGCTGAACGTGTTGCGGGACCTCAGCCGCCTGCACGGCGAGCAGATCCTCGCCCCTGTGGTGTACACGAGCGCCATCGGTTTGGGGGAACTCTTCGCGCAGGGGGTGGCCGAAACATTCGGCAAGCCGGTGCATGTGCTTTCTCAAGGCCCACAGGTGGCGCTCGACGCGCAGGTCACCGAAATCGACGGCGGGCTCCTGCTCAACTGGGACGTGCGCGAGCCGTTGCTGCGTCCCGGCGTTGTCGAGGCGATGTTCGCCTGGTACACAGCGGAAATCGAACGGCTCGCGACCGACCCCGAGCAGTGGGCCGCGCTTTCGGGCCAAGGCGCGCTGCCCGCGCGGCAGCGCGAGGTGCGCGAAGCGCTGCGAGCCTCCGCCCCCGCCTCCGACACCCAGCGCGCGCTGCACACCGGGTTCTTTGAAAACGCCGAGCGCAATCCGGGCGCGGTCGCCGTCATCGCCGAGGACGGCTCGGTCACCACCTACGCAGAGCTGCGCCGTCAGGCGCTCGCCGTCGCGGGCGCCCTCGCCGAGCTCGGTGTGCGGCGCGGCGAAGCCGTCGCCGTCGCCCTGGCGAAAGGCGCGGCGCAGATCCCGGTTCTGCTGGGCGTGCTCGCCAGCGGCGGGGTGTATGTGCCAGTTGGCGTGGACCAGCCGCAAGCGCGGCGCCAGCAGATCGCGCGAACTGCGAGAATCGCTGCTGTGATCGCGCCGGACGACGTCGCGGCCGCTTCCGTCGAAGCCTGGGCGGGCACGGTTCCCGCCGTGTCGGCCACGAGCGCGACAGAGCATCCCAGGCCGTTGCCGGAGCCCGTTGCGGTGACTGCGGACGATCTCGCGTATGTCCTCTTCACCTCTGGCTCGACCGGCGAGCCGAAGGGCGTCGAGCTTCGGCACGGGGCCCCCATGAACACCATCGCAGCTGTCGTGGACCGGTTCGGGATCACCGAGACGGACCGATGCTTGTCGCTCTCCCCGTTGGAGTGCGACTGGTCGGTGTTCGACATTTTCGGCATGTTCAGCGTCGGCGGCTCGGTTGTCGTCATCGAGGAGGCCTCGCGCCAGGAGCCGGCCCTGTGGGCGCAGCTCATGCGCACGCACGAGGTCACCTACATCGGTTGGATGCCCGGCTGGCTCGACCTGCTGCTCGACGCCAGCTCGGGCGATCTCCCCTCCTTGCGCGTCGCGCTCGCCGGCGGCGATTGGGTGAGCGCCGACCTGCCGCGGCGCCTGCGCGTCCGCGCGCCGCAGACGCGTTTCGCTGGTTTGGGCGGCGCGACGGAGACGGCGATCCATTCCACAGTTTTCGAAGTGCCGAACGAAGAGGGCAGCCCGCCCGCGCATTGGCGGGCCATCCCGTTCGGGCGGCCCCTCGCCGGTGTGCGGTGCCGGGTGGTGAATCCTCGCGGCGAGGACTGCCCGGATTGGGTGCCAGGGGAGTACTGGGTCGGCGGAGCCGGGATCGCTGAGGGCTACCGGGGCGATCCCGAGCGCACGGAGCAGCGGTTCGTGCAGTATCAGGGCGAGCGTTGGTATCGCACCGGCGACCTGGTTCGGTGCTGGCCGGACGGTGTGCTCGAATTCGTCGGGCGCATGGACCATCGGATCAAGGTGCGCGGCTATGGCGTGGAGCTCGGCGAGGTCGAGACCGCTCTGCGGCGGATTCCTGGTGTGGCGAGGGCTGTGGTCGTGCCTCTGGAGGGCGTGACGACACGGCTGGTCGGCGCTGTTTCGGTCGAGGCTGGGGCTGATCTCGACGCGAACAGCGTCCGGGCTGCGCTCGGTTGCGCTCTGCCCGCGCACATGGTTCCCGACACAGTCGTCTTGCTCGAAGCCATGCCGCTGACCGCTGTGGGCAAACTCGACCGGGCCGCCGTGCGCAAGCTGGTCGAGACAGCCGCGCAAGCGCAGGAAGGCGTCAGCCCGCGCACTTCCTTGGAGGCAGCGCTTGTGCGCATCCTCGGCGAGGTGGTGGGCGGCGAGATCGGCGTCCTGGACGACTTTTTCAGCTTCGGGGTCGATTCGATTCTGGCGATCAAAGCCGTGTCGCAGATCCGGGATTGGCTTGACTCGCCGCAGGCGGCCGTCGCCGACTTCTTCGCCGCTCGCACTGTGGCCGGGCTTGCGGAGCGGTTGCAGGCCAAAGAAGCCGAACCCGGTCGGCTCGAAAAGGTGGCTGAGGTCTATTTAGAGGTCGCCGCCATGCCGATGCCCTAGCGCGAGCATGCCGACGCCGTCGGGGGAGGAGGCCGGCGGCGGGACGTCGCTGCGCGGACCCGCGCGCCCGGCGGGGTCATCGGTCGGCGCGGCTTTGCACATGAATGACGTTTGGCAGGATTTCGCGCAGACCGGGAAGCCGCAGCGCGAGCGGTTTGATCGCCTTCTGCATTCCGTGGACCGCGCCGAAACTGTGCGTCTTCACAATGCGCAGATCCGGATGCCATTGCCGCACCAGCGCGGCGATGTCTTTTTTCTTCACGCCCCAGTGCAACACCGGGAATCGGTAATGCTCCGTCAGGTCGTACCCTTTGATGGTCCTCTTGGACACTGTCGGCGAAATGACGTCGAAAACGATCTCCGCGCCGGGAAATTTTTTGACGATGGCAACGACCAGCTCCCGCGCCTGCTCTTCGCTGAGGAACATGAGCAGACTTTGCGCGGTGACAAGGACAGGTCCTGCCTCGATTTGGTCGCACCAGGACAGATCGCGCACATCGGCGGCGACGTTGCGGCACCGTTCGGTGGCAGGGAGGAACCTGTTCCGCACTGCGATCACTTCTGGGAGATCGACGCATATCCAGGAAACAGTGCCATTGTCCACGCGGTGGAACTCGGTTTCCAGGCCAGCGCCCAGCTCGACGACTGTGCCACGAGGGTTCTCGGCCAGCCATCCCTGCACGACGGTGTCGAAGATCCGTGATTTCTCGCCATGGATTCCCGACTGGTCTTTTCCGAATGTGCGCTCATAAGGATAATCGATCGCCTCGAACACTTGGACGCATGTGGGATCGTCCAAGACGCTATCGGGTCGTTGCGCTTCGACAGCGCGGGTGTAGAGCGTCCATATCGCGGTCTCGGCCGCTCCGCGCAGCTCGATTTCTGTCATCAGTGGCTCCTTTTGTCGGCGTGATGCTCGCTCATGCGCGGCTCGGGCGTGTGCGTCGGCGCGCTTCCTTGCGGATTCGCGCGCGGTCGCTGCCAAAGTCAGATTTCGGATCGCCGGGATCGGGCGCCGTGCTGGTGCCGGACAGATACGCCGCCAGGGTGCTGACCGTCGGATAGCGGAACAGATCGACGAGCGCGATGGACCGTTCGAACGCTTCCTGCACCAGTCTGTGCGCCAGAGCCAGCAGCACGGAGTTCCCGCCGATTTCGAAGAAACTGTCGGTCACACCGAAGTTGTCGGAACCGAGAACCTGTTGCCAGATGGCGGACAGCCGGCGTTCGGTGTCATCGCGCGCCGCGACCCATTCGCGGGCGGCGTTGGGCGATTCGACACGAGTCGGCACGACACAGCCGTATCGGTCGTGCACGAGCACGCCAGCGCGTTCGGGGGCGGCTTGCGGCAGATCTGCCACAAGCAGGTGCTTGGTCGGAGCCAACCCGGCCAAACGCGCGCGGACCATGGGCTTGGCGTCATTGAGACCGACGAGAATGTGCGGCGCGTCGTGGGCCAGCGCGATCAACAGCGAGTTGAGCCCATCGGATCTGCTGAGGACATGGTAGCCCCTTGCCCGAGTGAGCTCCGGGTGCTCCACATGAGCCGACATCCCGATGTGGTCCCACATCGTCCACGCAATGCTCTGCGCGGCGATGCCGCAGTTGCGGCGTTGATACAGGGTGAACGCGTCCAGATAGGCGTTCGCGGCCGAGTATCCGCCGACGCCAGCGCCCCCGAAAAATCCGTTGACTGAGGAGAAGGACACGAAGCGGACGCCGGGCCGGCGCAAGGCGATCTGATGCAAGGCGCGGACTCCTGCGACTTTCGCCTTGGCGACATCCGCGAGTTCGGCTTCCGTCGTTGTGGCCATCGGCTGTTCGCGGTACGCGCCGGCCAGATGCCAGACACCGGACAGCTGCGCGCCCCAGTCATGCTCGCTCTCCGTGACCGCGTTCCACACTTGGCCGACATCGCACACGTCAGCGACGTGGTATCGCACTGCCTCATGGCCTGCGGCCTCAGACAGGCGCCGATGGGCTGCGAGCTGTCCGGGGGCCGGATCGCGGCGCCCGATGAGCAGCACCCGAGCGTGAAAGCGTTCTACCAGCAGCCGGGCCAGCTCATAGGCCAGCCCGCCGAGGCCCCCGCTGATCAGGTGCAGCGTGCCAGGCGCGATGTCGGCTGGGGCGCCAGGCTCGTCAGGCAGCCGTTCAAGCCCTTTGACCCAGCGAACCCCGCCCCGGTAGGCGATTTCTCCGTCGTGGGCGGTTTCGCCCAGTTCGCCAGCCACGTGATGGGCTCCGGCGCCCGGATCGTCCGGGTCCAGGTCGATGAAGCGCACCCGCAGCCCAGGCGTCTCGGCCACCGCGCTGCGCAGCAGCGCCGGAATTGTCGCGAGGCCGCTTTCGACCGCGTCCGTGTCGGTGACCGCCTGCGTCCCACAGCCGACGACGTACAGCGCGGGCGGCTGGCTCTCGCCAGCCAAGCCCCGAAGTATCCGCGCGACTTCGAAAACGCTGGCTGGCAACGCCTCCTGCGAACTGTCGGGGTTCGCGTGCCCGGGTTGCTCCGCGATGCAGCACACGACGGCACGGATCGCTGTTTGCCCTGCGCACGAGCCCAAACCTGCGGCGACGTCCTTCGCGTCCGCGCGCGCCACCGGAACGCCGCGCGCGCCCAATTGCTCCGCCAGCTGCGCCCCGAGCGCTCCTGGCTCGCCCGTGATCAGCACACCGCCTTCCACGACGGCGCTGCGCCGAGCCCGCTCGCGCCGATGCCAAACTGGCTGGAAGAACCAGTTCGGCAAGGTGTTCGCTGCGCTTGCGCCCGCTCCTTGGCCTCGGATCGCATGGTCGAATTCGCCAGCGGCGAACCGTTCCCGCAGCAAGGTGCGTTGAATCTTGCCGATATCGGTTTTCGGGATGTTCTCCGGCGCAACGGGAATCAGGAAATCAGGGTTCGGGCCGACTGCCAACACGCGGGCGCGGATATCGGCGAAAGCTTCGTCCTCCGCGGCTTCGGGTTGGGGGCTGAACACGATCGCCAACGCGTCGGTGTCGCTGCCCTCGGGCCGCACCGCGACCGCTGCGGAGTAGGAGCGCATCACGAAGGGGGATTCTTCGACTGCGGATTCGATCTCGTGGCAGGTGTAGTTCACGCCATGGACGATGATGACGTCCTTGGCCCGGCCGGTGAGCGCCAACGCGCCATGCTGGATCCGCCCGAGGTCGCCGGTGTCGAACCAGCCGTCGGCGGTGAACGCTTCCGCGGTGCGCTCCGCGTCGGCGTAATACCCGCGCGTGACCGTGGGGCCGCTGATCTGGACCCGGCCCACCGCGCCGACAGGGACAACCTTGTCGTCCGCGTCGACAATCCGCATCCGAGTCCCTGGGAGCGGTTTCGCCAACTCGGTGCATTGGTCGGCGTCGGTGGTCGTCTCCAGCGAGAACGTTTCCGAGTACAGAACCCCGGAGGAGGTCTCCGACATCCCCCATGACGGCCGCATCGCGGTCCGGGGCAGGCCGAATTGCTCCATCATCCTGAGGAACCGCCGTGCGGTGCGCGGCACGATAGCCTCGCCGCCATTGAGAATGAACCGCAAAGGCGAGAGGTCGAACCGTTCCGGCTCGGCCGTCTCCGCAAGCCGGTCGGCGATGAGTCCGAACGCGAAATTCGGAGCCCACGTTGTGCTCACCCGGTAGCGGTCGGCGACGGCCAGCCAGCGCAACGGGTCCGCGAGCACCCACGATGTGGCGGCGTGGACCTGTTGGCAGCAGACATACACGTCGTGCAAATGGGACATGACGATGCCGCCGACATGCTCCAGCGGCATCCAGTTGAACGAGATATCAGCCGAGCCGAAACCGTTCATCTGCGCGGTCGCCGCCGACCGGGTGAGAATGTTGCGGTGCGTCAGCTGCACGCCTTTCGGCGTGCCGGTGCTGCCCGAGGTGAGCAGCAGCAGCGCGAGCGCGTCAGGATCGGGACGGTGGTGTTCGGCGTCTGGCTCGTGCGCCAACAGATCGCCGATGAGCGCGGTGCGCGCCGCCGGATGCGCGAATTCGCCGATGACCAACGGCTGGCCGAGCGTGTTCCACGCCTCCGCTGTTTTGTCGGCGCCGCCGGCCGAGTTCGCAGCCACCGGCACCGGCACGAAGCCGCCGAGGAAGCATCCCCATATGGCCGCCGTGAAATCGTCGTTGCGAGGCAGGTGGACAATTGCCAGGTCTCCTGGAACCAGCCCCGATGCGCGCAGTCCGCCGAGCACCCGCCGCGCCGCGTCGAGCAGCGCCGCGTAGGTCAGCCTGCGTTCGGCTCCCGATTCGTCAAGAAAGACCAGCTCTGTCGTTGCGGTTTCGTGTGCCGCCCGGACCAGCGCGTCGGGCAGGGAGAGCACTGTCGGGTCGACCGCTGGGCCGCCATCGAGGACAGAGAGCTCGTCACGAGTCGGTTCTGCCGCGTGCGCCGCGAGCTCCGGCGCGCCGTGCGCAGGCGGACCGAGCACCCGGATGCGCGGCGGCTCCGCAATGTCGGGCACAGCCTGCACCCGTGTCGCTTCGGGCAGTTGCGCCGACCATTGCGCGATCAGCTCGTCGTCGATCACTGGCAAGCGCCGCAGCGCGGCGATGTCGAGCGCTCCGGTGCTGGTCACTGGCAAGGCGGCGACCAACACGAACGCGCGCGGTGTCAGCGGCGCGGGCAACGCGGCGCGGGCCAGCTCGGACAACCGGTGCGCGGAGACCGGGGCGCAGGTCGCGACGTAGGCGACGAGCTCGGTGGCTCCCGAATCGGTTCGGCGTGACAGCACCGCGCAGTCGTCGATCAATGGGTTGTTCAGGAGCACTGCTTCGACGGTCGAGAGGTCTGCCCAGCGGTAGCCGTCCCAGGCGATCCCTCGGGGAGCGCGCGCGATCTCGACGCAGGAGTCCCGCCGCACGCGTGCCGGAACCCCGGTGGGGAGCACACCTGTGTCCAGTGGGCCCACACAGAGCTCGCCGAGCACGCCCGGCGGCGCGAATCGGCGGTCTGCGGTCAGCACCGTGCGCGCCACGGGTTCGGGGCGGTCCAGATGGACCCTCCCGGAATGCAGCAATGCCGCGAGCATCTCCGCGAGGCCGCTGTCGAGCTGCCCTGCCGCGGCGTTGGCCGTGAGCGGCGCGGACGTGCCAGCGGCCCGCGCGCCGGCCACGCGGACCTCGTCCACCACGACCGAAGGCGCCCATTCGCACAGTGCGCGCTCCCGGTACGGGGCGGGGTGCGACGGCGGAAGCCACACGACGCGCTGAGCGCCGACCGACACCGCCGCCACCAGCGCGGCCACGAGGTCTGGTCCGCGTTCGAGCGCGAGCGCGACGACCCCGCCGCGCGCCTCCGGCAGCGCCTCAGCCAGCGCCGCCGCAGTCTCGCGCAGCTCGGCGTGGGTGATTTCGCCGCCGCCGCCCGTGACCGCGACGGAACTTCCGGCGTGTTCGAGCAGCGGCGCCAGGTTCTGGACGACAGGCGCCTCCTCCGTGCCCATCGGCAGGCTGCGGATCGGCACATGCGGCGATGCGATCGCCGCATCCAGCAGCGCGAGATAATCGTCGCGGATGTGCTCGACCGTCGCGGCGTCGAACAGCTCGGTGCTGTACACGAACTGCGCCGCGATGTGGTCCTTGCGCGGCCAGAAATGCAGTTCCAGATCGGCGCGAGTGGCCTCGGTCGGCATCCCCACGAAGGATGCGCTCGACCCGGCGAAATCCAGATTGGCAGGTGGTGGGCTTTGCATCGCGAACAACACGGCCACCAGCGGGTTGCGTCCCGGAAGACGCTCCGGGGCCACTTCCTCGACGATCTGTTCGAGCGGCAGTTCCTGGTGCTCGTACGCCCCCAGGGTCACTTCGCGGACACTGGCGAGCAATTCGGCGAACCCGGCGTCGGGGTCGATTCTCGCGCGCAGCGGAATCGTGTTGACGAACAGTCCGATCAGACCCGCGGTCCTGCTGTCCTCCCGATTCGCCATCGGCGCTCCCACCACTTGGTCGTGTGACCCGTTATAGCGGTAGAGCAGCGTGTAGAACACCGCGAGCAGCGTCATGAAGGCAGTGACGTCCATGTCCCGGCCCAATGCGGCCATCGCCGCCATTTGGGCGGACGACACGGTGAAATCCAGGGAGGCGCCTCGGGATGTGCTGTGCGACGGGCGGTCGCGGTCGAACGGCAGCTCGGGAGCCGTCAGCTCCCCGGCCAATTGCGCTTTCCAGTATTCCCGGTGCCGCGCGTACGCGGGACCGGACGCGCGCTCGCGCTCGTCTTCGGCGATGTCGCCCATATGCAGTCGCACGGGGGGCAATGCCGCTGCGACGCCGGTGACTTCGGCTTGGTAGAGGGCGCGAAGCTCTTCGCACAGGACGCCGATCGACCAGCCGTCGACGATGATGTGATGCATCGTCGCGACGAACAGGCTCACCCCGTCCCGCAGATCGAGCAAATGCGCTCGCAGCAACGGTCCTGCGCTCAAGTCGAACGGAGCCGTCACGAGGTCGCGCACGGCCGCCCGCACATCCGCGCGCCGCGTCGGGGCCTGGGGCTGCCCCGGCGTGGGCTCGATCTCTGTCACGGGCACCGGGATCGCCGCGCTCTGGGCCACCGCTTGCATCAGCTCGCCCTCGAACTCGACGAATGTGGTGCGCAGAATCTCGTGCCGAGAAACAATTTCCGCGAGCGCGCGCTGCAACGCGTCGGGACGCACCGCTCCGTCGAACTGGAGGATAATGGGAACGTTGTAGAGGGGGTTGCCGGGGTCGAGCTTGCTCAGGAACCACATCCGCTGCTGGGCGAAGGACGCCCGGAACAGCGTGATCTCTTCCTCGGTCCCGGCCGCAGAGGCCAAGCCTGCAGCGGGCACGTCAACAGATGGCACGTCAACAGTCACGATCGAGCTTCCTCCATCAGGATCGCGCCGTCTGCGGTGCGGCGCGCGGCGCGTCCTCGCCTGGCAGGCGGCGCGGCGTGCGCAAACTCCTCGGGCTCTGCCTCCGTGGCGAACGCGGCGACATTCGCCACGGTGCCAGAACCGACCATTTGGCGCATGTTCACCTCGATCCCGAGCTCGGCGCGCTGTTCCGCCGCGATCTGCATGGCCAACAGCGATTCGCCCCCGAGCTCGAGGAAGTTGTCGTTGACGCCGATCCGGTCATATCCGAAAAAGCGCTGCCAGATCGCCGCAATGCGTTCTTCCAACTCGGTTCGCGGCGCGCAGTACTCCGTCGACAGCGGTGGCCGCTGGTTGAACGAGGACTTCGCGGACGCGGGCTCCGCCGAAGCCGGGGGCCGTTCTGGGCTCACGCGCGGCCCTGCTGCCGTCGGATGGCTCAGCGCCACTGCCGCAACGGCAGGTATGCCGAGCACCTCGCCGAGCCGGTCTGCCGGCGCGGCCGAACGCTCGTACGCCGATGCGTCGACATAGGTCCAGTCGCCACAACCGGCGCGGTGCCGAGCGGTCACTGTGCCCTGGGCGTAGGCGGCGGCCAGCGCGGCTTCGAGGGAGTCGTCGTACGGGCCGGTGAGCAGCGTTCGGCGATCGCACGGCGCGCACGCCGCGATCTCGCGCGCCATGGCGATAGCCCGGTCGAACTCCGGGTCCAGGACGCGCACCGGCGCGCGCCGCTCGGCGATGAGCAACGCGTGGTCGCCCGCCGGACCCGAGTCGTACACGGCCGGGCCGGTGAACCCATTGGCTTCCAGCAGCGCCGCCCATTGTTGCGGAGCCATCAGCGGCGAATCGGTCCGCAGGCCGTCGTTGAAATCGAGCCAGCCGGTCAACAGCGGGTCGATCAGCGCGTCGCATCGCGCCTCGCCCTTGGCTTCCAGCAAGAACAGCGCCCCGCCCGGAGCGGTGAACGCGGCCGTGTTGCCGATGGCGGCGGGCAAGTCCGGCGCGACGTGCACAACGTTGAACGCCAGCACAATGTCGAATCCGCCCAGCGGCAGATTCTGGGTCGCCGGTTCCGCGACGACGTCGAGCGTGGCGAACTGGACGAAATCCAAGCCCGCCGCCTCGGCCTGCCGCTGGGCGGCGACCACAAAGGAACGCCCGACGTCGGTGAAGCAGTACTCGACGGAGCCAGCGGGCGCGCCGCGCAGTGTTTCGAGCACCGGCCAGGTGAGGTACCCGCGGCCGGCACCGATTTCGAGGACCCGCAGCGGCCGCGCCGGTGTGGTGTTCCGCGCGAGCCTGGCCAGCGTCGTTCCGATCAGTTCGCGGTATTTCGCGAAATCGCTGTGCGCGATGCGCTGTTCCGTGACTGCCCGGTACAAGCTGTCGTCCCCGCCCGGCGTGACAACCTCATTGCCGACGACCTCGCCGCGCAGCACGCCGTCGTAGCCGCGCACACACTGCTCCAGCAGCTCGGCCTGCGCCGCCAGCTCGGGGTGCTCCGCGCACCAGCGCCCGAGATCGGGCGCGCTGGGAATCGTTGCGCCGTCCCGCACCCGCGCCCGGCCGTTTTCGCACGACACGATGCCGTCCTCGCGCAGGATGCGCAGAAATGTGCCGATGATCTTGCGGTACTCCGGAACCACTCGCAGCTGGGCGATCAGCTCGTCCTGCGAGAACTCCGCCCCGGGAGCCAGGGGGACTCCGGCGCTGTTCAGGTATGCGCAGACATATTGGGCGCACAGATCGTCCAGATCCTTGGAGGGCTCAGCCGAGCTTCCCTCGTCCAACGCCGCGACCGGCTCCGCGCGCAACGCGTCCCCGGCGCTCGACCACGCCGGAGCCGACCCCTCGACCGGCTCGCTGTCGAGGACCCATCGCCGCCCGTTGCGGTAGGCGAGCGTCCGGTCGCCTCCAGGGGCCGACAGTTCCGCGACCAGCCGCCCGGCGTCGGGCCGGTCCATGTCCACGAGCTCGACGGCGCGTGTCTCGGCGTTGCGGCGCAGCCATTGCGCGGCGCCGACCGCCAACCATTGCGCCACATCGATCGCTTCGGCCCCAGTCACGTCGAAGGCGTTGCGGACAACAATGTGCACCGTCACATCGGAACCGGCGGCTTCGACGGCGCGCGCCAATTCGATGTGACGTTCCCGGTCCAACTGGGCCGCAGGCCCGTCCGCCAGAAAGACGATGTGCTCGTAGTCGGCAGGCGACCCTGCTTGGCCAGGGCCGACGAGGTCGACCGCGCCAGCGCCGGCATCGGCGAGTTCCGCGCCGAACCGCTGAGCGGACGCGTCGTCGCCGACGAGCACCAGCCACCGCCCGGCAGGCAGCGCGGCGGCAGGCGCGGTCGGCGCGCTGCTGCGCCACACGGGGACAGCAGCGCCGGACCGGGCCTGCGTCTGGGGCTGCGCGTTTTCGGGCGCTGTGAGCCAGTACCGCTGCCGCTCGAACGGGTAGTTGGGCAACTCGGCGCGCGAGGCCCGGTGGTTCGCCGACAACACTGCCCAGTCGACGCCGATGCCGTGCTCCCAGGCTTTGCCCACTGCTGTCAGCAGCGCGCGCCGGTCGCTGCGCCGGTCGCTGCGATGGCGCATGGTCGGAAAAACCGCGAACGGAGCTTCGTGCTGCTGCGCGATCCGCGTCAGCGCCATACCGGGGCCGACCTCCAACAAGACGGCGCCGGGCAGGCTGGTCAATGTGTCGAATCCAGCGGCCAATTGCACTGGCTCCCGGCTGTGCCGGACCCAATAGGCGGGGTCGGTCGCCTCTTCCGGGCGGACCCAGGTCCCGGTGACATTCGACAAGTACGGCACTTGTGGCGCACGCAGTGTCACCTCGGCCAAGACATCGGCGAACTCGCCGAGGACGGGGTCCAGCTCGGGGGAGTGCACCGCCATCGACACCCGCACCCGCTGGAACTGCGTGCCGCGCCGTTCCAGCTCCTGTTCCAGAGCCTCGACCTCGGCAGTGGGCCCGGACACTGTGCACGAGGACGCGTCCGTGACGCCGGAAATGACCAGACGGCCGCTGATGAGCTGGGCGACCTCGGCGGCGGCCAGGACAATGCTCGTCGTCGCGCCTTCGGTCCGGGCGAACAGCTCGCCACGTTTGGCCACCAAGGGCAATGCTTGGCCGATGTCCATCACACCGGACAGGCATGCCGCCGCGTACTCGCCCAGGCTGTGGCCCAGCATCGCGCTCGGTCGCAACCCCCACGCCGCGAGCTGGGTTCCGAGCGCGTACTCGACCGCCACCACGGACGCGAAAAGCACATCGAGCCGTTCCTCGTCGAGCCCGCTGTCGCCGTAGAGGTGGGCGAGCAGGTCGATACCGCATGTCCGCGCCAGGATTTCGGCGCACTCGTCAATGCTCGACCGGAACACGTCCTCGGTCTCGTAGAGCCCCTTGCCCATGCCGACGTACTGGGCCCCGCCCCCTGGCAACAGCAGCACCAGCGGCACGGAGCCGTCGCCCGAATGCGTCGCCTGTGCGGGAGCAGCCAGCGCCGTTGCCGCTTGAGCCGTCGAATCGCACACCAATGAACGCCGGTACGGCAGTTCGCGCCGACCGAGTTGCAGGGTGTTGGCCACGTCGGCGAGAGGGATGTCGCTGTGGTTGTGCAGGTGCTCCCCTAATTGCGCGGCGAGCTGGTCGAGCGCGGCGGCGCTCGCGGCCGACACCACCAGCAACGACTCAGCGGGCGCGTCCTGCGGGGCTTCGGCCTCGGCCGGGTCCGGCGCCTGTTCGAGCACCACATGCGCGTTCGTGCCGCCGATGCCGAACGCGCTCACCCCGGCGCGCCTCGGTCCCTCTGCCTCGGGCCAGGGGACAGTGTCTGCCGCGACGCGGAACGGGCTCGTGTCAAGGTCGAGCAGCGGGTTCGGGGTGTTGTAATGCAGATTGGCGGGTATCACACCGTGTTCGACGGACAGGGCGGCTTTGATGAGCCCCGCCACGCCCGCCGCTGCGTCGGTGTGGCCGATGTTGGTCTTGGCGGATCCGATCAGGCAGTACCCGGTCCGATCTGTGGATTCCCGGAACGCCTTGGTGAGCGCCGACACCTCGATGGGGTCGCCGATCGGCGTCGCCGTTCCGTGCGCTTCGACCATGCCGATGGAACTGGCTTCGACTCCCGCGACCGCCTGGGCCGCGACGATGACTTCGCTTTGGCCTTGGACGCTGGGCGCGGTGAAGCCTGTTTTGTGGTTCCCGTCGTTGTTGACGGCGCTCCCTTTGATGACAGCCCGGACGCGATCGCCGTCGGCGATCGCGTCGGACAGGCGTTTGAGCAGAACAACGCCCACGCCGTCGCCGGGGAACATGCCTGCTGCGTCGGCGTCGAAGGTCCGGCAGCGGCCGTCAGGGGACAGGGGGCCGTTCTCGACGTGCTTGTAGCCCTGCCCTGGCTGGGGGTTCACGGTCACGCCACCGGCCAGAGCCAGGTCGCAGCGGTAGTCCAGCAGTTCCTGGCATGCCAGGTGCACCGCGACCAGCGACGTCGAGCACGCCGTGTTCAGCGCGATGCTCGGGCCGGTCAGGTTGAGGTGGTAGGACACCCGGCTCGGGAGCGACGACGGTGTGTTGGCGAATCCAGCGGGCAACGCCTCCGCAGAGCACGGGCTGATGCCGAGATGCGGGAGGACATTGGTGATGAAATAGTTCGATGGGCCTGACCCCGCGTACACGCCGACGAGTCCGGGGTAGCGGTCAGGGTCGTGACCGGCCTGTTCGAAGACGTGGTACGCGCATTCGAGGAACACCCGCTGCTGCGGGTCGATCATCGCGGCCTCAGCTGGCGTGTAACCGAAGAATTTCGCGTCGAACAGGTCGATTCCTTCGACAGCGGCCTCGTTGCGCACCAGGTCCGGTTCCGGGTCGAGGTTGCCCAACGTTCGCGAGCCTTCTCGCTTGTGCGTGAGCAGGGACCAGTACGCGTCGACGTCGTCCGCTCCTGGGAAGCGGCACTGCATGCCGATGATCGCGATGTCGGTCGTTTCCGCCTCGGCGGCGGACAGGTCGGTGTTCTCGCTCATTTAGCGTGTTCCTCCTGTGGCGATCGTGCTGTTGTGGCGGCTTGTGACGAGGTCCACGAGATCGGCGAGGGTGGCGCCTTGGTCCCACAGCTCAGCCACCGAGACCTTGATGTCGCAGCGCTGCCCGATCACGGTGACGATGCGAGCGGCGATCAGCGAGTCGCCCCCCAGGTCGAAGAAATTGTCATGCGGCTCCACACTGTTCACGCCGAGCGCCTCGCACCAGATCTGCTCGACCGCCGCGATCAGCTCGTTTTCCGTGAGATCGACAGGCGCTCCGGCGTCCGCCTCGGGCGACACCGGCTCGGCTGGCGCGGCAGCGGCCTGGGCGGCGGCCTTGCCGACGGCAGAACTCGGCGGAGTCAGCCACAACCGCTCCCGTTCGAACGGGTAGGTGGGCAGGGGCACGCGCCGCAGCGGCTCCCCGAAGTGCTGCCACTCCAGCTCGGCCCCAGCGGCCCACAGATGCCCGGCCGCTGCCATGGCAACGGTCGCAGCGTCACCGGTCCTGTCGCCCAGCATCGAAACAACCTCGGGGCTGCTCGTGTTCGCCGCCGCTATCCCGCGCAGGCTGTGGCCGGGGCCAGCCTCGACAAGGACCGCGTCCGGGTGCTCGGCGCACAATCGCGCGAGACCAGGGGCGAACTGCACCGGCGCGCGCAACTGCTGGCCCCAGTACTCGGGGTCGGCGGCCTGTGCCCCGGTGATCCAGGACCCTGTCACATTCGAGATGAAAGGCACCTGCGGCGCACGCAACCGCATCTGCGCCACAGCGGCCGAGAAACGCTCGACCGCCGGGTCGACGAGCGCGGAATGGAAGCCGCGGTGCACCGCGAGCCGTGTGCAGCGCACACCGGCGTCCGCCGCCGCTCGTTGGAGCGCCTCGACGCCCTCTGCGGCCCCGGAGACAACGATTTGCTCCGGGCCGTTCACCGCCGCGACCGACACTCCCGCCGGAAGCATCGCGGTGACGGTTTCGAGCGACGCGCCGACGGCAGCCATGGCTCCGGGCTCGCACTGCTGGATGAGTTCGCCGCGCAGCGCCGCCAGCTGGATTCCTTCTTCGAGTGTGAAAACCCCGGCGACGCACGCGGCGACCAGCTCGCCGATGCTGTGGCCGAGCATGGCGGCCGGCCGCGCCCCCCAAGCGATGAGGAGTTGCGCGAGCGCGTGGCCCACGGTGAACAGCGCTGGCTGGGTCAGCCGGGTCTGCATGAGCTCGCCGTCCGAGGCGTCATTGCCCGGGGTGTTGAGCATTGTGCGCAAGTCCACGCCGATCAGCGGCGCAAAGCGCTCCGCGCACTCGTCGATGTGCTGGCGGTAGATCGCAGAAGCCGCGTAGAGCTGCGCGCCCATGCCGCTGAACTGGCTGCCCTGGCCGGGGAAGAGGAACGCGACCGGCCGAGGCTTGTCTGTCGCGACGCCCCCTCGGGACGGCGCGCGATCCCCGCCGCGGAGCACTTCCCGCGCCTCTGACGAGTTCGCGACCACAGCGGCAAAGCGATGGCGGAAGGCGCGCCGTCCGAGGCGCAGTGTGGCGGCGACGGCCGCGAGGTCCTGTTCAGGATGCTCCTCCAGGTGGCGTGCCAGGTTTTTCCGCATGGATTCGAGCGCTGGCGCTGTCCGGGCAGAAAGCACGAGCAGCTGCGGACCCTCCTGCGCGGGTCGGGGCCTCTGGGCAAGGGGCGGTTCCTGGAGCACGACATGGGCGTTCGTGCCGCCCATGCTGTAGGCGCTCACTCCCGCGCGGCGGGGCTTGCCGCCGGGCGCGTTCCAGCGCCGCAAACGCGCGCCAACATAGAAGGGGCTTTTCGAGAATTCGATCTGCGGGTTCGGGGTGGTGAAGTTGGCAGCTGGCGGATACATCTGGTTGTGAAACGCCAACAGCACTTTGATGAGCCCGAGGACTCCGGACGCGGGGCCGGTGTGCCCTATGTTGGGCTTGAGGGTGCCCAGACGGCAGGCCTGCGTTCTGGTGTCGCCTCCTCTGCGGAAGACTTCCGTGAGCGCGGCGACCTCGATGGGGTCGCCCATGGGCGTGCCAGTGCCATGTGTTTCCACATAATCAATGGTCTCGGCGGGCGTCTCGGCGACGCCCAACGCCTCCGCGATGACGTCTGCCTGTCCGGCGACGCTCGGAGCCGCGAACCCGGCCTTGTTCCCGCCGTCGTTGTTCACGGCGGTCCCCCTGATGATCCCGAGAATAGGATCGCCGTCTGCCACTGCGCTTGACGCGCGCTTCAACAAGACGACGCCGATGCCGTCGCCGACCAAGGTCCCGTCGGCGGCCGCGTCGAACGCGCGGCATCGGCCGGAGGTGGAAATGGCTCCGCTGTCGGAGGCCACGTATCCGGCGGTTTGCGGGAACGTGATGGAGGCTCCGCCAGCCAACGCCATGTCGGACTCGCCCGACAAAACGCTTTGCACCGCGAGGTGCACCGCCGTCAGCGCTGTCGAGCAACCGGTGCCCAACCCTATGCTGGGGCCGCGCAGATTCAGTTTGTAGGAAACGCGGGCCGGGAGGAAGTCGTTCTCCGTGGCCAGCGCCGCTTGGAGGTATTCGGCGCCGTTCAGGTCCCCGTAGTCCCCCGACCGGTTCGCCCTGTAGTACGTCGAGCCCGCGCCGCCCGCGAACACGCCGACCGAACCTGTGTAGCGTTGCAGGTCGTAACCCGCTGATTCCACAGCCTCCCAGGCGCATTCGAGAAAAAGCCGTTGCTGCGGATCGATCGAGCGCGCCTCGCTCGGGGCGTACCCGAAGAACTTGGCGTCGAAATCGGCCACGTCGGTCAGGATCGGCCGCACCCGGACCAGTCGGGGGTCCTTGAGCTCCGCGGGTTTCAACCCCGCAGACAGCAGTTCTTCATCGGTGAAATACGTGTTCGACTCCATGCCCGCGCAGAGATTCGCCCAGAACTCGGCAAGGGTCTTGGCTCCGGGGACCCGCGCGGCGAGGCCGATCACCGCCACGTCGTCATCGCGGACCTCGTGGTCGGGGTGGGGCGCGGACTCGCTGCCGACCGTCAGCCTGCTGGGGCCGTTGTCGAGCTCCGCGCACCATTGGCGCACGGTTTCGAGCACGGCGTCGCGTTCCGCGGCGAGGTAGAAGTGCCCGCCGGGGAATTTCGCCGTGCGGCAGCCGCCTCGGGTCACCTGCGCCCAGGCTTCCATATCCGCGGGGTCGATGGGCTCGTCGGCGCCGCACAGCACGAGCACCGGCGCTTGCACTGGGGGATTTTGGTCGGTCCGATACTCTTCGACCAGCCGGAAATCGGCCCGCATGCCACTGATGACAAGATCGCGCAACGCCTCGATGTCGAACGCGCTGGCCTCGCCCTTGGCTGCCCCCACCTCGCCCATGGCGGAACGCCCGTACGCGGCGAAGTCCTCGTCGTTCCTGTCCAACAATCCAGCGCTGCGGACGATGTGGGGCGCCGTGTACGAGGAGACGCACAACCGGAGCTGGGGATAGCGGCCCGCTGATTCCAACCGCCGCGCGACCTCGAAGGCCACCAGCGCCCCCATGCTGTGCCCGAACAGGCACAGCGGCCGGTCGGGCAAGCTCAAGAGCGCCTCGGCCGCGCCGTCGGCAAGGTCTCCCAGGCTCGGCGGAAGTTTTTCCGAGATCCGGTCCTCGCGCCCGGGGTACTGCACGATGTTCACCGAGAAATCCGGATTGGCCAACCAGGAGCGGTAGAACGAGGCCCCGCCGCCAGCATGCGGGAAGACCACCAACGCGGGATGCCCGTCGGGGTCGAAGGCCCCGCCCCGCAACCAGGAGCGTTGAAGTGGAAGCTGCTCCGCCGGTGTCGAAGAATGCTGCATGGCTTGATCTACCGCCCTTTTCTTTTTTGCTGTGATAAACGCTGGGCGCGGGCTTCTCGCCCGCGCTCAGCACGATTGCGGGCAGCGCCGAGCCCGCCGTTGCCGCTTGCCCCAGGCCTGACGGCCTGATCGTGGTCGCCGTTCACATGCGCGGCGAGTTCCGCGATGGTCGGATGCGCGTACAAGTCGAGCAGCGACACGGAAAGTCCGAGCTCCCGAGCGAGCAAAGCCTGAACGCGGGCCAGCAACAACGAATGCCCGCCCAAGTCGAAGAAGTTGTCGTTCACGCCGACACGGGGAACGCCGAGCACTCCTGTCCACACCTCCGCCAGGGCTCGTTCCATGGCATAGCGAGGTTCGAGGTAGGGGACTGCTGGGGCGTTCGATTCGACGGGAATGTGCCGCACCGCGACGCGGTCGACCTTTCCCGACGACAATTCCGGCAGCGCGTCGAGAATGGTCCCCGACGACGGCACCATATGTTCGGGCAGCCGCTCGCGCAACCACTCCCGCAGTTGCTGCCAGATGGGCGCGGGCTGCTCGCAGGCGCAGTACGCGACCAATCGGTCGCCGTGCCCCAGCACCACCGCGCGACGCACGGCCGGATGCGCCATGAGCGCTTCCTCGACCTCCTCCGGCGCGATTCTGCGGCCCCGGATCTTCAATTCGTTGTCCACCCGGCCGAGGAACTCGATCGTGCCGTCCGGCAGGAATCGGGCCCGGTCTCCGGTTCGGTAGATCCGGGCTCCGGGCGTGCCGGAAACCGGATCGGCGATAAACCGTTCGGCTGTGCGCGCAGGGTTGTGGACATATCCGCGCGCGAGTTGCGCGCCCCCGATGAACAGTTCCCCGGACACCCCCGGCGGGACTGGCCGCAGCCGGTGGTCGAGGATGAAGATCTGGCAGTTGCCGTTCGGCTTGCCGATGGTCACCCCGGTCCGGCGCTCGCCTGGCTGATAGATTTCGTACGTGCACGCGACGGTCGCCTCGGTGGGCCCGTACCCGTGGAACATGGGGATCGCGCAGCGGGCGTGGAACCGGTCGAGCAATTCTGGGGTCAACGCCTCGCCGCCGGTCCACACCGACCCCAGCGAACGAGTCGCCGCGGCGAATTCGGGCTGGTCCAGGATCAGATCGAGCAACGACGGCACCAGGTCGATGAAGGTGACTTCGTTCTGCTTGATCTGATCGAGCAGATACGCTGGGTCAGCCTCGGCCCCCGCGCGGGTGAGCACCACTTTGCCGCCGCAGATGAGCGGCAAGAGGATTTCGTTGATCCCCATGTCGAAGCCGAGCGGCGATTTGTGCAGAGCGGCGTCTTTTGGTCCGACTCCGAAGTCGTAGGTCTGCCACAGCAGCCGGTTGCAGATCCCGGCATGCGTCACCATCACGCCTTTCGGGGCGCCTGTGGAGCCGGATGTGAAGACGACGTAGGCGAGCTCGTCCATCCGCGTTTCGGGGGCCGGATCGAGCAGGGTCTGATCGCCGGGGGGTTCCTCGTCGAGGTTCAGCACTGGTATGCGCAACTCCGGCAGCCGTGTCGCAGGCTCGCCGTGGGTGAGCACCGCTGCCAGGCGGGCGCTCTCGCACACATCCGCTATCCGGCTCGCTGGCCATCCCGGTTCGAGCGGGACGAACGCCGCCCCTGCTTTCAAGGTCGCCAGCAGCGCCGTCATACGGTCCATGGACCGGTCCATATTGATCCCGACGAGGCTTTCGGCCCCGACTGAGAGCGAGCGCAACGAGGAGGCCAGCGCCGTCGCGCGCTCGTCCAGTTCTTGGTAACTGAGCTGTTCGGTTTCGGCGACGACCGCGACCGCGTGCGGGGTCTTGCGCGCTTGCTGCTCGAAGAGGCGGTGCACGGGGACGTCGCCGGGGTAGCGGCTGTCGGCGGTGGCATTCCAGCCGTGGAGGATGTGCTGCTCTTGCTGCTCGGTGAGCAAGGGCAGATCGCTCACGCGTCGCGCCGGGTCCGCCACACCGTGTGCCAACAACGAGGCAAGGTTCTCCAACACCTGGTCGATGAACTCCGGCGTGTGCTTCGATGTTTGGAAAGTGGCTGCCAGCACCTCGCCGTCGACCAGGTCGACGGCGAGGTCGAACATCGACGTCTCGTCGCGCAACCCGAGGTTGGTCGTCGTCGTCCCGGCCAAACGCAACTCGGTTGCCACTGGCCGAGTCGCCGCGAACATCACCTCGAACAATGGCGAACGGCCCGTTGTCCGTTGCGGAGCCACCCGTTCGATGACCGTCTCGAAGGGGATGTCGCGGTTGTCGTAGGCTTCGAAAAAGGCGGACCGGGTGCTCTGCAGCAGGTCGAGGAACGTCGATTGCCCGTCCACGTTCAGCCGCAGCGCAAGCGTGTTGGTGAAATTGCCCCAGACGTCTTCGATCTCGGGCGCGCTGCGGACCAGCACCGGAATGCCGATGACCAAATCCGTCGCATCGGTGTATCGGTGCAACAGCGCGGCCAATCCGGCGAGCACGACCGTGAATGGCGTGGTCTGATGGGCTCGCGCGAGATCCTGAATGCCGGCGCGGGCGCTCTCCGGCAGGGCGTGTTGGCGCCGTTCGCCTGCTGTGCTGTGCCGCGCGAGGGACCGGGCCGTGCTCGGGAAGCCGACGCTCGGGGGCAGGGGGGTGAACTGGTCAGTCCAGTATTCGAGCTGGGCGTCGAGATCGCCGCGCTGGAGCCGCTCTTGCTCCCACACGGCGTAGTCTGCGTATTCGAGGGCCGGGGGAGCCGGAAGGGAGTCGGCCCGCCCAGTCTTGTGGGCGTACTGCGCAGAGAGGTCCGCGAACAGCAGGTCCCACGTGACCTCGTCTGCCGCGATGTGGTGCAGGACCAGGATCAGCGCGTGCTCGTGCGCCGAGGCGCGCACGAGCACGGCTCGCAGCGGGGGGTCTGCAGCAAGGTCGAACGGCCGGCCGGAGGTTTCCCGCGCGAGCGCTTCGGCCGCTTCTTCAAGGCTCGCCGACGACGTGTCGCCGAGATCGACGACAGGGACCGCGACCTCGTGGCTTTGCTCGATCAGCTGCACCACTTCGCCGCCGGGGCCGCTGTGGTACCGAGTCCGCAGAATCGTGTGCCGGTCGTACAAGCCGGCCACGCTCGCGCGCAGCGCGTCAAGATCGAGGGGGCCGTCGATCCGCAGGCCGACCAGCATGTTGTAGGAGGTGTCCTCGGGAAAAAGGGCTTGGGCGAACCACATGCGCTGTTGTGTTGACGACAGCGGGGTCTGCGCCATGGGCGCACGCGCCTGAACACTCGAAACGCTCGAAGACGAGTTCGAGAGCCCACGTTCTGCGAGCATTGCCCGCAGGAGTTGCTTGCGGTCCGATGTGGTCGAGCTGCCTATCGGAGACGATGTCAAGGGCGATCTCTTTCTTGCCTGGTATAGCCGAGTTATGACACTGTTTGCGCCGAAGCTGCGTGCGGGTCGGACGCGCCGGGCAGATAACTTCGAGTACCATAACATAGCGTAGCCTAACCTGATGTAGGTTACCCTAACTCAGGGGTGGCCTTGCCCGGCTGCGCGCGCTCCGCGCAGCCGAGGGCCTGGCTTGCTCTGAGCGTCGGCCGGGGATCGGCAAGAATATGGAACGCGCGCGGCGCGGGCCTGGCCGTGGCTGGGAGGCGACGCGAGCGCGCCATCGCACCGATGGACTCTGCGAGGAAGGAAGAAGGCGCACTATGGGTCAAGGTTTTCAGGGCGCGTTGTTGCGCGCGCTTGGGGCGCGCGTCCATGTGGCCACAGTGGTCGCGAACGAACGAGTCGCGCCGCACTGCGCGCGCGTCACCATGTCCTCGCCGACGCTGTTCGAGGATCTGCTGCGCGCCCCGGCCGAGTCGCCGCGTTTCTGGTTCCCCGACCCGGAGGGGGGCTCTGGCGAGTTCCCTCGCGCGTACACGCTCGTGCGCGCCGACGCCGAGTCTGGCGAGTTCGCCATTGACGTCCTCTTGCACAAATCCCCTGGTCCCGCGGCCCGGTGGGCAAGCGCCGCGCAGCCGGGCGCGTCCATCGCCGTCACGCCGTTCGGCTCGGCGCGCTTCGAAATCCCGGAAGACCTGCCTGCCGGGTTCCTCCTGATCGGCGACGCCGCGGCCATCCCGGCGATGAACTCCATCCTGGCCGCCCTGCCCCCCGAGGTCCCCGTCGAGGTGTATCTGGAGCGTCAGAGCCCCGATGACGAGCACATCGAACTGCGCGATCATCCATGCCGAAGAGTGCATTGGACGGACCGGGCCGACGAAACATCGCTCGCCGCCGCCATCGAGGACCGCGACTGGTCCGACTGGCGCGCATGGGCTTGCGCGGAAGCCGGATCGCTCACACACCTGCGCAAGCGCCTGCGCGAACAATTCGGCTTCCCCAAGACCGAGTTCCAAGCGCACGCCTCATGGAAGTCCCCCCGAGGGGGAAGGAATCGGAGCGCCAGCGCGCAGCCTGCCTCGAACACCGCTCGGCCCGCGTCGGCCGCGCCGCCCCAGGACTCGGCCGGCGCCCCTGCCCGCGTCGCGCCAAAAGGCCGGTGGCGATCCCAAGGAGTCGGGGAGCTCTTGGCGCCCATCAAGAAACGCATGATCGCGGGCGGTGTCTTGCAGGCAGTCATCACCCTGGTCGAACTGGCGCCGTTCGTGGTGCTCGTGGAGTTGGCGCGCCAACTCCTCGCGGGCGCGGGCGAGGACCGTTTGTCTCGCACCGCGCTCGTGTTCTTGGTGCTCCTTGTCCTCGGAGCGCTGCTCGCAGCGGCGCTCGTCTTTTGGCTGCACGCGGCGATAGACATCCGGTTCAGCGCGGAGATGCGGCGCCGTCTTTTGGAGAAGCTCTCCCATGTCCCCTTGGGGTGGTTCACCCAGCGTGGGTCCGGGTCGGTGAAGAAGCTCATCCAGGACGACACCCTGTCCCTGCACTACCTCATCACCCACGCGATCCCCGACGCTGTCGCGGCCGTGGTCGGGCCCGTGGCCGTGCTCGTCTATCTGTTCCTCGTCGACTGGCGGATGGCGCTCGTGCTCCTCGCGCCCATCCTGGTCTACATCGCGACAGTCGCGTCGATGGTGTACAAAAGCGGCCCGAAGACCGCCGAATTCTCCCGTTGGAGCAACCGGATGAACAGCGAGTCCACCGCCTACCTCGAAGGACAGCCGGTGATCCGGGTGTTCGGCGGCGCGTCCGCCTCCTCGTTCCAGCGCAAACTCGGCGAATACCTCGTGTTCCTCAACGAATGGCAGCGGCCGTTCATCGGGCAAAAAACATTCATGGACCTGGTCACTCGGCCGACGACCTTCCTGTGGCTCATCGCCGCCTCGGGCACATTGCTCATCGTCTTCGGGGATATGCGCCCGACCGCCTTGCTGCCGTTCCTCATCCTCGGCACCACTTTCGGCTCTCGTCTGTTGGGGATCGCATACGGCCTGGGCAGCATCCGCAGCGGTGTGACGGCCGCCCGGCGCATCGCCATCGCCCTCGACGAACCCGAACTGGCCGCGCGCGAACCCGACGCGGCTGCGCGAGCCCCCGAAAGCGGCGTCGGAGGGACTGCCGTGTCATTCGACAACGTGACCTTCGGCTACCGGCCGAACCTCCCCGTGATCCATGGCGTCTCCCTCACGTTGCTGCCAGGGACCATCACCGCCCTTGTGGGTCCCTCCGGCTCCGGGAAGTCGACACTGGCTTCGCTGCTGGCCCGATTCCACGACGTGGACGGCGGGGCGATTCGGATCGACGGCTCCGATATCCGCGCCCTCGCCGCGGACGAGCTGTACACCAAGGTCGGGTTCGTCTTCCAGGATGTGCAGCTGATCGTCGGAACAGTGCGCGAAAACATCGCGTTGGCCCGGCCCGAGGCGACCGAAGCCGAGGTCGTCGCGGCGGCCCGCAGCGCGCACATCCACGAGCGCATCCTGCGGCTCCCGCACGGCTACGACACGGTGCTGGATCACAACGCCCAACTGTCCGGGGGCGAGAAACAGCGGCTCACCATCGCTCGCGCGCTGCTTGCCGACACCCCCGTCCTGATCCTGGACGAGGCAACGGCATTCGCCGACCCTGAATCGGAGTACCTGGTCCAACAAGCGTTGGGAAAGCTCATCCGCAATCGGACCGTTCTGGTCATCGCGCATCGTCTGCACACCATCGCCGACGCCGACCAGATCGTCGTCCTCGACCACGGCCGCATCGTGGAAACCGGAGCCCACGACCAGCTCCTGGCAGCCCGCGGTCGGTACTGGCGGCTCTGGGAGGGCCGCATTGAAGCCACATCGACGGTGCTGACCGGGGAGAACATCTGATGCTGTCCACACTCATCCGCCTGATTCCGCCCAGCCGCCGAGCCCTGCTGCGGTCCTACATCGTGCTCTCGGTGGTCTCGGTCGCGCTCCGCGCGGCGGGCTGCCTTCTGCTGGTGCCCCTGCTCGGCGGGCTCTTCGGCCCGAGACCGTCCGACGCGCTGCGGTGGCTCGGGGCGCTGACAGCAGTCACAGTCGCCGGTTGGGCCGTGGACACCGTCCTGTCGCGCATTGGTTACAACATCGGGTTCGCAGTGCTGAACGACTCACAGAACCGGGTGGCCGACCGGCTCACCCGCATCCCGCTGAGCTGGTTCACCGCCGAACGCGCCGGGATGGCGCGTCAGGCGATCTCCTCCGGCGGGCCGGAACTCGTGGGGTTCGTCGCGAACCTGCTCACACCGCTGCTGGGCGCCATGTTGCTTCCCGCCGCGATCACTGTCGGACTGTTCTTCATCTCGGTCGAACTGGGCGTCGCGGCTGCCGTCACACTGCCGCTGTTGCTCGGCGCGCTGCTCGCGAGCATCCGCATCGTGCGGGCCGCCGAGGAAGCAGACAGCAAAGCGCACGGCGCGCTGACCGAACGAATCCTGGAATTCGCCCGCACCCAGGCCGCGCTGCGCGCAAGCCGCCGCGTCGTCCCCGCGCGCAGTCAAGCCGGCGCGGCGGTGGCGGTGCTGCGCAATGCGACCACGCGGCTCTTGTTCATCCAAATCCCAGGCCAGCTGCTGTTCAGCGTCGTGATTCAAATCGCGCTGATACTCTTCGCCGGCACCACGATCTTTTTGGCGGTCCGCGGCCAGATCGCGGCGCCGGAGGCGGTTGCCCTCATGGTCGTGATGGTGCGATTCCTCGAACCGTTCTCCGTGCTCGCAGGACTGGCCACCGCCGTGGAGAACTCGCGCGGCGTCTTGGAGCGCCTGCGAACGATCCTCACCGCCGAGGTCGGCGACACGCCGGGCGACGCCGTCGCGTCGGCCGGAACACCCGCTCCGCGCATCGAATTCCGGGATGTCAGTTTCCGCTACGACGGCGGCGAGGAACCGGTGCTCAAGGATGTCAACTTCGTCCTGCGGCCAGGCACGACGACTGCGATCGTCGGTCCCTCCGGCTCCGGCAAGAGCACCATATTGGCGCTCATCGCCGGCCTCCAGAAACCTGTCGGCGGCCACATTCTGATCGACGGAACCGACGCGGCGGACCTGGACGCCGGGGCCCGTCGGGCGTTCACCAGCATGGTGTTCCAGCATCCGTACCTGTTCGACGGGCCCATCTGGGACAACGTGCTCGCGGGGCACCCGGCTGCCAGCGAGCAAGAAGTCCGCCGCGCCATGGCTCTCGCGCGCGTCGATGAAATCGTCCAGCGCCTTCCCGAGGCCGAAAAAACACGGGTCGGCGAGGCAGGAGCCGCCCTGTCCGGCGGCGAGCGCCAACGAGTCAGCATCGCCCGGGCCTTGGTGAAGCCCGCGCCGATCCTGCTCATCGACGAAGCCACCAGCGCGCTGGACTCTGAAAACGAAGCCGCGGTCAGCGAAGCGATCGGGAACGACCCGCGCCCGCGCACCCGCGTGATGATCGCGCACCGGCTCGGCGCTCTCCGCAACGCCGACCATGTGCTGTTCGTCGACGAAGGGTCCATCGTGGAGCAAGGCTCCATCGCCGAGCTGACCGCCCGTCGCGGGCACTTCGCCGAATTCTGGCGCCAGCAGGAATCCTCCTCCCGCTGGCGCATCGCTGCTGACACGGCGCGCGCAAGCGCGCCGAGCCACGACGCGCCGTAGCCATGGGCGGAGTCTCCGCCCTTGGCGTCCGCGGGCAGGAACCAGCCAGCTGGTCGGCAGCTCGTCGTCGTTCGGCGAAAAGGAACCCGCAGCGCATCCTCTCTCGGGAATAGGGGTCGTGCGCGAGCGCGGCACGGATTTCTCTTTCCGCCGCGGAGTGCTCTTGCGGCAATGCGCCTGCGGCGCTCACTGTCCGTGCTGTCGTCCTGGGCCAGTCCTTCCTGAGCCGGTCAAGGGAAAACGCCTGTTGGAGACACTTGTGCAGGCGCAAGAAACAGATTGCGGCCAGGTGAGACGCCGAAGGAACGCCTTCGCCGACAACAATGCCCCTCGTGAAAGACGGTCCGCGGCGATCCTTCTGGCTTCGCTCGAAGGCGAAGGGCGCCATGCCGGTCTCCGGCGCCCATGCGTCCTGGTTTTGGTCCGGGTCCTCGGGCCGATCGCTCTCGCTCATCGCTGGCAGAACGGGCACCAGTACCGCACGCGCGGCCCGTCCGGGTCGTATCGGATCGGCGTGCCGCATCGGCGGCAGGGCAACCCCCGTCGCCCGTACACCCAGAGTTCGCGGCCAGGCCGCGAGTCGCCCGTGGTGGTTCTGCGGGCTCGGTCACGGTTGGCGCGGAGCAGGGCGTGGGCGCGGGCGACCAGGCGCGCCGGATCGCCCGCGGCCCCGACCGGCGAAGTGGGGAGCCGTCCGACGAGGAAACACAGCTCATTGCAGTACACGTTGCCGACGCCGGCCATCACGCGCTGGTCCAAAAGCGTTTCGGCGAGCGGCCGGTCGGGTTGCGCGGTCAACCGCTCTGCGGCGGTCTCGGGGTCCCAGTCGGGGCCGAGGAGGTCGGGGCCGAGGTGGGACACGGCCGCCATGTCGCGGGCGCGGTCGAGGACTTCGAGCACGCCGAGGTCGAGGCCGAGCGCGGTCACGTCGGCGGCGGCCAAAACAGCGCGAACCCGGTAGTCGCGCACCGGGGTGCGCGGTTTTTGCGCCACGACCCGCCATTCCCCCTCCATTTTGAGGTGCGAGTGCACGCTCGCCGGTCCGATTCGGATGAACAGGTGCTTGCCTCGGGAGAGGACTTCGTCGACGACGTGCCCGGCGAGGTCGACGGTGGCGTATTTCGGCACCCGGATGTCGCAGCGGACGAGTGTTTTTCCGCTCAACGCGCCACGCAGCGCCGCCGCGGCGCGGAACACGGTGTCTCCTTCGGGCATCTGGTTCCGCTCAGCGCAGCCGCAGCCCGCGCGGGGTTCGGGCGAATCCTGCTTCGAGCAGCGCGCGCGCCGCTCGCTGGGCCGCGGCGGGCAGATCCGCTCCCAATGAGGACGCGCCGTCCACCCGCTCGACGACGAGCCCGGCCAGGCGGCCGGAGCGCACCAGCGCCACCAACGCCTCGGCGGCGGCGCGCTGCGGGCCGTCTTCGGGCGCGAACACGAGCAGGGAACGTCCGCCTCGCTCCAGGTACCAGACGAGTTCGCCTTCGTGGAGCACCACTATGGCTCCGGGCCTGCGTCCGGGCCGGTGCGACGGCGGCGAGTCGTCCGCCGCGCCGCGAGCGGGCCAGGGCAGCGCCGCGCCGAACGGGTTGGCGGGGTCTGTCGCGGCCAAGACGTGCGCAACCCGGGGTTTCTCCCGCGCTGTGGCGAGTTCTTGGTAGGAACGCAACCGGTCCACCGCGGCGGGGCTGGTGAACTGCGCCCCGCCGAGAGACTCGACGAAGTAGCCCCGCTGGCAGAGCCCGGAGTCTTCCAGCGCGGTCAATATTTTGTACACGGCGGCGAAACCGCCGGGCACGCCCTCTGCGCCGACCGCGCCTTTTGTGACCACGCCGTGCCGGGCGAGCAGCTGCTCTGCCCAAAAATGGGCCCGCAAAGTCGAGTTCGGCTCCGGCTGCGGCAACGACGACCACCGGCCGGACACGACAGGATCGGCGGCGCGCGCCGGGCCTCGGCTTGCGCGGAACTGCACCGGCGAGCCTCTGCGGCGCTGGCGGTGCGCCGCAGGCGCGCTTCTGCTCCGGGCTGACCCCGCAAGCAGCGCGCGCACCGGGGCGAAGGTGTCGTTCGTGACTTTGCCCGCCCAGACCAGATCCCACAGGGCTTCTCGCGCCGCTGACTCGGTCGCGCCGTCCACGAGCTGGCGGAAAAAGAAGCCCCCGCCGCCGCGGCCCTCCCCGCCGAGGGCGTCCAAGATGGCCCGGTGGGCTTCGGTGAGCTCTCTTTCCGGGGGAGGGGCCAACGACAACGCCGCGCAATCGGCCAAGTGCAGGGCGACCCAGCCGTCGTTGCCGTGCATCGTGCCAGCGCCGGACCACAACAACTCGCCTGCGGCGAAGAGCTCGTCGAGCATTTCAGGCCGGTAGTCGCGCACCCGTTGGCCGAGCACGAGCGGTTCGAGGGCTGAAGCTGGCACAGCGGCTCCGGCGAGCTGCTCGACCACCGCGAGCACACCGTCCGTGCCGGAGCACGACGGATCGGCCACTCGTTGCCAGGCGGGCAGGTACTGCGCGTAGGCGGCGGCGGTGACGGGTTCGACTTGCGCGCGGGCGGCGGCGAGCGAGCGCCTGCGCAGTATTCGCAGCACGTCGCTGTCGCACCATTGTTGGGCTTCGTCAGCCACGACGAATTCGCCCCGGACCAGCGCGCCCTGCGCGGCGAGCCGACGCAGGGCCTCCTCTGCCGCACGGGGCGCGAGGCCGAACCGATCAGCCGCGTCTGCTGTGGTGAACGGGCCGCGAGTGCGCGCGTACCGCCCCAAAATCTCGCGCAACGGATCGGCGACCGGCTCGGTGAACGCGCCGGGGACGCCCGCCGGGACAGCGGCGCCCACCCCGTCGCGCAGCCTGCCCGCGTCCTCCACGGCGACATGCCAACGCCGTCCAGCGAACGACATGGCCACCGTGCGGCGCGCCGCGGCCAGCTCGGCCGCGGCGGCAGCGACGTCGAGGTCTTCGCTGCGCGCGCGCAGCTCGTCCTCCGTGAGCGGGCCGAGCACCCGCAGCAGGTCGGCAATGCCTTCCGCGTCGCGGGCCCGGCGCCCTGGCGCGAGCCGTTGCAGTTCTTGGAAGGTCTTCTCGAGCACCTGGGGGTCGAGCATCTCGCGCAGGTCGATCCGCCCGAGCAGCTCGGCGAGCAGGTTCATGTCCAAGGACAGCACCGCTGCGCGTCGTTCGGCGAGCGGGACGTCCCCCTCGTACATGAACGCGCCGACGTAGCCGAACATGAGCGCCGCGGCGAACGGCGACGGGGCAGTGGTCTCGACGGTGAGCAGCCGCACCTCGTGGCGCGCGACGCGTGCCATGAGGCGGGTCAGCTGCGGCAGGTCGAACACGTCTTGCAGGCACTCTCGGGCAGTCTCCAGCACGATGGGGAAGTCCTGGTATTTGCGGGCCACGTCGAGCAGTTGGGCGGCGCGTTGGCGCTGCAACCACAGCGGGGCTCGCTTGCCCGGAGCGCGGCGCGGCAGCAGCAGCGCCCGAGCCGCGCACTCGCGAAACCGCGCGGCGAACAGCGCCGAGCCGCTGATCTGCTCGGTCACGACGGGGTCGATGTCGTCGGGCTCGAACACGAACAGCTCCGCGCCGGGCGCGCTCTCCCCGGTGTCGGGCACCCGGACCACGACGCCGTCGTCGAACGCGGTCGCTTGCCCCTCGACCCCGTAGAGCTCGCGCAGCCGCGCCCCCACCGCCAAGGCCAACGGGGCGTGCATCCGCATCCCGTAGGGGGACAGCAGCGCCACCCGCCAGTCGCCGAGCTCGTCGCGGAAGCGCTCCACCATCAGGGTGGTGTCGGTGGGGAGTTTGCCGGTGGCCCGCTGCTGCTCGTCCAAAAGGGCTCGGAGGTTCTCGGTGGCGTTCTGGTCCAGCCCCACCGCGGCGCAGCGCCGTTCGAACTCCTCGGGGCGCGAACGGGACAGCTCAGCGGAGAACCTGCCGAGCGCCTCGCCGAGTTCCGCGGGCCTGCCGGGCCCTTCGCCATGCCAGAACGGCAACTTCGCCGGCTCGCCGAACGCGGGCAGCACCAGCACCCGGTCTGGGCCTATGTCGGTGATCCGCCAGCTGGTGGCTCCGAGGGTGATGAAGTCGCCGGGACGGCACTCGTACACCATCTCCTCGTCCAGCTCGCCCACTCGGGACTGGCGCCCGCCCTCGTCGCCCGCTGCGAGATAGACGGCGAACATGCCTCGGTCCGGGATGGCGCCGCCGGAGGTGACGGCCAGGCGCTGCGCCCCTGGGCGCGCGGCGAGGGTGCCTTCGGCGCGGTCGTACACCAATCGCGGTCGCAGCTCGGCGAACTCCGTCGAAGGGTATTTGCCCGAGAGCAAGTCCAAAGTCGCCTCGTACGCGCTGCGCGGCAGGGTTGTGAACGGGGCGCTGCGCCGCACGGTGTCGAACCACTGCTCGACGTCGAGGTCTTCCATCGCGGCCGCCGCGACAGTGTGTTGCGCCAGCACGTCGAGCGGGTTCGCCAGCGTGCGCAACGGCTCGGTCGCGCCAGCGAGCATCTGCTCGGCGGCGACTGCGCATTGCAGCAGGTCCGTTCGATGTTTCGGGATGACCACCCCGCGGGAGAGCTCTCCGACCTGGTGGCCCGCCCGCCCGACCCGTTGCAGCCCGCTGGCGACCGACGGCGGGGATTCGACTTGGATGACGAGGTCGACGGAGCCCATGTCGATGCCGAGCTCCAAACTCGCGGTGCCGACCACCGCTTTCAGCACGCCGTTTTTCAGGTCGTCCTCGATGAGGGCGCGTTGTTCCTTGCTCACCGAACCGTGGTGCGTGCGGGCCAGCGCGCGCTCCGCGGCTTCGGGTTCGCCGCGCCCTGCCGCGCGTTCGGCGTGCACCTCGTTGATGCGTGTGGTCAGGCGTTCGGAGAGCCTGCGCGAATTCACGAACACAATGGTGGAGCGATGGGACTCGACGAGGTCGACGATCCGCTCCTCAATGGCGGGCCATATCGTGTTGTCCTCGAGGTCGGTCATGTCCGGCACGGGGACGCAGACCGAGACCTCGACCCGTTTGTGCGCGGGCGGGGCCACAACAGTTGTCGGAGCCGAGCCGGACAGGAACCGGGCCACTTCCTCGGGCGGGCGGGCGGTGGCGGACAGCCCGATCCGTTGGGCGGGACGTTCCAGCGCGTTGTCGAGCCGTTCGAGGGAGAGCGCGAGGTGCGCGCCTCGTTTCGTGTTCACCATCGCGTGGATCTCGTCCACGATCACGGTGCGCACGGATCGCAGCGTGTCTTTCGCCGCCGAGGTGAGCATGAGGAACAACGACTCCGGGGTGGTCAACAAGATGTCCGGCGGCAGGCGGCCCAGCTCGCGACGTTGGGCTGGCGTGGTGTCCCCGGTCCGCATGCCCACGGTGACCTTGGGCTCGGGCTCGCCCAGCCGCTGCGCGGCGCGCGCGATGCCGACCAGCGGGGCGCGCAGGTTCCGGTCGACGTCGGCGGTCAAAGATTTCAACGGCGAGACGTACAGGACCCGGGTCCCTTTGCCGGGCTCGCTCAGCAATTGGTCGACGGCCCACAGGAATCCCGCCAAAGTTTTGCCCGACCCGGTCGGCGCGAGCACCAAGGTGTTCGCGCCCGCCGAGATCGACTCCCACGCCATTTCCTGGGCCGGGGTCGCCGAGCCGAACGCGTCGTGCAACCACGCTCGCGTGGGCGGCGAGAAACGCTCCGAGGCGGAGCGCGCGGTCGGCTTATGGGCCATGGGCACAGTATCGCAAACAGCACTGACGCCCACAGGAGCGCGCGCCGCGTGCTCGCGCGCCGCTGTTTCTCCAGGGGCTGCCGGACAGGGGGCGTTCCTTTCAGGAGGAGGGGAAGGCGTAGTACATCGTGGTGGTCCAGGCCGCGTGCAGCGCCATCGAGGGAAAGACGCTGCGGGTGCGCCCGCGTTCAGCCGCGGCGGCAAGGCCCAGCGCCGCCGCGGCGGCGACCAGGGCGGGATTGCCGGTGCCCGCTGTGGCGGCGGTGTAGAGGACAGTGCTGGCGAGCGTCTTGCGCCCCCGCCCCCCGCCCGCTTGGTCGTAGACGGGGCCTCGGAAGAACCGCTCCTCCGCGGCCCCGGCGACGAGCGCGAGGATCACGACGCCGGGGCCGGTGGCGCGACTCCGGTGCGCGAGGACGGCGTCCACCCAGCGCGCGAGCACAGGGAAACGGCGCACGATCGGGGCGACGATGACGAACAGCCCGCCGAGCGCCGCGCCGAAAACCGCCCCGCGCCCCGACCCGCGCGGATTCCAACGCTCGCGGGACACGCCGCCCGCCGCCCGGTCCGCGGCCTCGCCGCTGGCGAACCACACGGCGGCGACCATGGCCGCCCATGTTGTGAACGCCCGGCTCCCCGGCCGGCGGGTCAAGGCGCGACGGACCACGGGCGTTCCCGCCGCCAGCGCGGCGAGAACGGCGGCTTGGGGGGGCGTCGGGGACCAGCGGCCTCGGTCGCGGGCCGGCGCTTGGCTCACCGGGCTGGCCTCGCGAGGTTCTCCAGGATGGACGAGGCCCGCGTGAGCGCCGCGCCCGCGAGGCTTTTTCCTCCTTGCGCCCACTGGGGGTCGTGCGGCAGCGGGCCCAGCGGATCGCGGTCGGCGGGGTCCTCGGCGCGGGCGGGGGCGTTGGCCCGCCGGATGGCCTCATCGGTCTCCACGAGCTGATGCCCGGGCGGCAAAAGGTCCTCGACGAAGTCGTCCTCCCCGCAGACCATGTCGTGTTTGAGGCTTTCCACCAGTGCTTCGACCGTGCCTGTCGGGACGTCGACGAGCCGGGACGCGAGGAAGGAGACGATCTTGGCCGGGGCGAGCGGCACGACGATCTGCGGCCTGGGCTTGCCAGAGACCGCGCAAAACCGGGACAGCAGCTGCGGGTAGGACATCTGCTCTCGGCCGCCGATGTCGTAGTGCCGGGTGCCGACCTCGGCTTCCAAGGCTCCCGCGAGCGCCTGCACGACGTCCACAACTGCGATGGGCTGGACCTGCGAGCGCATCCAGGCCGGGATGGTCAGGGCTGGCATGCGCTCGCAGATTTGTTTGAGCACCTCGAAGCTGGTGGACGCGGAGCCCAGGATGATCGCGGCCCGCAAGGTGATCGTGTCGAAGCCGTTGCTCTGCTCGGAGAGGATGCGCTCGGTCTCCAGCCGCGAGGAGAGGTGCTTGGAGAGCGAATGCTCTGGCTCGTCCGGCACCAGGCCGGAAAGGTACACGACCTTGCGCACCCCGCATTCCGCGGCGGCGCGGGCGGCGTTCTTCGCCGCCGCGCGGTCGGCGGCGAGGAAGTCCCGCCCGCCCAGCCCGTGGATCAGGTAGTACACGCAATCGACCCCGCGCAGCGCCTCGACTGTTTGGCGCAGGTCGAACACGTCCATCCGCACGCGCTCCGTGCGCTGCGCCCACCAGAGCCGCTCCGAGGCGGCGGGCTGGGTGAACGCCGCGCGGACCGAATGCCCGCGCGAGAGCAGCTCGGGCACCAGCCGACCGCCGACGTATCCTCCCGCGCCGGTGACGAGAACCTTCATGGCGACCTCTTTCGATTGTGTGCGATCACACTATTCAACCACCGAGGACCTGCTCACGGGCGAGCGTGCTCCGCTTCGGCCGTGTTGGCGCGATCTGGCGCGGCTGAAACCCTTGACGCGGGGGAGGCGCGGGCGTACGATCACATGTATTAGGTAAGCCTTACCTAATACATACTTCCCGAACGCATATCGCGCGATCACGCAGCCCGTCGCCGGTCTCCTCAGAAAGAAGGAATGCCACGATGAGCCATGAGCCTGGCCGAACAGAAGTTTTCTCCCTCGCCGAATTCGTCAAGGAAGCGTCGTTCGATCAGATCGGCCCGGAGGCGTTGGAGCAGCTGAAGATCCGAGTGCTCGACACCCTGGGGGTCGCGATCGGGGCGCTTGACGCGCAACCGCTGGTGTCGATCCGGGAGTTGTTGTCCGATTTGGACGCAGACCGCCCGCTCGGCGGGACCGCGGTCAGCTTGATCGGCGGCGGGACCGCGTCGCTGGACCGGGCCGCGTTCTACAACGGGGCGCTTTCGCGGTACCTCGACTTCATGGACTCCTACATCGGGGAGGGGGAGACGAACCATCCCTCGGACAATCTTGGGGCGGTGTTGGGCGCGGCGGAGTCCGTCCAAGGCAGCGGCAAGGAGTTCCTGACGGCGCTGGCTGTCGCCTACCAGGTCCATGTGCGGCTCTCGGATGTGGCCCCGGTGCGCGCCAAAGGCTTCGACCACACCACGCAGGGCGCGTACGCGGCGGCCGCCGCGGTGGCGAAGGCGCTGCGGCTGCCTGCCGAGCAGATCGGCAACGCCATCGCCATCTCCGGCACCGCGAACAACGCGTTGCGGGTGACCCGCACCGGCAACCTCTCCCACTGGAAAGGGCTGGCGTACCCGAACACCGCGAAAGAGGGCGCGTTCGCCGCGTTGCTCGCCGCACGGGGCATCACCGGCCCGGAGGAGGTGTTCGAGGGCAACAAGGGGTTCAAGGACTCCATCGCCGGAGCGTTCGAGATCGACTGGGGCTCCGAGGGCCTGGACGCGGTCCTGAAGACCATCGTGAAAAAGCACAACGCCGAGATCCATTCCCAGTCTGCGCTCGACGCCGCGCTCGACATCCGGGCGCAAGACGGCTTCAACGTGCACGCAGTGCAGTCCGTGCGCCTGCGCACCTTCGACGTCGCCTACGCGATCATCGGCGGCGGGGAAGAAGGCTCCAAACACCACATCCGCACCAAGGAAGAAGCGGACCACTCATTGCCGTACATGATCGCGGTCGCGCTCTTGGACGGCTGGGTCACCCCCGAGCAGTACGCCCCCGAGCGGATCGTCGCGGACGACGTCCAAGATCTGCTCGCGAAGGTGTCCGTCGCGCCCGACCCGGAGCTGACCGCCGCCTTCCCGGCGAAGCTGCCAGCCGAGCTCGAAGTGGTGCTGGCGAACGGCACCCGCTTCTCGGCCTCGCGGGACGACTACGAGGGCTTTTTCACCCACCCGTTGACCTGGGAGCGGGCCAGGGCCAAGTTCGACCACCTGGCCGCGCCCTTCGCCTCGGAGGATCTGCGCGAGCGCATCGCGCACACCGTCCACCGTCTTGAAGAGCACGCCGTTTCGGACCTGACCGCGCTCCTGCGCGAGGTCAGCAGGGTCCGAGACCGCGAGCTCGCACACGCGTAATTCCCTGGCGGCCCGGTCTTGCGAGACGCGGGCCGGGTCGCCGACCCCATTGCGGCTCTGCCGCCTTGCAACACAAGAAAGAGCACTGCTATGTCATTCGATTTCATCCCGCGCGCTTCCCGCCCCGCCAAGCCTCGCTCCTTCGGCCTCACCGAGGTCAGGGGGCCGTACTACTCCACATACGGCGTCCGCCATCTCGAAGACGTCCTCGAAGTCGCGGGCGAATGGGTCGACGGCGTGAAATGGGCGGGCGGCTCGTTCGCCCTGCTGCCGAAAGAGCAGGTGCGCGCTTTCTCGGACATCGCGCACAAGCACGGGGCGTACATCTCCTCCGGCGGTTGGATCGAAACGGTGCTCCGCTACGGCGTCCAATACGTCGACCAATACCTCAAAGAGGCCAAAGAGGTCGGCTTCGACGTCATTGAGATCTCCACGGGCTTCATCTCGGTGCCGACCTCCGGGCTCTTGCGCCTGGTGGAGAAGGTCAAAAAGGCGGGATTGAAGGCCAAACCCGAACTCGGCATCCAGTTCGGCTCCGGCGGGGACTCCACCGAGGCCGAGCTTGCCGCCGAAGGCAAGAAGGACGTCGGCGACCTCATCGAACGGGCCAAACGCGCCTTGGACGCCGGGGCGGACATCATCATGATCGAGTCAGAGGGCATCACGGAGAACGTGGCCAACTGGAACACCGGCGCTGTCGCCCAGATCATCAACGGCGTGGGTTTGGAGCATGTGATGTTCGAGTCCGCCGACCCGCTGGTGTTCGAGTGGTACATCAAGAACTACGGCAACGAGGTCAACCTCTTCGTCGACCACTCGCAGATTCTTCAGCTCGAAGGCCTGCGCCAGAACATCTGGGGCAACAAGAGCACCTGGGGCAGGATCGTGAACCCGCAGTTCTGAGCGGCGTCCCGCGCATCGTCGCGGGACGCCGCTGCAAGCCGCCCCGGGGTTGTCGCCTCAGGAATGCTCGTGACTGCTGGGGGCGAGGTTTTGGCTTCCCTGGCCGCTGGTCAGCGGCGCCCAGGCGCCGAGCGCGTACGCCGCCAATCGGCCGACGGCCTCGGGGCCGGTCCGGTCCCGCCACACGACATGCCCGTCAGGACGGACGAGCACGGCTCCGCGCTCGCCGATCTCCAAAAGGCGGAGCATCGCCGGCAACGCCTCGGGGGTCGGCGGGACCAACGCGGCGACCGTGACGCGGATGTGGTCGAGCGATTCGGGCAGGCGCGCGGCCCATTCCGCGGGCGCGGCCGTGAACAGCGTCAGCCCGGACAGTTCGACCAGGTCGTGCAGGGGCGCGCTCCGTCCCTCCTGGTCGAGGACGATGGTGTGCGGCAGGCGCGCGCCGGGGTGCGTGGTCGGCTCGTAGAAGGACACGTCGCAATCGGGGCATGGGCCTTCGGCGGCGTCGATGAGCGGACTTTCATAGGCATAGCCGAATTCCAGGCCGCTCGCCACGAAGTGCTCCAGTTGGCCGGGGATAGTTTCGGCTATGTGCCGCCGCAGGCGCTCGCCGCGCCGGTTTTGCCGGGTGAGCCGCTTGGTCCGTGATGTTTGCGCGCGGGTCAGGCCGTCCGCGACCGCGGCCATGACGGGCTCGGGGATCCACGACAGCCAAGGCTTGGCCATGAATTCGGTGGCCTTGTGCAGCGAGGTGTTGGTGATGCCGAGCGGAGCGGTGACCTCGTCGAGTTTGAAATGGTTGGCGGTGCTTTGCCGTGCGAACCGCGAAACAACCGGACGCCGCTCGATCTCGTAGGTGTCCAGGAGCGAGTCGGGGGCGTCGGAGGTGAGCACGGCGGCGAGCTTCCAGGCAACGTTGTGGGCGTCCTGCACGCCGCTGTTGAGGCCGAACCCCCCGGTGTGCGGGAAGCGGTGGGCGGCGTCGCCGATCAAGAGCAGCGGGCCTCGGCGGAAACTCCGCGCTATTTGCGACGTCATCGTCCATGTCCCGGTCGAGCGGATCTCGTAGTCCAGTGTGCCGATCACGCCGGGCAGCTGCCGGTTCCAGTCGTCGCGGCTGCGTTTGGCGATGGCCTGGCCCTGGTGCAGGTAGGGGGTCATCAGCACATAGTGGTCGTCGCTGTGGGCGATGAGCACGCCGCTGAACCGGGGGTGGTAGATCCAACTGAGCAGCGGGCGGTCCTGGCCGTCGGGGTAGAGGTCCGGCGCGTGGAAGAAGACGCTGCCCATATTCGCCAAGACAGGGCCGTCCATCTCGACGCCGGCCGCTGCGCGCACGGCGCTGTTGGCGCCGTCGGCGGCGATCAGATAGCGCGGCCGCTGCGTGCTCGGCGGCTTTCCAGGCTGCTCCAGGACGAGCGCTTCGTGGACGAGGCCGGCCCGGCATCCTCGGCGGAAGTCGATCAATGGGTCCTCGTCGAGCGCCGCCCACAGCGCCGGCATGAGCAGGTGCTGGCCGATGTGCGAGATCAAAAACGGACTGTGCCCGCGGACTTCGGCGAGCCGTTCCGGTTCGGAGAGCAGGTCGATTTCGCCCAGCGGGGCGGCGCGGACGCCGGTGCACCATCGGATGATGTTGACGGTCTCGATGGGCGGGATGACAGATTCGAGCGAGCGGAGCAGGGCGGGGGAGGCCTGGTGCCAGATCTCCAGGGTGCGGGCGTTGATGACGTGGGCGGCGGGGTGCAGCCGCGTGTCGGCTCGTTGGTCCACGATCGTGCTGGGCACGCCGTGACGGGCCAGCAGCAACGCCAGGGTGGACCCGGCTGCTCCGGCTCCGACGATGACGACCGATTCAACGGACACGGGTCACAGCGTCTTCCATGTGATGGTCCGTTTGCCCGCCCGCGGCTTTGTCCCCGGCCGCACGCCTGCGCAACGAGTCAGCAGATCGGCTTCTCCGGCGCCCGCGCGCAGGCGTTCCAGCAGATAGTCAGGGTCGATGTTGACCCCGATGGGGTTGTCGGCGAACTCCCGGCTCGTGAAATAGTCGGCTGTCGCCTGCGCGGTGGGGAAGTTCTCGACCTGGAATTCCAGCCGAATGCCCTCGGGGTCCTCGTAGTAGAGGCTCGTGGTGGGGCCGTGGTTGATCGACCACACCGGGGTGATCCCGACGCCCTTGAGCCGCTCGTACGTCGCGAGCAACGCCGTCAGCGAGGGGAAGGTGAACGCGAGGTGGTCGATGCCGTACGCCTTGCGCCGCCACCGGGACAGCGGGAAGACGTAGGCCAGGGCGCGGGGGAGCTTGACCAGGGCGAGCCGGTGGCTTTCGTGATCCCACGTCAGGAAGGCGATCCGGGCGTCTTCGTGGGCGACCCGCGCGCCGAAGACATGTGTGTACCAATCGATCATTGCTGCGGCGCGGGCGGTCTTCACGACCCAGTGGGCGATGCAATCGGGCGGCGCGGCGATGCTGGCCGCATCGCGATCAGGCTCTTGCGCGGCGGCGTCCGTCGTCCCCGCCGCTGGCTGGCTGGCGCTCATGCTCGGCCGTCCCGCGTTGGCGCGGCGATGGCAGTCCGTTGCGTCCCGAGGTCCACAGCGCCGCCCGCGTGGCGGATCGAGGCGGTGATCACGTCGCCTGGCCGCAGGTAGGGTTTGTTTTTGTTCCGTTTGATGAAGGCCGCCCAGAGCTTGTCTTCGGGCAGCAGCGCGGTGGCGATCCGCCGCACGATCGGTTTCGGCGAGGTGGCGACACATCCATGCGGGGTGCCGGTCAGCAGCACGTCGCCGGGGCTGAGATTGCAGAACTCGGTGAGCTCGGTCAAGGACTCGGCGGGTTTGTAGAGCATGTTGGCGGTGCTGTCGCGCTGGCGCGGCGAGCCGTTGACGCGCAGCTCCAATTCGAGCGCTTCGAGCAAGGGGAATTCGTCGGGTTCGAGCACGGCCAGCACCGGCCCGGTCGGGCAGAAGCCTCGGTAGCTCTTGCCTTTGAGGAATTGGCCTTGGGGGAGTTGCACGTCCCGGGCGGACAAGTCGTTGGCGATCATCACGCCGAACACATACTCGTGGAGGTTGTCATCGGTGACCGTGGTCGGCTCGTTGACTTCTTTGCGCAGCACCAGGGCCAGTTCGATCTCGTGGTCGAGCAAAGCGACGTGGGCCGGGCGCGTGACTGTCGCGTCAGGGCCGGTGATGGACGCGTCGGTCTTGTCGAAGAACAGGTTGAACGCTCGCGCGTCCGGGTCCATGCCGGATTCGATCGCATGCTGGCGGTAGTTGGCCCCCTGGCACATCACTCGGCACGGCGAGGTGACCGGGGCGAGCGGCTCCACGTTGTCGAAGTCAAGGCTCCCAGGCCTGGCCGCCGCCGCGCGCCAGTCGGCCTCCCCCCGCTCGATCAGGTCGGCCACACGGTCGTACTGGCCATCGAGCGGCGCGATGGCTCCGTTGTTGAGCACGCCCCATGCGACGCGCTGCGCATGCCGGTAGCGCACGAGGTGGACGACCACGCTCTCTCCTTCCGTTCGCCGGCTCTGTGCGGCGTTGAAGAACAGTCAAAGGCAAAGAAGCCCGCCGCATGTTGGTTTCGAGTCCTAAAATCGACACCGCCTCTTGTATTGTGGTGCAATGTCTTCCTGCGTCGCGCTCCTCGCGCGCGAAGGCTGGGCCCCGAGATTGCCGAGGCCGCAGGTGTGCGCCCCAGCCCTCCCCGCCTGCGTGTTCGCCGCGACGGTCAGACTCTGGCCCGAGCCGGCGGAAAGGAAGAGCATGTGGTCACTCTGAAGCGTCCGTGGCTCGCCGAACTCGAACCTGTTGACAGCCGCTCGTTCCCGGCTTCGTCGCTGCTGCGCGAACGCGCCGAGGAACTCGCGTCGCTGCTGGGGCCCGGCCCCGCCGGTTGGGCTGTGGAGCTCGGCGCGACGATGGCCGCCCGCGTCACCTCGGCCATTCCCGAGCTGGCGGTCGACGTGGTCGGGACCGAGGTGGGCAGGGGCTGCGAGGCGGTGGCGCTCGGCGTGCTCGCAGCGCTTGCCCGCGACACAGAGGTGACGTCTGCGACGGCGCCAGAAGTGCTCGCGGGCCCGGTGGAATTGGTCGCCCGCGGCATTGGCGTCGAGCACATGCTGCGCAGCATCCACCTCGCCCACGCCGCTGCTGCCGAAGTGCTGATCGACGCGGTGGGGCGCATCGTCCCCCAAGCGCGGCGTTTTGACGAGACGCGGCGGATCAACGACTTCCTCTTCCACATCGTCGACATCATGAACACGCACATGTCGATGGAGTTCGCGCGAGCGCATGAGGCGTGGTCGACCAGCTCGAACGCGATGCGCATGGAGGTTGTCGAGGACATCCTGCGCGGAGCCGATGTGCCGCTCGGCCGGGCTGTGCGCGTGCTGGGGTACGACCTCTCCCGTTGGCATCTCGCCGTGATCGCGTGGACCGGCGGCCCCGCGCCCGCCGAGCCCAAGCAGCTGCGGGAAGCCGCCGCCGCCGCTCTGGCAGCGGCGGG
>JGI2924J29684_1078575_pt1 | contig 69553 bp, 77 predicted proteins | sample BenlonsequencITS_FD_29684 | JGI IMG/M metagenome (IMG submission 29684)
TTGATCGGTGACGATGACGACACGATGGGTGACGACGAAGGACTGACGGACGACGACGAATTGATCGGTGACGATGACGACGATATCGTCTAACGACTCGACCTGACCGTTCTCGAGTTCGAGACTTTCCGGAAACGGTAGCGCTGGCACCGTTCCGACCTCGAAATGAACTGTTTTCCCGCTCGAGTGACTCCACGTTCGTCACTGAAAAGTCGATGTGGGCGATGTCTGATCTGGATTCCTGGACCGCTGTCCCGGTGCAACTGCTTCGGCGGCGTCGTTGCACCGGAACTGGCGAACAGGAAACCGTATGAGAGGGGAACCTCTGTCCAGTCGTTCACGACGCGGTCGTCCGAGAGCCGCCGTCTTTCGTGATCAAGCGAAGCGTTCGGCTTCGCGGACCTCGCAGAGCGTTACTCCGCTCGGTCACGAAAATCTCCGATGGTCGAACGACTCGGTCCTCGGTTCCGACTGAGCGTCGGACCACTCGTCTCTCACGGGAAGGACGGAGTCTCTCGCTGTATGACGAGAGCTAACTTCGAACAGCGAGAGAATCCCACCGTTTACGCTGGGCGTGAATCGCGTCGCTGGACGACACAATTCACTCCGACTCCTGTTTGGCTTGTGACTCCTCGTCGATCTCTTCCTGTTCTCGCTCGGGCGCTGCGTCCATGTCGGTCTGAGCCATACCTTCGCGTTCGGACTCGAGTCGTTCCGACTCGCCGTGTCGTTTTTCACGTCTGTCTTGTTTTCCACCGTGTTGGGTCGGCTGCTGGTAGCTGCTCTCTTCGGGCCCGCGGTCGTCAGTATCGATCCGCTGAGTGGGTTGTTCCCTGTGCCGGCTTTCGCGGTCGGGTCCTCCCCGATCGTCCGCTCGTCGACGCGGTGGCTGCGAGGACTCGTCGCCTTCCTGGGCCTCCTGTCGACCCCGGCTATCCCGTCGCTGCCCCTGACGGTGCGTTCGCCTCCCCCGACCACGACGCTGTCCCCCGCGCTCTCGGCCGGTCGTTCGCGTGGCCCGCTGGTCCCGTGGAGCCATCAGTTCCTGCGGGGGCATCGGCTTGCCCGTCTCGCCGCCACGCGACTGGGGGCGGTCAGTTCGGCCACGATCGTCACTTTGTGGCCTCTGTCGCCCAGCAGTCTCGCCACCGTAGGTGCCCTTGGTAACCCACTCGCCAGTCTGGGGATACTCCTGAGCCGTCACACCGTCCCGCCCAGGTGTCTCGCTATAGGGGCCGGCCGACTCGCCTCTCCGATGCAGGTCTTCGTGCAGCGCGACGAGGTCGTTATCGATCGCTCGCTCACCACGACTCAATCGACCGCCCTGCTCCATCCGACCACTGCTCGAGTACTCGGCCGATCCCATCTGCCGACCGTGGCCGCTTGGCGGGTCGGGCTGTGAGGTATCCATCCCTCTCCCGATCGCTCGCTCCATCTCCGGCAGCATCGTTTGCATCCCCTCCAGGTAGTTTTCGAGCATCGATTGCGTGAGTTCCTGACCTGGGAACGACCGCATCAACTCCATTCCTTGCTTCTGGGCGGTATCCTGCCACTGCATCGCGCTCAGAGTTATCTGTGCCATGTTGCGCTGGAGGTCGAGCAACTGCTCTATCGCCTGCTGGCTCCGATCGATCGTCTCTCGTTGCATCTCCCTCGACGAACCGAAGTCGGATCGCTGGTCTCTCATAGTTTGAACGGTCTCGAAACTCGTGATCGCCAAGCCAACTCACTCGTCCGTTCGGCACACCGATACGATCGCTGGCGAGTCGAGTCTCGATTGTTCCCGCTGCCAACCGAGACGCTGATAAATGCCGTCGTCGGTTCCGTCCGGTAGCGCGAACTCAATGCAGCGAAACGGTCGGAACCGAAAAAATCGACCGACTGCGCCAGGTGGACTTCGTCTCGAACACGGGAGTAATACGAGACGATACGACGAACCGAACCCGAAAGACCGAGTTACGTGGTAAAACCTTTTACTTCGGTGATCAGTCAGGCCCCCGACTCCGGATCACCGTGTGAGACCCCCTCTCGCTCGTCGGCCTGTCGGCGACGCAACGCTGCCCGAGCGTTCGACGCCTCGTACCCAAACAGGACGTGTTCGCCGTACTCTTCGGCGACTTCGAGCGCGTGAATCAGGTTGTCGATCTCGACGTTGACCGCGTACAACTCGATACTGAACGGCGTCTCGAGTGCGCTCTCGAATCCTTTCGCGATCGTCTCGAGCCAGTACGTCGTCTCGTAGGCCGTATCGTACAGCGGGACGACGAACTCGTCGACGTGATCTTCGAGGGCCTCGAGGTCGAGGCCCGCGCGTTCGTAGAGGTGGCCGGGATACGGGTCAGGATAGAGCGTCAGGTAGACCGTGCCGGGGATTCGCTCGGCGGCTTCCTCGACGAACTCGGTAATGACACTGGCCCGCCAAGCAAAGCGGCCGTCGTGCTCGCTTTCCTCGAAACGCTGTTCACAGACGCCACACCGACAGTACTCGGCCCGTGGGAAGCCAACATCGTCGAGTCGAACGTCTTCGTTCGCGTCTACGCAGTCGTCGATGACATCCAACAGCCCGTCACGGTAGTCCTGGCGGGACGGGCAGATATAGGCCCAGTCGAAGTACTTCCGATCTCGCGTGGCGGGACGCCCCAGGTCGTCGACAGGGGCAAGCGACGGATCGGCGTCGACAGCCGCGTTGTCCCCGAAACAGGAGACCATGTTCACTCCGTCCTCGATCGGTTCGGCGGACCTACCAGTAACGTCTTTGACTTCGTAGAATCCGCGGTCGAACTCGGGCCAGCGAACTTCCGCAGCGTTGCGAGTGACGGCGCCGTGCATACGTTCGCATACGACGCCGTCATCCTAAGCCGTTCGGAACAGGTGCGGTTCGTTACTCTGCCGGTTCGTACTCGAGTTCTTCGACGTCGGCGCCGGAACTGCTGGATACAACTTTCCAAAGGACGGCGACGACGAACAGGGCTGCCAGTATTTTGACGGTCCGTGACATGTACGGTCTAGCGAATGGCCGATAGATACTTAGCTATTCTGGATGGTTTTCTCCCGGTGAAAACCCAATCCAGCGTCGGCCGGACACGCGGCACTGACTCCATCGATCGTGCTACAGCAGGGCCACAACCCTTGTTTCCAGTGACGATCCAACCCTACCCCGCCTAGAAGTCAGTCGTCTGGGTCTGTTCGACTCGTCAGTCGACGAGTAGGATGGTACGCAGCCACGTCCACGACGTGACAGAGTCACCAGCGGGCGTCCGGTACAAACCAAGCGCTTTCGAGTCACCCGATTCCGTATTTTCGACTCCTCGCAGCCGCAAGCGGCGTCGATCGGCAGATCCAGTGCTGGCAACCGAAAGAGTTGATCTCGTCTCGTTCGACCCGCAACCTTCGACGACCATTTCTCTGACAGCCACTCGCGCCGACTGCAGTCGAACATCTGATACGCGTCGAGTCTGCCGCCACTTCTCGTCCCGACACGTTCTCCAGTCGAGAGTTCGTGAGCCAGGCAACCGACCCGATACGCAAGCAAACGTGACAGTAACGAGAAACCGACTGTCGGTTCGAAGGCAAAGAATTATGCGGTCAGTACAGCAACCACTCATACTTGCATGGTGGATCGGCTGGAAACGGGTATCGACGTGTTGGATCGGAAACTCGACGGCGGGTTACCACCGGGCTGTATCGTCGCCTACACTGCCGCCCCGGCCAGCCAGTCGGAACTACTGCTCTACGAACTGACAGCCGCGCGCGGAACCCTCTACCTGACAACCGAACGCTCCGACACCCTCGTCCGTCACGCCCTCGAGCACTCGCCATCCGCCGTCGGCAGTCCAACTGTAAGACACGTAACCAGTGACTCACCGCTCGAGGAGACTGCACGGTTCGTCGATGCCCTTCCGGACGGTGCGAACCTCATTATCGATACGATGGACGTCCTCGAACGGACTGAGACGGACGACTACATCGCCTTCCTCAACGATCTCAAAGCGACAATAAACGAGACCGGTGGCATCGCAGTCTTACACTGTCTGAAAAGAGACACCGTTCCGACGAACCGTCCGCGAACCTACCACGCGGCTGACGCCGTCTTCGATCTCGAGACGAAACTCGCCGGCACCGAACTCGAGAACCATCTTACGATCCCGAAATTTCGGAGTGGCGGACAACCGACCGAGGCGATCAAACTCGAACTGATCGAAGAGGTTGCAATCGACACCAGCCGCGACATCGCCTGAAAAAGCACCCTGTACCGACCCACCGGTACGACCGCCCGTGAATCTCGAATCTGAGCCGGAAACGACGTACAAGAACCCGCCTCAGTCGCGCAGGCGACGTTTGATCTTCGTCTCGTAGAACTCGGGCCCCACGTACTCGAGTACCACCGCAATGGCGAAGACGACGGCGAACTCCCGGAACCCGAACACTGGAAGGATGCTGTCGGGGATGCCGTACGAAACGAACGCGACCCCGATAGCGATGAGAGCTCCCAGATAGAGTGCATTTTTCACCCGTTCGGTTCTGCTGGACGTTTCCTCCTCCGTCGACTGATGATCGTCGTTGCTCATTGGGCTTCACCGTTCTGGGCAGCAGTTGAGCCGCTGCCGAATCCGAACCGTACGTTCGGCGAGTACTGTCCGTCGATAACTTCTCTATCGACGTAACCAGCGGTCGGTGAGAGTTTTTCGGGTGGTAGCTCCTAATAGTATCGGTTCCGCTATTTCGGCCGAGACGGTCGCCGTCTCGACGTGGTTTCGCCACTGCGAGACACACAGCGGCTAGTGGCGGGCCAAGTCTGAACTGATGGGTCGAATCTGTCGGTGTCGGTCGATTCGACCCGTCAGTCGACGGTTGGGACGGTACTAGTGCTTTAGCAAGCCTGAACAGGTGAGTGAAACCGAATGCGGTCGTCTGATTTCACTCATCAGTCGACGCTTGGCGGAGTGCTAGAGCGTCGAAAAGATAAAAAATAGAGCTGGCTGGTGTTACTCTTTGCCGAACATCTGGCGCATCATTGGGTGCATCTCCATCATCTGTTCCTCGGCAATCTCCTCGTACAGTTTGTACGTGATAGAGACAGCGAGCAACAGACCCGTCCCGGTGACGGCCCCGATGGTGCCCAGCATGTTCGCCATGACCGCGAGCAGGCCAACCAGTGCGCCACCGATGACGGTCACCTGCGGGATGTACCGTTCCATGACCTTCTCGATGACGCCAACGTTCTGTCGGAAGCCGGGGATTTGCATCCCGGAGTTCTGGATCTGGCGTGCAGTCGCTTTTGGACCCATGTTCGTCGTCTCGACCCAGAAGATGGCGAAGATCGCGCCACCGATGACCATGAACGTCAGGTCGACGGTGATGCGCACCAGAATCTGCCACACTTCGGGGTTCCCGATTACTTCACCGGTCCACCACATCCAGTCTTCGGGGCTGTAGATGGGTGCCGTGTAGTAGAAGAACCCAGCCGTGGGCTGTCCGTCGGCGTAAACGCCGAGCCACGGTAACTCCATGCCGAACAAGATGATCGGCTCACCAGCACCCGCGCCACCGACGCGGTGCATGATCTGACCCATGAACTGGATGTTAGCCTGCAGTGCCCGGACGAGGATCATCGGCAGGACACTCGCGTAGATGAGCTTCACAGGGAAGCGGCCACGCGCGCCCTTGACTCGAGCGTGACTGAGCGGAATCTCGACTCGCACGGATTCGGCGTAGACGACGATGCCGAAGATGAGCAACGTCGTGAGCAGCGGAATGATCTGCCCTTCATTGAGTAGCAACGTGTTCAGCCCGTCGCCCGCGATGATACCATCGACGACGACTTCGTCGGTGAAGATGATCTGGTACCAGCTGTAGAAGAATCCCTCCGCGGACGGAGAGATGAAGCCAGCGACGAGTTTCTGGCTGACTCCGGCGATAATGAACAGACCGATCCCGCTGCCGATCCCCCACTTACTGACGACCTCGTCCATGTACAGGATGAGGATGCCGCCGAGGAAGATCTGGAAGAACATCAGCAGCTGGATCTGCGTGCCGACAAGCTCGATTCCGGCGAGAGCCAGCGGCTGCTGTTGGACTGGCAGGAAGCCGCCAGCGAACACCATCGGTAGTGCCGTCAGCGCCGTCATGATGATGACGAGCAGCTTCTGGAGGCCCTGGTAGAGGACCTGATCCCGTGGGTCGTCGGTATCGAGCCCGAGTAGGTTCGCACCACCGAGCAACTGCATGACGATGCTTGCCGTGACGATCGGTCCGATACCGACCTGCAACAGCGAGCCGTGCTCGCCGGCAAGAATCGCACGGAACTCGCCGAAGAGGTCGGTCGCACCTTCACCCACGCCGAGAAGCGTGATGTTCGTCAGGAAGAAGTACAACACAAGGATTCCAGCAGTCCAGGCCAGCTTCCGCTTGAAGGGAACGTGCCCTTCCGGACGCTTGACTGCGGGCATCCGCGTCAGAACCGGTTCGGCGGCTTCCTTCCATCCCATACGTTACTCCTCGTTCTGTTCTGATTCGTCGTCCTCGGCGTCTGCGTCTCGCTTCTCGCCGCGCTCGGTGAGGGTGGCTTCACCGCCAGCCCCCTCGATTTTCTCGCGTGCGGCGTCGGAGAATGCGTCCGCCGTGATTTCGAGTTGGTTTCGAACCTGTCCGGAACCGAGGACCTTGACGACGTCGACCTCGTGACCGTCTTCGACGACGTCTCGAGCGTCGATGCGGTAGCCGTCACCGCCGTCGACCGCTTCTGCAACGCCCTCTGCGACGTAGAGGATCGCGTCCTCGTCGAGCTTCCTTACGTCGATCTCCGCGACCTCTTCGCGAATCCCGTCTGGGCGCTTGAAGCCGTGTTTGCCCTTCGGCTCGTAGTTGTGGAACTCGTGTTTGCTTCGTCCAGCGCGGCCGCGGCCACCGCGGTGGCCCGCACCACGTCGGTTCTTGTGAGAGCCCCCGCTGTGCGTCCGTGACCCACGCTGCCGTCGTTTTTTGCTCGTCATGGTTATCGCATCGATTCTAGCAGGTCGTTAATCTCGTCCGTTGTATGCTTTCCGAGTTGGCCGCCCTCGACTGTCGGCTTCTTGATCCCGTCGTGGCCGCCACGTGGCGGGTGAAGCCGTAGCGTCGGTGACAGACCCTCGTCACGGAGCGTCGTTTCTTCCTCGACTAGCGCTTCGGCGAGTTCCTCGAAGCCGTCGTACTCAGTGTTTTCGGCCAGCCACTCTTCGTCGGCGTCCGACTGGTCGCCCTCGAGGGGTTCGGCTCGCTTTGCCAGCAACGTCGCGACCACGTCCACACTCGGCTCGCCGTGTGCGACGTAGTCGTTGACCTTCGCGATCATCCCTTCGTAGGTGTCGGTCTCGGGGACGAGCGCGCAGTGGTTGACGTTGTGGATGTTCAGCATCTGCAGCGTGTCTTCGACGTCTTCCTGCCGGTTCACTTCACCACGAACCTGCACGATTGCTCGCATTACTCGGCCACCTCCGTTTCCTCGGGCTCTTCACGGTCACTACCCGTGTCACGATGTCCTGGCGGATGTCGGGACTGCGAGGCGTTTTCGAGTGCGTTGAACGTCGCTTTCGCGAGGTTGACCGTCGTTCGGGTGTTGCCGTGGCTCTTCGTCCAGGCGTTCTCGATGCCTGCGAGGTCGAGGACGGCGTGAACCGTATCACTCGCGGCCAGCCCAAGCCCTTCCGGCGCGGGGATGACCTCGACTTCGACGGAGCCGGCCTTGCCGGTCGTCCGTCGAGTCAGCGAGTGTGGTCGATCCGAACGGTCCTCCCACGACCCGGAGCCGCGGGGCACCGTGATCATATTTAGCTTCGCGATACCGATTGCCTTCTGAATGGCAGAACCAACCTGATCGTCCCGGCCTTCCGCGTAGCCGACGTAGCCATCACGGTTGCCGACGGCGACGACACAGCGGAACTTCACGCGTCGTCCGGAGTCGGTCATTCGCTGGACCATGTTGATGTCCAGCACCTCGTCGTCCAGTCCAGGAAGGAGCTGGTCGACGAGTTCGGGCTCTTTCAGCGGCAGGCCCGAGTTGAGGGCGGCCTCCATCGTGTCGATTTCGCCCTCCTGGACCTTCCGACCGAGACGGGTGACGGGCTGCCATCCGTCGTCGTTGTAGTCGTTTGCGCTCATTCTAGGATCGCCTCTCGTACGTCATCGAAGTGTTCGGGGAGGTCGGTCGCGTCGAACTCGCCGCCATACAGCGGCTCGTCGAGCTGTTCGGCGTACTCGGCGATGTGCTCGCCACGGGTACGCGACCAGTCCGCGAGCACATCGTCGTTGTGCGGGATCTCGAGACCGGCGTCGATCGCGCCCTCCTGGACTGCAAACACCTTGTTGCCCGGCGTTGCAGTGTTGAGGCCGATGTCGAGGACCGCCTCCTCGAGACCCGCTTCGACGGCACGCTGGCCGGCCAGCAGGCCGGTCAGGTACGCCGCGGAAATGTTACTCGTGGGTGCGTCCCAGCCATACTCCTCGAGATCGCTCGAGTGTGCGCTCGCGAGCGTCTCGTCGCCCTGTGGTCCGGGAACGATCAGCTGCGCCGTGGTGTGCTTGTTGCTCTTTCGAGCGACGAGGCGGGGCTTACCCGACTTCAGCAGGCGCAACCTCTGGTGGTAGTCCGTCCGGACCTCACGGCGACGCCGCATCGGAACGTTGTATCGTGGTCCTGTCGCCATTATTGGTCACCGTAGTTTTCGTCGATGTAGTTCAGCAGGTATCGGACGCTGCGGAACTCGCCACCGCCAGCCTTCTTGTAGAGTTGGCGGTACTGCGTGGGCGTGATCTCGCCCTCGTCGCGGAGTTCGCGCAGCTTCCGTCGCTGTGCGCGAATCTTGTTCTGCCAATCTTCTTTCTCGTTCTGGCGTGCGCCTTTCTTGCCCTTGCGCTTGCCCGGCCCCTTCTGGTGGCCGTAAGCACGTTTCGCGTTGCGCTCGCGGGCCAGACCACGCGAGTTGCCGCTGGCGTCTTCGGCCTGGATGCGGCCCTCGTCGACGAGTTCTCGGATCTCGTCACGCGTGATCGCTTCTGCGATGTCCGCCTGGGCATCGGGGTCGAGCCAGACGCGATTCTTACCGACATCCAAGACGTCGGCAGCCAGTCGCTTCTGTGCGGAGAGATCAGTCATTCGTTTCCACCTCCACTTCCTCGTAGGTTGGGTTCAGGACGCGAACGCCCTGCTCTTCGGCGAGTTCCTCGATACGCTCGCGCTTTCGCGCGCCGACCGAGGCGGCGATTCGAACGGCTTCACGGTCGCCGTCGACACCCTCGAGGTCGGCCGTATTCTCGACGTAAACCTCCTCGAAGCCGCTCGGGTGTTTGCCCCGGATGTCTTCGGGCGTGCGGAAGCCGGCCTCGACGGTCGGTCCTTTGCCCTTGACGCCGCGGCGCTGTTTCGACAGCTGACCGCGTGGGCGACGCCAGGATTCCGGCGTCCGCTTTTTCTTGTGATAGTCTTGCCGGTTGAACTGCGGCTTGCCCTCGCTCTTGCGACGCTCGAGCAGTCGCTGTTCTTCCTCGGAGAGGTCGGGCGTTTTGTCGACGAGCCCGCGTGGCTGTAGTTCCGTCTCGACGTCGTCGTCGGGCTCTTGTTCTTCGACGCCCTCGTCTTCGATTTCTGCCTCAGTCTCGTCGGTAACCTCGAGGTCACCGACGTCGGCTTTGATACGGGCCGCGAGCGCGTTACCGATGCCCTCGGCTTCGGCCAGGTCGGCCTGGTCAGCTTCTTTGACGTCCGCGATGGACTCGAAGCCAGCCTCTCGAAGGGCTTCGGCCTTACTCTCGCCGACGCCACTGATGTCCTCGAGACTCTGTAGTTCGTCCGATTGGTCTTCGTCTGCCATCTATTAGACACCTCCCTTCGCGGGTTTCGCGGTGATGTAGACCCCGTCCTGGAAGATGCGTGTGTCTTTGCCGCTGACTTTCGTCAGCTGCTCGATGTCGGCCGCTGTCTGGCCGACGTCTTCCTTGTCGGGACCCGAGAGGACGAGCTGCTCGTCGTCGACGGTGACTTCGGTGTCACCGTGGATGGTCGTACGTCGCGGTGCCTTTTCGCCGAGGAAGTTTTCGATGACGACTTCGTCGCCTTCCGCGCGAACCTGCATCGGGAAGTGAGAGTAGAAGACTTCCATCTCGTACTCCCAGCCCTCGGTTACGCCGTGGAACGCGTTTTCGACGTGGCTTTCGAAGGTACCGACGGTCGCGTTCGTCTTCGCGTCCTCGGCATCGCTTTCGATTACCACAGTGTCGTCTTCCACGTCGACGGTCACGTCGGGGTACCAGAGACGGCGCGTAACGCTGCCTTCCGGTCCCTCGACGGTCACGTCGAGGTGGTCTTTCTCGACGGTTACGCTGTCAGGGATTTCCAGTTCGACTCGCATGATTAGTAGACGTATGCGATCACCTGGCCCCCAATGCCTTCCTCGCGCGCTTCGTAGTGGCTCATAATGCCACTGCTCGTCGTGACGACGAGCGCACCGAAGTCTCGAGCCGGGAGGAATCGTTTCTCCCACTTCTCGAACTCGTCGGCACCTGCGCTGTAGCGAGGCTTGACGGGGCCACACTCGTTGATCGCTCCTTTCAGTTCGACCTCGAACTGACCGGCTTTGCCGTCGTCGACGAACTCGAAGCCGTCGATGTACCCGCGGTCGTAGAAGACCTCGAGTACGCTGCCGATTTCGTTCGAGGCGGGCGTTACCTCGTGGCTCAGTTTACCGACGCTCTCGGCGTTGTCGATGCCCGAGAGCGCGTTACTGAGTGGATCGTTTCCAGTCATGTTATCGGTACTTCCTGAATCCCATGTCGCGAGCGATTTCCCGGAAACACTGCCGACAGAGGTTGATGTCGTACTTACCGACGAGCCCTTGCTTGCGGCCACATCGCTGACACTCCTCGATCTGCTCGGTCCGCTTTGCTGTGTGCTCGCCGGTCTGGTCGGCTGCGGACGCTTCCGGTTGCGCTTCGTCCTGTTCTGGTTCGCTTTCACTCATCTGCGGACTCCTCCACGGTTACGTCGAAGGTCGACTCGAGGTACGCGATCGCGTCCTCGGGCGTGAGTCGGTGGTTCGACGGGATCGACCGCGACGCCTTGTCGCGCTTGGCGATGCGGTAGCCCGGACGTACCAGGTTGACGGTGACGTCCAGCCCGTAAATCCCGACGTTCGGGTCGTACTCCTGGCTGGGGAACTCGGTGTGTTCCTCGATCCCGAAGCTGAAGTTACCCGTGTCGTCGAACTGCGTCTCCGACAGTGCCGCAAGCGGCAGCGCCGTCTCGAGGAACGCATGAGCGTCCTCGCCACGGAGGGTGACCTTCGTCCCGATCGGGTCGCCCTGGCGAATGCCGAAGTCAGGTTCGGTCCGCTTTGCCTGGGTACGGACGCTCTCCTGGCTAGTGACTTCCTCGATGATGTCCTCGGCCTTGCCGAGTTCGCGACCGCCCTGACCGACGCCCATGTGGACGACGACCTTTTCGACGCGCGGTTCGCGCATCTCGTGGAAGTCCGCGTCGCTGGCTTCGCTCATTCGTCATCACCCGTGGTCGCGGTTTCCGACGACGAGTCGTCGCCCGTGAAGTTCTCGTCGATGACGACGACGTACTCCTCGACGGTCTCGAACTCGCCGTCGTCGGTCGAGATAGTGACGGCGTTCGAGCCACTGCCGGGCGTGACTTCGATCGATTCGATCTCGCCGATCTTGCCGCCGTGGTTGCCACGAACGGCCGTCACGAGCGCTCCCTCTTCGTAGGGGAAGTGAGCGACGATCGACTTGTCATCGTTGTCGACGACGATCGAGTCGGTCGTGCTGTAGCCGTCGTCGTCGGCGATGACGTTCGTACCGTCGTGCAGCGTCAGCTGAGTGTCGCCACCCGAGACCTGTTGCTTGCTCTCGATCTTGCCGAGTCGGCTCTCGGCGGAATCCGCGTCGATCCCGGTCAGCGAAAGCCGACCGCCCTCGTCGGGGAAGACGCGATAGTACTCCTCTCGACCGGGGAACGCGACGATGTCGAAGATACCGATCGGACGCTGTTCGTCGTTGATCGGCTCCCCGTTGACGAGGATCGCGTCCTCGGAGAGAGCATACCGTGCTTCTTTCGTCGAGTCCACGTAGCCCAGCACGTCCCGCAGGAGGACGACGAGTGGAACGCCTTCCTCACCGTGGGGACCCGCGCCAGCCTTGACCGTAAAGACCTCGGTCTTCCGTTCGACCGGCCAGGACTTCGGGACCGACAGTCGTTTCTGGTGTTTCGTCATTCGCTATCACCTTCGTTTTCGCCTTCGAGGCGTGCCTCACGACGCTCGTCTTCGAGGTCGAGGTCCGTAATACGGACGTTCGACGGGTCGAGCGGTCGCGGCACTTCTTCGCCGTCTGCCGTCTCGACAGTGACGTCCTCGACGTGAACGACGCCGTCCTCGAGGATGGCACGGACGACTTCGCCTTCCTCGCCGGCGTGGTCGCCACGCATGACCTCGACGGTGTCGCCCGCGTTGACGCGGGTCCGGCGCGTGTCGTACTCCTCGCGGAGTTCGTCCGACAGCGTCGCGTGGAGCTGCTTCTGTCGCTTGTGCAGCGGTGCACGCTCCGTCTGAGTTCGCTGTTTGTGTGGTTGCTTCGTCATGGTCTATACGATCATGGTTGCGGTACTCGCGATCGCTCCGAAACGCTCTGCGACTTCGCGGGCGATCGGTCCCTTGATCTCCGTGCCGCGGGGTTCTTCGTTCTCGTCGATGATGACCGCTGCGTTGTCCTCGAACTTCAGCCGTGTTCCGTCGGGCCGGCGGATCGACTTCCGCTGGCGGACGATGACTGCCTCGAGAACCTGGCGGCGCATCTCGGGAGTACCCTTGGTCACGGAGACAGTGACCTTGTCACCAAGCCCCGCCTTCGGCTGGCGGTTCTTGGTGCCGTGATAGCCCGAGACGCTGATGACCTTCAGCTCACGCGCGCCGGTGTTGTCGGCACACGTGACCAGCGAGCCCTTCTTCAGGCCCTGGGTGACGTCGGCTTTCATCGCCTCCATCACTGATCACCCTCGTCGTCCGCAGCCGCAGCAAGGTCCTCGTCGGAGAGTTCCGGCTCGGGCTCGGCCTGGCCGGTCAGCTCCGCGACATCCTCGGCGGTCGCTTCTTCGGTTACTTCGACGACCACGTGCGATTTGGTCTTCGACAGTGGTCGGGTCTCTGCGATCTTGACCGAGTCGCCGACCGAGAGCGGCTCGAGCACGCCCGGAACGTGTGCCGGGATGCGCGAGCGACGTTTCATGTACCGGTCGTACTTCGGTACAGCCACGTCGTACTCTCGTTCGACGACTACAGTCTTGTCCATGTCCGTCGAGACGACGGTTCCCTCGAGGATCTGCCCTCGAACGGGAAGCTCGCCATAAAACGGACACGTCTCGTAGTCGTATTCCTCCGGGTTTTCTGGTTCCGGAGGGGTTTCAACGTCTAGTCCTATTGCCATGGTGAGTCACCATTCGTTTCCGTGCGTCGGGCGGGTCGTGAGAGCAGTCGCGAGCCATCGACCGTAACGTAGGCTACGCCCTCGCCAGCTCCGTCCGACTCGTCCGAGTTGGACGAATCAGGTTGAGTGTTGGCCAGTTTGGACGTAGTCCCCGACTCCTTGGCGGAGTCGGCGGCGTCATCTGTGATCGCGAACTCGAACGTCGAGCCCGATTTCGGCACCATAACCACCCGAGACTCGCTGTCTTCGCGCTGCTCGACGGCGTCGCCGTCTCGCCATCGTTCCGCCTCCGGCGGAACGCAAACCTCGATCGAGAGGGTATTGGTCGTCTCGATGACGACACGCCCCTCTATACCGACCCGCGACGCGTCGTCGCTCTCGACGACGCGGACCGGTAATCCGTTGAGTTCGTGTCGCGGCAACGTCTCGGGTGTCAGTGCCATCGATTAGTCCTCGTCTTCGAAGTCGCCTTCCTCGGTCTGGATCGTCTTGATCCGTGCGATGGTGCGGCTAATCTCGCCGATTCGACCCGGGTTCTCCGGAGCACCACCGGCTGCGAGGACGGACTTCTGGTTCAGCAGTTCGGTTTCGAGCTCTTCGAGTTCTTCCTGCCGTTCGGCAGGCGTCATGTCGCGGATCTCTTCGACGTGGAGAATCGCCATCAGGCGTCACCTCCCTCGTCTTCGTCTTCGTCTTCGTCTTCGTCTTCCGCTTCCATCTCTTCGACCAGCTCTTCAGCCTCGGCCTCGACGTCTTCCTCGAGTTCCTCGAGTTCTTCTTCGACGTCTTCCTCACCGCTGGGGACGTCGACTTCTTCGAACTCTTCGTCGGCGTCGGCGTCGGCATCGAGTTCTTCTTCGATAACTTCCTCGACGACCGCTTCGTCGTCGGCCTCGTTGGCCGCCGCTTCGGCACTCTCTGGAGCCGCGTCGTCCTCGTCAGGCTCGCCCTCGAGCAGTTCCTCGACACCTTCGGCCTCGTTGGCCTCGACGGCGTCGGGAACGAGCTCTTCGGGATCGAGGTCCTCGTGGACGTGGAAGTCGTCGGGAAGCTGGGCGTTCGGCGGGATAATCTTGACCGTGACGCCGATCGTTCCGAGCTTCATAACGGCCGTCGCCTGGCCTTCGTCGACGATTTCCTCGGCTGGCTGGCCGTTGTGCTTGATGTAGCCCCGGTTGAACTTCTCGACGCGCGAGCGAGCGCCCGTGACCTTCCCGGAGAGGACGATCTCGGCACCCAGTGCGCCGGCTTCCATGATCCGGTCGATCGTCGTGTGACCGGCCTTCCGGAAGTACCAGCCACGCTCCAAGGCGTTGGCCAGGCGGTCGGCGACGATCCGCGCGTTGAGGTCGGGTTCGTCGACTTCCTGGACGTCGACCTGCGGGTCCTCGAGATCGAACCGTTCCTCGAGGGCGGTCGTGACCTTGCGGATGTTCTCGCCGCCTTTGCCGATGACCATCCCGGGCTTTTCGGCCTTGAGGACGATCTGGGTTCCCATCGGCGTCTTGGCGACGTCCATACCACCGTAGCCCGCGCGGCCGAGCTCTTCCTGGAAGAACTCGTCGATCTGGGACCGCTGCAGGCCGTTTTCGATGAACTGTTGTTCGTCAGCCATTAGTTATCACCCTCCTCGTCGTCGTCCTCTGAGTCAGAGTCGGTTTCCTCGACGACGATCTCGACGTCGACCTCCGGCGAGTTCCACGCCGAGGCACGCCCCATCGCGCGAGGCTTGCGGCCGACCGACTCGCCGACCTTGTGGGCGGCGACGTGGGCGATCTCCATCGACTCGCCGTCGAAACCCTGGTGGTCGGCGTTCGCTTCGACGTTCTCGAGCAGATCGAGGAACGCTCCCGAGACCTTCTCGGGGTAGCGGCCGGCGTCCCAGCCGTCGATGTCCGATCGGTGTCCGACACCGCTGTTGTGGGACTTGAACGGTACCGACTGTGTTTCGTCGATCACGTCCTGGAGGTACGCACGGGCCTCGCCGACGGTTCGGCCTTTGATTTCGCGAGCGACCTCCTTGCTGTGCTTGTGGCTCATCTGACGCTCCCGAAGCATCGCTTTCGCGGTGGCGTCCGGGTCGGCGTCGACTGAGTAGTTGATTCCCATACGATGATCACTTCAGTGGGACGAACTTCGAGGATCGGGTCGCGCCGATACCGGCCTGTCCGTGTTCGACCGACGTGCGTGTCAGCTGGAACTCGCCGAGATAGTGACCGATCATCTCTGGCTCGATCCGGACGCGCTCGAAGGCCTGTCCGTTGTGGACCTCGAACGTCAGTCCGACGAACTCCGGCAGGATCGGCATGTCACGCAGGTGCGTGCGGATCGGCGCGTTTGCCGTCTCGTCCTCGTCTTTTTCGCGGGCCTCCTCGAGAAGCTTCTGCTTCTCGACGGAGAGACCGCGTTCGATACTTCGCCGCTTTCGTGCGGGTAGCAGTTCCGCGACTTCCTCGAGCTCCATGTCCTGCAGCTCGTCGAGCGTGTGGCCGCGGTAGGTGAACTCACCTTCACGGCCGGTTCGGTACTCCTGGCTCATTTGTTTCCACCTCGCCCGGTTCGGCGCGAGGAGATGTCACCGACTTTCCGTCCTGGCGGGGCGTCCCGCGAGACGGACTTTGGCTTGCCGGGGTGCTGGCGGCCGCCGCCACCGAACGGGTGGTCGACGGCGTTCATCGCGACACCACGGACGCGGGGCCAGATACCGCCCCGCGATTTCATCTTGTGATGTTTGTTCCCTGCCTTGACGAACGGCTTCTCCGTTCGGCCGCCACCGGCGACGACGCCGATGGTGGCACGACACTGCGGATCGAGGCGTTTGACCTCGCCGCTTGGCAGCTGGATGACCGCCGCGTTGCGGTCGTGCGTGATCAAGTCCGCGTTGACACCGGAGGCGCGAGCGAACTTGCCGCCGTCGCCCGGATTCGCTTCGACGTTACAGACCGGAACTCCTTCGGGGATCTCCGCGAGCGGGAGCGTGTTACCCGGCTTGATCTCCGCGGAGACACCGACCTGTAGCTCCTCGCCGACACCGATGCCCTCGGGAGCGAGGACGAGTCGCTGGTCGCCGTCTTCGAACTCGACGGCCGCGACAGGTGCCGATCGCGCAGGGTCGTGTTCGATGTCTACGACCGTCCCGCGAACGATGTCGCCGTCTTCCTCTTTCTTGTGGTCGAGCTTCGCCTTGTAGCGGTGTGACGGGGCACGGAACGTGGAGGTACCGCGTCCGCGTCGTTGTCCGAGGATGCGTCGTCCCATCGTTAGAACACCCCGATCCGCGAGGCGACTTCCTGTGCGTCGTCGTCCTCGCTGAGTCGAACTGTTGCTTTCTTCTTCCCGTTCATCGTCACTTGCGTGTTGATATCGTCGACCGTTACCTGGAAACGCTCCTCGACGACGTTCCGAATCTCCGGTTTGGCGGCGTCGGGATTGACGACGAACTGGAGTTTGTTCTCGTAGTCCATGTCGTTCATCGCCTTCTCCGTGACGAGCGGGTGTTCGATAACGGTGCTCATCGGTCTGCCACCTCCTCGAGTGCGCTTTCGGTCCAGACGGTCAGTCGACCCGGCTGTGCGCCGGGCGCGAGGTCTTCTGCATTGACCTCCGCAGCGGTCGTGACATCTGCGCCAGCGAGGTTCCGGGCCGCACGCGATGGCCCGGTCTCGCTCGTGGTCACGAACAGGAGCGACTTGGGCTGTTTGTACTTTCGCCCACGGGTCTTGCCGCGGCCCGAGCGAACGCTGCGACCTTCGTCGGCTCGTTCGACGTCAGCGTGGAGGCCTGCTCCCTCGAGGAACTCGACGACTTCTTTCGTCTTCGTCAAGTCCTCGAATTCGTCGTCGACGACGACCGGCAACTCGGCGTCTTCGTCGAACTCGTGGCCTCGGTCGGCGACGAGTTCCGCGTCGGTCGTCGCGGCGATGGCGCTGCGAACGGCCAGCTTCTTTTCTTTCGTGTTGATCGATTCGGTCCAGTCTTTCTCGGCCTTCGGCGGGTGGGCCTTGCGTCCTTTGATGGACTGTGGAACGCGTCGTGCGCGTCCGTCCTGTCGCGGGACGTGGGCCATCCCTCGGCCGCTACCGAACGATTCCGCCGGCGTGCGGAGGCCGGCGAACTCGTCGGCACCGTAGTCCTGCTTTCGGTTGGCCTGTGCGGCGCGAACGGCGCGGCCGATCAGGTCCGGACGGTACTGCGTCTCGAAGATGTCCGGCAGATCGACCGAGCCCGCGTCCGAGCCGTCCAGGTCGTATACTGTTGCTTCCATATGCTATCTACCCCTGATTGGATGCGGTGGAGACGTACCGGACCTCGGGGTCGAGGCGCGGCTGGTCTCCGGGTCGGATCGCCGGGCGGAAGCGAACGAGACGCTTCTCCGGCCCGGGGAGCGAGCCCTTGATGAGCGCGTGTGGTCCGTCGACTTCGCCGTAGTTGACGAAGCCGCCGTCGACCGTCGCATCGGCACCGTTGCCCATGTCGACGAGGCGCTTGTTCAGTTCCGTCCGCTGGTGGTAGCCGGTCTGGCCCTGCTGTGGGACCGTCGACCGGACGCGGGACGGGTTCCATGGACCCAGGTTCCCGATGCGGCGACGCCATCCCTGCCGGGCGTGCTTGCCCTTTCGTTTCTGGACGCCCCATCGCTTGACGGGACCCTGCGTACCTTTTCCTTTCGTGACGCCGCTCGCGTCGACGTACTCTCCGGCGCGGAACACGTCGTTCATGACGTGCTCGCCACCATCGACGAGCAGTTCGAGACCGAAGTCGACGCGCTCCTCGACGGAGCCGCCACCGACTCGAGTCTCCATGACGTCCGGCTTCTTCTTAGGCATGGACGGTACCTCGCTGGGTACCGTATGCGTGATCACACGAACGTCGTCGACACGACCCTCTTCGAGGAGGCCCCGAAGCTCGTCTTCGGCGGCGTCAGAGTCGTAGTCGTCGCCGGGGAGGTCCAGAACGCGATCGAGTTCGTCGGCGAACTCGTCGGTCCAGACCTCGGTCACGGGGTTCAATCCGTACGGCGTGTCTTCGTACGCACGCAGGGCGACGGCGCGCATCGGCGGCGTCTCCACGATCGTCACGGGGACGGTCTGTTCCATCCCCTCGGTCGGCGAGTTCGCTTGGTCGTCGACCATCACGACGTGGGTCATGCCGGCCTTGTAGCCCGCGAAGCCCTGGAGCGTCGGCTGTCCGTCGTCGTCCGGCCACGAATTAAAGCGCGGAACCTCCGAGGTTGCGCGCTTCCGTGGACCGAACCCGAGTGAGCCTTTGCGTGGTGCGTTTGATTGTGGCATTCTATCACTCTCTGAGTGAGAGGGGAGCGAGCGTAGCGAACAGAGCTTCCTCCGTTCGCACGACGTCGCTTCCCTGGTTCGGAACCGTGTTCAGCCAGAGGTCGAACCCCGGATCGGCTGTGGGTTCGACTCCGTCGTCGCCCCCCTCGTCGCTCGAGGAGATGGCAGACGCCTCGATTCCGAGGATGTCCGGCAGCCCTCTCTCGGGCGCGCCGAAGGCGACGGTCATCCCGTCGCCCTCGATGCGTCCGGCCAGCGTCTCGAGCCGCCCGACGGTGAGGTGCTCACCGAATCGAGAGGCGGCAATACGGACGCCAGCATCCTCACGGCCGAGTGCTGCCGATAGGTCCGTCCGCTCGATCGAAAGCCCCGGAAGGGGGCAATCGACGAGTTTCGCCCGGACCGGTCGTCGCGAAGAGATCCTGATGGTCACGCGCTCCCCCTCGGCGACCTCCACGTCGGGAGGTGTGTTGAGGGAGATCGGGTGTTGCAAGCCGCAATTGACCCGGACGCGCCCTTCAGGTCCGACCTCGGTCACGATCCCTTGTCTTGTCGACCCCGAACCGTTCGATTCGGAGCCGGTCTGTGACGTGGCGCGGAGCGGCGGCAGGACGCCGACGTACTCCAGTTCGTCTCGCATCCCCCACACCTCGTTGCGGAGGTAGGGGGGTGTTGCGGCGTACCGCAAAACGGTACTGACGAACCCATCGCCGAATCGCCCCGTTTCGCCGTCCCGATCTGGGTAGACGACGAGGCGATCCACCCCGAAGATCGTCGCCGCACGGGCGACGTACCCGAGTTTGCGAGTTGCCTCGCGTTTGTCCTCGGCTTCCCGGGTGAGCGACGACGGCACGAGCACGCTGACGGTCATACCGTAACGCTTCGGCACCGCGTCACTAGACTGTAGCGATGTATTGCCGATAGGGTCTTAAAAGAATAGCGGATTCGATTACGGCTGTGAACGGCTCACAGGCCCGATTTCGTGACATTCACGACCACGATCGGATTCGGACGCCGCTTTAGTGCCGGCCCCTTCCCCACGACCCCAGGACCACCGTTTGAGTATCGTCCATACGATAAGCCAACCCACCATATATTGGCTATATTAGGGCCTGAGAAGGGCGAATTCGGCAATTACACCAAACCGAATATGGCGATTGCACGACGAGTTGCTGACGTATGACACCATCGCGTGACGCCAATTCGGCTCTGGTGACAGACCTGTGGTCCCACATCGGAGGGGGTGAGTCGTGCTCGACCCGATCCTAGCCGGCCGACTGCAGTTCGGCGTCGCGACGACGATTCACATCGTCTTCGCGTCGCTGTCGATCGGTCTCGGACCGTTTCTCGTCTACTTCGTGATCCAGGAGATCCGAACCGGCACGGAGCGGTACGCACGTCTCCGACGGTTCTTCACGAAGGTATTCGCACTCGGTTTCGTGATGGGGACGGTCACCGGCATTCCGCTCGGGTTCCTGTTCGGAACGAACTTCGCCGAGTTCTCGACGATGGCCGGCGAAGTGATCGGCGGACCGTTATCGTTCGAGGTCCAAATGGCGTTCTTCCTCGAGGCCGTATTCCTCGGTGTCTTGTTGTTCGGTCGGGACCGCGTCGCAGACTGGTTCTACGCGCTGTCAGCAGTGCTCGTCGCACTCGGTGCCTGGATCTCGGCGTTCTGGATTCTGGTCGTCAACTCCTGGATGCAGACGCCACGCGGGTTCGAACTCGTCGAACGCGGTGGCACCGAAGTCGTCCAGCTTACCGATCCACTCGCGGCGTTTTTCAACCCGCGATTCCCCTGGATGTTCGTCCACATGCAAACCGCCGCGTTGCTCTCGGTCGCGCTTCTGGTTGCCGGGATCGCCGCGTACTTCGTCTGGCGAAACCGTGGTGGGGCAGCCTGGCGACCGACGCTCAAACTGGCCGTCGGCGTGGTGTTTGTCACCTCGATCTTCCAGGTTCTGCACGGTGACTTCTACGGCCGTCACGTCTTCGAAACCCAGCCCCACAAGTTCGCCGCGATGGAGGCGGTCTTCGAGACGACCCGTGGGGCCGACCTGCACATTTTCGCGATTCCGACGAGTCTCGAGTCGTTTACCGACCCACGCGCCGAGAACCTGTTCACGATCAGCATTCCCTACCTGGCGTCGTTTCTCGCCAGCGGCGGCGATCTAGCGACCGAAGTGACTGGGCTGAACGACTTCCCATACGAGGCCCCGCCAGTCGCGTTCGTCTTCTGGTCGTTCCGATTCATGGTCGGCCTCGGCATCTGGTTCGTCGTGCTCGGCGTCTGGGGTGCCTACCGGTCGTACCGAGGCGAACTCTTCGACGCCGACCGCTATCTACAGGCACTCGTGATGTCTGGCCCGCTCGGGTTCGTCGCCCTGATTCTGGGCTGGTACGTCGCCGAGATCGGCCGCCAGCCCTGGCTCATCCAGGACGTGCTTACGACGTCCGCTGGGAGTTCGGCCGGGCTCTCGGGGACCGAAGCGACACTCTCACTCGTCGGCGTCACCGTCGCCTACGTCGGCATGATGGTGGTGTTCTGCCTACTCGTCAGACGCTACGTCCGCTCTGAACTCGGCGAAGAGCCCGCCACGGACGACGCGACAGGTCGGTCTGGGGTGGTCGCGAATGATTGACTTTCCGACCGAGCACTACCTGCTCGAGTCCCTCCCAGAGCTGTGGTTCGCGTTCGTCTTTTTCGCGTTCGGGACGTATCTGTTGCTCGACGGGTTCGACTTCGGCATCGGCATCCTCTCTGCCGACGTCGATCCGGCCGGCCGATCGACGATGCTTGCTGCGTTCGGGCCGGTCTGGAAGGCAAACGAGGTCTGGCTCGTCCTGTTCGGGACTGTCCTCTTTGCCTCGTTTCCGGTAGTGTATTCGAACCTGCTGTCGCGGCTGTACCTACTCGTGTTTGCGATCCTCGGTGCGCTCGCGCTCCGGGCGCTCGGGTCGAAACTTCGCGCCGAACGAGACGACGACTGGTGGGTTCGGGTCTGTGACCGCTCGTTCGTCGCCGGGAGCGTCCTGTCTCCGTTCCTGCTCGGCGTCCTCGTCGCAAACTGGTGGTTCGGCCGCGAGACGATTCTGACCGTTCCGGGAATCGCCGTCGGGCTCGTCTTCGTCGCCCTGTCGACCGTCCTCGGCGCAGCCTACGCCGCGATCAAGACGCGTGGTCGCCTGCAAGAACGGGTGCGCACCCGCGGGCTACAGGCGACGGTCGGCTACGTCGCCCTGGTCGCGGTGACGGTCGCCTACGCCGTCGTCGTCGAAGGCGGCCCCACCGCGCCGTCACCGACCGCAGCCGGGCTCGCAGCGGTCGTCACCGTCGTCTTAGCAGGGGCCGCAGTCGCCGCGATCAGAACCGGGCGAGACCCCGAGTGGTTCGTCGCAGCTGCCGGGATGGCCGTCGTGCTCGTAGGCCTCGTCGCGTGGTCGATGTTCCCACTCGTCGATCCAGCAACCGGTCTCGCCGTCCGCGACGCCGTGGTCGCCCCACTCGCGCTCAACGTGAGCTCGGTTTTCGCCGCGACGTTCGTCCCGATCATCCTGGCGTACTTCGTGGTGCTTTACTCGGTGTTTCGCGGCCCGGTCGAGGACGGCCACAGCTACTGAGACGGACGACTAGCCGTCGTTGCCGGCGTTTCACCGGTCCGGCAGTTGTGACGGAACGTCGTGCTACCGTCGCAGCTGAAACGGTTTCCACACCGATCGTAAGCCGTCGTGCAATCGAGTGTCCACTGACGTTCAGTCGTCACGACAGCGGCTGTCTCGCTACTCAGGACTGCTGTCCCGATAGACCGGTACAACGCCGCCCGGGGTGCGACCGTGCCGGCACTGACGGCCAGTGGCCCGTATGAGACCGTTTGGCGCTCGAGCGATTCGATCCGAGACAGTTTAGGATCGCAGTCGTTCGACGCGCTCGAGCGTGTCCGCGCCCTCGATAGCCTTGTCGTCTCGAACTGCCTGAAAGCGAGGAAACCGAAGCGCGTATCCCGACGAGTACGTCGGCGAGGACTGGATCTCCTCGTAGCCGACCTCGAAGACGACCGCAGGCTCTATCTCGACTTCTTGTCCCTCCTCTGTAGCGATGTGGGGCTCGAGCAGCTCTGTCAGTTCGGCGAGTTGCTCGTCGGTGATGCCGGTCGCGACCTTGCCGACGGTCTCTAGTTCGCCCGTCGTCTCGTTCCTGACAGAGAGTTCGAACGTGCCCAGGAAGGTCGCTCGTCGACCTTCGCCCCACTCGGCTCCCGTGACGACGCAGTCTAACGTCTCGACGTCGGGTTTGCGCTTTCGCCAGTTCTTGCCACGCCGCCCCGGCGAGTACGCCGACTCGGGGTTTTTGAGCATGATCCCCTCGTGACCCGACTCGAGCGCCTCCGCGTCGATCGACTCGATCTCGTCGGGGTCGTCGGTCAGCCACAGCAGGGAGAGTCCGGCAACGTCCTCGGGTCGTCCGTCGCCGGTGAGAACGACCTCGAGTCGTTCGTGTCTGGTCGTCAGTGGCTCCTCGAGCAGGTCCACACCGTCGGCGTGCAGGCAGTCGAAGCAGACCGGCCGAACGGCGACGTCCTCGCGAGCCTTCGCGACGTCGTGTTTCCGGCGGAACCGCTTGAGCACCTCCTGAAACGGGAGTGGATCGCCGGCGTCGTCGACCGCGACGACCTCGCCGTCCAGGATCACGGGGACCGCGAGCGTCTTCTCGGCGAATTCCACGACCTCCGGGAGTGCGGCGGTGACGTCTTCCATGTTCCTCGAGAAGACCCGCGTCGTCCCGTCTCCCTCCTCGAGTCCGTCAGGATCGTAGTGTAACTGGATGCGAGCGCCGTCGTACTTCCACTCGACTGCGGCTTCCTCCCACGCCTCGAGTGCGTCCGTCACCGTCCCCGTTTGGGCGAGCATCGCCTGGACGGGCCGGCCGACTTCGAGGGCCATCGCGTCCAGTCCATCGAGTCCCTCGTCGCGGGCGACGCGGGCGACTTCGCCGTAGTCGTTCGAGACCTGCAGTGCCCGTTCGACGTGCTCCTGGGGGATGTCGAAGGCCGCGGCGATGGCGTCCCGGACGGTCCCTTCGCCGACGCCGATGCGCATCTCCGAGAGGACGAGTCGGGCGAGGTACCGAGCTTCGTCGCTCGAGCACCGGTTGAAGAGCCCGAAGAGGGCGTCGATTTTCCGGTCTTCGCTGCCTTCCCCTTCGGCAGCCGCGAGAGCGACGAGGTCGTCGTAGACCTCGCGGACGGTGAGGGCGCCGCTTCCGTTACCAGCCCCGAACGCGTCCAGCCCCTGTTGGCCGCCGAACTCGTAGCTCGCGGCCACCTCACCGATCTCGCCGACGTCGGCGAGTCGATCCTCGACGTCATTCGTGTCTACGTTTCGCCCGGCCGCGCGTGAGATCGCCTCGTAACAGGCGCTCGGCCCGATGTCGAGCGTCGTCGAATCCCACGCGGGGAAGACCCGTCCCTGGACGAACCGGGCGACGATTTCGATGGTCCGGGGCTCACCGGACTCCGCATCGCCGTCGGTGTCCGCGAGGAGGTCCTGCACGTGTTCGATGATCGCCAGATCGGCAGGCTCGGCTTCGATCGCAGCGGCTCGGTCGGCGAACGTGGCGAACTCCATCGGGGTCGTCTACCGGCGGTAACAGTAAAACCGTTCTGTGATTCGATCGGGCGACGTTGGATCGGGACGCGTCAGACGGATTGCTGTAACTATTTACCGCCGATCGCCGACCTCGTTCTGGCGATCGGCGGTAATTGAATACAGCAAACCGTATCACTCCCGTCGGCAGACGAGTACGTGCTGTGCCCGCTCCCATCGTCGAGTTCGAGGGCCGTAGCGTCCCGAGTGGTGTGCTTTAAAGACTGTCGGGCCCGCATCCGGGTAGTATGACAGAAGCGGGACTCGCAACGCAAGTCGCGGAGGTCCTGAGCGTCGACGCCGACGACTTCCGGCAGCGTGCCAAGGAGGACGCAGCGGTGATCAAAGACGCGATCGAGGACGGCGCGTTCGACAACCCACAGGCGATCGTCGGCCTCGAGTACGAGTTCTACGCGATCAAAGACGACGACTGTACCCTCCGTCGGGTTCCGCGGCGACTGCTCGAACTCATCGGCTTCGAGAAGGAACTGGGGTTGCACAACGCCGAGATGACGACCAGTCCACAACCGCTGAACGAAGACGGGATCGTCGCCCAGGAGGCGGAGGTCAAGGCCCGCTTGCGGACTGCGCTGGACGTGACCCAGTCCGAACGCATGCGGCTGGTCAGCGACGCCCTCTGGACGCTTCCCCCCGAAGGCGAGAAGGCGACGACGTACCTGACCGACAGCGTCGAGCGGATGGTCGGCGAGACCGATCGGACGGTTCGAGTTGCGACGAACATGAGCGACTCGGCGCGTTACCACGCGATGGCAAACACCGACCGCGCCCAGTCTGCCGGGATGCGCATCGAGGTACCTCACGTCTCTCTGCAGGGCGACACCGTCATGCCCGAGAGCGTCATCACGTCGATCCAGCCCCACTACCAGGTTCCACACGCGATCGACCTCCCGAACTACTTCAACTACGCCCTGCGGGTCGCGGGCCCACTGCTCGCGCTCGGGGCCAACTCGCCGTTTTTCCCTGCGGACCTCTACGACGACGACGCGACAGCCGAGGACGTTCTCGCGGATGGCTGGATGGAACACCGGATCAGCGTCTTCGAGACAGTCCTCAACGACCCCTCGACCGGCGAGGGGAAAGTCCGATTTCCCCGTGACCTCGAGACCGTCGAGGAGGCCGTCGACCGGGTTGCCACCGACGACACGATGGTGCCGATGCCCGTCGAGGCTGGCAAGCGGTTCGACGACCAGTTCCCGCACTTTCGGCGCAAACACGGCACCTACTGGCGCTGGGTCCGGCCGGTCTTTGGCGGTCCGACCCGCTCGGCCGCGAACGCCCGCATCGAGTTCCGACCGATTCCCGCCCAGCCGACAGTTCGGGACTCCGTCTCCTTTCTCGCGGCCTTTGCCGGTCTGATGGAGAGTCTGGTCCGACTCGAGCACCCCGTCCACGAACTCGACTGGCCGGTTGCTCGCGAGAACTTCTACGCCGCGATGCGAGACGGCCTCGAGGCCGACCTGACCTGGATCACCAACGACGGCAAAGAGACGACCGACACCCTCACAGTCTACGAGGACCTGCTGGCCCACGCCGAGGACGGACTGACCAACCGCGGACTCTCCGAGGAACAGGCCGCGAAGTATCTCTACCCGCTTCGACGGCGCGTGCGACAGAAAGTATCGCCGGCCAGCTGGAAACGCGACCAGGTCCAGTCGGCCCTCGACGAAGGAGCGACGTTTCCCGAGGCACTCGAGCGGATGCAACGTCGGTACGTCGAGCGACAGCGCGAGACACTACTCGACGGCAGCTTCGCCGACTGGATCGTCGAGAACGGTCGCGAGTGGAACCGAAGCTGACGATAACTGCGAACTGGTATCGCTCGACTTGCCGCTTTCCCTACCGACGAGTACTCCCCCTCCGTAGCGCACGACGATGACCACGACTGAGATCCCACAGCCGGGCTTTGGCACGTCCGGCCACGAGGGCGAGACCTGCACCGAGTCGGTGATCGAGGCCCTCGAGACGGGGTATCGCCACGTCGACACCGCACAGATGTACGACAACGAACGGGAGGTCGGTCGTGCGTTGGCGGACGCCGATGTCGACCGCGAGGACGTCTTCCTCGCGACGAAGGTCCACCCCTCGAACCTCGCGTCCGACGACGTACTCGAGACGACCGAGGAGAGCCTCGAGCGACTCGGCGTCGATCAGGTCGACCTGCTGTATGTCCACTGGCCGATGAACGCCTACGACCCCGAAGAGACGTTGCCCGCGTTCGACGAGGTCCGCGACCGTGGCTGGACTCGCCACGTCGGCGTCAGCAACTTCACCGTCGACCTGCTCGAGGAGGCCGTCGACGTGCTGGAGTCGCCGATCGCCGCCCACCAGGTCGAACTCCACCCGCGCCTCCAGCAGGACGAACTCGTCTCGGTCGGACTGGAACACGACATCGAGACGGTCGCGTACTGCCCGATCGCACAGGGTGACGTCACAGCGGTCGAGACGCTCCAAGAGATCGCCGACGACCACGACACCACCCCCGTCCAGATCGCGCTCGCGTGGCACTACGACCGGGACGGCGTCGTCCCCATCCCGAAAGCGACCGGCGACCACGTCCGGGAAAACTACGCAGCCCTCGAGATCGATCTCACGGCGGGCGAGAGAGAGCGGATTGCCGACCTCGATCGCGGCGAGCGGCTGATCGATCCCGACGAGGCGGCCTGGAACCGGTAGCGAGTGGGGTCGTCCACTGGCGACAGACCTGGGCATAAGCGATTAAGTGGCCGCGGGGAAGAACTGTTGCGTATGGTAACTTTCCTCTCCGGGGGCACTGGAACGCCGAAGCTTCTGGACGGTGCCGGAGCCGTGTTCTCGCCGGAGGAGACCACGATCGTCGCCAATACGGGCGACGACATCGAGATCGGCGGTCTCTTCGTCTCGCCGGACGTCGACACGCTGCTCTTCCAAGGTGGTGGCCTGCTCGACCGAGAGACGTGGTGGGGCATCGAGGACGACACCCACCGGACGAACGCGGCGCTGCTGGATCTCGCCGACGCCGCGGACCTTCCAGCGGGGCCGCAGTACCTTCCGGACGAGAAACAGACCGAGGGTCGACGGCTCGCCAACTGGCGGCGGTTCTCCGGCGTCGCCGAGTTCATGACGATCGGCGACCAAGACCGGGCCCTCCACATCACACGAACGAGCCTCCTCGACCAGGGGGACACGCTGAGCGAGGCCACCCAGCGACTCGCCGACGCCTTCGACCTCTCGGTCGAACTCCTCCCGATGAGCGACGACCCCGTCGCCAGCCTCATCCACACCACCGAGGGAACGATGCACTTCCAGGAGTACTGGGTCGGCCACCGGGGCGAACCCGGCGTCGAGACCGTCGAGTTCCGCGGCTCCTCGTCGGCCGAACCAGCACCGGGCGTCCTCGAGGCGCTTTCCGACACCGTCGTCATCGGCCCCTCGAACCCCGTCACCAGTATCGGTCCGATGCTTTCCCTGCCGGGCGTTCCCGACGCACTCGCGCGGACGACTGTCGTCGCAGTGTCGCCGTTTCTCGGCGACGACGCCTTCTCCGGCCCGGCTGGTGAACTAATGGAGTCGGTCGACGCCGAACCGAGTACGGCGGGGCTGGCGACCGCCTACCCGTTCGCCGACGCCTACGTGATCGACAGCGACGACGACGCGACGTTCGACGAACCGACCATCACGACCGACATCCGGATCGACGACCCCGAGGACGCAAAACGCGTCGTCCGGGCGATCGAGGAGGCGATCACCCTCGTCGAGTGATGTTTCGGCCACCACTCGCCCTCGCGAGTCTCAGCGGCGAAGCCGACGCGGCGTGGGCCCGCCAGGGTGTTGACTACGCCGGTGCCGCCTTTCTCGGCGGAATCGCGCTCGACGATGACTCGAGGGCAGCGGCTCGGAAACTGGTCGAACGCGACCGCACCGAGTTCCTCCCGGCGGACCCGGTCGCGTTCGTCGACCGACAACTCGAGGCTCTCGAGGACGTTCCCATCCAGCCAGCGTTCAACGTCCGCAGCGCGACCCCAGAACCGGTCGCCGACGCCGCACGTGTCTGTCGGGACCGGGAGGCCTACCTCGAGATCAACGCCCACTGCCGGCAGGCGGAACTGTGTGCAGTTGGCTGCGGAGAGACGCTGCTGAAAGACACTGAACGGCTCGCACGCCACGTCGAGACGGCCGCCGACACCGGCGCGACTGTCGGCGTCAAGGTCCGCGCGGAGGTGTCGGGCGTCGACCTGCCCGCACTCGCCGGCCGACTCGAGGACGCGGGCGCGACCTTCGTCCACGTCGACGCGATGGACACCGAGTCGGTGATCGAGGACGTCGTCGACGCTTCCGACCTGTTCGTGATCGCCAACAACGGCGTCCGGGACGACGAGACCGTCCGCAAGTACGTCGACTACGGCGCCGACGCCGTCAGCGTCGGTCGGCCCAGTGATAATCAGACCGTACTCGAGCGGGTGCTCGCGGCCGTCGAGCGGCGGCTCGTGACGGGAACGCCGTGATCGGCCCCGGTTCGTGACGCCGTCACGAAGAGTATAACCGGCTGTCACGAGTGGCTGTGGATGATGTCGACATCTACGCCCGAACTGGGTCCGCTCGAGTCCTTCGATGAAACGTTCTGGTGGCTGCTACGCGAAGGATTGTTCGTCGCTAGCATCGTCCTGTTCTGGATCGTCGCCGCGGTCGGAGTCCGGATCGCTCTCGAAGTGGTGGGGCCGTTCTCGAATTGGCATCGATCGGTCCACTATTCGGGCCAAGAATCGTAGAGACGGCGGTTCTCCAGCAAATCTTCTCCCTGATCATCGTCGCGATGGTCGCGCTCTACGTTCTCGTTCGAGCGGGGACGGTAGTCGTCGACTACCACCATCGGGAGGGTTCCGACGACCATTCGGAGAGTTCGTAATTCTGGTGATTCGAACTCCACTCCTTGCCCTCCGAGGCACAGGCGCTGCACCTGACGATCAAAATCGGACTCGCTGCACTGGTCTTGGCCGTCTACTGGTTCGCTCGGGGGTAGCGACCGAGGTGTGACTGGGTAGCGAACAGACCCGCTCACACGTCCTCGAGACCGAGAACGTCGTCGACGACCCGCTGGACCCGCGTCGCCTCCTCGAAGGAGACGAGGTCGCCGTCGCCGCCCTCGAGATCGGTTACGAACTCGTCGACCAGCGCGAGCGTCGTCTCGCCCGCTTCCTCGGTGATCACGCGCTCGTTCGTCTCACCGGGGTCGGCGACGAGGCGGCGCCATGCCTGTAGCGACAGCGAACCTTCGGTTCCCTCGACGGTGAGGCTGTTTTCCTCGCTGCCGTCGCAGTCACAGAGGAGATCGATCGTTCCGTGGACGCTCTCCTCGAGGCCGACAGCGCCGGCGTCGTCGGTAGCATCTTCGCCCCTGTCGTCACCTGCGAGAAACGTGCCGACGATGGACTCTTCGTACTTCTCCGGGGCCGTGTACCGGACATCCGCAGTGACGTCGGTGAGATCGCCGAACAGTTCCTGCGTCCCGAACACGAAGTGGCTCCCGACCTCCCGGAGCGGGCCGCCCTGCTCGCGGCCGGCGAGCCAGTCGACGTCCTGCCACTCGCGGGGCCACTGCGGGAAGCGAAACCGGAGCGCGACGCGTTTCGGCGTGCCGATCTCGCCGGCCACGATCCGCTCGCGCATCTCGAGAAATCCCGGCGTGTAGCGAAACGGGAAGTTGATCGCCGTCGTCCGATCGCTCTCGCGTGCGAGTGTGGTCAGTTCGTCCCCAACCGCCGCGTTCTCCGCGATGGGTTTCTCACAGATCACGTGTTTTTCCGCCTCGAGTGCGGCCCGGACGACGGCCGCGTGATGTTTCGGCGGGACGCCGACGTAGACGATATCGATCGCGTCGATCCCGACCAGTTCCTCGATCGCAGTGACCGACTCGCAGTCGTAGGTCTCCGCCATCGACGCTGCTTTCTCGGCGACGCGATCACAGCCTGCCCGAATTTCGGTTCGTTCGTGCTCGTCGAATGCCTCTGCGAGGCGTGAGCCGATGACGCCACAGCCGACGATGCCGACCTGATACATGACGGAGAGATAGACCGTGTGGCCCAAGAAGGTGCCCATCGAAGCCTCTCCTCGGCGCTCGACCTGCCGGAGACCGGTCGGCGACCTCGAGACTGTCGCCGACCGGTTTCCGACACAAACTCATGCTTGGGAAACACTAATCGGAGACGCGACATGTCCGCTCTCCACTTCGACACTCCGTTCGAAAGACGGATAGTCGAACCCGTCCCCGCCGTCCTCACGGTCTCCCTTGTGGCTCTGATACTCGACGAATCCACGCTTCTCTCCGAGTCCGCCCTCGACGTGATCTGTATTCCAGTACCGATACTCGTGCCAGGGCTGCTTGCCTGTTCCGTGCTGACTGGGGTATGGAACACGGATTCCGACTCGGTTCGGCAGTGCTCGGTTCCGGGAATCGGCTCCAGCCCGATGATGCGGCGGTGATGCGGGTCGTCGCCTCGGTCGTGCTCGGAGTCCTCGCCGCCGACACTCTGTGGTGGGTGGTTGCGAGCCTGTCCGTCCACTATTTAGCGGCAGTCGGCGGCGTTTCTCCAGCGATCTGGCCGCCGTTGTTTGGCGGAGTACTCGGTGCCCTCGTCCTGGAAGCGGTCGTGTTCGTCCGGTTTTCCCGGAAGGACCACTGGTTCGGCTGAGTGGCCCGTCCGTAGAGTGAGCGCGGTTTCGTACCGACGCATCTGTACTAGTGCGTTCAACTGTACTTGGTGGAGTTTCGTCTATCGCGTGCTCGAGTTATACGACCGCGAAACCAGTCTCGTGAAGCCACTCCGAACACGTGCGAGTCGACCACGAAAGGACTATCCACCGCGCTCTCTTGTTCTCGGCCATGAGCCTCGAGGATCTCAACGAGGACGTACAGGAATCGTACTCGGCATTTGGCGACGAGCTCTCCGTCTCGCTCGACCGGGAGACGAAGAACGAACTCGCCTTGCTCGAGACGGCCCTCGAGCCGGAGGAGACGGACGAACTCGTCCGGCGGGCGGTTCACATGCTGTTCCAGACGACCGTCGAGACGGGGACGCTCGATTTCCACCTGCGGTCTGGGTTCGACGTCACCTACGACGAGTACCTCTCGGGGATGACGTTCGACGAGATGACGGGCGGCGATCAGTATCCGTCGATGGACGACGAGCGGCGATACCAGTTCTGACGGTTCGGTCGGCCGTCGAACGTGTCTGTGAGCCACTAGTTCTTCGAACCGTGAGTATTATCGTGGGTCGCTCGCGCGTCTAGGACGATGCGTGGGAGACGGTTAGCTACGACGGAAGAACTTGTTGCGATAGTGAGTCCGGCCGAAGAGAGTGAAGCGGCCGTTCAGCGACTCGAGACGTGGGCCGACGACAACGGCCTGGGACTACAGACGGTCGACGTCGGGGACGACATCGACGACGTCTACGCTCCCGACAGCGAGACGCTGGGCGTGACGGTCGGCGGCGACGGCACTTTTCTCGAGGGGATCAAACAGTTCTCACCGAGAAACGTGCCGATCCTGGGGGTCAACACTGGGACACTTGCCTTCCTCGTCCGGGTCGACGTCGACGACCTCGAGGCGGCGCTGACGGAGGTCGTCCAGGGACGGGCGACGATCGACGAGCGCCAGCAGGTCGCCGTCGAGGCCAACGGCCTCGAAGCGACGGGGATCAACGACGTCATGGTCAAGAACGTTCGGCCAGAGAACCCGATCGATCGAAAGATCACGAAACTCGACGTGTTCGCCGACGGCCAGTACGTCGGCGAGTACGACGGCACTGGCCTTGCGATCGCGACGCCGACGGGGTCGACCGGTATCTCGCTGTCCGCGAACGGGCCGGTCCACAACCCGACGAACAACTCGTGTCTGCAGATCGTCCCGTTGCACACTCACCGGATGGGGGTTCGGCCGCTGATCGTCAGCGAGAACACGGAGATTCGTATCGTCTGTTCCGAGGAGACGGACCTACTGGTCGACGGCGGCCGGTTTCACGAACAACTCGAGACCGACGACGTCATCACCGTTACGGGTGCCAAAAGCACTGCGAACGTCGTGCGAACGAGTTACGACGACGACTTCTTCACGGCGATCAGCGAGTTGCTGGGCTGGGGGGCACGTGACACGGCGGGGAAATCCATTCCGCCGACCATCTCGAGCGAGAGCGAGCCGGATTCTTTCGAGGAACGGGCGTGTGAACTCGCAAAGGAGGCCGTCCGGAGCGTCAGGAATCCGCTCAGGAACCTCCACGGAAAAGTCGAGAAAGAGCGGTACAAGACCGACGCGTCGGACGTCATCACGGAGGCCGACTACCTTTCGGAGAACATCATCACGACTGCCATCGAGAACGAGTATCCCGCCCACACGATCCTGACCGAGGAGGGAGTCCACACCGAGACCGGCAGCGAGTACACCTGGCTGATCGACCCCCTCGACGGCACCGGGAACTACGCCAACGGCAACCCCAACTACGCCGTCTCGCTCGCCCTGCTGGAAAACGACGAGCCAATCGTCGGCGTCGTCTACGCACCCGAGACGGACGAACTCTGGAGCGCGATCGCCGGCGAGGGTGCCTACAAGAACGGGGTGCCGGTCACGGTGACCGACCGGAACGCCCTCGAGGAGAGCATGCTGATGTCCGGCTACGATCCCGAAGGGACTTTCCTCTCGTACTTCTACGACGGCACGCGTGGCGTCCGACGACTGGGATCGGCTGCGCTCCACCTTTGCTATCTCGCCAACGGGAGCGCCGACGCAGTCTGGGAGTACGACACCTATCCCTGGGACGTCGCGGCGGGGATCGTCATCGCGCGGGAAGCGGGGGCGTCCGTGACCGACTCGAGTGGGACGCCGTTCGAAGTGTACGGCGAAAAGGATCGACAGGAACTCGTCGCGTCGAACGGGCACATTCACGACGACCTGACGACGCGACTCCGTGACAACGAACACCTCTACAACACGGTCGACAACTGATTCCGTCGCAACTGTCGACCGATGGGAAGAACCGGCCCACACGACCGGGTTCGATCCGGCAGTGCAGGCTTTGCCCCGTTCGACAGACGAGATCCGAGCACACTGCGGTTCGAGATTTCGGGGACCACGGTGGAGGGTGTGGGTCCATTGTGAACTGAACCGAAAGACTGGATTCGAACCCGTTACCAGCGACTGGGAACGATCACTTCCGCCTTTTTATTTAGGCTAGCCTAAATCATCTATGGGGAAGATAGCGAAAACCGTGGCGGGACTCGAGAAGTCGTGTACTCCGGCACCGCTGGCGTTCAGTTGGTACACCCGGTTTTACCGGTCCGTCGTCGACAGAGAGATAGAACTCGCAGATATCGACGCGGAAGATCGGATTCTCAACGTCGGATGTGGGGGGATGCCGTTTACGACTGCCTTACTCGCGAAACGAACTGGCGCAACCGTCTACGCTCTCGATCACGATCCCGCGGTCGTCCAGGAGGCACGACGGAACCTCGAGCGTGCCGGTGTCGCAAACGAAGTTGAAATCGTCGTCGGAGACGGACGGGACGTTCTCGGCGATGGGTCCAGACTTCCCGAGTCGTGCTCGGTCGCAGTCGTCGCTTTGCAGGCCGAACCGAAAGACGAGATCCTGCACCAGTACCGAAATACGACCGATGGCCCCGAACGAGTCGTCGTGCGCCAACCGCGCGCGCTCGTCGCCGGCGACTACGATCGGGTAACCGACTGTGAGGATCGAACTGGGGCCGTCAGACATCGGATGCCGACCTTCGACCGGTCGCTATTGTTCGGCTCGGCATGAAGCGTAACGTGGCGCTCTGGGCGCTTGGCTGTGGGGTTCTCGTCCTCCTGGTCGTCGCTGCCGGCTGGTCGGAGCTACGCGCTGGCGTCGCTCACGCCCAGGGTCGCATCATGGTCGGGCTCCTGGCGCTTCAGGTGCTCACGCTCGGGCTGATCGCCTACCAGTGGCAGTTCGTACTCCGGCGGGCCGACGTCGACCTTCACTATCGAGAGGTGCTCGCAGTCACGCTCGCGGGTGGGTTCGTAGAGAGCGTGACGCCGTCGTCGAAACTGGGTGGGGAAGCCGCCAAAGTGTACCTGTTTCGGCGGTTGAGCGGAGCGGAGTACGGAACGCTGTCGTCGGCGTTGCTGGTACACAAGTTCGTCTCCCTGCTCCCGTTTTTCGGACTCTGTCTCCTCTTTGCCACCGTCGGTCTGCTGAGACTGGAACTCGCGCTCCCGTCGTCCGCACTGCTGGCCATCGGCGCTACTGGTGCTTTGGCCGGCATCGTGGGAGGAACGCTCGTGCTGATGCGGACAGAGCAGTTTCCGGGCACGCTCCCCGGTTTCGGCCGTATCGACCTGCCAACCTGGGTCGGGCAGCGTGTCGGTGACGCGATAGCGTTCGCTCGGGACGCCGTTGTGGGAGCGACGACGGTGCTTTCGCCGTGGGAACGGCGCTGGCTCTACGGGATCTCACTCGTCGTCTGGGGTCTGTACCCGATCAAGATCTACGTCGTCGCGCTCATGCTCGGGCTAGACGTGAGTCTCTTCCTCGCGACGATCGGGACGGGACTCGCGTATCTCGCCAGTATCGTGCCGTTTTCGCCGGGCGGACTCGGTTCGTTCGAAGGCGTGCTTGCAGGCGTCTTCGTCGCTGGTGGGACGACGTTCGCCGACGGGATGGCGGTCTCGGTGCTGTCACGACTCGTCACGTTCTGGTTCCCGCTCGTGGTGTCTGCGCTCGCGACGGCGTGGCTACTCGGTTCCGACTATCGACTGTCGCCCGACGACCTCGGGCTTCCGTCGCTTTCCGACCGACTCCGAAAGTGACAATGATCAGCGGAAGTCCACGGATTCATACGGTTTGTTGTCCGTATCAGTCCTGTCCCTTACCCCACAAGTCTCAGAAGTTTAGTCGGGGTGAGGACGTCAACCCGCCACACCCCGAACTGCGGACTGTTCCGCTGCAAGAAGCGCGAGTAGTATTTAAACGCGGCATATGAGGGGATGGCGTTGCTGAATTACTAACTGGTGGGAATCGGATTTTCACTTTACTTTAGGAGGGCCTAAAATCAGACACGAGTCACTCTTCCATGTTGGCATCGCAAGCGTACGAGGGGGGCCAGAAACAGGAAACTGGTGAACGACCGACCGAACAAGTGGGTGGAAAACGGTCTCACGATGGACGTCTGGAAGCCGAAGAGTCCGATCCGCCGTCACGCACGTTGTCGACGAGCAATGCGATACTACAGCGGTTCGAGCGACTCGATGGGGTCTCACAGACGTTCGGCGACCTCTACTCTCGACTCTTCTACGAACACGTCGTCGAGCGGGAACTCGGTATCGCCGATCCGGACGAGCAAGCGACCGTACTCCAGATCGGTTGCGGGCCGCTCCCGATGACGGCGATCACCCTCGCCGAACGAGGATACGACGTCGTCGCAGTCGACATCGATCCGGACGCCGTCGGGGCTGCTCGCGACGCAATCAGCGAGCGGGAGCTAACCGACAAGATCGACATCGTCGTCAGCGACGGCTGCACGATCGATACGTCCGGATTCGACGTCATCTGGCTGGCGTTTCACGTCGCTCCCCGGTCCGAACTCGTCGACTCGACGGTGTCGAGTCTCGAGCCCGACCAGACGCTCGTCTACCGCCGTCCCCGGAGTTGGGCTCGAGCGATCTTCCCGTCTGACTCGCCACCGATACCGGACGACGTCTCGCTCGAAACGGTCACCCAGCGATTCGGGAAAGAGAGCGTTGTCGTCTGTCACGATCCCGGCAACTGTGCGGACTGTGACGACGCGGCCGACTGTCCAGCATCGGACGAAACGCCGGCGAGGACCGATTCGGAACTCGTTGCCGACGCGGAGTCGGCCGGACCGACGCTCGACTCGCTACAGATCGGCGAACGGGCGACCATCAGAACAGTTCCCGACCACGACTTGTTGCCCTCGCTCGGTGTTCGACCGGGCAAGGACGTTCGCCTCGAGACTGGACAGGCGTTCAACGGCCCACTCGTGGTGACGGTCGATGAGCGAACCGTCGCACTCGATCGAACGCTGGCCGGCCGAATTCGTCTCGAATCGACGCCGCAGGGCCGGACAGAGCCGACGCCGACCGACGGATTCTGAATGAATGTCGAACGATTCCACGGATGCCGATGCTGAACGTCCCCGCGTCGCACTGATCGGGCCGCCGAACGTCGGCAAGAGCGTGCTGTTCAACGCGTTGACTGGACTCGACGCCGGCGTCGCCAACTACTCCGGGACGACCGTCGAGTACAAGCGGGGGAGTGCCAGGTTTCGCGACCACGAGACGACGCTCGTCGACGTTCCCGGAACGTACTCGCTTGCGGCGACCAACGAGGCCGAACAACTCGCCGTCGATATGCTCGAGGGTGAGTGTGACCTCGTCATCTGCGTGCTGGACGCGGTCAACCTGGAGAACAGTCTGCATCTCTTGCTCGAGGTGCTCGAGTACGACATTCCAGTCGTCGTCGCGATCAATCGAGTCGACCTCCTCGAGAAGGAAGGCAAACGGCTGCGTCCGAACTACCTTGCTTCTGCTCTCGGTCTGCCCGTCGTTCCGACAATCGCGACGATCGGCAAGGGGTTCGACGACCTCGTCGCTGCAACCGCAGCGACGCTTGCGGACTCTTCTCATGCCGGCCCACGACAGCACGTGGCCGGAGCTGGTCTCGCCGAGGAAAGCGATGGCGACGAAAACCCGACCGCTGGCGAGGAACCGGACGGCGTGAGAGAAGCCGAAACGATTCCACCGCTCGAAAGCAGAGTCGACGACGGCCCGAGCTGGGAGCGAGCGGGAGAACTCTGTACAGAGGTCGTCGTCGAAGACGACGAACCGACAGCGCACGAACCCGGCTACCTGGAACGGTGGAGTGATCACCTAGTCAAACCGTGGCCTGGCCTGCCAGTTGCGGGACTCGTCCTGGTCGGGACGTTCGCACTGGTCGTCGGCGTCGGGATGGGGATCAGGCAGTATCTGATGATCCCGTTCTTCGAGGGGTTGGTATTTCCCCAGATCGAGAGTGCCGTCCAGGCAGTGACGGCACCCGGATTTTATCGGGACGTACTCATCGGCGACTACGGGTTCCTCATCAAAGGCCTCGAGTGGCCGTTCGCGCTGGTGTTGCCCTACGTCGTTTCGTTTTACTTCGCACTGAGTCTGCTAGAGGACAGTGGATACCTGCCGCGCCTGGCAGTGCTGCTCGATGGCCTGTTCGAACGGATGGGGCTGGCTGGAAGCAACGTCGTCCCCCTGTTGTTGGGGTATGGCTGTGCCATTCCCGGTATTACGGCGACGAGAGCGACGTCCAACAGCGAAAAGCAGCGGCTGACGATGATGTTGATGATCACGCTCGCAGTGCCGTGTGTCGCCCAGACCGGCGCGTTCATTGCGTTGCTGGCCGAGGCAACCGTTTTACTGGTCGTCGCGGTCTTTGTGGTCTCGTTTGCGGCACTCGGCCTCGCAGGGCTGGTTCTCGACGCCACGCTGGAGGGGACTCGACAGCCGACCGTCGCCGACGTTCCACCGCTTTTGATGCCACCAGTCCGTCAAACGTACCGCAAAGTCTGGATGCGGTTGAAACAGTTCGTCTCCGGTGGCGCGCTCCACATGGTCTACGCTATCGGCTTCGCGTCTGTCCTGTACGAACTCGGCGTACTGGAAGTCGCCAGCCAGTATCTGGAACCGCTCGTCGTCGGCTGGCTCAACCTGCCGGCAGAGGCTTCGACGCCACTGATCCTCGGAATCGTCAGGCGAGAACTGACCGTCCTTCCACTGCTCGAGATGGACCTCGCGATGGGACAGCTGTTCGTCGGAGCTGTCGTCGGCCTGTTCTACGTCCCCTGTATCGCGGTGTTTGCCACCGTCGCCCAGGAGTTCTCGCTTCGTGCTGCCGGCCTGGTCCTCGTGATGACGATGGCCGTGTCGTTCTTCGTCGGCGGCCTGTTCGCCCAACTTTTCGTGGTGTTTTGATCGCGCTTTCGACGCGCTCACCGCTCTCGACTCGCACGCGACATCGTCAGAAAGCGACGAACTCGAGTGCGAACGCGCTACTGACGGCGGCTTCGGCTTCGAGAACGCTAGGGCCGTGTGACGGGCAACGAGAGGAGCTGCTGGCGCTGTCGCTACCGAAAGCCAGGCACGACCGGTCGGGGAGAGCGGTCGTCTGCGACGCGGCCACCGTCCGTCAGGCATCTGCGCTGTGGCCAGTGTCTCCTGTCGGCTGGAAATCAGCCACAGTATCATATTCCCCGCGACTGTAGCTGCCACCACTATGACCGACAAGACGACGTCCGCGTCGTTCGAGCAGGTCGCCGACGTTCCAGCCGAGGCTCCGACGCTGATCGAAGGACTGCCCGGCCACGGTCTCGTCGCGTCGATCGCCGTTGACCAGATCACGACACAGCTCGACCTCGAGCACTACGGCAACGTCGCCGCCGACGAGTTTCCGCCCGTCGTCACGTTCGAGGACGGGCTCGTTCAGGATCTGGTCCGCGTCTACGCCGGCCCAGAGCCGGCCGTGATGACCCTCGAGAGTGACCTCGCGCTTCCCGAGCCAGCGTACGAGCCGCTCTCGAAGTGCGTTCTCGAGGAACTGGCCGACGATTTTAGCCGGGCGATATTTCTCGCGGGTGCGCCGGCCCAGTCCGAAGAACGGATCGGTGACGTTTCCGGTGTCGCGACGACCGACGCGATCAGAGACGACCTCGACGAGGCCGGCATCACGGTTCCGGAGGATCGGGGCGTGGTCGGCGGTATCACGGGCTCGCTCGTCCGCGAGTGCTACCAGGCGGATATCCCCGCCGCGTTGCTGATCGTCCGCTCGCATCCGTATCTGCCGGACCCACACGCGGCAAAATCCGTGATCGAAAACGCACTCGAGCCTCTCGTCGAGTTCGACATCGAGACGGCGGCGCTCGACGAGCAGGCCGAGGAGATCCAACAGCAGATGCAACAGGTCGCCCAGCAATACCAGCAGATGACCGAAGACCAACAACAACAGCAACAGCAGCCGACCCAGACGGGAATGTTCCAGTAACTCCCGACGGCTGTTTCGAGAGAATCGCCGAGGAGATGTCCGCTCGAGATCGACGGGACGAGTGGACGAGCGACCGGCCGTTCGTGGTCGCGACCGACTGCTCGTCTGTCATCCCTCGAGCGGGTCCGGTGATCACGTTCCTGGGGTCCAGTCACACGCGATCGGCCGCGGGTTCGAACTGTGAGAGACGGAGACAGCTGGTGACACGCAGCGAGTGGAAACTCACCCCTTCAGCAGTGAGAGGATGTCAATCCGGCAGACCGGCTGTAACGGACCGCCGGAGTCGTCAATCGTCTGCGGGCGCGAACGGTTTCTCCTCGGTCGCGAGCAGGCGATCGAGCGCATCGACCATCGCGTCGACACTTGCACGTGTGATATCGGCCTCACTACGAGCGACCGTGACCGACCGGTCGTCACGGCCCATCGTCACCTCGACGGTGACGACCGCGTCGGTCCCGCCAGTGACGGCGTCGACGTGGTAGGACTCGAGTTCGGCGTCGGCTCGTGAACCGATCGCCTCGCGGATCGCAGAGACGGCCGCGTCGACGGGGCCGGAGCCGGTGCCGCTTGCGACTCGCTGTTCGCCGTCGACCTCGAGACGGACGCTGGCTGTCGGAACGGCTCCGCCGCTGGTCGCCTGCACGTCGAGCAGGTCGACCATCCGTTCACGGTCGTCGCCGGTGACGTCTTCCGCGATCGCAAGCAGGTCGGCGTCGGTCACCCGACGGCCGCGGTCCCCGAGTTCCGTCACGCGCGCCGCGATCTCGGCGACCGCGTCGTCGGTCGCCTCGACACCGTGTTCCGCGAGCGTCGCTTCGACGCCCGCTCGACCGGTGTGTTTCCCAAGCGCGAGTCGCCGTTCTCGACCGACCGTCTCTGGTGCGTAGGGTTCGTACATCTTGTCGTCTTTGAGCGTGCCGTCCGTGTGGATGCCGCTCTCGTGGGTGAAGGCGTTCTCGCCGACGACGGCCTTGTTCGGCGGCAACTGGACGCCCGTCGCCCGCGAAACAGTCTGGGCGAGGTCGTACAGTTCCTCGAGATCGACGGTATCGATGTCGTAAACGTGTGAGAGGGCGATTGCGACTTCCTCGAGTGCGACGTTGCCGGCGCGTTCGCCAAGCCCGTCGACCGTACAGTGGATCAGGTCGGCACCTGCGGCGACGGCCGCGAGCGCGTTGGCGACGCCCAGGCCGAGGTCGTCGTGGGTGTGGGCGCTGACCGGCCCGAGTTCGGCGAGTCGGGAGACTGCTTTCGCGGTGTGTTCCGGTCCCGTGTGGCCGACCGTGTCGGCGAAGCAAAATCGGTCTGCGCCGGCGTCGAGCGCGGTTTCCGCCAGTTCCGCGAGGTAGTCGAGGTCGGCCCGCGAGCCGTCCTCACCGATGACCTCGACCCACAGGTCGTGATCCGTGGCGTACTCGACGAGTTCGGCCGTCGTCACCAGGTTGTCCCCGAGAGACGTGCCGACTTTCCCCTCGACGTGGCGGTCGCTCGAGGGGACGACGATGTGGACGCCGTCGACGTCACACTCGAGTGCGAGGTCGACGTCGCCCGTGAGCCCCCGGCAGAAACTCGTCACGCGGGCCTCGAGGTCGAGGTCGGTGACCCGCGAGATGGCCCGGCGTTCGCCGGTGCCGGTGCAGGCGCTGCCGGCCTCGATGGTCGAGACGCCGGCACGCTCGAGTGCGCGGGCGATTTCGACTTTTTCGTCGGGCGAGAGCGAGACGCCGGGGGCCTGTTCGCCGTCACGAAGCGTCGTATCGAGAATGCGGACTGTACGGTCGGATGGAATCATCTGTTCGGCCGGTTGATCGACAGGCAAGAATGGCGAACTGCGACTACGTTCGTCGCGGAATTTCGCGCCCAGCCGGGTCGCCCCGACTTCCTCTATCCTCGTCAGGCATGGAATCTCGTGCCATCGTACCACGTCCTACCGTACCACCGCTACTTAACTCCACTCCTCGAGGCGGAGTTTGCGACGCTGCGTTCCGAGACATCAGCTCTCTTCTATGAAGAGCCGGTCTCCGGGTTCGATATCGTTCGCGGTTCCAGCCGGAAGTTCGACGAGCATGTCGGCTTCGGCGCGAGCGAGACCGAGCCACGGACGAAGCCGCTCGACTCGCTGTACCTCGCCGTCGACGACCCAGACGGCGTCGATCGGGAAGAAGACGAAAAGCATGTGAACGTCACGCGTGCTCGCGCCGTCGAACCGGAAGACGAGCGCCGAGTCGTCGGAGAAAGACCGGCGGAACATCAACCCGCGAGCCTGACTGACGATCGAATCGGCGAGTTCGACGCTCGTTGCCAGAACCGACGAAGCGCCCCCTGCCGGCTTGTGTCGTAACCGCACGACCTCGAGTCGATACTGGAAGGTGAAAAATCTCTCGTCCGCGCACGGATCAGTTCGCGCCGACGACCAGGTCGACCGTCGCGTCCGACCCAGCATCGGTCTCGAACCGATCGAGTACGTCCGAGAGTGCCGTCGCCTGCTGGCCCAGTTCGTCGGCTGACGCCAGAACCGACGAGAGCGCAGCCGTCTGCTCTTTGGCGGCCCCAGCCACGGTCTCTGCCTCGGCGGTCGTCGTCTCGGCGATCGTCGCAACCTCGTCGACGATCGCGACGACGCCCTGTGTGGAGGCTGCCTGCTGTTCGGTCGAGGACGAGATCTCCCTGACGCCGTCGGTGGTCTCGGCCGCATAGTCGGCGATCTCGTCGAGCGAATCCATCACGTCGGTAACGAGCTGGTCAACGCGGTCGATCTCCTCGCTCGTCCGGTCGACCGCCGTTGCCGACCGGTCGGTCTGTTCCTGCACTGCTTCGAGCCGATCGCTGATTTGTTCGGCAGCCTTCTTGACGTCCTGTGACAGTTCCGTGACCTCGGCCGCGACCGTGCTGAAGCCGTCGGTGTCGCTCCCACCCGCGGAGCGTGAAGCCTCGATGTTGGCGTTGAGTGCCAGCACGTTCGTCTGCTCGGCGATTGCCGCGATCGTCTCGGTCAGGTCGTCGATCCGATCGACCTGCCGCTGGAGATCGTCGAACTCCTCGACCGCCGACCGATACTCCGACTCGAGGTCGTCGCAGGCTTCGATCGCTGCCCACGCGGCCGCTCGCCCCTCTCGAGTCGTCTCCGTCGTTTGCTCTGCAATGTCGACGACATCGTTGGAAGACGCGGCGATCCGTTCGGTCGTCTGTGCGAGCGTGGCCATCCGGGAATCGACGAGCTGTAGCGCCTGGTACTGGCGATTCGCTCCCTGGGATATCTCCTGGATCGACTCGCTGACTTCCTGGTTCGCCGTCCTGACTTCCTCACTCGAGTCTGTGACGTCTGCGCTCGTTGCAACGACGTCGGTTGCGAACCCGTCGAGCCTGCAGACCGTCGCTTCGATCCCATCGAGCATCGCGTTGAACCCTTCGGCGATCGCTCGCATCGACTCGGTTTTCCCCCTCGGCTCTATTCTGACGGTCAGCTCTCCGTTGGCCGCCGACTGCATCCGTTCGCTGTAGTCGGCTGCAATTCGCTTCAGTCGCCCGTTCTCGCGCTCGAGCGAATCGAGTTCGGCTCTCGCCGCCGCTCGCTGACGCTCGAGATCCCGGAGCCGTGCTTCGTACTGGGTACACACCGAGCCGACCTCGTCGGAGAGGCGGCCGACGGCGTCGATTCGCTCCGACTCGATCTCGACCGTGGGGTCGCCCGCTTCTATCCGCTCGATGCTGTCGGCGAGTCGATCGATCGACTGCTCGGTGGCACGGCCGAGCGCGGCCCCTACGAGTCCGATCGTGAGCGCACCGCCGACGATAGCGACGAGTCCGTACGCCGCCGTCTCGGTCGGTCCGACACCGTCGACGACGACGGTGGCGGCGAGTCCAGCCGTTCCGAGAGCGAGCGCAGCCAAGAACAAGACGAGTCCGTACGTGAGTGTGTAGCTGCGCCTGACGAACGCCGGGGCGAGAGAGCGACGTGTCCCGATCATGATCCAGAGTGTCTGTCCCCTCACGGCGATATTTCAAAAGGCTTTCCTTAAAAACAACTACTCGTTCGGAGTACGTATCGTGTGCCGCGGGTCGGTGCATTCAACACGATACGCCGCTATCGAAGGCGACATGGAGAAGACGCCCGGGGGAACGCCGGTCGGGGTCGACGATCCCTACGAGTTCGCGGGCGTCTGCGACCACCTCACTGGCGACGGTGACTGTCGGTACGCACTCGAGTACGCCGAACACGACCCCGAGTTCGCCCGCGAGCGTGCCCAGGAAGAGTACGCGTGTCCCGTCGGCGACCCCGAATGCGAGGAGACCTGGGCCGACTGTCCGCACTTTCGCTCTCGGAACCGCGACCGCGAGTGTGCTCGCTGTGACCTCGAGGAAAAGCGGATGGCCCACGACGACGAGCGGCCGCTGCTCGAGGAACATCACCTCTCGTACGCTCGAGATGGCGAGACACTTTCCCACGAGATCACGGTCTCTCTCTGTCGGTGGTGTCACTCGAAGGTCCATAACTCGTGGGCGCGGATCACCGACGACGCCACACCCGAACCGGACGCGATCGCAGAACTCGAGGGCCGACGCAGCCGCGAACGCGATGAACTGGGTTTTACGTCGGCCGCGGATTGGTACGACCGCGAGGGCGACAATCAGGGAACGACCGACGAGTAACGGTTTTCTGTACGCTTTTCGCACGATTTTGCACCTGGTCGACTACTCGGTCGAGTGTGCACTATCCGAAAACGCCGGCCATCGATCGCCGATACACCCGGAATCAGTCGATGATGTCGCCGATGCGGCGCGGTTCGCCCTGCAGGTTCGGCTGCTCGGCGACGATCTTCAGCACCTCGTGGTCGGTGACGTCGTAATAGGACTTTTCGGTCGCTTCCTCGATGAGGTCCTGCTCGAGGCGGAATTCGGTGCCTTCGTAGACAACATCGACGCCTTCGTCGTCGAACGCGAGCGTGGTCATAGCCGTCCATACGAGGTAGGATATTAAAAGCGGGATGGCTGAGCGGCGGGGCACTCGAGAGAGGGAGGAAGAGGGGAGGGTGTATTTTCGACGGCGAGCCGGCAGACACTCCTCGAGTGGGTTTCCGGGTGAGCGGCACCTGCGAGCCACGTACCGGGTGTGGAGGCGAACTCGCGTTGTGACGCGACTGGACGGGTGGCCGGTCGGTAGTCGGGAGTCGACAGTTGCCACAGACGCCCGTACGCCGTCCGTCAGACGCCGGACGAGGTTTCTTATCGGGGGATCACGTTGGATAGAACTGTGCCGTTCAGCAGGGATCCGCTCGACGAACTCGTCGTTCCGGACGGGACGGAAGTGAAAGAGGTCGCCGTCGAGACCGACGGGGATGTCCTCGTCGGGAGCCGTGCGACGATCGATTTCGGCGTCCGTGGCCGGAACGTTCTGGCCGGTGAGAGCGTCGCCGTCGGTGGCGAGATCGAAGCCGAGGAAGACTGTCGGCTCGACATGTGGTGTGACGTCGAAGAGAACGTCCTCGTCGGTAAAGACGCCTACATCGGTGAACGCGTCCACATCGGTGGCGAACTAAAAGTCGCCGGTGACTTAGATATCGGCGACGATGTCGACATCGAACGCGGGTTCGAGGCCAACGGCTGGATCGTCATCCGGAACCCGATGCCGACGATCGTTCTCCTGTTTGTCTATCTCAAGCATCTGCTTCTGATCGGCGAGGAAGACACCGCACAGCGGCTCATCTCGGAACTCGTCGACGAGGACGAACTGGAAGGGCCCGCGACCGATCCGTTCGTCGTCCCGCCGAACGCGACGCTGTCCGACGACGCCTGGCGCGTCTCGACGCCCGCGACGATCGGCTCGAACTGTCGGCTCCACGGCAACGTGCGCGCCGAGACACTCGAGGTCGGCGACGAGTGCAACGTCTTCGGAAGCCTGCGTGCCCGCAGCGACATCTCCATCGGGGAGGGAACCCGGATTCACGGCGACCTGACTACTCGCGACGGCGACGTCGTCGTCGGATCGGGTGCACGCGTGCTCGGCGATGTCTCCTGTGAAAATCTGGCTCTCGAGCCAGGTTCGGAGGTCGACGGGACGATCCGGGCGGATGGCGAGGTGACGATGGGGACGACCGAGCGCGAACTGGAGTGAACGGCCGGACACACCGGGTACGGGTACGACGAACAACAGGTAGACGGTCTTTCAGGCGCTTTCTTGGCGGTGTTTCTATTGGCGATTTTCACCCCCAGTATTAATACTCACAGTTACGATAGGGAAAGACAGGCATGGTGTTTGAGAACATACACGTCGGACGAGGGTATCCATGCGATCGATCGTACTGACGAAAGGCGTTCCCGACTTCTCGGAGGGCGCAGTGTCGTTCGACGAGGACGGCCACCTCGAGAGAGGGAAGACGCCGACGGTGATGAACCCGAACGACGCGTTCGCGCTCGAGGCAGCCCTGCAGACCAGGGTTCGCCACGGCGGTCACGTCACTGGGATGAGCATGGGGCCGCCGGGATACGCCGACGTCTTGCAGGAGGCGATGGAGTCGGTCTACACCGACGACAGCTATCTGCTCTCGGACCGCGAACTGGCCGCCTCGGACACGTGGGCGACGTCGATCACGCTGAGTGCTGGCCTCGAGAAGTACCAGGAGGAGGTCGGGGAGATCGACCTCGTCTTTGCGGGGTTCAAGTCTGCAGACGGGGAGACTGGCCAGACCGGCCCTCAAACTGCCTGGGCGATGGAGTGGTCGATCGTCACGCACGTGATCGCCCTCGAGATCGATCCCGACGAGCGTCGGCTGCGGGCGAAACGGCTCGTCGAGGGCGACGTCGACGAGATCGAGACGGTCGAGGCCCCGTTGCCCTGTTTCGTCGTCACCGATCCGGAGTTCGAGCCGACCTACCGGAAGGCCTCACACCGGCTGACCCACAAACAGCTCCGAAAAGAGACCCAAAAGCGGGCAGCCGAACACGAGAAACACCTGACGACGTGGGATCACGTCGACTTGAATCTCGACCCCGACTACATCGGACTCGACGGCTCGCCGACGATCGTCTCGTCGGTCGATCCGATTCCGAAGGCACCGTCCGAACGGGACGCCACGATGATCGATCCCGACGAGGACGACATGAGCGACGTACTCGAGGAGATGCAACCGTTTGCCGCCGGCGCTGGCACGGAGGCAGGTGAGTGACCATGACCATCGATCCGGACGAACACACTGTCGACGAACTCGAGGAAGAGCTCGAAACGATCGACGACGAGGATACTCTCCAGTCGGTCATGGAGGCAGAGCAGGCGGGACGGGACCGCAAGACTGCCCGTGAAGCGATCCACCGCCGGCTGGAAGCGGTCGGCGCAGTCGAAGGCGAGAGCGAAGAACTCGAAGGCGACACCGAGACCGAAGGTGAGTACGAGGAGACGAAAGAGACGGTCGGCGAGCAAGCGGAGGGAGAGGAGGTCGAAGAGGTAGACGCGGATTCCAAGGACGAACCAGCGAACGGGGAGGAAGACGAACAAAAAGCGGAGTCCGAAGAGGAAGACGACGGACTCTCCCACCCGACCCGCGACAAGAGACACGTCCGTGCGCTGGAAGACGGCCACTACGAGGACATGTGGGTCTTCTGTGAGACCCAGGGCGGCGAATTGCTCGACATCTCGAAGGAGATGCTGGGGAAGGCCCGGCGGCTCATGGACGACTTTGCCGAAGAGAACGTCGTCGCCTTTCTGATGGGTGACGACTGCGAGGGACTGGCCGAGGAGTGTATCGCCTACGGCGCAGACGTCGCAGTCTACCACGACGACGAGCGACTCGAGCGGTTCCTGCACAAGCCCTACACCGAAATCTCGGCGCACATGGCTCGCGGCGAGGGACCGGTCGAGAGTACGGACTGGCGCAATTACGACGAACCACGCTACGCCCTCTTCCCGGCGACGAACAACGGCCGGGACCTCTCGGCGAAAGTACAGGCCGAACTCGACTCCGGGCTCGCCTCCGACTGTTCGGATCTGTTCATCGAGGCAAACGAGGTCTCGAACCCCGTCAAGACCGGCGAACCCGGCGTCAAGAAGACCTTCGAGAAGGTCCTTCACATGAAACGACCCGACTTCTCCGGGTTCGAGTACTCGACGATTCTCTGTCTCGACAATCCCGGACGAGAGTTCCACCCACAAGGCGCGTCCGTCATTCCGGGCAGTTTCGACCCCATCGAGCCGGACTACGAACGGGACGGACTGGTCGTCGAACACGAGATGGACCTCGAGGACGACTGGTTCTGCGTCGAGATCACCGAGTCCGACCAGCTCGAGGCCGGAATCGACCTCACGGGCCACGAGGTGATCGTCTGTCTCGGCCGCGGCATCGCGGACGATCCCACCGAGGGGATGGAACTCGGCCTCGACCTCGTCGACGCCTTCGAGGACGCCGAACTGGGCATCACGCGGGGAATCGTCACCTCGTCGTATCAGTTCGAGGGCCACGTCGAGGAGTACTCGAAAGAAGAGCGCCAGATCGGTGAGACTGGCCAGGTCGTCGCTCCGGATCTCTACGTCGCCGCGGGCGTCTCCGGCGCGGTCCAGCACAAGGTCGGGATGGACGAGTCCGACACTATCGTCGCAATCAACACGGACACCGACGCTCGCATCCGGGACTTCTCGGATTACTTCCTGGAGGGCGACCTGTTCGAGGTGCTCCCGCAGCTATCGGAGGCAATCGAGGCCGGCGAGACCGAACTCGAGGCGATCGCAGACGGCAGCGGCGCGGATGCAGACGCAAACGAAAGCGACGGTGAGACGCGATGAGCGCCGATGTGAATGACCGCGAACACTACGAGGCGGTTGTCGTCGGCTGTGGACCCGGTGGGGCCGCGGCCGCGGCGCGACTCGCAGCGCACGACGTCGAGACACTCGTACTCGAACGGGGAACGGAGGCAGGTTCGAAGAACGTCTCCGGCGGACTGATCTACGCCGAAAACTCCGCGCCGTACACGATCGACGATCTCTTCGACGGCTTCCGCGAGGAGGCAACCGAACGGCCCGCGACGGACTACCGGATTCACAACGTCGCGGGCAACAGCGTCAAGACCTACGACCTCACCGATCTCCACGAACACGACACCGACTGGTGTGACGCCGTCCTCCGGCGAAAGATGGACTCGTGGCTCCAGCGACGCGTCCACGAGAAGACCAGCGAGACGGGTGGCGGCGTCCTGACGAACGTCTGCGTCGACAGTCTCCTCCGAGAGAACGGCGAAATCGTCGGCGTCACCTGCGACGACCTCGATCCGATCGAAGCGGATATGATCGTCGCGGCCGACGGCGTCAACTCCGAACTCGCCCGCGACGCGGGGCTGATGGACTGGGAGGAACCCGAAGAGTGGTTCCAGGGTGTCAAGGCAGTCGTCGATATGGAGCCCGACGTCATCGACGACCGGTTCGACCTGGAACCAGACGAGGGCGTCGCCCACCTCTTCTCGGGCGATCTGTTCGAAGACGTCCGTGGCGGCGGCTTCCTCTACACCAACGAGGACTCGCTGTCTATCGGGACCGTCTTTCACCTCGACAGCCTCGTCGAACAGCAGGCCGAACCCCACGAACTGCTCGACGCTCTGCTGACCCACCCGATGATGGCCCAGTGGCTCGGCGACGAGTACGAAGAACGCGAGTACGCAGCGAAACTCGTCCCCGACTCGAAGAAGGTGGCCCACCCCGAACCCTACCGGGACAGACTCGTCCTCGTCGGCGACGCCGCCGGCCAGATGCAGGCACAGGGACCGATCATCAAGGGGATGAACCACGCCGTCACCGCCGGCGCACTGGCGGCCGACGCCTTCGCCGTCACGCGAGGTAACGCCGACCCCGAAGCCGCGGGACGTCGGTACGCCAAGCTGCTCGCGGACTCGGGCACGATGGACAAACTCCGTCCCCGGCGGTACGAACTCGCCCGGGCGGTCGGCGAGCGCGACGCCGTCACGACCGCCGTCGAACGCGTCCTCGAGTCGCCCGTCGGTTCGCTCGCGCTCGGGAATCCGATCGCGGATCGGCTCCTGCAGCGGGCGTTCAACTCACCGTTCCTGCTGGCGATGCTCCCCGACACGAAGACGGGCTACGTGACGATTCCGTCTATCATCGGCGAGGAACACGGCCGTACCATCCGGTGGGAAACCGGTATCGAACCGCCGAGCCTCGAAGAACGGATCGGCGACCTCACCTACGACACGGACGTCGGCAACCCCCACATCGAACTGCAAGACGAGTCCGACGAGGCAAGCGGGACGGCGGTCTACGCCTGCCCGGTCAGCGCAGAGGACTTCGGCGGCGGCTGCTACCGCTCGGAGGCGGTCAAACGAAACGGCACGACGGAGACGGTCGTCAGTCTCGACACCCAGCCCTGCGTCGAGTGTGGCACCTGTGCGATCGTCGCCGACACCGACTGGGAACACCCACGCGGCGGCAAGGGCGTCGAGTACCGGGAGGGCTGACGTGAGCCGATACGGCCCCCGAATCGCTGCCCTCGAGCGGCGTGCCGAACGCGACCGGGTCCGACTCGAGGACAGCGACGAGGAGCCGCAAGTCGAGGAACCGGCGGCCTACCTCCGTGAGGGTGCCGGACGGGCGATCTGGCTCTACGTCGAGGGTCGAACCGGCGGTCGGATGGTGCCGTTCTCGGCAGCCGAACTCGCAGCCCTCGAGCGGGCGATGAACGCCTGGTTCGAGTGTTACGCGCTGTGTCACGGCATCGAGATTGACGCGGTGTTTACGATCCGCGACGCGGCGGAGCTATTGCTCGAGACGCACAACGTCATCGAGACGGCTCAGCTACTCCTTGGCGTCCCGAAGCACAACCCGTCAAATGGCGGAGGCAGATACGGACCGGGCGGTCAGTAGATGAGTTCGTCGTCGTTTTCGACCATGTACAGCGTCCGAGCCGCGATGTTGACCGCGTGATCGCCGACGCGCTCTAGGTCACGAACTGTAAGCAAGAGCCGCGAGACATCCTGGAGAAGCCGTTCCGCCTCGTCCGGCGAATCGAGCTCCCGGTCGATCAAGTCTCGAACGACGATGCCGCTGGCGCGTTCTGCGACCGCGTCGAGATCGTCGTCCCGCTTGGAGATTTCCCGACAACTGTCGGTGTTCTCGGTGTCGTAGGCAGTCATAGCGTCTTCGACCATCTCGAGGGTCATCTCCCCCATCGACTGGATGTCGACGTCCGGGTAGAGATCTCGCTTGGCCTCGAGGGTGTACTCACCGAGGTTGACCGCGAGGTCGCCGATCCGTTCTAAGTCGGTGATGATCTTGAACGACGCCGCAATGAACCGGAGGTCACTGGCGACCGGCTGCTGGAGCGCAAACAGTTCGATACACTGCTGTTCCAAGTCGAGATACAGCTGGTTGATCTCGCTGTCGCCCGTGATTACCTCGCGTGCGAGTTCTTCGTCTTTCCGCTCGAGTGCGTCGAGACCCATCCGGAACCGTTCCATGACGACCTCGCTCATGTAGAGGACGTCCTCGCGGAGTTCCGCGAGTTGTTCCTGATACGATTTTCTGGCCATGATCCACCAACCATTCCGTGCAGAAATATAGCTTGTGCTCATTCGGGCGGCCAGACTAAAGCTCCGCGCCTATCGTGTCGGTCGATCTCACCGAGAAGGCGTCATACGGTTTGCTGTCCGTCATTTCCGGTGTAACCGCAGGAGGGCGCGTGGTCGCGCCGGTAGATCGGTACAGCAGTCCGTATCAATCGAGGAGTTGCCCGCGTCGTGACCGATCGTGTGACTAAGTCCCACTCCGACGTTCGACGGCTCCGGTGACGGAAAGATCAGTCGAAACTGTTGAGTTACCCCTGGTAAACTACCCCTCCCTACTCGCTCACGGCTGACGCCGTTCGCTCCTTGAAGGAAGCGTGAGACTGTACTGATCAAGATAACTTTTGCAAATATGGACTGAGGAACTGGTCGATCCAGGTCTTGGCGAATCCAAGTCGATCAGTAAGAGTGTTGAGACGACGGCGAGCGAGAGTGTGGAACGCGCTCTCGCTCGCCACGACGATTGGTGAAGCATTCCGCGAGTACTTTCAGACCTGCTCGATTGGGTTGAGATACGGTGAGACGACCGGGAGGATCTTCTCTTTCGATTGCTCTTCACGGAATGTCAAAACACTCTCCTTGAGCGTTCGAGCTACCTACGGCCGAAGCCGTGGCAGTCAGCGTGGACTCCCGGGAGAAAGACGGCAAGCGGCGCAAGCACGAACCAACTCACGGTCGGTCGCGCTCGTCGCTGCCTTGACGGGACGGACGGGAAAGTTCCCGCGACAGCGCGGCCGCGGCCACGGCACCAGTCACCCGAACGAACGTCCGATCACCCGACGTGTGAACACCTGGCTACCCTCGCAACTCGTCCGGCGACACATCGCAGTGACTCTGCCGATGGAACTTTCTGCTCGAGGAGACCAGTAGTGACTGATGGGGAGCGTCGGCGACGAACCGCCGGACGACCGCGGCTACGGCGACGGCTGGGAGGAACTCCGTCAGCAGACGCTGCGACGCGACGGCTACACCTGTACTCGCTGTGGGGCTGACGGTCGAACGCTTCAGGCCCACCACGTCGTCCCGCGCTCGCAAGGTGGCCCCGACGAACTCGAGAACTTGCTTACCCTGTGTCGGCCCTGTCACGGCGTCATCCACCAGTCGAACAGCTCTTTCGACGACGTCCGCGACGAAGCGCCACTGTTTCCCGACCGTGACACACCGGAATCGGTCGCCCGAATGCGCGAGCCGAGTGACGGCTTCTGTAGCCGCTGTGGCCACGAGTTCGAACCGGACGAACTCGTCGCCTGGACCGACGTCCCGCCGGCCGACGACACCACCTCCGCCCCCGACCACCTCACGCTGTGTAAGCCGTGTGCTGGCTTCGTCCTCGAGACCGTCCCGGCGTGTGACCGGGAGGCGTTGACCAGCAACCACCGGTTCGGAATCCACGAACTCTCGGCGTGGCGACTCGATGCGCCGGTTCGACCGAGCGTCTTCGCTTTCTCTCAGGTTGCCGTTCGACGGGAGCCACGGACGTACCGCGAACGCCTCGTCGACGACACGCCGCTGCGGTTCGTCTGGAACCACGTCGGGATTCGGTGGCTGACGCTCGTCGCGATCGGGTACGTACTCCTGGTGCTTGCCGTTGCCTCCATCTGACGGCGCGAGAAAGAACGGCTTGGCGGCGGGAGTCGACCCTATCCGAACTTGCCCGTAATGTAGTCCTCAACGCGGTCGTGTTCGGGGTTCTCGAAGATCTTGTTCGTGTCGTCGAACTCGACGAGTTCACCGCCAGTGAGAAAGACCGCCGTCTTATCCGAGATACGGGCGGCCTGTTGCATGTTGTGCGTGACGATGACAACTGTGTACTCTTCGGCGAGTTCCTCGACGAGATCCTCGATTTTCGACGTCGCAACGGGATCGAGCGCCGACGCCGGCTCGTCCATCAGGATAACCTCGGGGTCGGGCGCGATCGCTCGAGCGATACACAGACGCTGTTGCTGGCCACCCGAGAGGTCGAGTCCGCTCTCGTCGAGTTGATCCTCGACCTCGTCGAGCAGGGCCGCTCGCTCGAGGGCAGTTCGGACGTTCGCTTCGACGTCGCCGTCGTCTTTCCCCTGGACGCGCAGGCCGTAGGCGACGTTGTCGAAGATGCTCTTTGGGAAGGGGTTGGGTTTCTGGAAGACCATCCCGATCTTCCGGCGCAAGGCGACGGGATCGACGTCTTCGTCGTAGATGTTCTTCCCGTGGAAATAGAGGTCGCCTTCGACGCGTGCGACGTCGATGAGATCGTTCATCCGGTTGATCGACCGCAGAAACGTCGACTTCCCACAGCCGGAGGGACCGATGAGTGCGGTCACTTGGTGTTCCGGAATCTCCATCGAGATGTCCTGTAGTGCCTGAGTGTCGCCGTAGTAGACGTCGAGATTGCGAGACTCGACGATGGCGTCGGACGTATCGGGTCCGTCGAGTGGTGCCGTCTCGGTTTCGGCGTCGGTTACGGGCTCAGAACGGCCAGTCTCGGTAGTCGATACGGTTCGTGGGCCGCCGCCGTTCACGGTCATGCGAGGTGGCTAGAGGTTCGGCCTAGTGCAGTTACTTGTTCCGAATTCGTTCGCTCGACTACTCTGGTAACCCATGACTGAACTCAAGGGCTTTCCCCGTGAAGGGTTCCGCCCTCGCTCCAACGAGTGTCGTGGGCGGGTTACACGACGCTGTGGTTCTGTCCGACCGAACTGTTCTGTTCGATCGGGCGTACTCCCGCCGGGCTTTATCCGGCGAGGGCAGGTGGCGTCAACACACCGTGAATGAATCGCCCGACAAACATTCGCGGTGCAGACTGAAGAAATCGTATTACCAACAACTGCTAGAGGTGGACGGAGGGCAAGATACCTACCAGAACGCAACGCGTCCCGAGAACACCGTGAACAGCTGGATTCGTTCGCCTCGAGAGGATAGCCGACCAGTTCGGGAGAACGTGTTAACTCCGGGGGTCGTACCGGTTGCGGATGTAGATCGCCACGGCGTTCATCAGCAACAGCGCGGTCAACAAGACGACGATCCCCGCCGCAGCAACGTGTTGGAACTCGTCTTCGGGAAGTTTTGCCCACTCGAATATCTGCATCGGCATGGCACCGAACGGACCGGTCGGGTCGGTCAGATCGGGTGGTGAGAACAGCGTCGTCGCTGCACCGACCATCAGGATCGGGGCGGTTTCGCCGATCGCCCGCGACAGCGAGAGGATGATGCCGGTCATGATTCCTGGAATCGCTTCGGGGAGGATGACGTTACGGATCGTCTGCCACTTCGTCGCGCCGGTACCGTAGGAAGCCTGGCGCATCGAGTCGGGCACCGCCCGGAGCGACTCCTGTGACTGGACGATGACGATCGGCAAGATCAGTAGTGTAAGCGTCAATGCACCCGCGATGAGGCTCTGTCCAGTCTGGAACGCCCGGACGAACACTGCCAGTCCGAGCAGCCCGTAGACGATCGAGGGAACGCCCGCGAGGTTCGAGATGTTCGCTTCGATGAACCGCGTCAACAGATTGTCGGGTGCGTACTCCTCTAAGTAGATCGCCGCGCCAACGCCCAGGAAGAGGGTGAAGACGGCGGTGAGCACGATCAGGTAGATCGAGCCGACGATCATCGGGTACATCCCGCCGGGGCCGGTCGGGAGGTCACCGTAGTTCGACGGATCGTAGTGTTCGACGATCTGTGACGGCGGATAGGTCAGGAATTCCCAGGTGAGCCAGCCCCACGCCTGGTTGACGACGTCGAGCAGGAGGGCAGCGAGCGCTACGATCCCGACCATCGTCGCTGCGAAACACAGCCCGAGAAACACCCTCCCGAGCTGGCGTTTGCGCCTGACTGCCGATTCGTCGTACTCGAATTCGTTCGTTTCCGTACTCATTGGTACTCCTCCCGGTAGCGCGAGCGGACCCACATGCTGAAGACGTTCATCAGGAACGTCATCACGAACAGCGTCAACCCGATCGCAAACAGGCTCTGATATCCGATCGAGCCAACCGACGCGTCACCGGTCCCGATCTCGACCATGTAGGCAGTCATCGTCTGAACCTCTTCGAGCGGATTTCTCGTGATCTGTGGTAGGGCACCGGCCGCGAGCGTGACAGCCATCGTCTCCCCGATCGCCCGCGAAATCGCGAGGATGTATGCGGCGAGAATACCAGACAGCGACGCGGGGAGAACGACGTTCGTCGAGACTTCGAACTTCGTCGCGCCCAGCCCGTAAGCCGCGTTCCGCAGAGAGTCGGGAACCGCCGACATGGCGTCTTCGGAAATCGAGGACACCATCGGGAGAATCATGATGCCGACGACGATAGCACCCGCAGCGGCGTTGAACGTCCCCGTCTCCGGATAGAACTGCTGGAGGATCGGCGTGATAAACGACAGTGCGAAGAAACCGTAGACGATCGTCGGGATTCCCGCGAGAATCTCGAGGGTTGGCTTCACGATCTGCCGGACTCGCGGATCGGCGTACTCGGCGAGGTAGATCGCGGTCAGCGTGCCGACCGGGATGGCGATCAGCGCCGAGCCGATGGTGATCATCAGTGTGCCCCAGATCAGCGGTAACACGCCGAAACTTGGCTCGTTGGCTGCCCGCGGCGACCAGTTCGTCCCCGTGAAGTACTCGGTAAACGAAACGTGCGCGAAGAAATCGATCGCACCGTCGACCAAGACGACGATAATTGCAAGCGTCGTCGCGACGGTGACGAACGCACACGCGAAAAAGACGTAGCGAGCCAGCTTGTCTCCAAGGGTCCCGACGTCGTTGCCGTCCCGGCTCAGATCAAGCGGCTCCGTACTCATACATACCTCTCGATGGCGTCCTCGAGACGCTCTCGTTGCTCTTCGATCGTCTCGTCGGGAACCGCGTAGAACCCGACATCACGTGCCGTTTCCTGGGTGGTCTCGAGATAGAACCGGACGAATTCACGGAACGCCGGCCGCTCGAGTGCGTCTTCCCGGACGTAGAGGTACAGCGGCCGGGAGAGCGGTTCGTACGGTTCGACAGTCCGGTCTTCCGGAGCCTGTTCCGACGCTTCGATCGTCTCCGGCGACGGTGAGGCGTACTCGTCGCCGTTGTAGATTTCGACGACCTCGAGGTCGTCTTCGTTTTCCTCGTAGTAGCCTGCACCCGCAAACCCGATGGCGTGTTCGTTGCCGCGAACGCCCCGGACGATGTTGTTGGTGTCCGGCGAACCGCTGAAGTCGTTCCGGATATTGCCGACGGCACCGGTTATCTGCTCGGTGAAGTAGTCGTATGTTCCCGACGCGGCGTCGCGGCCGTAGAAAGAAATCTCCTCGCCGGGCCAGTCGTCGTCGAGATCGGCCCACGTCTCGACATCGGAGCCTCGTTCCCACATCTGTCCGAGTTCGTCGACGGTGAGCTGGTCACACCAGGTGTTGTCCGGGTGTTTGATGATCGCGATCCCGTCCATCACGACCTCCAGCTCGAGCCAGTCGACGCCGTTTCCCTCACACAGCGTCCGTTCACCGTCGCCGATCCGACGGCTCGCGTTCTGGAGGTCGGCTTCCCCACGGCAGAACTGCTGGAACCCGGCTCCAGTCCCGGAACCACTGACGGAGATCCGCACCTGATTGTTCTCCCACATGAACAGTTCGGCCACGAGTGCGCTGTTTGGCAACAGCGTGTTCGAACCGTCGATGACGATTTCTCCCTCGAGGCCACTGTCTTCACCGCGGGTGAGACACCCAGCAAGGCCACCGAAACCGGTCCCCGCAGTGCCGAGTAGAACGCGCCGACGTGAAACGCCGCCGTCGGCCAGGTCCATTATCGGCTCTTTTCCCATTGGTCTCTAGTGCGAACATCGTCTCTAAATACTCTACTATGTTCTCTATATACTGCTATATGAGCGAATAATCCACACTAATCAATCGAATGACGCGAGCAGTTGACACGACGTACTGGCGTTGCTGGGAGCCAAAGAGTTCGTCACAGACGAATCAATAGATGGATGTGAATTTACGTTCGGAGTCCGAACAACCGGTTATGGAGACCCGCAAGGTACAAATGACGGGTGGATCGACGTACACCGTTTCGCTCCCGAAAGGCTGGGCGACGGACAACGACGTCGGCTCCGGAACAGTCGTCGAACTCTACCCCGAAGACGACGCGTTACTGCTGACGCCACAGAACGATACCGAACGCCAGGAGGGAACGCTCGACGTTTCCGATCTCGAGGGCGAGCGACTCACGAGAGCCGTGATGACGATGTACGTCAGCGGTTTCGACATCATTCGCCTCGAGGCCGGCCGGATTACGACGAGTCAACGCCGAGCGATCAGGGACGCGACCCAGAGTCTCGTCGGGGTGGAAGTACTCGAGGAGACGACAGACAGCGTCGTCATTCAGGACCTGTTGGACTCCTCGGAGCTGTCGATCGTCAACGCCGTCAGGCGGATGCGGCTGATCGCGGCCTCGATGCTCGAGGACGCGGTGCGGGCGCTGATCGAGAACGACGACGACATCGCCTACGACGTCATCGAACGCGACGACGACGTCGACCGGCTCTGGCTCGTCGTCTCCCGGATCTTCCGGGCGACGCTTCGCTCTCCTAGAGCAGCCGAGGAGCTGGGGGTCTCCCGCGAGGACTGTTTCGATTTCCACTCGAGTGCCCGCCAACTCGAGCGAGTCGCGGATCACGCATCGAAAATCAGCCAACTCTCGCTGAAACTCGGCGGGATTCCCGACGAGGTCGCCGACGCACTCGCGGATCTACACGCCGACGCTTCGGCCGTACTCGAGAAGGCGATGGACGCGCTGTTTGCGGAGGAAACCGACGAGGCGAACCAGCTCGGCCACGCCGCTCACGAAGCCGTTCTCGAGATCGACGAACACACGCGGTACGTCGACGACATGCTCCGGGATCTCGATCCCGTTCAGGCACAGTCGCTTGGGTTGATCGTGGACTCGCTCTCTCGGAGTGCGGACTACGGCGGCAACATCGCCGAAACGGCACTGCAAAAGGCAGCCCCCCGTCCGAGGTCCTGATCGTGTCGCCGTCTCCAGCGGACGGGTAGCCGGAAGATAAATTTAAGCTCGGTCGGAAGTTTTCCGATACCGATGATATCGAGACGCCAACTCCTCGCTGGAGGATGTTGTTCTTCTTTACTGTTTATTTCCGGCTGTATAATGGCGAATATGGATGTCGTGGAGTACTACAAACGAGGGCATGAGGCGTACTACGACGCGGAAGAACACAGGAAGAATCGTGACTTCGAGAACGCAGTCTACCGATATCAGGTGGCGAGAGACCACTTCGACACCGCAAAGGAGTGGGCGGAGAACGAGGAAGCGAGACGGTTCTGTTACGAGGCCCGGGAGATTGCACGCATTTACAGCGAGGCGACCGAAGACCAGATGTTCCGCGTCGACCGAGCCGACGACGGGAGCCAGTACGAGACTGCTGATCTCCAGGAGTTCATGGACAGTGACGATCAGACGACAGTAGAAGAGTACGAGATACGGGGGACGGCGGCACTAGAACGGCGAACGCGGATTCCGTCGTGGCTCTCGGGAGGGGAGTAAGAAGTCAGCTATCGCTGTCGGTTACGAAGTCGATCACCGATACAGTGCTGAGCCGATTTCCGGGTGCGACCGCTTCGAGGCGCGATTACACAGGCACTGACGGACAGTGAACTGTCTGACATTTGCTGTCAGTTATTTCCGGGTGCGACCACGACATCCTACGGTCGCGCCGGTACATCGGTACAGCATTCCGTATGCACGGATACTAACGTTTCCACGACTTCAGTCGTGGGTTTTCGCGCTGTTTCCGCTGTAACCGGTCAGTCCTTGAGCAGGACGGCGTTGACCTGCCCGGTCTGTCCGGGGCGGGACATCACGCGTGCTTTTCCTTCGGAGGTCTCGATGACGGCACCTTTCGTGATGATGTTTCGGCGGACGTAGTTGGGGTTTGCCTCGTTCTCGACGACGTCTTCGATTTCGGCCGAGACGGTTTCTCCGCCCTCGTTGACGCTTGCGACGTTCGTCGCCAGCGCGCGAGTCTTGGTGTCGTTACCGCGAGCGTCGACGGTCCGGAATCGGGGCTCGCCGACCTGCGTCTCGGTCGGGAGTCGGCCGAGTTCGTTCTTTCGGCGCTTGCGGACGTTCTTCAGTCGACCACCAGTACGTTTGCGCGTAGAGCGTCCCTGGTCTTGCATATCCGGGAGAATGCCCGGCGACTACTTGAATGCACGCTTTCACTCCGGGCGTCCCACGGATGTCAGATCCAGTCAGAACAGGCTAGGACAGGGCTGTATACACCGGTAACGACGCCCGCCCGCACGATCGGAAATCCGACGACGAAGACGGGAAGCGACGCGAACGGAAAATGGAAGGACAGCGTGATTACTCCTGTTGGGCGTCGACGACCGCCACGCTCGCCAGGTTCACGATGTCTTTGACCTCGTCTCCGCGCTGGAGGACGTGGACCGGCTTGTCCATCCCCACGAGCATCGGCCCGATGGCGTCGGCACCGCCCAGACGCTGGAGCAGCTTGTAGCCGATGTTACCCGACTCGAGGTTCGGGAATACGAGTACGTTTGCGGGCTCCTCGAGTTCCGAGAAGCCGTACGTTCCCTGGAGGATGTCTTCGACGACAGCGGTGTCGGCCTGCATCTCGCCGTCGACGGGGAAGTCGACTTCGGGGTCGTCCTGCAGCATGTGTGCAGCGCGGCGGGGTTTACGGGTGCCCTGGTTGTCGACGCTGCCGAAGTTCGAGTACGACAGCAGGGCCGCACGCGGTTCGACGTTGAACCGTCGGGCGAGCTCGCCAGTCAACCGCGTGACTTCTGCGAGGACCTCCTCGTCGGGGTCCTGATTGACCGTCGCGTCGGCGACGAAGACGACGCGGTTCTTGAACGTGAGCATGTAGACGCCAGCGGCGTAGTCGACGTCGTCGGCGGTGCCGATGACCTGCAGTGGCGGTCGCAGCGCCGACGGGTAGTGATACGAGAGACCGGTCAGCAGGGCGTCGGCGTCGCCTTGTTCGACCATGACGGTGCCGAAGTAGTTCGAGTCGCGTTCGATGAGGTCACCGGCCTCGGTTCGGGTGATGCCCTTTCGTGCCCGCAGTTCGTGGAGCCGATCGGCGTACTCCTCGTAGTCGCCGACGGCTGGGTCGGCGACCTGTGGCTCGAAGTCGAGGCCGAGATTCGCCGCCGTCTGGCGGATCTCGCTCTCGTCGCCGATGAGGATCGGTGCGGCGATTCCTTGCTCCTGGATCTGGTAGGCCGCCCGAATGATCTTCTCGTTTTCGCCTTCCGCGAGCGCGACCGTCTTCGGATCGGTCTTGGCCTTGTTGAGGACCACGCGCATCATCTCGCGGGACTTGCCGAGACGGGCCTCGAGTTCCTCCTCGTATTCGTCGGGATCGATCTCGGTTCGGGCGGCACCAGATTCTATCGCGGCCTCGGCGACTGCGGGTGCGACGCGAAAGAGAACCCGTGGATCGACTGGCTTCGGGATGATGTAGTCGGAGCCGAACTGGAGCGGTTCGTCGCCGTAGGCTTTCACGACGGCGTCGGGAACGTCTTCGCGGGCGAGTTCGGCGAGTGCCTCTGCACAGGCGACTTTCATCGCCTCGTTGATCTCGGTGGCACGGACGTCGAGTGCCCCACGGAAGATGAAGGGGAACCCGAGGACGTTGTTGACCTGGTTGGGGTAGTCGGAGCGGCCGGTGGCCATGATGACGGTGTCGTCGCGGGCCTCCTTTGCCTCCTCGTAGCCGATCTCCGGATCGGGGTTGGCCATCGCGAAGACGATCGGATCGTCCGCCATCGACTGGATCATCTGCTGTGAGACGATCCCGCCGATCGAGAGGCCGACGAAGACGTCTGCACCCTCCATTGCGTCCGCGAGATCACCTTCGGGGACGTCGCGGGCGAACTGTCGTTTGTACTCGTTGAGTTCGCCGTTCTCGGCCCGTTCTTCGGTGATGATTCCCGAAGAGTCACACATCGTGACGTTCTCTTTCCTGCAGCCAAGCGAGACGTAAAACTTCGCAGTCGCGATCGCGCTCGCCCCTGCACCGGAGAAGACGATCTCGAGGTCCTCGAGGTCTTTGTCGGCGACGTCGGCGGCGTTGAGCAGTGCCGCGCCGGAGATGATCGCGGTGCCGTGCTGATCGTCGTGGAACACCGGAATGTCGGTCTCCTCGCGGAGTCGCTCCTCGATGGTGAAACACTCCGGGGCCTTGATGTCCTCCAAGTTGATTCCGCCGAAGGTCGGTTCCATCATCTTGACGGCTTCGACGAACTTGTGAGGGTCTGCCTCGTCGAGTTCCACGTCGAAGACGTCGATATCGGCGAACCGCTTGAAGAGTACGCCTTTTCCTTCCATGACGGGCTTGGATGCCTGGGCACCGATGTCGCCGAGGCCGAGAACGGCGGACCCGTTCGAGACGACGCCGACGAGGTTCCCCTTTGCAGTGTAGGTGTAGGCTTCGTCTTCCTCTTCGTCGATCTCCATACACGGCGCTGCGACGCCGGGCGAGTACGCAAGCGAGAGATCACGCTGCGTGTTCGTCGATTTCGTCGTCGAGATCTCGATCTTTCCGGGAGGGTCTGTCCGGTGGTAGTCGAGTGAATCCTCGTCTAGTCCCATATCAGGGACACTCACGGCGACCACTAAAAACAATGTGAAGGGAGGATTCGACGCGCGTCGAACCCTCAACTCGGCGACCAACCGCGACTCGTTTCACCGAGTCGACCGTTTTATACGCACCGCGCCAGTCAGGAACGGTATGGACGTCGCGCTTGGTGGGACGTTCGACCCCGTTCACGACGGCCACCGCAAACTGTTCGAACGGGCGTTCGAACTCGGAGACGTGACGGTCGGACTGACGAGTGACTCCCTCGCACCGAAGACACGACAGGTCGACCGAGAGATCAGGCCCTACGACCGACGACGGGCCGACCTGGCGAACGAGCTCGAGTCGTTCGCCGACGAGTACGACCGCGCGTTCGAGATCCGACCGCTCGAGTCACCGACCGGCATCGCGACCGAGCCCCAGTTCGAGTATCTGGTCGTCTCGCCCGAGACGCGTACGGGTGGTAAGCAGATCAACGACATTCGCCGCGAGCGAGGGTACGACCCGCTCGAGGTCGTCGTCGTCCCCCACGTCCGCGCCGAAGACGACGACATCATCTCGAGTACTCGGATCGTCGAGGGAGAGATCGACGAACACGGAAACGTTCTCGACACCGACGAGAGAGCGGACTGAAGTGACTGCCGTCGATCGGTAACCGACCGTTACTATCGCGTCACCGCTGTATGCCGTGGTTACGGCTGCGACGGATTGGTGTAACTATTCAGTTCCGATCGGCAGAACAGGGTCGGCACTCGCCAGTCATTGACGACAGTAAACCGCCTGATACGGATTCCTGTACCGATTTACCGGCGCAACCGCCGCCCGGGTCGCGGTTGTGCCGGAAATGACCTACAGTAAACCGTATGAGACCGTCTGTCGATGGTGGGGCCCGTCAGCGACGATTATCCCTCTCCCCACCCCTACCCCTACCCCTACCCCTACCAGCCGGGTGGCTCGAGTCCTGCGGTCTCCAGGACGGCTTTCCAGCGCGACTGGATCGAGAGTCGGGAGACGTCTGCGGCGTCGGCGACCGCGCCTTGACTCACCCCGTCGCCGGCGACGAGCGACCCGGCGTAGATACTCGCCGCGAGGACGGCCCGTTTCGATCGGTCTGCTTCGGGCACGTCCGCGAGGAAGAGGTCGGTCGCATACGACCGCGTCTCGCTCGACAACTCGAGTCGGTCGGCGATCCGGTCGAGTTCCTCGAGCCAGGGTTCGTACTCGATGTGGTCTCTGGCGCTGTGCATACGCGACGTATCCGTTCTGTCGAAATAAATCCGTGGGCGACCTGTTTCTATCGGTCGGTCGACCGTTCCGCTCGGCCAATACGGTGCTACTCGGTCCAACAGTCAGCGACGAACGAGTATGTAACCCAGCCGTTCTCTCCTGATTTCACTAGGTAGAAGCTACTAAAGTGGGGCGACGCCGAACGGACAGACAACCACCGGTAGCCGACTCCGCGACCGCCGCCCGACTCCGGTCACGGCGGGACACAGTCACATGAAAGAACCAACCTGCAAACTCGTCTGTACCGGCTGCGGGCTCGAGATGCCCTATCGGGATCGAGCGCTGGCGGAGCAGGCCGCAGAGCTCCACCAGTTGCGCGATCCTGAGCACGTGACGTTTATCGTTCCGCCTGACTGGTCTCCGGAGGAGCCGGTCAAACATCAGTGACCGCAGGATCGACAGGTTCTTACTCGATTCGTGAAAAAGGGGAGGCGAGCGCGGGTAGCCAAGCTAGGCCAACGGCGCAGCGCTTAGGACGCTGTCCTGTAGAGGTCCGCCGGTTCGAATCCGGTCCCGCGCACTGAACGAGTTTTCGAGCGAAGCGAGAAAACGACGCGAGCACCACCGTCGAATCCACTCCCGCTCTTCGATTTCTTTCCTCGAAATTCACGACAAAATCAGACACCTGTCGGACGGCCCATAACGCTTATTCCAGCGGGCACAGGTTGTATGATCAATGGACGGGTTAGACGACGTGTTCGGTGATCTCTTCTCGAGCGTCGACGGTGTCATGCTGTTCTCACCGAGTGGCTCCTACTACGAGCGATTCGCAGCGGTCGAAGACATCGACGTGATCGTCGTCGGCACGGAAGACGAGGTCGGCGCGGAGACGTTCGTCGAACTGCCGCTTGCCTTCGACGACGTTGCGGATCGAATCAAGTTCGGCATCGAGGGAGCCCTCGAGCAGGAAGTGATCGAGGACGGCGACGAGTTGGCCTGTGCCACGCGAGTGTTCGCCGACGAGATCGACACGATCTCTCGAGTTCGTGCGAGCGCAGACGACCACTCGGGCATTTACGATCTGTTCGCCAAATCGCGTGCCGATCCAGGCGTTATCAAGTCCGTCCTCGAGTTGGCGATCGAACTCGGCAAGAAAGGCCAGAAGGGCAAACCTGTCGGTGCGCTGTTCGTGGTCGGCGACGCAGGCAAAGTAATGAACAAGTCTCGACCGCTGTCGTACAATCCGTTCGAGAAATCCCACGTTCACGTCGGCGATCCGATCGTCAACGTGATGCTCAAGGAGTTCTCGCGACTCGACGGTGCGTTTATCATCTCGGACGCCGGCAAGATCGTCTCAGCGTACCGGTATCTCGAGCCCTCGGCCGAAGGGATCGACATCCCGAAAGGACTGGGTGCGAGACACATGGCTGCCGGTGCGGTTACCCGGGATACGAACGCGATCGCGATCGTCCTCTCCGAGAGCGACGGGCTTGTGCGCGCGTTCAAGGGCGGTGAACTGATTCTGGAGGTCGATCCGGAGGCGTACTGACATGGAGTGGCAGACGTTCCTCGAGGAACCGGCGGTCATCGCCGCTGCGGTGCTTGCCCTCGGGCTCGTCGCCGGCTATCTGGTCGGGCGACTCAACAACGAGTTGCTCACGGCTGCGGGTGTCCCGGACGCAGTAGAGGGGACTCCGTTCGAGCGGACGGCGCAGTCGATCGGCACTTCGACGGTCGAAATTGTCGCCCGGCTGAGTTCGTGGTTCATCTACGGGATCGCGGTCTTGACGGCGATCCACATCGCGCAGCTACTGGATACTGACATGTTCTGGTTTCGCGTCGTCGATTTCATCCCGCAACTGTTCGTGGCGGTGTTGGTGCTCATCCTCGGCTTTATCATCGCGGACAAGTCGGAACTGATCGTCAGCGAGTATCTTCGCGGTGTAAAGCTACCCGAAGTCTCGCTGCTGCCGAAACTCGTCAAGTACTCGGTTCTCTACGTTACATTCATCATCGCCCTGGCCCAGATCGGCATCCACGTCCTGGCGCTTTTGATCCTGCTTGCGATCTACACCGGCGGACTCGTCGTCGTCTTTGTCGTCGCCTTCAAAGGATTCCTTATCTCGAGTGCGGCGGGAATCTACCTGCTTCTCGAACAGCCTTACAGCATCGGCGACGAGATCGAGATCGGCGACCAGTCGGGGATCGTTCAGGAGGTCGATCTCTTCGTGACGAAGATCGAGAACGACTCCAAGGAGTACATCGTTCCGAATCGGAAGGTCTTCGAGGACGGGATCGTTCGCCTTCGAGAGTAGTTGTTCGCTCCGTCCCGATGGGACCGCGTCCGCTCCTCCGCGTCGGTCGAGGAGTAAGACGGATTGCTGTAACGAGTAACTGGTGTAACCGCAGGACGATTCGCGGTTGCACCGCGACTGAACCGGGTCGAACGCATTCGGTTCCACAATCACTGCATCCTCGACCGATCAGCCGCCCCAGAGTCCTGTCTTCGCTATCGGGTCACTATCGCGTCTCAGACATCCTCGAGCGAGAGGCCAGCGTGCCAGCAGTCGACGCCGGCCTCGCGTTTGACGTCGTCCATCTTCGCAAGCAGGTGGGTCGCGAGCGTCGCCGTCTCGGCAGCACGCGATTCGCCTTCGGTTCTGAACTCGCCGGTTTCGCGGTTCGCGTAGACGGAACAGACCGCACCGGCCCGCAGGCCGTAGAGATTCGCCAGCGTCATGATGGCGCTTGCTTCCATTTCGATGTTCTTGACGTTCGCGTCCCTGAGCTGGTCGACGAGTTCCTCGGAGCCGGCGGCCTCGAACCCGTCGTAGCCGGGGCGACCCTGGCCGGCGTAGAAGGAGTCGGCACTCATCGTGACGCCAGTGTGGTAGTCGTACCCCAGCCGTTCGGCCGCCGCGATGAGTGCACTGACGACTTCGTGGTCTGCGGTCGCGGGATAGTCCTCCCGGACGTACTCGTCGCTGGTCCCCTCCTGGCGGACGCCCCCGGTCGTGATCACGAGATCGCCGACGTCCATCTCGGACTGGAGCGCACCACAGGAACCCACCCGGATGAACGTGTCACAGCCCACGCGCGCCAGTTCCTCGACGGCGATGGCGGCCGAGGGACTCCCGATGCCGGTCGAAGTCACCGAGATCGGCGTCCCCTCGTACGTGCCCGTCGCCGTCCGGTACTCGCGATGGTGGGCACGGACCTCGTGGTCGGCCCAGTGAGTGACGATCTTCTCGAGGCGTTCCGGGTTGCCCGGCAGGAGAACGGTGTCTGCGACGTCTTCGGGGCCGACCTCGAGGTGGTACTGTACGTCCGCGTTTGGGTCTTCGCTGTCGCCGGTCATTCGACGCGGACGGTTCGCGCCGACGGCGTATATAACTGCAGGACGCGCGTACGCTCGGTACGATACGCGAAACGCTGGCGGACACGCACGTCGTTGCCGTCCAGCACGACCCGGGAACCGATCGAGACGACGCTTTCCGGCGTCGTTCGGAACACGGAACGTGGGTCCACGGCGCAGTCGACGAGAACCGGCGGGCACCCGGATCGCCGACGGAGCTGCTCGAGACAGCCACGGACGCCGAGAACGAGTTGCAACTGTCGGGGCTGTGTGCCGAGACGGGACACGATGTGGCCTGGGATCGGGCGGGGGTCGACGAGGCGTGGCGCCCCCACTTCGAGACACAGAGAATTCGAGACACCGAAACCTCGAGCGAAGCCCAGGAGCGAAGAGTTGACCGACCGGCTCGAGGCAGGTGAGTGGCTGGCGCTGGTCTGGTAGGAGCCCATGGAGACAAAGTGGTTTCCCCGGTCGATTCTCCGGGCACGGCTCGGAGAACGACGCTCGGCAGGAGTAGCGAACTACTCGAGCGTCGCTTCCGAGATCGTGTTCGGTAGCAGTTCCCCGAGCGTGTACTCGGTCGGCTGTTCGTCTCCCTCGTCGCAGACGATCACGAGGTCGTCGGCGCAGAACTCCGCGAGCGTCTGGCGACACATTCCGCAGGGGGTGACGCCGTCCCGGCGACTCGAGCTGACGGCGATCCGGTCGAAGTCGCGATGGCCGTTCTTGACCGCCTCGGCGATGGCTACCTCCTCGGCGTGGAGGCTGTTGCTAAAGTTCGCGTTCTCGAGATTGCAGCCGACGAAGACCGCACCATCTGTCGTCTCGAGGGCGGCACCGACGCGGTACTCGGAGTAAGGGACGTGTGCGGACGACTGGATCTCACGGGCGCGCTCGAGGAGTTCGGAAACGGACATAGGGGCTGGTACGCTCGAGTCGTGGAAGAAAGCACCGACGTTACGACGTGTCGGCGACCGCCGACGCGACGACCTCGCGTGCGTCTGCGACCAGCGCGTCGACGTCGTCGCTCTCGGCGTAGATCCGGACGTAGGGTTCGGTCCCACTCGGCCGGACGAGGACCCAGGAGGCGTCGTCGAACTCGAGGCGGACGCCGTAGTCGGTGTCGACGGTCGTGTTGGGGAACGCTGCGGGAAGGTCGAACTCGAGGGTTGCCATCGCGTCCGACTTGGCGTCGTCGGGACAGTCGACGCTAACTTTTCGGTAGGGACGTTCCGTGACCGGGTCGCGAAGCGTCGCCGTGTCGCCGATGTCGGCTACGAGCGCGGCGACAGCAGCAGCACTCGCGACGCCGTCGATCCAGCCGCCAAAGCGGGTGTGAATGTGCTTCCAGGGCTCGGCGGCGAAGACGACTTCGGTGCCCTCGTCGCCTGCGCGTCGCTCGCGTGCGATCCCTTCGTGGAGCGCGCCGAGTCGGACGCGTTCGACTCGTCCGCCGGCCTCGCGGACCTGTTCGTCGATGCGTGCAGAGGCGTTCGGCGTCGTGACCACGACGGGATCGTCGGCGTCGCTCTCTGTCGCGTAGTGGGCGGCGACGACCGCGAGCACGGTATCCTCGTGGATCACCTCGCCGTCGGGGCCGAGCACGACGAGTCGGTCGGCGTCGCCGTCGTGGGCTAGTCCGAGGTCGAACGAGCCGGCCGCCAGAGACTCAGAGAACTCGACGAGCGTCTCCGGTGTCGGTTTGCTCTCACGTGCCGGGAAGTGGCCGTCGACCGTCGCGTTGACTGCGACGACTTCGGCACCCAGTCGCTCGAGGACCTGCGGCGTCGCGACCGAGGCCATCCCGTTCCCACAGTCGACGGCGACCGATAGCCCATCGAGGGAGTCGTTGTCGTCGTCGCCGAACGCCGAACCGACGTAGTCGACTACGGCGTCGCGGTAGGACTCGAGCACCTCGAGCCGGTCGGAATCGCCCCACTCGTCCCAGGCGGCGAGTGTGTCGCCGTCGACGCGTTCTTCGATCGTTTGCTCTGCGTCGCGGTCGTACTCGACGCCATCGACGAACAGTTTGATTCCGTTATCTTCCGGCGGGTTGTGGCTCGCGGTAAGCATCGCGCCGCGTCGGCCCTGCGAAGCGAACGCGAGTGCCGGCGTCGGTACCTGGCCGAGTCGGTAGACGTCGGCACCGGCGCTTTCGAGGCCGGCTTCCATCGCCGCCGCGAGTGCCGGACCGGTCTCGCGGCCGTCGCGGCCGACGACAAACGTCTCGCCAGGCTCGCCGGCAGCCTGGCCGACCGACAGTGCGAGTGCGGGCGTGATTTGCTCGACCGGGCCACGGATTCCGGCAGTCCCGAACAGAGTCATGTGTGGTCGTTTCCAGAGGAGACACTTATACTATCGGAGGACTCGACAGCGAGTTGGTCGAAACCGGAAGCGGGGAAAAGAGGACACCCGGTCGTACTCGACACTCGACCGAGAACGACGGTAGCGTGATACGGTTTCCTGTCTGTCAGTGCCGGGGCAACCGCGACCCGAAGCGGGCACACCGGGACCGTCGGTACAGCAATCCGTCTGCGTCTACGCGTCCGGTTGCTCGTCGATCAGGACGACAGCTTCGCCGTCGATCACCATCGCGTCGTCGCTCTCGTTGCGGATGACCGTCTCGAGGCGGAACTGTCCGTTACCGAGGTCCTCGACGATTTCCACACGCGCCGAGACGCTGTCGCCGACACCGACGGGACCGCTGAACTCGAGATTCTGCGAGAGGTAGACCGTGAGGCCGGGGAGCCGTGCCAGGGCGGCACTGATGAGGCCGGAGACGAGCGTTCCGTGGACGATCCGTTCGCCGAAGCGAGTGTCAGCGGCAAACTCCTCGTCTAAGTGGAGGCGGTTCGTGTCGCCGCTGATCGCTGCGAACGCGTGAACGTCTTCGTCGGTCAGCGTCTTCTCGAAGGTGACCGTATCGCCGACGCTGATGTTCTCCCGGTCGTCGACGGTCCGGTCGAACTCCCAGTCGAGAGTGGAGTAATCGACCGAATCAATCGATGCGGGGATCGTCTGGTCGTTCGGGGGGTCGTCGGTCGACGGACTCGTGGTTGCCGTCGGCACCATCGCCGACACGGCGGCACGGTTAGCCGCGGTCGCGCTCTGGAAGAAACTCTGTGTCATCGACGTCCAGGCGTCGGTTACAGCCGCGATATCGGGTGTCCCGGAGTTCTGGTGGGGCATCTACAGACGGACTAAGCGGGGGGTCATTATGACTTCTTTGGCTTATCCAATCGTCTCTTACTACGGAAAATTGTCCGCAAGCAACTGTTGTGCCGATTTCTCCTCATACGGTTTACTGTAAGTCATTTTCGGCACAACCGCGACCCGGGCGGCGGTTGCGCCGGTAAATCGTTACAGTAATCC
>JGI2924J29684_1078574_pt1 | contig 69246 bp, 61 predicted proteins | sample BenlonsequencITS_FD_29684 | JGI IMG/M metagenome (IMG submission 29684)
CCCCGCGATTTATGTCCCGCTGCCTCACGGCAACGGTGAGCAGGCTCTCAACGCCCAGGCTGTCATTAAAGCTGGTGCCGCACGCCAGATCGACGACGCGGACTTCACCGCCCAGACGCTTATCGACGCCACCCTTGACATTCTCCTTCATCCCTCCACACACCAATCGATGTCGGACGCAGCTAAAACCTCCACCGCAGGTAACGCCTCCACGGTGATTGCAGACATGATTGCTGCAACTATCAATAGCCAACACAACTAAAACGACCAGCTCAACGCAAAGGAATAGTTTAAAGGTGACCACTCCACACTTGGATTCTGCACAAGATATTGATCTGTCCCGCGTCCACCTCATCGGTATTGGCGGAGCCGGAATGTCTGGCGTTGCCCGAATCCTGCTTGCCCGCGGTAAGACAGTCACTGGTTCCGATGCCAAAGATTCCCGCACCTTGCTTCCACTCCGCGCCGTGGGAGCCACCATCGCAGTGGGACACGCTGCGGAAAACCTTGAGCTTTCCGGCGAACTTCCCACCGTCGTGGTGACCTCTTTTGCCGCCATTCCGCAAGACAACCCGGAACTTGTTCGTGCACGTGAAGAAGGCATTCCGGTTATTCGTCGCTCCGATCTGTTGGGCGAATTGCTGGAAGGCTCCACCCAGGTCTTGATCGCGGGTACCCACGGTAAGACCTCCACCACCTCTATGTCTGTGGTAGCTATGCAGGCAGCGGGCATGGATCCAAGCTTTGCTATCGGCGGACAGCTCAACAAGGCTGGCACCAATGCGCACCATGGAACTGGTGAGGTCTTTATCGCTGAAGCAGATGAATCTGACGCATCGCTGCTGCGCTACAAGCCAAATGTTGCAGTGGTCACCAATGTGGAACCAGACCACCTGGACTTCTTTAAAACCCCTGAAGCCTACTTCCAAGTGTTCGACGATTTCGCAGGACGCATCACCCCGAACGGCAAGCTGGTTGTGTGCCTGAACGATCCTCACGCAGCGGAGCTGGGGGAGAGGTCTGTCCGCAAGGGTATCAAGACTGTTGGTTACGGTACCGCTGACGCCGTACAGGCACACCCTGAGGTTCCAGCGATGGCTACCATCGTGGATTCCCAAGTTGTCGCAGAAGGCACCCGCGCCACCATCAACATCGATGGACAGGAAGTATCTGTGATTCTTCAAATCCCTGGTGATCACATGGTACTCAACGGTGCAGCCGCCCTGCTGGCCGGATACCTGGTGGGTGGGGACGTCGACAAGCTTGTTGAAGGCTTGTCGGATTTCTCCGGCGTGCGACGCCGCTTTGAGTTCCACGGTGCTATCGAGGGCGGCAAATTTAATGGCGCTGCTATTTATGATGATTACGCACACCACCCAACGGAAGTAACTGCAGTGCTCAGCGCTGCGCGCACCCGGGTGAAGGCCGCTGGAAAGGGCCGTGTCATCGTCGCGTTCCAACCACATTTATACTCACGCACCATAGAATTCCAAAAGGAGTTCGCGGGGGCACTGTCACTGGCAGACGCTGCCGTGGTGCTTGAGATTTACGGAGCGCGCGAACAACCGGTGGATGGCGTGTCCTCGGAAATCATCACCGATGCGATGACCATTCCAGTGGTGTACGAACCTAATTTCTCTGCAGTCCCAGAACGCATTGCAGAAATCGCAGGACCTAATGACATCGTGCTCACCATGGGTGCAGGTTCCGTGACCATGCTTGCTCCAGAAATCCTGGATCAGCTGCAAAACAATTAGGACGTAAGTGAACAAGGCAGGACTAGCGTGAACAAAAAAGTCATCGCCATTGTTGTGGGTGTGGTTGTTGTCCTCGTGGCAATCCTGGGCGTTGTTGCCTGGTTCGTTCCCATCCTCAAGGTGGGAAACATTGAAGTAACCGGTGCAACGCGCACAGATCCGGATCAAGTACTGGAAGTCTCCGGGATTGTTGAGGGCGAAAACCTCTTCCGCGTCGATGCGACTGCAGCAGGGCAAAACATTGTGGAATTGCCCTGGGTGAAATCGGTGACCGTTAACCGTGCCCTGCCAAGCACCATCACCGTGGAGCTGACAGAGCGTGAGCCTGCAGTGTTCATCAAGCGTGCTGATGGTGACCATGTCATTGACACCGAGGGTAAAGAAATTATCATTGGAACACCCCCGGTGGGAACAGTAGAAGTTTCTGGCGCGGATGAAGGAAACTCAGAAGTGCTTCCTGCGGTTATTGCTGTAATCAACGCAATTAAAGCGCAAGATGCGCAGATGACAGAAAGTATCCAGGTAGTGGAAGCTCCGGATCAATTTGATATCTTGCTGAAAATGAATGATGGCCGGGAAATCTACTGGGGATCCTCGGAAAACAACCACGATAAAGCGGTGGCAATGTCGACTGTTTTGAAGCGGGAAGGCCAACGTTGGAACATTAGCTCACCCTCAATGGTGACAGTCCGCTAAAGTGGCTGGGTAGTTCCGGTTCACCCGTTTCCACAACGCGTTTGCCCACCTCAACAACCCTAAAGTAAAGGTTGAGGGTAGCGACACGCCGCTGTAAATGTCCGACACATTGACGTGTTTTTCGCACAAGATATATGTCAGCCGGATTAACACTTTTAGATAAGCTCTCACAGTGCTGACTGCTTATCTGAGATGAAAATAAAAGCAAAATTTTTTTTAGTATCAACTCTTCGAAAGGCGAGACATCGACAATGACCTCACCGAACAACTACCTCGCCAAGATTAAGGTCGTCGGCGTGGGCGGCGGCGGAGTCAACGCCGTCAACCGCATGATTGAAGAAGGCCTCAAAGGCGTGGAGTTCATCGCGGTGAACACCGACTCGCAGGCTCTCATGTTCTCTGATGCCGACGTAAAGCTCGATATCGGACGTGAAGCTACCCGTGGTCTTGGTGCCGGCGCGAACCCAGAAGTTGGACGTGCCTCGGCAGAGGATCACAAGAACGAAATCGAAGAAACCATCAAGGGCGCCGACATGGTCTTCGTTACCGCCGGCGAAGGTGGTGGCACCGGAACTGGTGCTGCACCAGTCGTGGCAGGGATCGCCAAGAAGATGGGCGCACTGACCATTGGTGTTGTGACCAAGCCTTTCGAGTTCGAAGGCCGTCGCCGTACTCGCCAGGCAGAAGAAGGCATCGCAGCACTGAAGGAGGTCTGCGACACCCTCATCGTTATTCCAAACGACCGCCTGCTTGAGCTGGGCGATGCGAACCTGTCCATCATGGAAGCGTTCCGCGCAGCCGATGAAGTTCTCCACAATGGTGTTCAGGGTATTACCAACCTGATCACCATCCCTGGTGTGATCAACGTGGACTTCGCGGACGTTCGCTCCGTCATGTCCGAAGCTGGTTCCGCACTCATGGGTGTGGGCTCTGCACGTGGGGACAACCGCGTTGTCTCTGCAACCGAGCAGGCCATCAACTCTCCACTTCTCGAAGCAACAATGGACGGCGCAACTGGCGTCCTGCTGTCCTTTGCTGGTGGATCCGACCTGGGCCTCATGGAAGTCAACGCAGCTGCATCCATGGTCCGTGAGCGTTCCGATGAAGATGTCAACCTCATCTTCGGTACCATCATCGACGACAACCTGGGCGACGAAGTCCGCGTAACCGTCATCGCGACCGGTTTTGACGCAGCTCGCGCAAGCGCCGCTGAGAACCGCCGCGCAGGCATCTCAGCTGCACCTGCAGCTGAGCCAGTCCAGCAGCAGGTCCCAACCACCAACGCAACCCTTCCACCAGAGAAGGAAAGCATCTTCGGTGGTGCACGTGAGGAGAACGATCCTTACCTGTCCCGCTCTGCTGGTGCACGTCATCGCATTGAGGAGACCCGCTCCGGCGGTGGACTCTTCACCACCGGCAATGATCGCGATTACCGTCGTGATGAGCGCCGCGAAGATCACCGTGACGAGCGCCGCGATGAGCGCCGCGATGACCGTTCCTACGACCGCCGTGATGATCGTCGTGACGATCGCCGCGATGACCGCGGAGACGACCTGGATGTACCCAGCTTCCTCCAGTAATTAAGAAGGAGAATAGACTTATCCACTATGGATAGTCTTGACCCCCGCAACCGCCCCGTCCGCAAGGTCTTCACGACCCGTGCCGGCGGGGTTTCGCAGTCCCCGTATGCTTCCTTCAACCTTGGTGATCACGTCGGCGACGATCCTCAAGCTGTGGCATCCAACCGCAATCGCTTGGCTGACATCATCGGTTTGTCCCCAGACAAGGTGGTGTACATGGAGCAAATTCATTCCAATACCGTCACAGTCATTGATGAAGCCCCAGCGGATGGCCAGGCTGTAGAGGCCACCGATGCGCTAGTGACCACGCAACGAGGGCTAGCGCTGGCCGTTTTGGTTGCTGATTGCGTGCCAGTGCTGCTGTCAGACACCGACGCTGGCGTGATTGCGGCAGTGCATGCAGGCCGCATGGGAGCCCGCAATGGCATCGTAGCTAAAACCATTGCGAAGATGGAGGAGCTCGGCGCGAAACCCAGCCGCATTCATGCGCTCATGGGTGCAGCGGCATCGGGTGCGAACTACGAGGTCCCAGAGGCCATGGCGCGCGATGTGGAAGCCAAACTTCCAGGTTCCATTGCGCGTACGACAAAAGGCACCACAGGACTGGACATCCGCGCAGGGCTGCTGCGTCAAATGCTCAGCCTGGGTGTGCAAATGATTGATTCTGATCCACGCTGCACCATCGAAGACGAAGATCTGTTTTCTTACCGCCGCGAAGGCACGACAGGCCGCCAGGCCGGCGTGGTGTGGCTGCCAAAGGAGGCATAAATTGGAGCGCCGCGAAGAGCTGCAGGTACGACTGCAGCAGGTGCAAGCGCGTATCGACGCGACCCTCAACGAACACAACCGCCCCGAGGGCAGTGTACGTCTGTTGCCGGTCACCAAATTCCACCCCGTGGAAGACATCAAGATCTTACAAGAGTTTGGTGTCACCGCAGTGGGAGAGAACCGCGAACAAGAAGCACGCGCCAAAGCACTCGAACTTCCCGACATGGACTTTCATATGATTGGCCAAATCCAATCAAAGAAAGCCAACTCGATCGCCAGGTGGGCAGCTGCAGTGCACTCCGTTGATAGCGAGAAAATCGCCGAAGCATTGGGCAGGGGAGTAGCCCTTGCATTGGATAGAGGCGACCGCACCAGTGACGAGCTTCCGTGTTTTATTCAACTGAGTTTGGATGGTGACCCGAGCCGAGGTGGAACTCCATTGAGCCAGGTCACACAACTTGCCGATTGCATCAGTGACACCACACATCTGCGTTTTGAGGGCCTCATGTGCGTCCCACCGCTTGGTTGGGGCCCTGAAAAAGCTTTTTCCCAGGCAAGAGACGTACTTTCAGGTTTAGAGGAACACTTTGACAGGTCTTTGGAATTTTCGGCAGGTATGTCTGGAGACCTAGTTGCTGCGATTAAACACGGCTCAACAATCGTGCGTGTCGGAACTGAAATTCTTGGGAACCGACCGCTAGCGTAGAAAATCAAGTTAAGGGTGTGACGAGCACCCCAGCTGCACATGAAATTTAAGACATTCCAGGTGAAGGGAAACTGCCATGTCCATGCTCAAGAAGACTAAAGAATTCTTCGGACTCGCTCCATACGAAGCGGAGCACGAGGATGCTTACTATGCAGATGAACCACGTTACGAGGGCACCGCTGCGTACGCACCTGAATACCGTGAGCGTGACTACGGCTATGCACCAGAGGCACCAGCCCCTGTTGCTCCATCGCCAGCACCTCGCTCTTACCAGTCCACCATCGTTCCAGTAGAGCTTCATTCCTTTGAAGACGCTCAGGTTATTGGTGGAGCATTTCGCGACGGCGACGCAGTTGTTTTCGACATGAGCTTGCTTTCCCGTGAGGAAGCACGCCGCATTGTGGACTTCGCTGCAGGCCTGTGCTTCGCATTGCGTGGCAAGATGCAGAAGATTGACAGCGTCACCTTCGCTGTCGTTCCAGAGCTGTCCAACATCAGCACTTCCGAGCTCGAGCGCGCCGCACGCATCCGCTAAACACACCCTCGTGGTGTGGATTTACCGGGTCACTACAGCGATGAGTGTCTAACACCATCGCCACATGTGCAGCGTGATCGGAAATCTTTAAGGGGTAATCCCTCAGCCCGTCACAGACCTCTACGGCTCTTTTCCAAGGTCTGGGGCGGGTTTTTGCGTCTATCATGAAGGTGTCGATGATCTTCGTGATCGTTTCCAGTTAATTTCATCTTCTCAACACTTCAGTTAGGCTGTTTCCTCGTGGGTAACATTGCAATATTGATCGCCTGGCTCATCGGTATTTACACATGGGTGCTTGTGGCACGCATCGTGATCGAGATGATCCAGTCATTTTCTAGATCGTTCACGCCACCAAAGTGGTTCTACTACATTGCCGAGCCAGTTTTCATGGTCACCGATCCACCGGTGAAACTGCTTCGCCGGGTCATTCCACCGCTGCCGCTAGGTAATGTGCGCCTTGATCTTTCCGTCCTTGTGCTCTTTTTCATCCTTTCGATCCTGCGGTCGGTAGTTCTGGTTTTGGCTTAAAAGACCCTAAAAACACCTCTGGAGAAAAATCCCGGATGCCGTTAGGCATGCGGGATTTTCGGGCTTTTACCCCCTTCGCGCACACCCGCAACCGGGCGTCGAAAAGCGTGCTCTTTGGAATTGTGACAAGGATAACAACGGTAACGAATTGATATAGGTGAGCGTGGTTTAAGTTGCATCATTGGGGGTGCAAAGTTTTGTAAACACGCAATTCAAATCACAAATCTGTAACCCTGACGGGTAGGGTTGGCCACGTTCCCTTCACTGTCATTGGCATGAAGCTTTTGGGGTCCTTGTGGCCTTGAAAGTGTGCAGGATTTTTGAATTCTCTTTGGAGTTTTCGGCGCGTATGTCAGATAAAAAATAACTGCTGGCTACAATGGCACGTGAAGAACAGTATGATAAATGGAAATTCCAGTCATGAGAGATTCTTGTGGCTGAGTCCCGGCCCTGCCTGGGGCCACCGTTAAATCGAAGGGAATCCGCAAATGCCGTTGACTCCAGCTGATGTGCATAACGTCGCTTTTAATAAGCCGCCTATCGGCAAGCGTGGCTACAACGAAGACGAGGTTGATCAGTTCCTAGATCTCGTTGAGGACGCCCTCGTTCAGTTCCAAGAGGAAAACGAAGACCTAAAGCAGCAGGTCGAAGAGCTAGAGGCGCAGGTTGCCGGTGGTACTTCTTCCGCTGCTAGTTCCTCAACTGCAGGTGCAGCCACAGCTGCAGCTTCCAAGTCTGTTGACGAGGCAGCGCTGCGCAAGGAAATCGAAGAGAAGCTGCGCTCCGAATACGCATCCAAGCTCGATGATGCCTCCAAGGCCGCTCAGAAGGCTCAAAACGATGCGAAGTCCGCTCAAGATCAGCTACAGCGTGCACAAGCTGACGCAAAGGCAGCTCGCGACGAAGCTGAAAAGGCCAAGGCTGAAGCTAAGTCAGCAGCATCCTCCAGCACCACTAAGGCAGCAGCGGTTGGCGCTGTCGGCGCTGGCACCGGAGCAGCAGTTGCTACAGGTGCTGCAAATGTGGACACCCACATGCAGGCAGCGAAGGTTCTGGGACTCGCACAGGAAATGGCAGACCGCCTGACCTCAGAGGCTCGCTCCGAATCCAAGTCCATGCTGGACGAGGCTCGCGAAGCAGCAGAGAAGCAGATCGAGGAAGCAAACAGCACCTCCAACCGCACTCTGGAAGATGCTCGCGCAAACGCTGAGAAGCAGATCGCTGAAGCGCAGAACCGCGCTGACACTCTGGTCAACGAAGCTGACGCTAAGGCTAAGAACCTGGTTTCCGAAGCCGAGAAGAAGTCCGCAGCCACCCTGGCCGCATCCACCTCTCGTGCAGAAGCTCAGATCCGTCAAGCCGAGGACAAGGCAAACGCCCTCCAGGCAGACGCAGAGCGCAAGCACACCGAAACCATGGCTGCAGTCAAGGAACAGCAGAATGCTCTGGAGACCCGCATCGCGGAACTGCAGACCTTCGAGCGTGAGTACCGCACCCGTCTGAAGTCCCTCCTCGAGGGCCAGCTGGAAGAACTCAACGCACGTGGCTCCTCTGCACCAACCAACAACAAGCCATCTGGTGAGTAAAAAGAAAGATTAGTTATCTTTCACCCGGCTCCCGGGTCCGGACTATATGCGTAAGCATCCGGATCCGGGAGCTTTTTGTTCGGCTTTCATTCCAACATCGTCCATATCGCACTCCAAGGAACTGTGACTCTGGTGTTCTTCGCCGCAATAATTTTGTCTCTTGTCGGTTTTATTCTGTTGGTCATCACCGTGATCGAACCCTCCCATACGTGGACGGTGTTGCTGATTATCGTCGTGGTAGCTGGACTTATATGTTTTGGCATAGACATGTGGAACAAGCGTAAAGCCCACTGAGACTGCACGACTTTTGGATTTTCTAAGGTGCGCTATAATAGTCCACAGTCGCGCAACGGTTGTAGCAATCTTTTCACTCGTTGTGGCGGAGGTTATGATCCGGCAATCACCGGGGAGCTTTTCGGAAGAACGGCACCTTCCCTTAGTGGGAAATGCCTAGTAGAACCGAACGGGTGGGACCGTGAAAGACCTTTTGTGTCAACGAAGTGGAGCTAGTTAATTTAGCTCAAGCTGGGTGGTACCGCGTCCGTTTTTTAGGGCGTCCCCGCAGGTAGAACGATAATTATTGTTACTTGCGTGAAGGATGGGACCGAACACACATGTCTGAAGCCGTTGGCGGAGTTTACCCACAGGTTGATTTATCTGGTGGGTCATCCAGATTTCCAGAGATGGAAGAGAATGTACTGAGCTACTGGAAGAAGGATGACACCTTCCAGGCCAGCATCGATCAGCGCGATGGTGCTGAAGACTACGTCTTTTACGATGGCCCTCCTTTTGCAAACGGTCTGCCACACTACGGCCACCTACTGACTGGTTACGTCAAGGACATTGTTCCTCGCTACCAGACCATGCGTGGCTACCGCGTTCCTCGTGTCTTCGGTTGGGATACCCACGGTCTGCCAGCTGAACTTGAGGCTGAAAAGCAGCTCGGCATCAAGGACAAGGGCGAGATCGAGGCCATGGGTCTTGCCAAGTTCAACGAGTACTGTGCAACCTCCGTGTTGCAGTACACCAAGGAATGGGAAGAGTACGTCACCCGCCAGGCTCGTTGGGTGGACTTTGAAAACGGCTACAAGACCATGGACCTTTCTTTCATGGAGTCCGTGATCTGGGCGTTCAAGGAACTCTACGACAAGGGCCTGATCTACCAGGGTTTCCGCGTTCTTCCTTACTCCTGGGCAGAGCACACCCCACTGTCCAACCAGGAAACCCGACTGGATGACTCCTACAAGCTGCGCCAGGATCCAACCCTGACCGTCACGTTCCCAGTCACCGGTGTCGTCGAAGGTTCTTCTGCAAACGCTGGCCTGGTGGGAGCGTTGGCTCTTGCGTGGACGACTACCCCGTGGACCCTTCCATCCAACCTTGCGTTGGCTGTGAACCCAGCGGTGACCTACGCATTGGTTGAGGTTGCTGAAGACGGTGAGGCAGAATTCGTCGGCAAGCGTGTGCTTTTGGCTAAGGACCTCGTTGGTTCCTACGCCAAGGAACTCGGTGCTGAGGCTGTTATCGTTTCTGAGCACCCAGGCTCTGAACTGGTCGGACTGACCTACGAGCCAATCTTTGGATATTTCCGCGATCACGCGAACGGATTCCAGATCCTCGGTGCAGAGTACGTCACCACCGAAGACGGCACCGGTATCGTCCACCAGGCACCAGCTTTCGGTGAAGACGATATGAACACCTGTAACGCTGCCGGCATTGAGCCAGTCATCCCAGTGGACATCGACGGCAAGTTCACCGGTTTGGTTCCTGAATACCAAGGTCAGCTTGTTTTCGATGCCAACAAGGACATCATCAAGGACTTGAAGGCTGCAGGTCGCGTGGTTCGCCACCAGACCATCGAACACTCCTACCCACACTCTTGGCGTTCCGGTGAGCCACTGATCTACATGGCTCTGCCATCTTGGTTTGTGAATGTCACCGAAATCCGCGACCGCATGGTTGAGGTCAACCAGGACATCGAGTGGATGCCAGCGCACATCCGCGACGGCCAGTTCGGCAAGTGGCTAGAAGGTGCCCGCGACTGGAACATCTCCCGTTCCCGTTACTGGGGTTCACCAATTCCAGCATGGGTCTCCGACAACGACGAATACCCACGCGTTGATGTTTATGGTTCCCTCGATGAGCTTGAGGCTGACTTTGGCGTGCGTCCAAAGTCCCTGCACCGTCCAGACATCGATGAACTAACTCGTCCAAACCCAGACGATCCAACCGGCAAGTCCACCATGCGACGCGTCACCGATGTTTTGGACGTGTGGTTCGACTCCGGTTCCATGCCGTTTGCCCAGGTGCACTACCCATTCGAGAACAAAGAATGGTTTGATACCCACGCACCAGCAGACTTCATCGTGGAGTACATCGGTCAGACCCGCGGTTGGTTCTACCTGCTGCACGTGCTGTCCACCGCACTGTTTGACCGCCCAGCTTTCAAGAAGGTTGTCGCACACGGCATCGTCTTGGGTGATGACGGACTGAAGATGTCCAAGTCCAAGGGCAACTACCCGAACGTCAACGAGGTCTTCGACCGCGACGGTTCCGACGCCATGCGTTGGTTCCTCATGAGTTCCCCAATCCTGCGCGGCGGCAACTTGATTGTCACCGAAAAGGGCATCCGCGAAGGTGTGCGCCAAGCACAGCTTCCAATGTGGAACGCATACTCCTTCCTGCAGCTGTACACCTCCAAGAACGCAACCTGGTCAGTCGACTCCACTGACGTGCTGGACCGCTACATCCTGGCGAAGCTGCACGATTTGGTGGCAGAGACCCAGGCGGCACTCGACGGCACTGACATTGCAAAGGCTTGCGACTTGGTTCGTAACTTCTGTGATGCGTTGACCAACTGGTACGTGCGTCGTTCCCGCGACCGTTTCTGGGCTGGTGATGAAGCACACCCAGAGGCTTTCAACACCTTGTACACCGTGCTGGAAACCCTCACCCGCGTGGCAGCTCCACTGCTGCCAATGACCACCGAAGTGATCTGGCGTGGACTGACCGGCGAGCGTTCTGTGCACCTGACTGATTTCCCATCCGCTGAGTCTTTCCCAGCAGATGCTGATTTGGTTCGCACCATGGATGAGATCCGTGGCGTGTGCTCTGCGGCTTCCTCTGTTCGTAAGGCTCACAAGCTGCGTAACCGTCTGCCACTTCCAGGCCTGACTGTTGCTCTTCCAGACTCTGCTCGCCTGGCAGACTTCGCTTCGATCATCCGCGATGAGGTCAACGTGAAGAACGTGGATCTGACCTCTGACGTGGATTCCGTGGGAACCTTCGAGGTTGTTGTTAACGCTAAGGTTGCAGGTCCTCGCTTGGGCAAGGACGTCCAGCGCGTGATCAAGGCTGTGAAGGCTGGCAACTACACCCGCGAAGGCGACGTCGTTGTTGCCGATGGCATCGAGCTCAACGAGGGTGAATTCACCGAGCGTCTCGTAGCAGCAAACCCTGATTCCACCGCGCAGATCGACGGCGTGGATGGACTCGTGGTTCTGGACATGGAAGTCACGGAAGAACTTGAAGCAGAAGGCTGGGCAGCGGACGCGATCCGTGGCCTGCAGGATGCTCGAAAGAACTCCGGCTTTGAGGTTTCTGACCGCATTTCTGTTGTCGTCAGCGTTCCTGAGGACAAGAAGGAATGGATCACCACTCACGCTGATCACATCGCAGCGGAAGTTTTGGCAACCTCCTTTGAGATCGTCACTGATGCCCTCGACGGCGAAACCCACGACATTGTCGCTGGTGTGACCGCGAAGGTTACTAAGAACTAAGAGTTGTTTTGTTGAGAAAGCCCGCTGCACATCGGTGTGGCGGGTTTTCTCATGCCCAGATATTGACCTTGTCACTGTGTCAAGGCATTGAATAAGTGCCATGAACATAAGTGCCATGGACAACTTCGAACATTCAAATGCATCTATCCGTTTACAAGCAGCGTTGGCCGCAGGAACTGCTGAGGACACCACTGCGATCGATATTCTTTTGTACCGCAGTGGGGTAGAAGAAGACTTCTTTGTGCGCGACATGATCACGTGGGCGCTCACCCGCATGCCAGTTGATGACGTGTTTACCTCACTGGTCGCTGATTTGGATTCTGAGGTACCTGATCGACCATTCGGTGCAAGTCAAGCACTCCACACACTCTCCAAGTTAAGGGTCGCGCAGTCGTGGCAGGAATTGCAAGCACGGCCTTGGCTTTTGCACCGGGAGGACACCGCCCAAACTGCGTGGCGAACCTTTGTGGGACTGGTCCCAGATGATCAGACCGCATGGTTGGCGCACCAATTGCTCCAAGAATTGGATAAAGGAACGCCTGAAATTCAGCGGAGTTTAAGTCGGGCGATGGCGGAATTGGAGGGGAGGGAGGCGTCGATAAGCGTGCTTCTAGGCGCTTTAACGAGCGCGCACGCGGTGGCCACCGCCAAGCTCATTGCGGATCCGGACTCCGATTTCATGGCTGATCTGGAGGAAGCGCGGCGCGTGGATAATATGGGTGCATGCTGATCGGTGAGGTGTCCAAGCTCAGTGGGGTGAGTGCGCGCATGTTGCGGCACTACGAAAAGCTGGGTTTGGTCGAGCCGAAGCAGTCGACGGCGGGGTATCGGGAATACTCAGAAGGCGATGTGCGCAGGATTTTCCATATCGAAGGTTTGCGCAGCTTGGGTCTTAGTTTGAAGCAGGTTGGAGACGCGCTTGAGGATCCAGACTTTGATCCTCAGGCAGTCATTTCCGAGATGATTGCTGAGACTTCTGCGCGGATTTCTATGGAACGGGAGTTGCTTGCCAGGCTGAAAGCGGTGCGTCATGCGCAGGCCTCGGATTGGGAATCGGCGTTGGATGCGGTGCAGATTTTACGTCGCCTGCGATCGGGGGATCCGGCGCAACGTCAAGCCGTGGCCTATGACTCTGTCTCTGGTAAAGAAGCAGTTGCGCTAGAAACCTTGGTGGAATCGGCGCTCGGTGAGTCGCATTTGAACGCGGAGGGGGCGCTGTCGTGGGCGGTTGTGCAGCGTGGTGAGGAAGCTGTTGCATTGGCGGCACGAGGTTTGCGCTCAAGGGATGCGGCGGTGCGGCTGCGGGCTGTAAGGATTGTGGCGAGCGCGCCGAGTGCTGTTGCGGATCGAGTAGAGTGGCTACGGCCAATGATTCGCGATCCCGATGCTCTCGTGCGTGCTGAAACTGCGTTGGCGTTGGGAAAATCAGGCGATGAGAGTGCAGTTGAGCAGCTCGTGTCCATGGTTCTCACCGGTCTTCGGGACGTGGAGGCAGCCGAATTGCTTGCCGGATTTGGGGAGCCCGTGCAGTTAGATGTGTTCAAGAAATTTGCGCGGACGCTGGATGATGAGGAAACAATGTCCCCGACGCGTGGTCGGATTGCGCAAGCGTTGGCGGAGTTTAATCTTGCGCCTGTGGCGTTTTTGGTTGAGCAGCTAGTTGATGATGACAATCCGACGGTTGCTTTTACTGCGGCTGCGATTATCAAAGCCAAGGGGCTGAAGTAAGGTGTCGTGATGTGAATGATGCTGGCTTGAAGACGCGAAACCCGGTGCTTGCCCCCATTTTGATGGTGGTTAACGGCGTGTCCCTTTATGCCGGAGCAGCGTTGGCGGTGGGGCTGTTTGAGAGTTTCCCACCCGCGTTGGTTGCGTGGATGCGAGTAGCAGCGGCTGCGGTGATTTTGCTTGTGCTGTATCGGCCTGCAGTGCGAAATTTTATTGGGCAGACCGGGTTTTATGCGGCGGTGTATGGCGTTTCCACGCTTGCCATGAACATCACGTTCTATGAGGCGATCGCCCGCATTCCGATGGGTACCGCGGTGGCCATTGAGTTCTTGGGACCTATTGCAGTGGCCGCGTTGGGCAGTAAGACGCTGCGGGATTGGGCTGCGTTGGTTTTAGCTGGCATCGGAGTGATAATTATTAGCGGTGCGCAGTGGTCGGCCAACAGCGTGGGCGTCATGTTTGCACTGGCAGCAGCATTACTGTGGGCTGCGTACATCATCGCGGGAAACCGCATTGCAGGCGATGCCTCCTCAAGTAGAACCGGCATGGCGGTGGGATTCACGTGGGCATCAGTGTTGTCTTTGCCGTTGGCGATCTGGTGGTGGCCGGGTCTGGGAGCAACGGAACTTACGTTAATCGAGGTCATCGGATTAGCACTTGGTTTGGGCGTGCTGTCGGCGGTGATTCCTTATGGCCTTGACCAGATTGTGCTCCGCATGGCCGGGCGATCCTACTTTGCGCTGCTCCTGGCTATTTTGCCGATCAGCGCCGCGCTCATGGGAGCGCTTGCGCTGGGCCAAATGTTGTCGGTGGCTGAGCTTGTCGGCATTGTGCTGGTTGTCATCGCAGTTGCTTTGCGACGCCCCTCCTAGCGGTTTCCCACACCGCCAGTCTTCTCAAACTAATCGTTGACCTGTTCGATTAACCTAATTTTCGGCTGGTCAACTACCATAAAAAGCATGCAACGCTGGGTGCTTCACATCGATATGGATGCCTTCTTCGCATCCTGCGAACAACTGACCCGGCCCACTTTAAGAGGCCGCCCCGTCTTGGTCGGTGGAGTCTCCGGTAGGGGAGTTGTCGCCGGAGCATCCTATGAAGCCAGAAAATTTGGCGCCCGCTCAGCGATGCCCATGCACCAAGCCAAAGCCCGAGTAGGTTTTGGGGCAGTGGTGGTGACACCCCGTCATATCGTTTACTCCGCAGCCTCGCGCCGGGTGTTCCAAATCGTGGAAAAACGCGCCGGAATTGTCGAACGCCTCAGCATCGATGAAGGCTTCATGGAACCAGAGGCTCTCGTTGGAGCCACCCCAGAAGAGGTGAAACAGTGGGCGGAAGAATTACGCGCGGAAATTAAAGAAGTTACTGGCTTACCCTCCTCGGTTGGTGCTGGCTCCGGTAAGCAGATCGCCAAAATTGGTTCAGGCGAAGCAAAGCCAGATGGTGTGTTTGTCGTGCCAGTAGACAAGCAACATGACTTGCTTGATCCACTTCCTGTGGGCGCACTTTGGGGAGTGGGTCCTGTGACAGGCTCCAAGCTTGCCTCAATGGGGGTGGAAACAATTGGTGATCTAGCAGCGCTAACCCAAAAAGAAGTAGAAATCAGCCTCGGTGCAACCATCGGAATATCACTGTGGAACCTTGCCCGAGGAATCGACGACCGCCCTGTGGAACCCCGCGCCGAAGCAAAACAGATCTCCCAAGAGCACACCTATGAAAAAGACCTCCTCACCAGGCAACAAGTAGATGCTGCCATCATTCGATCAGCCGAAGGCGCACACCGACGGCTCCTCAAAGACGGACGCGGTGCCAGAACTGTCAGCGTGAAACTGCGGATGGCCGACTTTCGTATTGAGTCTCGTTCCTACACCTTGTCCTATGCCACCGATGATTACGCAACTCTTGAGGCAACAGCATTCCGACTTGCCCGCTACCCCGGAGAAGTAGGCCCCATCCGCCTTGTCGGAGTAAGTTTTTCTGGTTTGGAAGAATCCCGCCAAGACATCCTCTTCCCGGAACTTGACCAACAAATCATCGTACCACCAGCACCCGACACCGATTATGAGGTAGGCGTGCAATCCTCTTCTAGTTCCGAAAGTACTCAAGTTGAAGCGCCGCAAGATGTCGCGTTGAGTATGTGGTGCGCAACGCAAGATGTCTACCACCCAGAATATGGCCACGGTTGGGTACAAGGTGCCGGTCACGGTGTTGTATCAGTACGTTTTGAAACCCGCAGCACCACAAAAGGGCGAACTAAAAGTTTTTCCATGGATGACCCGGACCTCACCCCGGCAGACCCTCTAGATAGTTTGGATTGGGCTGACTGGTTTGCTGAAAATGGTGAAACGGGGGATGACGAATAGGGTTTCATCGGGTTTCGGGGTGCTTTTGGGCGGTGGTTGCCCATGAATAGACGCAAAGGGAAAGAATGTTCTAATATTCACCACAAATTGCTGCCGAAAGGTGGCAGTTTGTGGTGGATCCTTGCCATAGAACCTCGGCAAACATTCAGAAATCCCCGTTGGGCCCTAAGGGGAGGTGGGTTGCAAAAATCCGTCCTCAGTCCGGCGTGAGAGGCCAATTCTGATCGAAAATTTGCGCTAATTCGAGGGGGATATGCAAAAATTCGTTCGATTTAATGGTCTGGCCACAGGTCCGTGACGAGTTCTTGATTAGCGCATCCACAGGAATCACACCTGTCATCCTGGTAACAAAATAGAGCCCTTTCAGAATCACTTTTAAGCGCCTGAATGCACCCCATCCACACCAAAGGTCCATGTGAAAATCCGACCCTTTAAATCGCCTTCTCGAGCCAAAGGGGTCTTCACTGCCCAACCTAATGCAAGACCAAGGGCGAAATTAGTAAAGCGTCACCGGATGTGCGCCCGTCGCAATGGCAATCGCGAGCAAAATACGTGCCTGACCAGCTCTGAAGTAGCGAGATCCCACAGCGCCCTTCGCAGCCAAAGTCGCACCTCCACCTGCACCGCCATACACTCCGGATACTTCACCACGAGGAACCCTAGTGCTCATCACCACGGGAATTCCAGCGTCAAGTGCTTTACCTAGGGCATCACCCATGCGGGAACCAACATTGCCTGATCCCATTGCTTCCACTACAAGTCCTTGAGCACCGGCAGCGATGGCAGCTTCCACCATTGCGCCGGTGGCACCAGGGTATGCGGGGATGATTTCGACAGAGACATCCGCCAATTTAGCTACGGGCAGCGCATCGGGGCGCTCTGGTTCTTCAGGGCCGTTGGTTGCAAACGCCAGCTCATCAGAGGTGTGCCATTTAACGCAGCCGCGAGCAGGGATGACGGCGTGACCGAAGACAATGAGTGCACCAATTCCGCGAGCGGAGGGGTCGGATGCGATGAGGCAGGCTTCGAAAAGGTTGTTTGGGCCGTCGGCTTCGGGATGATCGAAGGGTTTTTGGGCGCCGGTGAAAATGACTGGGCGGGGATCATCAAGGAAGGTGTCTACGGCGATGGCGGACTCTTCCATGGAATCGGTGCCGTGGGTAACTACTACGCCAACAACATCCGGATCCTCCAACACCTTATGAACCGTGGCGATGATGGAATCGAGATCCTCAAACGTCATGGAGGAGGAATCAAGGCGGTTGATTTCGTGGATTTCGAAAGCGATCTGCGCTCCATTGAACCGTGGTGCGATTGGCGCAAGCAGGTCTGCACCGCTGACGGTGGGAAGCAGATGCCCATTTGCGTCGGAAGTACAGGCGATGGTTCCGCCCGTGGTGATTACCGCAACCTTTTGAGGAGCGGAAGTGTGTTCTTCATCATTGTTTAATGGTGTGGAGTGCTGCTTCGACATGCGCTCTAGCGTATCAACTAGCTGCAGTTGTTATGTGCACAGCAGGGGATTGACAGTCTTCTGGCTCAGTTTCGGTTGTTGGTCACAAATGAATCACGTGTACCCTTTGGTGGGAAAGTCATTGAAAACGTCGCACACCTAAGTCGCATGCAGAAGGCGCACGCCTAAATTGTGCAGATAACCTAAACTGGGTGCATTTAGTGTGGGGATGAGGCACGAGATCATCCATCGTCGGTTCCATAGAATGGGTAGCTGTCGAATGCTGATAGATATTTGGTGACCAGAGATTAGAGCAAAGGATCATTTTCATCGTGAAGCTTTTCAAGGCAACCGCAGTTACTTTTACTGTTGCAGCAGCATTGGCGCTCAGCGCGTGCTCCAGCAGTGATGATTCCTCTTCGGAGTCAAGCACCTCTTCTTCCACCTCTTCGGCTGCGTCTGATGCTGCGACTCAGTACCCAACTGCTGAGGAACTGAATGCAATTTTGGCTGTGGCAACCGACCCTGAGGCACCAATCGAGGAGAAGGTGAAGACTGTTCAGGGTTCTGAGAACGCTCCTGAGCTGTTTGAGACCATGACTCAGGCAAAGGTGGAGTCGGGTGCTGAGTTCCAGGTTGTTGGTTCTGTGCTTCCTGGCTATGACCCAACCTCTGAGGTTCTGACCACCGTCATGTTCCAGCTTCCGGACCGCGCTGAGCAGGAAGCTGAAGGCGTGGAGTTTGTGAACACTGATGGTAATTGGCAGCTGTCCCAGGATTGGGCTTGTATCTTGATCACCAATACTGTTGCTCCTGAGCAGGTTCCTGCAATGTGTGTTGGAACTGATGCTTCTTCCGCTGGTATTGAAGAGGCCCCAGCTGAAGAGGGTGCTGTTGTTGAGGAAGCCCCTGTTGAAGAGGTTCCTGTTCAGTAGGGTTTAACGGCTCAGGCTGATTTTCTTCCCCGTCCAACGTTTTCTGATCCACCTATCGTGGCTGGCCAGAATAACGCGACCGGGGAATTTTTCTATCGCCGACTCGAGTTCTTCGCTCAGCGCGAGGGAGAGGTGGTTGGTGGGCTCGTCAAGAAGCAAAAGATCTGGTGGGCTCGCCAGGATGAGCCCGAGCGAGACGCGCCGGCGTTGGCCGAGCGATAGGGCCCGTAGCGGGCTGCTTTGCGACGTCTCCCTCAACAGCCCCATCTCCACGAGGTTGAGTCCGACCGGACCTTTCGATAGGGCGGCGAACAGTTCGTCGACGGGGGTGTTCAACTGCTTTTCCGTCCACTGATCGTCCTGTTTCAGGCGCGCAACTTTCAGCCCTTCGGGGACGATCAATTCACCTTCGGTTGGTTCAAGCACGCCTTCCAGAACGCTCAGCAGGGTGGATTTACCGACACCGTTGGGGCCTTCGACCAGGATGTGGTCGCCGGGATCGATGTGGAAAGTCAAGGGTTGAAGCCTGTTTTCCACAGCAATAGCCCGCACTTCTAGTGTTTCACCGTGACCGTTTCCGGAGGCTTCTGGGATGCCTTGGAATTCCAGTGGCTTTGGAGGTGCTGGGATTTCATAGCGTTCCAATTCCTTCAGGCGGTTTTTGGCGGAGCGGACGCGGTTGCCTTGAGTTTTAGCTGCCCGGTCTGCGTAAAATTTCGCGGTGATTTTAGCTTCCGATTTGGAAACCGAGCTGTGGAAAATATCCGATTCGGTGGTGCCGGTGGTTTCTTCGAGTTTTTCCCGCTCGGTTTCTTGTGCGGTGTACAACTGAGCCCAGCGGGTGCGGCGGGTCTCGCGTTCTTTGATGTATTCAGAAAATCCACCACCAAAAGACACGGCTTGTTTTACTTCTTCGCCGGATCCGCCCTCAGGTCCAAGTGCAGGATCGAGGTCGATTAACTCGGTACAGACGGAGTCGAGGAAGAAGCGATCGTGGCTGGCGATCAGCACTGGACCTTTGAAACGGGAAATCTCCGAGATGAGGAAATCTACGGCTGTGTCGTCGAGGTGGTTGGTGGGCTCATCGAAAATCAGAGCATCGTGTGGTTCCAACAGCAGCGCTGCCAATGCGAATCTGCGGCGCTGACCGCCGGAAAGCTCACCAATGGGAGTGCTGCGATCCACCTCGGCAAGGCCGAGACCCGCGACGATGGTTTCAATACGTGCATCTAATTCCCACAGTCCGAGTTCTTCTGCAGCGCCTAGCGCTGCATCGAAATCTGTGGCGACTTGCGCCTGCTCTTCGGCGCTGAGGGAGGCGTCGCCAAGCTTGGTGGACAAATCTGTAATCGCGGCATCGACCGCGCGCACTGGGGCGACGGCGGCGTCGATAAGCGACTGCACGGGTTGTTCAAACGGTAAGTCTGTTTCTTGGGCGATGAATCCGGTGCGTTCGGGGAGGTAAATCCTGCCCTGGTCGGGTTCCATGACGCCAGCGATGAGGCTGAGCAGGGTGGATTTTCCTGCGCCGTTTTCACCAATCAGTCCGGCGATATCGCCATTGGCAACGGTGAGCGAAATATCGCTTAAAACGTGGGTGTTGGGGTAGGAAAAGCTGAGGCCATCAATGGCAATATAAGCGGCAAAAGTGCGCATAAAAAGGGTCCTTCAATGTCAAAACGCAAGGCCTGCCACAAGCGGTGGGGCCAGTTACGTAAAACTTAAAAAATTAGTTTGCTGGTTTTGACTATTGAAGATCCATGCAGACAAGTATGAACCACAGTTGGGGATTTTGGCAACCCTAATTGGTAAATTACTGGTCTCCGAAGCTCACCGAAGAGGTGGAATCCTGCACCACACGCACCTGCTCATTGGAACCGCCGTAAATCACGCGAGTGGTCCAAGAAACCTGTCCTGACGTGGGTAAAGGCTGAGTCAGATCGACTTCCAAGGTGCCCACGGAGGTGGTGTTGGAATTAAGGACAGTGAGCTGCCCGGTGGTCTCGTCCGATTCTTCATCGGTGATCTCCAACGCACCCATGCTGGGGCGCTGAGAGACTTCCACATCGAGGTTTACTTTGTCGCCGTCGATCCCTGTGATCGTGTAGGTCACGGTTTGTAGCAGCGTTGATTCGCCTGTCACACGGCTATCCACAGTCCACTTCGCGCCCACGCCAATATCGTCAGAGGGGAACACAATGGGAAGGGACGTAAACGTGAGTAAGTATTGCTCCATGAGCATGCGACCAGTTTCAGTGGAATCAACAGGGGCTGCGAAACTTAAGGTGGTGTGCTGTCCACTATCTGTTGCGCGGATTCCCAGCGTGAATCCCTCGGTGGAATTCACATCTTCAACTTGGGAAAGATCGGTGTAGGTAGGTTTACCGAAAAGTAGAGAGATATCGCGAGTCGCGCTCACCATTTCCTGATCGCTGAACTCCGCTTCCTCGGTGGTGGCTTTAACAGGAAGGTGGAATGTGGTGACATCGCCACCGGCTGGTGCCTGCGGATCCACGCTGTCCGCATTCACCACCGATTGGGCAAAACCTTCAGCAATATTGATGGTCTGTTCCTGTGTGGCATCAGGGGCGATGTCTTTGTATTGCAAGCGCTGCAAATCGCCAGTGCCTGGATCCACAACCACCACACGTGGCGTATCCACCGCAAGACCCACCGCCTGCTCAACTTCAGGGGAGTCCGGCTCGGCTGAGGAACTACACGCGGCTAAAGCCAGCGCGGTTGTTAAAGCTAATGCGGACGCGACAACTTTCCGTGAAAGAACTTGCGGGCTGGAGTGGTGAGAGAATCGTTTTAGCACGCCTTTAAACCTATCGGCATCGGCGCCAAAAAGAACAAATGCAAAGTTTAGCTGTCAAAAGCAATCGGAATGGCCGAATTTTTGCTGCAACTGTGTAAAAACCAGCGCTGAATTAAAGATCACCTTTCACCCTTAATTGAGCCTGGGTGGAAGTTTCTACCGCTCATGGGGAAAGATGGTCAACGTGACCTCAAAGGATGCAGGGGCAAACGTGACCCCCATGAGTAAGAAAGAAAAGAGGACAACCGTTAAACAGGTGGTTGCCTTGATGGCCGCCATCGTTGTGGTGATTGCGTCCCTAGACCAAATAGTCAAGCAGATTATGCTTAGTTGGTTGGAACCTGGCGTTCCCGTTCCCATCATTGGGGATTGGTTCCGCTTCTACCTCCTGTTTAACCCCGGAGCCGCATTTTCGATGGGTGGGGAAAACAGCACCTGGATCTTTACAACCATCCAGTTGAGCTTCGTCATCGGTATCGCAATTTATGCCCCACGCATCAAACACAAGTGGATCGCGGCAGGACTTGCCCTTGTTGCCGGTGGAGCCTTGGGAAACGTGTTGGACCGGTTGTTCAGAGATCCTTCCTTCTTCTTCGGACATGTTGTTGATTACATCTCCGTAGGAAACTTTGCAGTATTTAATATCGCCGATGCCTCGATTTCTTGCGGCGTCGTGGTGTTCCTGATCGGAATGTTCCTTGAGGACCGTGAAAACGCCCAGCATGCCAAAGCAACTGACGAGAAGGATGAGGCCTGATGAACAACCGACAAAGCAGAACCCTTCCCGTACCAGAAGGACTGGCAGGCATGCGTGTGGACGCAGCACTGTCCAAGTTGCTGGGAATTTCACGCACCGTAGCTGCAGAACTCGCCACCGCCGGCGATGTCAGCGTTGATGGGGCTGTGGTAGGTAAAAGCGAGCGGCTCGTTGCCGATTCCATGCTGGATGTCTTGCTGCCTGAACCAGCAGCTCCGTTGATGCCCAAGGAAGAAATCGTTCCCGGCCTGGATATTTTGTACTCTGATGACGATGTCATCGCAGTCAACAAACCCGTCGGCGTGGCGGCACATCCCACCGTGGGTTGGGAAGGCCCAACTGTGGTGGGCGGACTTGCAGCTGCAGGTTTCCGCATTTCCACCTCCGGCCCACCAGAGCGCAAGGGTATTGTGCAGCGCCTTGACGTTGGCACGTCTGGCGTGATGGTGGTTGCTGCCTCTGAACGTGGATACACCGTGCTCAAGCGCGCTTTCCGGGACCGCACCGTGGACAAGACCTACCACGCGTTGGTGCAAGGCCACCCTGATCCGCTGACCGGAACCATCGAAGCACCGATCGGCCGCCACCCCTCAGCAGGTTGGCGTTTCGCAGTAACAACTGAAGGCAAACACGCCGTCACACACTACGAAACCCTGGAGGCCTTCCAAGAGGCAACCCTGCTGAAAATCCACCTGGAAACTGGCCGCACCCACCAGATCCGCGTGCATTTCTCCGCGCTGCACCACCCATGCTGTGGCGACCCCATGTACGGCTCTGATCCTGCGTTGTCCGAGCGCCTTGGCCTTAACCGTCAGTGGCTGCACGCCGTCTCGCTTGGATTCAACCACCCAGCAGATGGCCGATGGATGGAAATCGTCTCCCCATATCCAACTGATCTCCAACACGCTTTAGACGTTCTCCGCGAGCAATAATGGATGGTGTCGATAAAGGGCGACGCATCGTCGCCCTCCTAGCAATTCTCGCATTGGTTGTCGTGGTTGCGATCTTGAGTTTCAGCGACCGCACCGCGAAACCCATGCAGCTCAACGGTGACATGCTCGGCCAAGACAACACGGAAACTTCCGTCGAGTACCGTCAGCGGGCATCGGAATCATTGGAAAATGCCGCGGTCGGCGAAGAAGCCTATTCACTGGTGACGTTCACACAGCCGCTTTCGCCTTCCGAGGCCTCTAACCTTCTTAAAGGAGTCGGTCGCGTCAATGCCATGGTTATGCTCTCGGCTCCTGCCATGGATCTACCCGAACCCATCGCAGGCGAGACCCGTGAAGATGTTTTTAACCGTCAAATAAAGCTTGTCGACGCCCAGTTATCCGGTATCGGCAACGTCCGCGCGCCGGGCGAACTCAACGGGGTAGTGGTTTGGGATATTCCTCAGAAAGTTCGTGTGTTGTCCGAGAGCTCGCTGGTTTATAGTGTCGAAACCCTGCCACCTGACGCGGCGTGGGGCAGTTTCGGTATTCGACCAGTCGATACTTCGGGTACTAATTTTTAGAAGAAAATTCCAGATGCCCCAGCGGCCATCTTTTCTTAAAACTAGTAGAACAGAGGAGCGTGTTTCGGTCGGGCGAGGAGACTGGAAGATTGCTAGGCTCGCTTCATGAACAGGGACTCATTTCAAAGCATCGATGAGTTGATCGGAAAAACCCCTCTCGTTAGGTTGGGCCGATTCAATGCAAACACGAGTATCAATTTGTGGGCGAAGATGGAGTCCTATAACCCAGGTGGGAGTGCTAAAGACCGTACGGCTCATGCAATGGTACTGGCCAGCGATCTCCGCCCGGGTGACACCGTAGTGGAATCAAGTTCTGGCAATCTAGGAATTGCCTTGTCTCGAGAAGCGGTCCTAGGTGGCTGGACTTTTCATTGCGTTGTAGATTCGCGTGCTAACCGCAACACAATAGCGCACATGAAGGCACTAGGAACCATAGTGCATGAGATTACAGAACCAGATTACGAAACTGGAGATTGGCTGGTAGCACGAAGAAAACGTGTGGCGCAGCTACGTGCTCAGATGTCTGAAGCGATCTGTCTTGACCAATATTCAAACACAGCGGCTTTTCAGGCACACGAACAAGGAACAATGACTGAAATCGTCGAACAGCTTGGCGGTGCCCCTGATTATCTTCTAGTGGCGGTAAGCACCACGGGAACGATTGGGGGTTGTTTAGGGTACGTAGCTGCACACGGGTTGTCCACTCAAGTTATAGCAGTTGATGCGGTGGGATCAGTTCTGTTTGATGGAAATGCTGGCCCACGCCATTTACCAGGTTTCGGTGCTGGCATGGTCCCGGAATTATCGAAACACTTATCGCCCCACAGGGTTTTTCGTATTGATGATAGGACTTCAGTAGAAGCAGCCCGAAAGATGGCTCAGACAGAAGCCATCTTGCCCGGAGCGTCTGGTGGGGCCGTCCTCGCTGCTATGGAGATATTACGCCCCGACATCCCTGCGGGTAGCAATGTAGTAGTAATTCTTCATGATGACGGAAATAAGTATTTAGATACGATTTATAACGACGAATGGGTGGAGGAAAACCTTTGTTCAAGGTAGCTATCATTGGTGGCGGACCGCGCGGGTTGTGGGCTGCTGAAGAATTACTAGCTCTTGCTAGGGAGAGAGGAGCCAGCATTGATCTTCATGTTTTTAATGATGGTCTCGGTGTGGCATATCAACCTGATCAGCCTGAAGAATGGCTGATAAATGTACGATCTTCCACGATTAATACACAGTTCAGCGACTTCAGTCAATGGCTACGAAAACGCAATGTAGATTCATCTTTCCCACCTCGACGATTAGTAGGGGAGTTCCTGGAAGAATCTTGGGATGCGCTTCTTGAATATGTACCTCAGGGGTGTTCTCTTACGATGCACACTAAACATGTAGACACAATCAAACCCTGCGGTAAAAAGAGTGAACGTTGGTTAGTGCAGGAACAAGAGTTTGATGAAATTCTTTTAGCTACTGGACATGCACACGATTGGCCTGGATCCTTATCGCAAGAAGATTTCCCCGGGTCAGTGCGTCTGATCGCATCTCCTTATCCTGCTAATAATCTAGACGGGATCAAGTCCACAGACAGAGTGTTAGTGCGTGGGGCAGCTCTCACTTTCATCGACATCACTCGAGTATGCTCACCGGCCGTATTCATTCCAATAACCCGCACAGGGAAACTAATGATACCGAAGCCCGACGTGACCGACTTATATTTAGAGGACCTCTTAAATGAGGGTTCGGAAAAGATTCGGTCCGCCAAGGATCTTTCCGAACTTAGGACAGTTCTAAAAGAGGTTTCCTCCCAAATTCAGGAACGAGCTGGGAAAAAAGATGAAGAATGGGGAATGGGGGCCACTTGGCGGGAGCTGTACCCCAGCATCGTGGAACGCGCTTCCTACGAAGGGCGTGACAGCCTAATCGGATTTGATCACTTAGCCCGGGAAATGGAAAGATTAGCCTTCGGCCCACCATCCGAAAGTTTTGAATACCTCCAAGAACTCGTAAAATCCGGAGTGGTAGACATCACTCACCTGCATCGTGGCCGGGAACCACTGACAGATTTAGTTCGTGAACTTGAAATAACTGTGGTGATAGACGCTGTTCTTCCCCCGCCGGGAGTAGTGCCAGGCACATTGGTGCACAATTTGGTAAAAGAGGGATATGCCAGAATGCGTCCTGGGACTCGGGGGTTAGATGTAGCGGCTGACGGCACCGTTCAAGGGCAACGACATTTGGCTGCAGTCGGACGGATGACGGAAGATGTGGTTTTGGGTAATGACACATTGTCGCGATCATTACATGACATAATCCCGAAGTGGGCTCGTCGAGTTATCCGCGACGCGAGCACGTATCCCGATAGGGTACATGGTACTCCACCGCTTCCGGCACGGTTGGAACCCTGGGCGGAAAAGCTCACTTCAGATCCGGCCACATGCCGCCACCTGATTGAAGAATTCGGGAGTCCTGTGAATGTACTCCATTCAGGTTCTATGCCTCGTAATATAAATGAGTTGGTTGACGCCGGCATTCAGATGGGGGTGGATACTCGAATATTTTTTGCCCGCAAAGCGAATAAGGGTCTTACCTTCGTTGATGCCGTTAAAGACACCGGTCATGGTGTAGATGTAGCCAGTGAACGAGAGTTATCTCAGGTGCTTAATCGTGGAGTCCCAGGAGAGCGGATCATTCTATCCGCAGCTATCAAACCGGACAGACTATTGGCATTAGCGATCGAAAATGGCGTGATCATCTCTGTGGATTCGCGTGATGAATTAGATCGCATTTCGGCTTTGGTTGGTGACCGCGTTGCACGAGTTGCGCCTAGAGTAGCTCCAGATCCTGCAGTCTTACCTCCAACTAGATTTGGTGAGCGTGCTGCAGACTGGGGTAATCGGCTTACCGAGGTGATACCCGGCGTGGATATTGTGGGTCTTCACGTTCACCTCCATGGCTATGCTGCAAAAGACCGTGCTCTGGCTCTGCAGGAATGTTGCCAACTCGTCGATTCTCTCAGAGAATGCGGGCATTCCCCACAGTTTATTGACCTTGGAGGAGGGGTGCCTATGAGCTACATTGAATCTGAGGAAGATTGGATCCGTTATCAATCCGCTAAATCTGCGACTTCAGCCGGGTATGCCGAATCCTTTACGTGGAAAGACGATCCGTTATCTAATACGTACCCGTTCTATCAGACCCCAGTGCGCGGTAATTGGTTGAAAGACGTGCTTTCTAAGGGGGTAGCTCAGATGCTCATTGACCGGGGATTGCGGTTACACCTAGAGCCTGGTCGAAGTTTACTAGATGGGTGTGGCGTCACTCTTGCCGAAGTTGCTTTTGTGAAAACCCGAAGTGACGGGTTGCCTCTAGTGGGACTGGCTATGAACCGAACGCAGTGCCGGACTACATCCGATGATTTTCTCATTGATCCCCTGCATATCACTGACGGTGATGTAGGCGAGGAAATCGAAGCATATCTAGTGGGTGCCTACTGCATCGAAGATGAGCTGATTTTACGCCGGCGAATCCGCTTCCCGAGAGGAGTCAAACCAGGAGATATCATCGGAATTCCTAACACCGCAGGATACTTCATGCATATCTTGGAAAGTGCATCGCACCAAATCCCGTTGGCGAAAAATGTAGTGTGGCCGGAGGGGCAGTTAGACGATATCGATGCGGATTAAGACATAACCATTCGCTAATCTTTCGACGCCCCTTCTGAGGTGGGGATTTCTTTTCATCCCCTTTAATTATTTTCGGAAATTTATACAGCAATCCTCGAAATCCTAATAAAGATCCCTTATCGTGGGAGAGGTACGGTAGTTCGTTCGAGGACAACGTCGAGAAAGGCATGATTTCATTGCTAAATGATCCACGTACGCTATTCCCGAAAGTCGATCCCCCAAAGCAAAGCCAGCCGGAACCAGGCCTAGATATAAAACTTTCCCCCCAAGCCGATATTGGTCTCTCCAGCTATCAAGGAAGTGGAAGGCTTAAGGGCCGCAAGGCTCTTATTACTGGTGGCGATTCTGGGATTGGAGCTGCCGTAGCAATCGCTTATGCTCGCGAGGGGGCAGATGTTGCGATCGCTTACTTGCCCGAAGAACAAGCCGATGCTGACAGAGTGCTCCAAGCAATCGAGGAAACAGGTCAAAAAGCTTTTTCTTTCCCTGGTGATCTCCGTGATCCAGAATACTGTCGCTCGCTGGTCCAAGAGACGGTGAACGCTTTAGGTGGCCTAGACATCTTGGTCAACAACGCGTCACGTCAGGTGTGGGCACCTGGTTTGACCGAAATTACCGACGAAAACTTCGACCAGACTTTGCAGGTTAACCTCTATGGTAGTTTTCGGGTTACCAAAGCAGCTATACCTCATCTGAAGCCCGGATCATCGATAATCTTTACATCGTCCATTCAGGCGTACCAACCTTCGGAAACCCTCTTGGATTACGCCATGACTAAGGCGGCATTGAACAATTTGTCAAAGGGCTTGGCAAGTAGTCTGATAGGCGATGGCATTCGGGTAAATTCTGTAGCCCCAGGTCCTTTCTGGACGCCGTTGCAACCCAGCCATGGTCAGCCACAAGAGAAAATAGAAGGATTTGGCCAGCACGCTCCGATTGGAAGAGCGGGTCACCCTGTTGAGTTGGCAGGTGCGTACGTTTTTCTCGCTTCTGACGAAGCCAGCTATGTGGTAGGAGAAACCCTGGGAGTCACAGGTGGGACGCCCACCCCATAGTCGGTACAAGCGGAATCACTTTCTCAGTTAAGTTTTACGAAGGGGCCTGAAACCGGTCGATTTTTTCGACGACGGAAGCTACGACATCTTGCAGCTTCCAGTCAAGGTTTTGGATTCGCTTAACTAGAGAAGTTATTTCTTCCGGAGCAGGTGTGTATCCTTCTACTGGTTCGACAAATAACTCTGTGTGGAAACAGCGGCCTTGGTCGCGTATCCTAGCGCGGGCGTGTTTGACCCAATGCATCTCTAGGGCAGCCTTTTCCACATCATCATTTAATGGGTGAGGGGCGGAATTGTCATAAGTCATGGCTCGTCCATCACCTAAGTCAGATATAGCAGCTTTCATATTTATCACGCCATCTCTGAGAATTGAAGCTGATATTACTAGAGCTGCAACTGCATCCGCCCACCAAAAACCCAGTCCTATTCCGAGCACGCCTACTGTGCTAGCGACTGCTGTGCCCCAGTCAGCCTTGGCCATATCCGCGTCTGCATAGAGGAGTTTATCGTGGAGATCTTTAGCTAAGTTTATTTTTACTCGCCCTACAATCACCATCGGGATCGACACTGAAATCATAACCCCGATCATTAACCAACCTGACCACACGTCATGGCCAAATAAAATAGCTAAACCTATCGGAGGCCTTTCTCCCTTGATCAGTGCAGATACCGCTTCATAAATTAAAAGGCTTCCCATGATAAGCAGGGCCAGTGCTGCAGCTTGGTGCCCGATAGCAATCGACCGGTGCTTGCCGTATGGATGTTTTCTGGTTGCCACAGCTTTGCTGATTCGGGAGGCTAAAAGAAAAGCGATAGGTGGTACCAAAGAAAGCATGTCTTCAATCCATGCACTACGCATGGCCTGCGATTGACCAGCGACAACACCTACCAAAACGATCGAAAAAAGAACCCATGCGATCGTTGCCCATTCCAACTTAATCGCTTTACGTAGCACCGCTCGCTTTTTCTCGGGCATCTCGTTGCGCCTAGAATCTTGGGCTTCTTTGGCTTCTGGACTCATCTAATTTCACCAAACTCGTGAGCGAGGTACCGTTCCAAAGCCATCATGAGATCATTTTCTCCTAGCCTGACCCCCATGACTTTTTCTTCTCCATCGAATTGGTGGTATGGGCGAGACAGTGCCATATGAGAAGACCAAGGAGATGAAGAAGATAACCCCCCAATCATGAGATCAAGTTGGCCATTTTTGATTTTCTCGGCCAGTACTGATTCTGGGGCATGTAGCCATTGCACATCTGCGTCGATTGTGTCTGCGAAGCCTTCAATGAGATCGACTTCTATGCCTGAATATCTACCAGTTCCGCTAGTCTGCGTCCAAGGTTTGTTTTCCGATATTCCAACTACGAGTTCATCGCCGCGAGCACGATCCAAAGTGCCTTCCGAATCTACAGGGAAGGAAGCACAGGAGTAGAGAGATATAGAGCAAATTATTATATAAAAGGCTCTACGAAAGCTGGACTTATTCATTGTCGGATCCTCGAAATCTCAAAAGCCAAGCTAAGTCACTGAAAAGGATTTCAGCGGTATAATTCAAGTGTGTCGAAAGCCGATTCTCTTATAACCTAGCATATGCTTTTGGGGCTAATACAATATTTTCACGCTCGGAGGTGTGGTTCAGTTTTCTCTCCCACTGGAATTTTCGCACAGATTCAAGATTCGGGTGTCGTGGATTTTCGATTTTAAGGGGAACGCCCCTTTAGCTTCTTAGGTGTAAACAAGGTTCCAATTTTTTTATGATGCGGTTTCAAAATGCGAATAGATTCCTAATAAACGTGGATACATATCAATACTGCTATTACCTACTTCTTAAGTAGGCTATCTGTGATGTAAATAGTAACTGCGATCCAAATGAAAACGAATCCGAACCAACGCATTGGTTCTACTGATTCGTTGACCACAAACAATGCCCACAGCATCTGCATCGTTGGGGTCAGATATTGCAGCATGCCGACAGTGGAAAGAGGTATTGCCTTGGCGGCCAATGCAAACATCAACAGCGGGACGGCTGTGACCAAACCCGAGCAGATTAATAACGCCATGTGCCCACTGCCATTGTTGAAAAAGGTACTGTGACCGGAAGCTTCGAGCCCAATCAGGTATATGACTGCGATGGGCAGCAGTACTAAAGTTTCAGCGCACAAAGAACTAGCAGCAGACATCTTGACTTGTTTTTTCAACGCTCCATAGATGCCGAATGTAAATGCTAGTGTTATCGCTAAATACGGTGGCTTATCACCTAGAAATGTTAGTACCAAAACCCCCGCAGCAGCAATAACCACCGCACTAATTTGCAGTTTTCGTAACTGTTCTTTGAAGAACACAATGCCAAGCACGACACTTAACAGGGGGTTAATAAAGTATCCGAGAGCGGCTTCAGTAACTTGCCCAGAATTGACAGCGATGACATAGATCAGCCAGTTCCCGGCAATAAACAACGATGACAATATAATGCGTAACCATGTACCGCGATCAGCGGACTTAAGCTCTTTCCATCCCGACGTGAAACTAATGATAATCATCATTAATACAGCAGTCCATAGGATCCGATGCGCTAAAATTTCGAACGGTCCTGCCGGAAGAAGTAGTGGGAAAAAGGCCGGGAACATGCCCCATCCCAAGTATGCGAGTACGCCGAAAATCATAGCTGTTACCTTATACCTAGGTTAGAAAAGCCGAGATCAATGCGTTAATGAAATAGGAGTTTCACGGGTGTAAGGAGATGGCTAGACTGTCCCACATGGCCAAGCAATCCTCATTTGTACATCTTCACAACCACACCGAGTTTTCCATGCTTGATGGAATGGCCAAGATCGATATGTTGGCCGATGAGGTTAAAGCCCAGGGAATGCCTGCGGTCGGAATCACCGACCACGGCAATATGTATGGCTCCAACCCCTTTTATCGCAAGATGACAGAGATGGGCATTAAGCCCATCATTGGCATTGAAACGTATATGGCACCTGAGTCTCGTTTTAAGAAAGAGCGTGTGCGTTGGGGCGAACCACACCAAAAATCAGATGATGTTTCTGGTTCCGGTGCGTATTTGCACCAGACGATGCTTGCAGAAAACACCACAGGTTTAAGAAACCTCTTTTATCTATCTTCGATGGCATCGTACGAAGGCCAGCTAGGCAAGTGGCCCCGCATGGACGCCGATATCATCGCTGAGCACGCCGAAGGCATCATCGCCACCACGGGTTGCCCTTCCGGCGATGTGCAAACACGCCTGCGCTTGGGCCAGTTCGACGAAGCCCTTGAAGCAGCCGCCATGTGGCAGGACATCTATGGTCGCGACAACTACTTCCTCGAGTTGATGGACCACGGGCTCGACATTGAAACCCGTGTGCGCAGTGAGCTGCTCGAAATCGGACGCAAGCTCAATTTGCCACCCCTGGTCACCAACGACTGCCACTATGTGCTGGAATCTCAGGCGCAAGCCCACGAGGCAATGCTCTGCGTGCAAACAGGCAAGACGCTTCATGATGAAGACCGATTCAAATTCGGCGGAACCGGCTATTACGTTAAATCTGCAGAACAAATGCGTGCACTCTGGGACGACATGGTTCCAGATGGCTGCGACAACACCCTGTGGATCGCTGAACGTGTGCAGTCCTATGACGAAATCTGGGAAGAACACTCACACGACCGCATGCCTATCGCTGATGTTCCAGAAGGCTACACCCCAACCACTTGGTTGCACCATGAAGTGATGGCTGGCTTGGAGGATCGTTTCTCTGGACAGCAAGTTCCTGAGGATTATATTGAGCGCGCGGAGTATGAGATCTCCGTTATTGATATGAAGGGCTACCCTTCCTACTTCCTCATCGTTGCTGAAATTATCAAGCACGCTCGTTCCATTGGCATCCGTGTAGGACCTGGCCGTGGTTCGGCTGCAGGTGCATTGGTTGCCTACGCGTTGACCATCACCAACATTGACCCCATGGAACACGGATTGCTGTTCGAGAGATTCCTCAACCCAGAACGACCATCCGCACCCGATATCGATATTGACTTCGATGATCGCCGCCGCGGTGAAATGATCCGTTACGCAGCTGACCGTTGGGGCGAGGACAAGATTGCTCAGGTGATCACCTTCGGTACGGTGAAAACAAAGCAGGCACTGAAAGACTCCGCCCGTGTGCAAATGGGGCAGCCAGGCTATCAAATCGCTGACCGCGTGATCAAGGAGCTTCCACCTGCCATTATGGCGAAGGATATTCCGTTGTCCGGTATCACCGATCCGGATCACCCTCGTTTTAATGAAGCAGGTGCGGTGCGCCAGCTGATCGAAACCGACCCTGATGTGAAGCGCATTTACGACACCGCTCGTGGTTTGGAAGGCGTGGTGCGCCAATCTGGCGTGCACGCGTGTGCCGTGATTATGTCTTCTGTACCGCTGCTGGACTGCATTCCGATGTGGAAGCGGCCAGCCGACGGCGCACTGATTACAGGCTGGGATTACCCAGCATGTGAGGCCATTGGCCTGTTGAAGATGGACTTCCTGGGACTTCGAAACCTTACCGTTATTGGCGATGCGATTGAAAACATTAAGGCCAACCGCGATGGGGAAGTGCTTGATCTAGAAAACCTAGCGATCGAGGATGAAGAAACCTACAAGCTGCTAGGCCGTGGAGAAACCCTTGGTGTGTTCCAGCTTGATGGTGGTGGCATGCAGGAGCTGCTGAAGCGTATGCAGCCAACCGGCTTCAATGACATCGTCGCAGCGCTTGCGCTGTATCGCCCAGGCCCCATGGGTGTGAACGCGCACTGGGATTACGCCGACCGTAAAAACGGACGCAAGCCCATTACTCCAATTCACCCAGAGTTGGAGGAAGCTCTGGAAGAAATCCTTGGTGAAACCTATGGTCTGATTGTGTACCAGGAGCAGATCATGAGGATCTCCCAGAAGGTCGCAAACTACACCGCTGGTCAAGCAGATGGTTTCCGTAAAGCCATGGGTAAGAAGAAGCCCGAGGTCCTGGAAAAGGAGTTCGCAAACTTCGAAGGTGGAATGAAGGCGAACGGCTATTCAGATGCCGCGATTAAGACTTTGTGGGATACCATTCTGCCGTTCGCCGGCTACGCGTTCAACAAGTCTCACGCCGCAGGTTATGGACTTGTATCCTTCTGGACTGCCTATTTGAAGGCGCACTACGCGCCGGAATACATGGCAGCACTGCTGACTTCTGTGGGTGATAACAAGGACAAATCGGCGATCTACCTTTCTGATTGCCGACACCTTGGAATTCGAGTGCTTTCGCCGGATATTAACGAGTCCTCGTTGAACTTCCTTCCTGTTGGCACCGATATTCGCTATGGCCTGGGAGCCATTAGAAACGTGGGTGCTGAAGTTGTGGATTCCATTTTGGATACCCGCAAGGAAAAGGGCCTATTTAAGGACTTCTCAGACTACTTGGACAAGATCGATACCCTGCCGTGTAACAAGCGCATCACCGAGTCTTTGATCAAGGGTGGCGCTTTTGACTCCCTTGGACACGCACGAAAAGGCCTCATGCTGGTCTTCGAAGATGCCGTTGATTCCGTCATCGCTACCAAAAAAGCTGCTGACAAGGGACAATTTGATCTCTTTGCAGCTTTCGACTCGGATAACAACGACGATGTGGCAAGTTTCTTCCAGATCACCGTTCCTGATGACGAATGGGACCGTAAGCATGAGCTCGCACTCGAGCGAGAAATGCTGGGTCTGTATGTTTCTGGACACCCACTCGATGGCTATGAAGATGCCATTGCTGCCCAGGTTGATACAGCACTGACCACCATTGTTGCCGGTGAACTCAAGCACGGCGCAGAAGTGACCGTGGGTGGCATTATCTCTGGTGTGGATCGACGGTTCTCCAAGAAGGACGGTTCCCCTTGGGCGATTGTCACCATTGAAGATCACAACGGCGCGTCCGTTGAATTGTTGGTCTTCAACAAGGTGTATTCCATCGTTGGATCCATGATTGTGGAAGACAACATCATCTTGGCCAAGGCACACATCTCCATTCGAGATGATCGTATGAGCCTTTTCTGTGATGATCTCCGCGTTCCAGAGCTTGGGCCAGGAAACGGGCAAGGACTTCCGCTTCGTTTGTCCATGCGTACTGATCAGTGCACCATGTCCAACATTGCCAAGCTCAAGCAGGTGCTGGTGGACAACAAGGGTGAATCTGATGTGTACCTCAATTTGATCGATGGGGATAACTCCACGGTCATGATTTTGGGTGATCACTTAAGAGTCAACCGATCCGCAAGTTTGATGGGCGACCTCAAGGCAACGATGGGGCCAGGCATCCTCGGTTAATCACATCACACTGGGATTACCCCGTGTAGGGGTGAAAACCCGAATGATGAATAAAATTCCGGGTGCAGTGACCGTAGGTGAGGTAAACGCGGTTAGAGTCGAATGAGAGTTTGATACTTTCTTTCGACTTTTAGATTGGATTTTCAATGAGCCAGAACCGCATCAGGACCACTCACGTTGGTTCCTTGCCCCGTACCCCAGAGCTACTTGATGCAAACATCAAGCGTTCTAACGGTGAGATTGGGGAGGAGGAATTCTTCCAGATTCTGCAGTCTTCTGTAGATGACGTGATCAAGCGCCAGGTTGACCTGGGTATCGACATCCTTAACGAGGGCGAATACGGCCACGTCACCTCCGGTGCAGTTGACTTCGGTGCATGGTGGAACTACTCCTTCACCCGCCTGGGCGGACTGACCATGACCGATACCGACCGTTGGGCAAGCCAGGAAGCAGTGCGTTCCACCCCTGGCAACATCAAGCTGACCAGCTTCTCTGATCGTCGCGACCGCGCATTGTTCAGCGAAGCATACGAGGATCCAGTATCTGGCATCTTCACCGGTCGCGCTTCTGTGGGCAACCCAGAGTTCACCGGACCTATTACCTACATTGGCCAGGAAGAAACTCAGACGGATGTTGATCTGCTGAAGAAGGGCATGAACGCAGCGGGAGCTACCGACGGCTTCGTTGCAGCACTATCCCCAGGATCTGCAGCTCGATTGACCAACAAGTTCTACGACACTGATGAAGAAGTCGTCGCAGCATGTGCTGATGCGCTTTCCCAGGAATACAAGATCATCACCGATGCAGGTCTGACCGTTCAGCTCGACGCACCGGACTTGGCAGAAGCATGGGATCAGATCAACCCAGAGCCAAGCGTGAAGGATTACTTGGACTGGATCGGTACACGCATCGATGCCATCAACAGTGCAGTGAAGGGCCTTCCAAAGGAACAGACCCGCCTGCACATCTGCTGGGGCTCTTGGCACGGACCACACGTCACTGACATCCCATTCGGTGACATCATTGGTGAGATCCTGCGCGCAGAGGTCGGTGGCTTCTCCTTCGAAGGCGCATCTCCTCGTCACGCACACGAGTGGCGTGTATGGGAAGAAAACAAGCTTCCTGAAGGCTCTGTTATCTACCCTGGTGTTGTGTCTCACTCCATCAACGCTGTGGAGCACCCACGCCTGGTTGCTGATCGTATCGTTCAGTTCGCCAAGCTTGTTGGCCCTGAGAACGTCATTGCGTCCACTGACTGTGGTCTGGGCGGACGTCTGCATTCCCAGATCGCATGGGCAAAGCTGGAGTCCCTAGTAGAGGGCGCTCGCATTGCATCAAAGGAACTGTTCTAAGCTAGACAACGAGGGTTGCTAGTCTAAGCAGCAAAATGAGCGGCTGTTGTTCCTTCAGGAAAATTATCTGAAGGAACAATAGCCGCTCATTTTATGTCAGTGTGCTTTTAAGCGTCGACGTTGATGCCAAACTGGGTGAGCATGTCACGCAGAGTCTGCTTGAACGATGGGTCGACGGTCACCATGAAGGATGCTGCGGTGGAAGCAAGAGTGGTGATTGCGAGCAATCCCTGCAGTACCGCAAAAGGAATGGCAAGCCATTCTGGTGGGGAGACAATGGAACCAATCACTGGCATTTCGGACAACCGATCGATCAGTGCTTGCTGCTCTTCGCTGATTTCATCGTCATCATCGCTGGTGTCTTTGCCGGAGGAGCTCAAGCTTGGGGCCGCAGGAATGTCGCCATTGCTGAGCATTGAGCTGCCTTCAGAGCTGCCTGGCCAGGTTTCGTTTCCATCGACTGGATTTCCATCATCATCAAGGATCTGTGATGAGGTGATGTTGTCTGAGAGCTGTGTCAGTGCGTCAGAGGACTGAGCCTGGGCAACTGGAGTGAACACGGACAATGCCACAGCGCTTGCTGTAACAAGGGTCAAAGTACTTCGACGCAAAGACAAAACTTTTCTCCTGGCAATAAATATGCGGATTTACTATGGAAACAAGATAGAAGATTGGATAGCGAAAGCTATCCTCAACTCGTGGAAAGTGTAGTGCCACAACCACAGTATTGGCTAGAAAACAATCTATAGCATTGTTCTACAAAGAGCTTGTTGGAAATAAAACCTATGCCAAAGTAGGTGCAATTCTAGGAGAAGATTACACTAGTCAACCATGAGTGAAACATACGTGTCTGAGAAAAGTCCAGGAGTGATGGCTAGCGGAGCGGAGCTGATTCGTGCCGCCGACATTCAAACGGCGCAGGCACGAATTTCCTCCGTCATTGCACCAACTCCATTGCAGTATTGCCCTCGTCTTTCTGAGGAAACCGGAGCGGAAATCTACCTTAAGCGTGAGGATCTGCAGGATGTTCGTTCCTACAAGATCCGCGGTGCGCTGAACTCTGGAGCGCAGCTCACCCAAGAGCAGCGCGATGCAGGTATCGTTGCCGCATCTGCAGGTAACCATGCCCAGGGCGTGGCCTATGTGTGCAAGTCCTTGGGCGTTCAGGGACGCATCTATGTTCCTGTGCAGACTCCAAAGCAAAAGCGTGACCGCATCATGGTTCACGGCGGAGAGTTTGTCTCCTTGGTGGTCACTGGCAATAACTTCGACGAAGCATCGGCTGCAGCGCATGAAGATGCAGAGCGCACCGGCGCAACGCTGATCGAGCCTTTCGATGCTCGCAACACCGTCATCGGTCAGGGCACCGTGGCTGCTGAGATCTTGTCGCAGCTGACTTCCATGGGCAAGAGTGCAGATCACGTGATGGTTCCAGTCGGCGGTGGCGGACTTCTTGCAGGTGTGGTCAGCTACATGGCTGATATGGCACCTCGCACTGCGATCGTTGGTATCGAACCAGCGGGAGCAGCATCCATGCAGGCTGCATTGCACAATGGTGGACCAATCACTTTGGAGACTGTTGATCCCTTTGTGGACGGCGCAGCAGTCAAACGTGTCGGAGATCTCAACTACACCATCGTGGAGAAGAACCAGGGTCGCGTGCACATGATGAGCGCGACCGAGGGCGCTGTGTGTACTGAGATGCTCGATCTTTACCAAAACGAAGGCATCATCGCGGAGCCTGCTGGCGCGCTGTCTATCGCTGGGTTGAAGGAAATGTCCTTTGCACCTGGTTCTGTCGTGGTGTGCATCATCTCTGGTGGCAACAACGATGTGCTGCGTTATGCGGAAATCGCTGAGCGCTCCTTGGTGCACCGCGGTTTGAAGCACTACTTCTTGGTGAACTTCCCGCAAAAGCCTGGTCAGTTGCGTCACTTCCTGGAAGATATCCTGGGACCGGATGATGACATCACGCTGTTTGAGTACCTCAAGCGCAACAACCGTGAGACCGGTACTGCGTTGGTGGGTATTCACTTGAGTGAAGCATCAGGATTGGATTCTTTGCTGGAACGTATGGAGGAATCGGCAATTGATTCCCGTCGCCTCGAGCCGGGCACCCCTGAGTACGAATACTTGACCTAAACATAGCTGAAGGCCACCTCAATCGAGGTGGCCTTTTTCTAGTTTCGGGTCAGGATCGCAAAGCCCCACGGCTGAAGGGTTGTGGAGGTGTCGGTGACGGTGGGGGAAGTGAAGCTGTAAATCAGCTCGCCGCCAAGCGGGACGGTGATGGTGTCGTCGGAGAAATTCGCCAGAATTCGGCCGCGACCATTGGCCATCGATAGCCAGTTCTCGCCGTGCTCAACCTCGAGTGTGAGCAAGTTTGGTTGGGAGAAGCCCAAGGTGTGCCGCAGGTGCAACAGCTGCTTGTAAGCGTCGTTGATGCGGCGCTGCTCCGCAGTGAACTCCCAATCGAGTTTGGAGGAGGTGAAGGTGGATTCCAGCTCGGGGGAGGGGATGTCGTCGGCGTTCCAGCCAAGGCGTGCGAATTCCCGTTTGCGGCCCTCGGAGGTTAGGCGGTTGAGCTCGGGGTCGGTGTGGGAGCAAAAGAAGGCGAATGGGGTGGTGGCTCCGAATTCTTCACCCATAAACAACATCGGGGTATACGGCGAGCTGTAGATAATGGCTGCCTTCAACACCTGCTGTTCCGGGGTGAGAGTCGTGGAAGGACGGTCGCCGATTGCGCGGTTGCCGGTCTGATCATGGGTGGTGGTGTAGGTGACAAAGCGCGAGGCAGGGGTGATATCGGGGTGCACAGGGCGGCCGTGGTTGCGTCCGCGGTACGTGGAGTAGTTTCCGGTGTGTTCAAATACTTCACGCAGGGTTTTGGCTAATGTGTCGACAGATCCGAAATCGCTGTAATAACCATTGCGTTCGCCAGAAACGAGGGCATGGAGGGCGTGGTGGATATCGTCAACCCACTGTGCATCCAGGCCAAAACCGCCGGCCTCGCGGGAGGTAACGAACTTGGGGTCATTGAGTTCAGATTCTGCAATCAATGAGCGTGGGATGCCTGTTTGTGCGGAGACATCCTCGGCCACCATGGTCAGCTGCGCAAGTAGGGAATAGGCGCCGCGATCATCGAGAGAATGCACCGCATCGAGGCGGAGCCCATCAACGTGAAAATCTTCGAACCACTGGCGTGCGGCGTCGAGAATATAATTGCGGACTTCATCTGAATCATGGCCGTTGATGTTGACCACGTCGCCCCAGCCGGTGCTGCCGCCAGAGGTGTAGGGGCCAAATTGCCCGTTGTAGTTGCCGTCGGGGCCGAAGTGGTTGTACACGACGTCTAAGTAGACGGCGATGCCGGCCTGGTGGGAGGCGTCGATAAGCTTTTTCAAGCCCGCCGGACCGCCGTAGCCTGCATGGACGGCGTGCCACAGCACCCCGTCGTAGCCCCAATTGCGGTTGCCGCCAAAGGGCTGCACGGGTAAAAGTTCGATGGCGGTCACGCCGAGGTCGCGCAGATAAGGAAGCTTGTCGACGACTCCCTCAAACGTTCCATCTTCACTAAAGGTGCCCACATGCAGCTCATATAACACCGAGCCAGGGAGAATTCGGCCAGTCCACTGCTGGTCACCCCACAGATAGGAATCATCGGAGACTTCACTTAAACCATGAACCCCGTCTGGTTGAGATGTGGAGCGGGGATCGGGGAGGGTTTTTGACCAGGAGGAGCCGTCGAAAAGCGAAAAACCGTAACGATCGCCGGCCTTGGGCGCGATCTCGGCGCGCCACCAGCTGCCCTCCGTTTTGTGCATGGGGAGGGTTTCGCCGTTGAGGATCAGATGTACATCGTGGGGAAGTGGAGCCCACACTGAAAAGCTTTGCGAGGTCAACATGGCCACCAGGCTAGTGAAAATGCTGCCGGTTGGCGAGCTAAGATGTGAGATGCTATGGCACATCTCACGCAATACCAACTCCCTCAGGCCGGTCAAGTCTTTGAGCATGAACTAGAGATCAAGCGCTCGCGATTTCTGACCTATATCACGCGTGTGCAAGATCAGGAGCAGGCTCGCGAATTTATTCACTCCATCAAGGAGCTGTATCCGGATGCGCGTCATCATTGCAGTGCCTTTATTTTCCATGTGGATGGCTCAAATGATGTGGAGCGTTCCTCTGATGATGGCGAACCTTCCGGTACCGCGGGAAAACCCATGCTAGAGGCGTTGCGTGGCTCGGGAATGAAAGATATTGCCGCTGTGGTGGTGCGTTATTTCGGTGGCGTAAAACTGGGCACTGGCGGATTAGTTAATGCCTACACCAACGCGGTGACGGAGCTTCTACCTGAGGTTTTGCAAGTCACCCGCTCTGTTCGGGAGATTTTCAAGATTGACCTTCCGCATTCTGATGCGGGGCGCATTGAAGCGAATCTGCGCGGCATGGGCATCATCATTACTGACACTGAATATGGTGCAGAAGTCACATACACCTTGGCTTTATTGCCTGGTGAACAGGCTGCGGTGGAATCTCAATTGTCATCCATGATGGGTGCAGAAATTGAATTGAAAGAATCCGGGCACATGTGGGTGGAATCCCCGAGTGACTAGTGCGGTGTAAGAGCACTAGACTGTTCAACTATGAGCATGCAACCATACCCCCGCAACCCAATCGAAAAACGTAAGCAAGAAGTACGCAAGAACTCCCGCAACGCAGTTGTCAGTGTTGGCGGTGGCATCGTAGGCGGTGCGGCTCTGTGGCTAGTGTTCGGCTCTGCATTCTTTATGGGACTTGGATTGATCATCGCCGTGGTCGGCGGTTTTTATTACTACAACAAGGTCCAAAAGATCATTAACGAAAAAGACCGTTACTAGTTAGAAATCTATGTCAGACACTGATGGATTACCTGTCCGCATCGACGCGTGGGTGTGGGCAGTTCGTTTATATAAAACCCGGTCAGAGGCTGCCGAAGCCTGCAGGGCAGGGCACGTCAAGCTAAACAACAACGCGGTCAAACCTGCCCAACAAGTGGTGCCAGGTGACCGCGTGCGCGTGTGGGTAAACCACCGCGAGTTTGATGTGGAGGTGCTGCGCACCATCAAGAAGCGAGTCGGAGCCTCGGTGGCCCGAACCTGCTACGTTGACCACACCCCGCCACCACCACCGATGGAAGTGCTGGCGTCGATTCCTCGCCGTGACCGTGGAGCCGGACGGCCCACCAAGAAGGAACGGCGAGAAATGGAACAGTTCAGGGGAATGTCCTAAGACCTTCTTAAGCCTGCTTGGTCAAGATGTCCTTCACCAGCGGAATAACCTCAGTGCCATACAACTCAATGGACTTCAGCAAGTACTCATGAGGGGTCTGGCCACTGGCGTATTTGAGGGTAAAGCGATCAAGATCAAGCACTGAAATGGTTTTGGCGATCTTCTTTGCGACCGTCTCAGGGGAACCGATGTATAAGGAACCGTGATCGATTTCGCGTTCAAACTGCATTGCATCCGCAGGAGCCCAACCGCGTTCAGCACCGATCTTGCGTTGGAGTTCCAACCAATCATTAAGTGCTAGCTCACGGGCTTCCTCATCAGTTGCCGCAATGAGTCCAGGGGAGTGCACACCAATGGGCTTTTGAGGCTGCCCGAACTGTTCGTTGGCACGCTTGTACAGATCCACATACGGGCGGAAACGCTCAGGAGCACCGCCGATGATGGCAAGCATCAACGGGAAACGATACTTAGCAGCGCGCACGACTGATTCTGGGCTGCCACCCACTGCAACCCAAGCGTGAATGCCATTCTCAGTTGGTGGGTAAAGCATCTGGTTTTCCAACGCCGAGCGGGTCTCACCATGCCAGGTCACGCCCTGACCACGGCTGTCGGCCTCAAGAATCTTCGCGAACAAATCAAGGCGTTCACTAAACAGCTGCTCGTAGTCCTGAAGATCAAAACCAAACAATGGGAAAGACTCAATGAAGGAACCGCGTCCCAAGGTGATTTCGGCGCGACCGTTGGACAGTGCATTCATGGTGGAATAACGCTCAAACAGGCGAACAGGATCATCAGAGGACAGCACAGTCACGGAAGAGGTGACTTTGAGTCGCTCAGTGGATGCGAGGATAGCTGTCATGACGATGTCAGGTGCAGAAACTGAGTATTCCTCACGGTGGTGCTCTCCGATGCCGATGATATCCACCCCGACTTTGTCTGCCATCTTGGCTTCATCAATGATGTTTCGAAGTGTTTGTGCAGGGGAGACCGGGTTGCCCTGCAGGTCGATGGCGTTGTCGCCGAAGGTGTCGAGGCCGAAGGAGACGTTTTTCATTGCTTTCCTCACGTTGTTGATCAGACTTATTAAAAGAGTTTGTAGATATATCAACAATATGGGGTTGGTGGTATTCCCGCAAGGTTTTTAGGTGTTCTCATTTGGCGGTGGAAGAAAGTGCCTAAGGTGGGGGCTGTGAAAGCAGCAAACGATATGGTTTGGGGGCCACGGGGACGAAACTTCCTGATGAACCTTGCAGTGGCTTTTGACGACGGTTCCGTTGAAGGATCAGGACTTCGCCCGCTAGAACATGCCTCGTGGTGGTTAGACAGGGAAGCTGAATACAACACGCGGAGACGCGGAATTGCACCTCAATACACCGTGTTAGCTAGAGCTAAGAAGGTTGCACCGTTATTAGAGCAGGTTCCGTTGATCGAGCTGACTCCGAAGCTGATGTACGACGCGCTTGACTCTACGGTGACTAACGCTGCGTATTGGCAACCGCTGACGAATACAGATTTACTCTTGGCTACTCGGCCCATGAGACCAGGTCTTCGTCGCATCGCTTTGCACTTGCAGCGATCACCACTTTTGAAGTCATGGGCAGAGCAGTTTCGTCCAGGTGGGCAATCCAGCGTGAGTTGGAAGGCTACGGGGTCCAATCATCGACCGTCATCAGTCCATGAGGTTCTAAACACATGGCGGGTGGAGGAAATGAATCCATCTTTATGGTGGTCAACGCCACCACAGACACTGATCCGGACCTCTGGGAAGTTGGAAGACAGGATTCCAGGGAGTTTACGATTCGTGGAAGATGGCTTCGGATGGAACACAGGACAGATACGGCAAGCCACAATATTGCCCGAAGCTCAGGTATTTACAATCAATGGACCAGATGATTGGGCATCCTTATGCAGACGCTTCCCACTCGATTTACCAATGTCCAACGCGCCAAATTGGACGATGGCAACTGGCTATCCTCACAAATGGGTTATCCCAGACTATGTACAAGTAGCCAAGCATTATGATGGCGTGCATTTGAACATTCAAGGCTATCTAGCTACAGCTGGGCGAGTGGTTGTTACCGATGGCAATCGAGCCGGAATACTGGCTGGCTGGGATCCTGGGCAAACCTATTGGCTTACTGATGTAGTTGAGCTAGGGGAGCCGGTAACCTGGAGAAACCATAGCCAGACCCAGGAAGATCAAGACTGGAGACCCCTAAAAATGCATTAACCCCGGCGATTTAGTTCGTATTCCAGACTTTTGAGTCCAGCCAAACCAGGGATCGTTCCGGGGCTTTTGATAACCATGGTGACAAACTTCGAACAGTTTGTCCAGTTCCTCGCAGCGTCCAAGGGGTCGCCCAGATTGCTTCGGATCAGCTGGAATTCTAGATTTCGTCGGTGTAATTGCGCGGTACCGACTAAGCTCTTTCGGCCCCGCGCTGCTCTAAGTATACGGTGGTGGTCTGTATTCGTCGGAAATATCTAAGGCCGAATCCCACACTTCAATCGCTATTGGCCATCTCATGCAGGCCAGCGAGAGAAGCCGGTAACTTGGAGAAACAATAGCCAGACCCAGAAGAGCAGACTGGAGAGCTTCGAGGATTTAGTGCTCCTGTGCATTTATTCGGGTCACTTCAACGTTGAAAAGCATAGGAATGTGGAAGTTCATGAAGACTCAATACGTATGTACCACTTATTTCATCGCTGCACCCGAGGATGAAGACGAGGCGTACCAAACTTATCGCAGCCGAATGAACTCTTTGGCAGCATTGAACGGCGCTGACGTAGTTTCAGTGGCAGATGGCCTACGGATGGAAGTAGACCAGGATATTTGGGGAAGCCTTGCTGAGCAGTATCAGATTGAGCAAGAAGGCCTGTATCCCACTGGTCACAACTTGTACTTTGTTGTCACCGTGGTGAACCTAGATGATTCAGATGAGGTTTATGACCGAACAATGGAGCATCTGATTATGGATGACCCTTATGTGCGAGTGGATCGTTTCCCAAGCACTGTCCATGCCAGCACCCAGATCATGTTGTAGAAAAAGAAAAAGCACCACCCCACAAAGTATGGGTGGTGCCGCTGCGTTTAAGTTCGCAGACTTTTTAAGTCAAGGAGTGTCCTAGATAGAGCTCAGGCTCCAGTCAGCTGGTGGGAAATTGATGCCCATTGGACGGAAGAAATCAGCGACGGTCAGGCCCCACACGTGGAGGAAGTCTGCGAGCATCGGGAAGTCAGTGATGGATGACCCCATAGTATTTGGCTCCTTGCTTGGTATATAAAAATGATCTGCTGCACTAGCGTAACAGGTGTTTTAGTGCATTGTAGGTTGTGGGACTCCGCGTGTTTTAGCCGGGGCTAACTTTGGGGGAACTTTAGTTTGGTGGTTCCACAAGATGAGCTTGGGTCATGAGCTCTAGCTTGCGTTTTAGCTGCCTGTGGCGTTTGGCGTTGAGTGGTTGGGAGTCGGTGGCGACGGTGGCATCGATGTGTGATTGGCCAAATCGTTTGAGTAGTAAATCGTCGATGATGCGGATCTGGCCTGGGTGGAAGCGGTAGTTCATTACTTTCAACAGCACTTCAATGTCGGTGGGGTTGAGCAGCTCGCGCAGCTGCACCACAGAGGTAATGGAGTTGGCCACCAGGATGTCTTCGAGGAAGCGGTAGTTTGTGGAGCGTGGGCGGGGGAAGCGGTTGCCAATGAGCATGGCAAGAACGCCGGGAAGTGTCTCTGCGGTGAGTTCGACGGATTCATCAGCAACTCGGCTGGTTTCTTTGAGTGCGGCGATTTGGTCGAATTGTTGGTCCGCTAATTCGATGAGTCCGGCAGCGAGGGTGAACATGCGGTCTACTTCTGCGCTGAAGTCTTCTGGGTTGGACACATCGGCGCGTTTATAGCGGATATCGTGTTCGAACTCTGCCCAGGCGTGTTGCAGCACGGTGCGCACCTGAACTTCAAAGACGAGGCCTTTGTAGTCCTGGAGGTCATCGGAGGTGTCATCGACTTCCAGAATCAGGTGGTGGGAGCCGTAACCAAAGCCGCCTGAGATGCGAGTTTCAGCGGCTTTGTCTACGGATTTGTGGACGATGAAGGAGTCTTGGAGCACTTTTAGGGCCACGGGTATTTCCGTGGAGTGGTACGTGGTGATCCGAACACCGATCATGTCGTGGATGTCTTTGCGCGGATCAGGGTAGATCAACGAGCCATCGTTGCGACGCTTGCGAGCCTTGGCTTTCAGGCTTGACCATTCTTTGATGCGTGTGGTGACGCGATCGAAGGTGACACCACCGTCCGTAAGTAATTCTTCAATTGCTAGGAGGAATTCGACGTCGGCCATGGGATGGGCACGTCGGAATTCGTGGTAGTAACTGCCAAATTGGGAGAGAGTGTTGTCAGACATATCGATCGTTCATAGTAGCGCCGCTAACTTTCCTGTGCAGGGATCAAAACTCACTATCGGGTACTAAAACCAACAAAGATACGGGTAGATGTGAGAACAAATCGGTGGCTGGGACAACACCACTGAAGCGTTGCCCGGTGAGCCTGTCTTCCCATTGTCCACCAGGAAGCGTGACGGTGGTGTCATACCATCCGCCACGGTCTTCCAAGATCAGTGGTCGACGGGTAGCAAGAGCAATGATGTTGAGGTGGTTTCGGTCTGTACCGCGGGCGATGCCCATGATGTGGGATTCTGCGCGACCTTCGCCAAATACTGCCTGATGATCTCCACCAACAAAGCTTGCACGAAATTCAGCACGCAACTCGAGGGATTTATGGACCACGGCCATTTTGGCGATGTCGGCGTTATCCACCAAGTCTTCTACCGAATTAACCTGCGTCCAATCCCAGGTTTGCAGGCGCTCCAGGACTTGTTCTCTGGCGGTGTAATCAACAAAGCGTCGGTTATCGGGATCTACCAGGGAGTCTTCTAAAAACTCAGTTCCTTGGTAAGTGTCGGGGATTCCAGCGCCCACCATTTGCAGCAGTTTCCTGCCTAAGGAGATTTGCACAGAGCCACGGTTGATGTGGGAGACAAATTCGGTGATTAGTGAGGTGGAGGGTCCGTCGAAAAGCGCTTCCACCCAATCGCAGACCGCAGCCTCGAAGGACTCGTTGGGGTCCACCCACGTGGTTTTTGTGGATGCTTCGCGGATAGCTTTTAGGGCGTATTCCCTGAATCGATCGCGCAGCGCATCGGTGATCACGCCGTCGGCGGGCCATACGCCCAGCAGGTTTTGTAGGAGGAAACTGCCCGTTGCGCCGTCTGGCGCGGGGAGCACCGCGAAAACACGATTGACCAGCTCGGAGTACATATCGGGGACTTCAGACAGGGAGATGATGCGGGCGCGGGTATCTTCGCCACGTTTGGTGTCATGCGTGGACAAGGTGGTCATGGTGCGTGGCCACAGCAGGCTGCGTTCTTCCTGCAGCAAGTGGAATTCTGCAGCGGAGACGCCGAATCTCCCCGGCGCGCCACCGACTTCTTGCAATGCAACGAGCCTAGATGCGCGGTAGAAGGTGGTGTCTTCCACACCTTTAGCCATGACGGCGCCGCAGACTTGAGCGAAGCGGATTTTGGCCTCGCCATTGCCAAGTAGGGCGGCCGCGATGAGGTCGAGTGCGTCACGCCGGGAGGGGAAGCGTTTGGACATCTCCGCGATGACGGTGGCGGTGGTGCGTGAGAGGGAGATGTAGTCGGCGCGGTAGACGGGCATGGCGGCGACTAATTCGATGATGGTTTCGCTAAGTTTGTCTTCGGTGACGTTGGTGCCTGCGGTGGAGAAGTTATCGCGGCGCATGGCGCGGGCGAGCCTTAAGATTTCGGCTGCGAGTTCTTGTTGGGCGACGACTCGTTTGAGGCTTTCCTCCGTGGATTTGAGGGCGCGTTCATCCCAGGTGGATCCACTGTGGGTCAGCGCCAGCATGGAGAATTTGTCCTCAGATTCTCGGGAGATAAACACGCCGTCGAGTTCACGGAGGGCGTCGTAGCCAGTGGTGCCATCAACGGCCAGGCGGGGATCGAGTGGTTCATCAACGCTCAAGATCTTTTCGATGATCAGCCAGCGGTCAGGTCCAATGAGGTCGCGGAGTCTGTGCAGATATCCAAAAGGATCGGAAAGCCCGTCGGGGTGATCGACGCGCACGCCGTCAATGAGGTCTTCCGCCACCAATTCGCGCAGCAGACGATGAGTATGTTCAAACACTAAGGGATCTTCTTGCCTGATGCCAGCCAACGTATTCACGGAAAAGAAGCGACGGAAGTTGATCACGCCATCGCGCCAGAACTGCAGGCGGTAATGCTGGCGCTTGTAGACTTCTTGCGGTGTCCCTTCTTCGGTACCAGGCGCGATTGGGAAGAGGTGGTCAAAATATTTGAGCACTTTCTCTCCATCAAGCTCCGCGAATTCCAGCTTGTCTTCATCGCCTTCAGCACCCAGAATCGGCATGCCCAGCTTGCCACCAGAACCGTTGTCTTCGTGCCAGTCAATATCGAAATAGAACTCAAAAGCGGAATCTTTGCCGTTTTTTAGAACATCCCACCACCAAGGATTCAAATGTGGAACGGCAACACCTAAATGGTTGGGAACAATATCAATGATGATGCCCATGCCCAACTCGTGTGTAGCTGCGGCAAGATCTCGAAGACCCTCCATGCCACCGAGCTCTTCATTGATGGTGGTGGGATCAATGACATCGTAGCCATGATTGGAATCTGGCATGGCCGTAAAAATAGGGGAGAGGTACAGGTGGCTGATGCCTAGCTTCTTCAGATAGGGAAGCTGGGCTTTGGCCTGCGCAAAACCAAATGAACGCCCGGCGCTATCTGCTTGAGGTCCTCGCATTTGAAGCCTGTACGTTGCGGAAATTGGACGTGCCATGATGAAACACCCTTAAAAGTTAGGCAAAATCGTGCGGTACGTCCTCGATCTTAGTGTTCACGCATTCCCGGCGTGGGAAAAAGATTTACGCAGCAAGTGCTACAAAGGCTGGCTGGTAAGGGCAAGGAAAGCCGTGCCTATAAACAAGAAGCTTATCGACGATACCCTCCACACCACCCACTTCCAGCAAGCTTCGCGCCCACCGTTCAAATTCAAAGATCCCTGGATCACCAGCAGGAATAGCGATGAGTGTGTGTGAATTCGGAGCAAGATACAGCGGTGCTGGTCCCAGTCGTAATTCAAGATGACGATTCAACACTGTAAAGGTTTGAGGATGCGCCAACCATGCAGTAATTGGCGCGCCGGGAACTCTGATTTCTAATGCAGACGAGGCGATGGTTGTGGTCGTTTCTGCGTCCCGAAGATCAAATCGAATACCCTCAGGAGTAGTAGCACACTTTAATAAATTGGTGGCTGATTGATCCCACGCTTGCCTGGTGGTCAGCCCCACTTCAGCGAGAGCCCGGTAACTGAGTGTGACTTTCCCGCTGTGCAACCCCATACACAGATCGTGGGAAAGGTTCAGCATTGCTGGGTTATCGCAGAAACCATCTGTGCTTAAACGTGCGGTGTGGGCCCATTGGTGATTGTGCAGTCGAGGCTGAATCTTTGATGCTCGAATAGGTACTTTCATGTCGTCCCCTTTAAGAAAAATGTGTTCTTAAAAGGGTTGGACTTGAAAAGTTGGCTAAAGGTTCCCGAGTTTTAGAAAATTCTTTTAAAACGGGGGCTGTTCATCTAACCCCAGAGCCGTAAACAGCTGCTTTTCATCCCAGATCTGGATGTCCTGTCCTTTTTCTTTCAACTCCTCAGCACGTTTTTGCTTACTGGTAATCGTTGCCCACGGGCCAGCAACCAAAATGGTGGTCTTCTTAGTCACGTTCTTACCGATCAGCGCACCTTGATCAGCGATCCGCTGCCACAGCGCACCCTTTTCATATGGCTCGAAATCACCAGTCAAGGTCACATTCTGGCCATAGAGAATGCTCGACGGATCAGCATCGGGATTGGGATCTGGAATGACCTCAGGGGTAGCCACCTTGTCCCACGGTGCACGGCGGCCAGATTGCTTTTTTGGCTCCGCCTTCGGGGTTTCCCACGCTGGATCAACAGCTGGCTGCACGGGGACTTCGGTCTTGCCTGCATCCAAACCAAAGTTTCGACGCTGCAACGCAACGTTAGCTCCAGAACGATCCTTCAGCACCGGATACACCCGGGCGTTATCCACGGTTCCCATGGTGAAACCACGGCTGTGAACGAAATCCACAAAGCTGCCCTCAAAGCTGTGGCGCTTTGCCAACGCAATGGTAATCGCAGCACACGCGCGAGCATCTTCAGCAGCATCGTGGTGGTTTTTCAGCTCAAACCCTAAATGACTAGCCACCGTTGGAAGCTTATGGTTTTCCACCTGCAGCTTCTCATTGCGTGCCAACGTCAACGAGCAGCCATAAATCATCTCTGGGACATCGATCCCTGAGGCAGCACACGCGCGCGACAATGCGGTGAAATCAAACTGCGCATTGTGAGCAACCAACGGCAAATCCCCAACGAACTCCACCATCTTGGGCACAAGGTCTGCAAAACGAGGCTGATCAGCAACCATCTCTGGGGTGATGCCGTGAATACCAATGTTGATCTCATTGAAGAAATTCAGGCTCTCAGGAGGAGTACACAACCATGACTCCGAAGATTCCTCCACACCATCGACGTACTTGACCAAACCAATCTGGCAGATGGAACCCCAATCATCATTGGCCGTCTCTACGTCAAAGCCCACGAAATTCAGACCAGCAACAGTAGATGGAGCTGAAGGCACTACTGGGGCTCCGCCACCCAGGTGCTGTGGCTTTTCACCCTTCAACACAGCATCAATATCAGCTGCCAGCGCAGCTAAATCTGCCGAACTATTTGGGGCAAAGGCGATGGATTTATCCACGCCCTCCAGGTTTAAAAAGCCGTGAGTAAAAGCAGTGGGATCCTGCACAGATACTCCAGAGACCTGTGTCAGATCAACCGATTCCGATTGTGCGCTGGACTTAGAAAGAGCAGCAAGAAGAGGGGAATAAGAGATGGTGAGGGTGGAATCATCCAAAGAGATGGATGCGCCGTAAGCCGCGATCACAGGTGTGGTCCTTTCGATCTGAATCAATGGACACCACCCTACTAGGTGGGGTGGACATCATTTAAGCGCGCCGGGGAATTCAAGAAGATTCTGGACGTGGGTGTGTAACGTTCAAACCAAAAATCACGACGCATTAAGTAACAGAGACTTAAATTAAGAACTCCGAACAACAACTTCGGATTGTTTCATTTTTGAGGATGAAAGAGCTTTTCAATGAACGTACAGTTTGAATCAGACATGGCCGTCCAACCAGGAAACACCATGGAAGCTACCGTCACCGACATTCGTGATGCCAAGCGTAAAACAACCCAGCTTGATTCAGTAACGCCGTTTAAGAAGAATTGCCCGAGCCGCACCTTGCTCGACACCATCAGTGACAAGTGGGCGGTGCTGATCCTGCTCAGCATGGAAAATGGTCCACAGCGCAATGGTGAAATCAAAGATCAGGTCCAAGGAATTACCCCAAAGATGCTCACCCAGCGTCTTGGAGTGTTGGTGGAAGACGGACTGGTCACTCGCACCTCCCACGCAGTTGTGCCGCCTCGTGTGGATTATCAGCTCACCGATCTGGGTGCTTCTGTCATTGAGCCTTGCCGTGCGATGTATTCCTGGGCAGTGGAGAACATTAAGCAAGTGGAGGCCTACCGCTCAGCATAAGAACACTTGGCAAACCTCACGGTTTCCACCAGTTAAGATGTTGTGAGACAAATCCAAACATAGAAGGGCTGTGCATTCTCATGGTTTCAACCACAACATCTCGCTCAATCGCTGGACTGTCAGTGCTTGTGGCAACAGCACTAATCGCTGGCTGTAGTTCCGCAGAGGATGGGACGGTTGACTCGGGGAGCAGCACAGAGGTCACCACAACCCAAAGCAAGGAAGGTTTTCCTGTCACCGTCACGTTTGCCCCAGAAGCACCTGTGACCATTGAGGATCAACCAGAGCGCATCGTCAGTTTGTCCCCAGCGATTACAGAAACCTTGTTCGCTGTCGGGGCAGGGGATCATGTCGTCGCAGTGGATGAATACTCAAACTACCCAGAGGACGCACCGCTGGTGCAGGGTCTGTCTGGTTTTACTCCCAATGTGGAGTCCATCTTGGATTACGATCCTGACCTGGTCGTGTTGATGTCTGCAGATGATTCCATTTTGACCGGCCTGGATGCTGCAGGAGTGGATACTTTAGTGATCCCCGCAGCAGAGAACTTGGATGAGACCTACTCCCAGATTGAACAAGTAGGTCGAGCCACCGGATTTGAAGATCAAGCAACAACGGTTGTTGATCAGATGAAAACCGCCATTGATGCTGCAGTTGCCACAGTTCCTGAAGAGGTAAAAGAGCAGGGCTTAACCTACTTCCACGAGCTGGGCAGTGATTTGTTCACTGTGTCAGAGCAAACCTACATCGGTCAGATTTACGACATGTTTGGTCTCACCTCTATTGCTGACGGTGGCGACGCTTACTCGCAGCTATCCAACGAAGCAATCATTGCGGCAAACCCTGATCTGATTTTCCTCAGCGATGCCAAGGCCGAAAACCTCACTGCAGAAGATATTGCGGCGCGTCCAGGCTGGGACACCATTGATGCAGTAGCCAATGGACGTATCTACATTTTGGACGATGATATTGCTTCCAGGTGGGGACCTCGCGTATCCCAGCTGGTGGAAGAAATCGCAGCGCAGTTGAATCAGCTTGCTTCTTCTGAAGCTGTGCCGGCCGCTGCTTAAGTTTTCGTGCTGAAGAGAATTTTCCTCAACCCCTGGGTGGCTACCGCGTTGTCGGTAGTCATTTTGGGGTTTGTGGTGCTGTTTTCAGGTTTTAGCGGTGTTATTGATTTAAGCCCCACAGCAGTGATTAGACATTTGAGTGGGCAGGACACGCTCACCCCTCGAGATCAGGCCATCTTCTTTGATATCCGGCTGCCTCGAATTATCGCTGGTGTCATTGTCGGAGCAACGCTGGCTATTTCTGGTGCTTCTTACCAAGCGGTATTTAGAAACCCGCTGGCTGATCCTTATTTGTTGGGTGTGTCCGCAGGTTCTGGCCTTGGTGTCACGGCAGTGATTGTTGGCGGTACCGTGCTGGGATTTTCTGCACCGAGCATCGGCGTGATTGGTGCAGCATTTGTAGGTGGTGTTGCCGCAGTACTTGCCACGCTGATGGTGAGTCGGGGAGTAGGACAGGGATCATCAACCACCGTGGTTATTTTGGCGGGCGTGGCGGTTGCTGCTTTTGCCAGTTCCATCCAGACCTATATTCAGCAACGACACATCGATACGGTGGCGCGCGTATATGTGTGGATGTTGGGCAACCTCAATGTCACCAACTGGATGTCGATCTTCATCGTGGCTGTGGTGGCGGGACTATGCGCGGCCGTGATCATGTCCTGCGCCAGGTTGTTAGACGTGATGGCTGTTGGTGATGTGGAAGCCCGCACATTGGGCGTCGATCCAGGCCTCGTACGCATTGGCATTGTCATCGTGGCAACCCTTGGTACAGCTGCAGTGGTATCCATTTCCGGTCTCATCGGGTTTGTGGGCATCATTGTTCCGCACGCCCTGCGCCTAATTGTTGGCCCGGGGCATCGGATTTTACTGCCACTGTCTTTCGTATGGGGTGCCATTTTCCTCGTGTTGGCAGATACCGCAGGGCGAACATTGATGGCTCCTCAGGAACTTCCCGTGGGTGTGGTGACAGCTGCACTCGGCGCACCGTTCTTCTTATTTATTTTGCGCAGAACCAGCAGACAACGAGTTCCAAAAAGGAGTGCTTAAGTGGCGATCATTGAATGCGAAGACATCACGGTTCGCCACCCACATGCGCCCACACCTGCGGTTTCTGGGTTGAGCACCTTTGTAGAACAAGGGGAATGGCTTAATATCGTAGGTCCCAACGGCTGCGGAAAGAGTACGTTGCTGCACGCTTTTGCTCAGGTACTGTCACTGGAATCGGGAAGGCTGAAAATGGGGGAGGGGGACGTCGAAAAGCATTTTGCTTTTGGTCTTAAAGCTGCGAAGCAGCGTCGCTTTTTCGCGCGTACCGTGGCCCTCATGCCACAGAATCCTACTATTCCTGCAGGTCTGAGCGTTTTTGATTATGTGCTGCTGGGGCGTCATCCGCACAGTTACGCGCCGGGGCGTGCTGATGATGAGATCGTGAAGCGGTGCCTCGCTGATCTGAAATTGGAGCATTTCAGCGACCGCGGCTTAGACGAATTGTCCGGCGGCGAGCGTCAACGCGTCAGCCTTGCCCGCGCGCTCGCCCAAGAACCGCGCATCGTGCTTCTCGACGAGCCGACCTCCGCGCTTGACATCGGCCATGCGCAGGAAACGCTTGAGCTTATCGACGCCATCCGGCACCGACTCGGCCTCACCGTGATCGCGGCGATGCATGACCTCACCCTGACTGCGCAATACGGCGATCGGGTGCTCATGATGAATGGTGGCCGCAAAGTTTTCGAGGGCACTGCAGCCGAAGTGCTCACCGCGCAGCGGATTTCGGAGATTTATGATGCCACTGTGATTGTTGAGGTTATTGATGGGCGTCCCGTGGTGATTCCGCAGCGGTCGCACTGACCTGTTGTGGCAGACCAGACTATTTGACCGAATTCGATGCGCCGGAGGATTTTCGGTCACCTGGTGTGGTCGAGCTGAAAACTCAGCGATTCCAGCTCCAATTGCGCTAAAAATACATAGGCCTCCATGCGCGTCTAAAGGATTGGAACTGGCAACTCCAGACGGTGTGCACCTTCGGTATTTTCGACCTCTTAAATCGCCTTCTGTGGCCGAGGGCCTGTGGTGCGCCGTGTGATCAATGTTGGGGTCAGCACCGCAGAAGTTTCGGTGTGATTGTTGATCTGATTGATCGTGACATCAATGGCTTTCGCCGCGATTGCTTCGGAGTCCTGCGCGATGGTGGTCAAGCCGATGTGGTCGAGGCTGGCAAGGCTTGAGTTGTCGTATCCCACCACGGAGATTTCTTCGGGGACGTGGATGCCGCGCTGCCATAAGATGTCGAGCACGCCGAGGGCTACTCGGTCATTGAATGCGAGGATGGCGGTGGCGTCAGTTCCGGAATCCAGAATCTCTGAGATTGCTTGGGCTCCTGCTGCTTCGCTGCTGCCACCAGGGACTATGCGGGTGGTGCCGGCGAAGGAATCAATGTGCGCTTTGAACACTTCTGATCGTTCCTGGGTGCCAGGGGCGTCGCCACCATCGATGTAGATGATGTGTTCGTGGCCTAATTCGATGAGGTGGTTGAGGGCTAATTGGGCGCCAACTGCGTCGTCGACATGGACGGAACTGACTTTGGGGGTTCCGGAACCGCGGGCAATTACTTGGACGGGAAGTTGCTGTGCGATTGTTTCCAAATCACTAGGTGACATGCGAGATCCTAGAAGAATTACTGCTTCGCATCGTTCCCTGATCAGGGCGTTGACGGCATCTTTTTCAGTGCGAGTCGGTGTGATCGCGCTAAGGTACAGGTCGAAGCCATGTTTTCGGGCGGTGGGATAGAGGTGTTCGACGATATCGCCGTGGAATGCTTGGTGCATTTCGAATGCCACACCGATGAGTCCGGAGCGGTTTTGGCGAAGTTTTTGGGCTCGTCGATCAGGAATGTATCCGAGTTCGGCGGCTTTTTCTTTCACATGGTTGCGGGTGGATTCACTTGCTCCGGGGGCATCGCGAAACACGATGGAGACCAGCGCAGTGGATACTCCAGCAGCTTTTGCCACATCAGCCATTGTCGGTCGCTTTGACGCCATATCTACCTCTTTTTCTTAATCTCTTACATCTTTACAGGAAACCCCTTGACGGCATCAATGGGTGGTATCTAGTATCTACTAGAACGTTATAGTAGAACGTTCTAGTAAAACTTGGAAGGATGAAAAATGTCAGTCAAACTTGCCCTCATCGGTGCTGGACGCATCGGATCAAATCACGCACGCCTGATCACAAACCACGTGATCGGCTCTGAACTGGTCGCCGTCGTTGACCCAACTCCCAACGCAGAAACCCTCGCTGATGAATTGGGCGCCGTTGCGTTCTCTAACCCAGATGACGTCCTGACCCGCGATGACATTGACGCGGTTTTGATTGCTACACCAGCACGAACCCACGCGGATCTCGTGGTCAAAGCAGCGGCAGCGGGCAAGCACGTGTTTGTGGAAAAGCCCATGGCCGTCACCCTCGAGGACGCAGATCGTGCCATCAACGCAGCACGCGAAGCAAACACTGTCCTGCAGGTGGGCTTCAATCGTCGTTTCGCGGCAGGTTTCGCTGCAGCACGCGCACGCATTGACGCAGGCGATATCGGCACCCCACAGCTGCTTCGTTCCGTGACCCGCGATCCAGGACCATTCACCGCTGACCCCAACAAGATCCCTCAGTGGACCATCTTCCTGGAAACCCTCATCCACGATTTCGATGCGCTGTGCTACCTCAACCCAGGCGCAACCCCAGTGGAAGTAACCGCTCACGCTGATTGCCTCGTCGTTCCAGAAGCTGCTGGCACTGGCTTCCTCGACACCGCAGTGGTGACTGTCCGTTTTGATAACGGAGCAATTGGTACTGCAGAAGCAAGCTTCAGCGCAGCCTATGGTTATGACGTTCGCGGTGAAGTCTTCGGATCCAAGGGCATGATGACCGCAGGCGACGCGCGCGCAACCAACATGACTTTCTACGGCGCTGAGGGCATCGCGGCTGCCACCTCACGCGCGGATACCGATCTGCTCTCCGATGCTTACCGAGCTGAATTCCAAGCTTTCGTCGACTCCATCCGTACCAACACCCCTTCCAAGGTTCCAGGCGAAGCTGCACGCACCGCACTACTCATCGCACTCGGCGCCATCCGAAGCGTAGAAACCGGCGCAACCATCAACCTTGCTGAAAGCATCGAGGTTTAACCATGACTTTTAAACTCGCAGCATGCGCAGAGATGATCTACCAGGACCTGCCTTTCGAGGAGAGGGTCAAGACGATCTCTGATCAGGGATTCCTCGTGGAAATTTGGGACTGGTCCACAAAAGACATCGATGCGCTCGTGGCAACAGGCGCGGAATTTTCCTCCATGACGGGCTACCTGCGCGGGGATCTGATTACTGAACAGGGCCGCGCGGAGCTCTTGGCAACCGCTTCGGAGTCCTTGGCGGTGGCGGAAAAGCTCAACTGCCCCCGGCTGAATCTGCATGGAACTGGCCTTGGACCGCAGGGACTACCTGTTACTCCCATTGAAGTGGTTACCCCAGAAATGTGGCTCTACGCTGCTGAAACGCTCCGCCAGATCGCTGAGCTGGGGGAGCGCGCAGGCAAGGTTTTCGTGCTGGAAAACCTCAACCTCGCAGTCGATCACCCCGGCACTCCTTTTGCCAAGGCCACTGACACTTTGGCGCTGGTCAAGGCTGTCAATCACCCGAATCTGCGCCTCAACCTGGATTTGTACCACGCCCAGATTGGCGAAGGAAACCTCATTGAGCTGCTCCGTGAGGCGCAGCCATTCATCGGCGAAATCCAGGTTGCCGATGTCCCCGGCCGCATGGAACCCGGCACCGGCGAGATCAACTACCAGGGCGTCGCGAAAGCTCTCGCCGCGATGGGCTACGACGGCGTCATCGGCATGGAGGCGTGGGCATCGGGCGACTCCAGCGACGCGCTGCAGGCGTTGAAGTCAGCGTTCACGGTCTAAATTGCTTATCGACGCACCCCTCCATTTCAGATCCCTATTGGGCTCTCTTCTGCAAAATGATGCCAACCGCACCTAAGTGATCTTTATGCTCGGTGAAAGTCTTTCGCATTCCGAGCACTCGCTTGCGCAGATCCGGTTGGCTAATCACGTTCCTCACAATCGTGAAGACACCTTTTAGCCCTTCATCCTTCAGGTTCCGCTTGAGGGATAGAAGGGCCATGTCGGCTTGGCGAATATTAATCACATCGAACCCTGCCTCACGCGCCAACGCAGCCCATTCCGGCACCGTGATGGGGCGGGCATTGACTTTGATGGAACGAGCCAGCGCCTTAGCAATATCCTCTTTCACCGCAGTGGAGACATTGTCAGGCACCAGCGACAGCTCGTGAATGCCGTACAGCCCGCCTGGTTTCAGAATTCGAGCTGCCTCGCGCATCAGCTCCAACTTGTGCTTATCGGTCTGCATGGTCAACATCGCTTCGCCGATGACAACATCAAACGAGTCGCTTTCAAGGCCAGTATCGGTGGCATTTGTATTGCGCACCTCGTGAGGACCCGCAGGTAAGATCGCACGTACATTCGCGCATGCATCCGCGTCGCTATCCACTCCGATGTAGCGAGCCGGACCCTTGCCAAGGATGTCACGTGCAGTCACGCCAAGTCCTGGAGCAAATTCCACCACGGTAGCACCGGTCAAAGAAAGGTTCTCCAGCAGGAACTGCGTTGTTTCACGACCTCCAGGGCGCAGCACTTTCTTTCCAAGCCTGGCAAGGATCCAATGTCCACCAGCACGTTCTGCGGAGTGGGTTGATTCTGGGATGATAGGTTTCGTAGTCATAAGGTAAACCTTACTTGATTAACCTTAGAAAAATCCGTGTTTAATCCGTGAGTTCCACCTCAGCAAAAATGGTGCCGCAGGAACATCCCTGCGACGCCACTTTCGGTGTACTACTTCTCTTCTTCGTCCGCTTCAGGCTCCTCTGAAGCTACCTCAGCCTGCTCGGAGTCAGATTCAGTGTCAGGCTCGGTGTCGGGCTCAGTCTCGACCTCTGCCGCTACTTCATCTTGTGGCAGCTCTTGTGGTTCTTCCGCTACCTCATCGGCAATCGCATCAGCACCGTGTTGATGGGCCAATTCAGCTTCCTGAGTCGAAGCACGTTCTGCCGCAAGGTGGAGAGCCTCAGCAGCATCTTCAGCTTCCTTTGCTGCCGCCAGTTCCAATTCGCGCTTCTCAGCAGCTTCCTTCTCTGCCGCAAGTTCTTGCTCACGCTTTTCAGCAGCGATCTTTTCCTCAAGCTTGGTGTAGTCCGGAGCCTCCACCTGGCGCAGCAGCATCGTGGAACGGGCAGGAACAGTGATGGTTCCGCCAGCTTCGATGGTGAGATCCTCCAGCGGGTGGCCCACCGCTTCGGTGGTATCGACCAAAAGCTTCCACTTCATACCGAAATGCTCAGGAGGGAGATTGAAATCGATAGGTTCGAAGTGAGCGTTGAACATCAAGATGAAGGAGTCATCGTGGATTTTCTGTCCTCGATAATCAGGCTCTTCGATGGCATCGCCGTTGAAGAACACCTGCAGTGATTTACCGAAAGCGAAGTCCCAGTCATCTTGAGTCATCAAGGTTCCATTTGGTACCAGCCATGCGATATCGCGGTCACGAACATCGGCGCCCAAAGGGCCACCGGCAAGGAACTGCCTGCGCCTAAATACTGGGTGGTTTGCTCGGATACGCAGCAAACGCCTGGTGAAGCTCACCAAGTCAGCGTTTTCTTCAGCCTGATCCCAATTCACCCACGCCAGTTCATTGTCTTGGCAGTAGACGTTGTTGTTGCCGTTTTGGGTACGGGCCATTTCATCACCGTGGGACAACATAGGGGTGCCCTGGGACAGCAACAAGGTGGTGAGGAAGTTGCGTCGTTGCTGAGCACGCAGCTGCATAATCTCAGGATCGTCAGTTGGTCCTTCGACGCCACAGTTCCAGGAACGGTTGTGTGATTCACCGTCCCGACCGTCTTCACCGTTGGCCATGTTGTGCTTCTCGTTGTAACTGACCAAGTCATTGAGGGTGAAGCCGTCGTGAGCAGTCACAAAGTTGATCGATGCAGTGGGGCGACGGCCGTTGTTTGCATACAAATCAGAGGAACCAGTTAGTCGGGAAGCGAATTCACCCAAGGTTGCTGGCTCACCACGCCAGAAATCACGGACAGTGTCGCGGTATTTACCGTTCCACTCAGTCCACAGTGGTGGGAAGTTACCCACTTGGTATCCGCCTTCGCCAACATCCCACGGCTCAGCAATGAGCTTGACCTGGGAGACCACCGGGTCTTGTTGGACCAGGTCGAAGAAGGTTGCCAGGCGGTCAACATCATCAAATTCACGAGCAAGGGTAGAGGCAAGGTCGAAGCGGAAGCCGTCGACATGCATCTCGGTGACCCAGTAGCGCAGCGAATCCATAATCAGCTGCAGTGAGTGCGGGTCGCGGACATTGAGGGAGTTACCAGTACCGGTGTAGTCCATGTAATGACGGCGATCGCCCTCAACCAGTCGGTAGTACGCCTCGTTGTCAATGCCTCGGAACGCGATGGTGGGGCCCATGTGGTTGCCCTCGGCGGTGTGGTTGTAGACCACATCCAAAATTACTTCGAGGCCCGCTTCGTGGTAGCTGCGCACCAAGCCTTTGAACTCGGCCACGGCGCCACCGGGGTTCTTGTTGGCAGCGTAATCGTTGTAGGGCGCAAAGAAGCCGAAAGAGTTGTAGCCCCAGTAGTTGCGCATTCCTAGGTCGCGGAGACGATCATCCTGCAGGAACTGGTGGACCGGCATCAATTCAATGGCAGTCACTCCCAGATCACTCAAGTATTGAATGATGGTTGGGTGGGCAAGGCCCGCGTAGGTGCCACGGAGTTCTTCAGGAACATCCGGGTGGGTCATCGTCATGCCCTTGACGTGGGCTTCGTAAATGACTGTTTCGTTGTAAGGAATACGCGGTGCACGATCGTTGCCCCAGTCGAAGAATGGGTTCACCACGACAGACTTCATTGTGTGATCAATGCTGTCTTCGGTATTGCGACCGTTGGGGTCATTTGGATTGGTGATGTCGTAAGAAAATAGTGACGGATGTCCATCAAAATCTCCATCGAAAGCACGAGCATAGGGATCAACTAGAAGTTTGTTCGCGTCGCACCGCTTACCCTCATCTGGGTTCCACGGGCCATGAACTCGGAATCCGTAGCGCTGTCCAGGTTGAACGCCAGGAAGGTAGCAATGCCAAATGTGGGCATCGCGCTCTTCGAGTGGAATTCGAGTCTCGTTGTTATCTGCATCTAATAGACACAGCTCAACACGCTCTGCAACGTCGGAGAAGAGTGCGAAGTTCGTTCCAGCACCGTCATAGGTTGAACCCAGAGGATAAGCATGTCCAGGCCAAACTTGGTACGAGTGCTCAATCGTTGATGTCATGGAACGTCATCTTATATGCCCAAGCGCGTCTAGACCCACCAGAATGATTTCTATTCCTTGATTGAATCTCTCCTCAAAGTTTGCATCGGCAGGGTTTTCTTGCGTGTCATCTCCCGCGCCAGCCGTGAACTCGTGCATCTGCAGCTGAGTTTGTTCTGTTAATACTGCACCCACCACAAAATGTAGCAGCGTAAAAGCGCCAACCTCATTAGGTTCCTTTAAAGAGTCAGAAATGAGTGATTCCAATTCTTGGCGCAATTGCTGATTACTCAGTGCGGCACTGATGACTTCCGCACCATCTTTGGTTTGCATCATCAGCGAACGCATTTCCGCGCAGGTTTCCTGCGCGGAAATGCTTGCTCGCTGCTCGTCGTTGCGCCCCAAGACAGGCGCGAGGAGATAGCGCGAGGTGGCGTCGATAAGCTCCTGCTTATTTTTAAAATGCCAATACAGCGCGCCCGGCGCGACATTTAACTGCTTTGCGACGCGGCGCATGGTCATATCCGACAAACCGAATTCGCTCAAGATCGAAACGGCTGCGCCAATAATAGATTCTTTTGATAGCTGCACAATTGCCAGCATAATGACAGGACTATATTGGGTCGTCAGCTAGATTGCTTTGCTAGGGTAATCTGCGTGAACCGTCCGGGAATTTTTAAGTTTTCCGGAGCATGTCGATGATTTATCAGGAGCAGAACTTTGTCTATTAGCCTTTCCTCAAAGAAGGTTGCTTTCGCAGCACTCATGGTCACCCCACTTCTCTTGACCGCATGTGGCAGTGATTCATCTGATACTGAAGCAGCCTCATCCAGCGCAGCGACGACGACAAATTCTTCCTCATCCAGCGCAGCGACCTCGGCGGAAGCAGCAGAAACCACCTCGTCCGAATCTGAATCTTCCGAAGCAACAACCATCAACGAAGAGCAGCAAGCACAGCTTGATGTACTGTCTCAAGAGCTGTCTGAGAACCCAATTACCTTCGCTGAAGCTGCGCCAGTTGAAAACGGCGAGACCGCTTCCCCAGAAGACACAGCTGCCATCGAGGCTCTGGTTCGCGGATACACTGACACCAACACCTTGCGTAGCTCCCTTGCGTACACCATCAACAACACCTGCACCCGCGTTCTTGAAGCCAGCGGCGCTGACGCTACCCAGCTTGATCTCAACACCATCCCTGATATCCCACTGGGTGGCGAAGGCACCGGAACTGTTGATTCCATCACCGATGTTGTGGTCAACGGCCAGGAAGCATCCGCATGGGTCGTAGCAACCGCCGGTGGAACCACCGACTCTGCAACCCAGCGCTTCTTCAACGAAGGTGGCCAGTGGAAGTTCTGCGACTAATCCACAGAGCTTAAAACTCCGGTTGTCAGTTCAGGTTGCAAAGTTAACAGTCAACGGCTGTATTCTTTAGAGCCATGACATACCCCGGCATCACCTCTGACCACAATCCTTATGATGGATACACAGGCGATGACGGGGCCGGAAACAAGCGCAACCTCCCAAACCGAAAGAAAATAAACAAATCGGTGGGAGTTTACGCTGGTGTGTTTGCCCTAACATTGGCTTTATACGCCATTGGGGGAGCCGCATGGGGACTGCTCCGACCCACTTATACCGCTTATGTTGAAGACGCTGAAACAGCCTCCATAGCGGTGGAAACCAACACTTCTTTTGCCGGCTATGCCTGGTTTGCGATCGCCACCGGTGTGCTTGCAGCAGCAATCGCATTATTCGTTTTCCTGCGCACCCCTCAACATCGAGGCCCAGTTATGCTCCTATGGCTGGGAATTGTATCTATCGCAGGTTCCGTGGCATTCCTGGTGTTTGGAAACGTGGCCTCGACGATGCTTCATGGTTCACCATCTGATTACGCCTCAGCGATCGGTGCGTCTTTCCAGGTAGCACCCACTATTACCCCTGGTGTTGCGTTTGGGGTCGCTCCATTTTTGAGTGTGTGCATGTATTGGTGCGCGGCATTTGTGACACCTGAAGAAGAGATAGACCAGGACGACGCAGGCCAGGGGACTTCGAAAGCATCGGGGTCTGAGATGACTGGGGCTAGTGGCTAGGGGCTAGATGTGCGCAAACAAAAGTACCCACACACCTCATGATCAGGTGTGTGGGCACTAAAGCTAAGCGACCATTCTTGGAAGACCTTAATGATCAGCGGTTTTTCTCCGGCCATTCCACCGTTGATGATCCAGTGGCTTCTGTGCTGATGGAATCAATCGCTTGCAAAATATGATGAATTGACAGTGCGATGTTGTGCTGTAGTTGATCGTCGTTGAGGCCTTCAGCGACAGAGACCGCGAACTCTACCCGGACCTGGAGACCCTTGTCATCAGTATGGCAAAAAGCTTTGGTAGTCAGAGAGTTTTCGTTCCACTGATTGCACATCATGAACAGTTTCATGAAGTCGCGTGTGGGGTCCATGCTGGGATCCCAGTGACCTTTCACCAGGAAAGTGGGGCCATTATCAACGAAGAAGCCTAAAAACACTTCGTTGATCCACGCGATGATGAAATCGTCTTCGCCGCTGGTTTTTACCACGCCGATGGCATGCAGTTGTGCCCGAATGCGTTCCAAGGTGACTTCCTGGGGGATGTCAGAATCTTCGAGGAAACCGTTGAGGAGTTCGTCCATGTCGACTTCTTCAGGTTCGAAGTAGTCATCGTCTGTTTCCCATTCGATTTCTGAGTCATCGTCTAGGTAGTCGTCTTCTGCATCCTCGTCTGCCATGTCTGATTCTTCCCACTCTGCGTCTTCTAGGGATTCGATGAGCTCTTCAACTGGAGTGGGAACGTACAGCCCCCGGATTTTCTCTACGAGATCTGCTTGGTCTTGTTCGTCGCTGAGTTCATCGGCATTGTTCGTGTCGTCAGGGCTTCCGGTGTCGCTGAAGTTAAGTTCTGAAAAACGCTCCAGAATATAGGTCACAGCCATGGCGGTGGTGTCCAAGGACAGGTTGATGAATTGGCGTAGCTGTTGGGTGCTTAACCCTTCATCGATGCAGATGGTCGTGCGGAATTTCAATTCCACTTCGCCGTCGTTGCCCAGATGGACGAGGGCTGTTGGCCCGATGCGTTCGGCATTCCATTCGGTGACAGCTCGCGCCGCATCGTTGATGGCAAACATGTCCAAATTAAGGCGCGTGCGACCAAGGATGGTGAGCATTTGCCCTGATTCGTGGCTGAAGTACATCGAAATGCGGTGATCTTGCCACGGCACGATGATGCGATCTTCTGAGCTCAAATAGTGGTAGCCCAAGGAATCAACAGCCTCCGTCACTCGATTCAGGTCAACTGGGAAAGGAATGGAGGTGTTGGGTGCAGGGACGTTTCGATCATTCACAGAGGTGAAATCCATTCCTTCCAGTATCTCAAAGGTGAAAGCGGGTTTAATTCAGGTAAATCTGGGGTGGTCATTTTAAGTTTTAAGTCTAATTCAAATGAACTCTGATGTACCCAAATCAGAAACTTGTTACGTGGGGAATACAATAGGTAAACATGCGGGCTTAAGAACTTGTGTTGAGGCCGCTTGGATTCGGGCACCGAGCTCGAAGAATTTCGATTCAACCTTTTAAGGGAGAACTTTTCGCCATGTTGAATGTCACTGACCTGCGAGGTCAAACACCATCCAAGAGCGACATCCGACGTGCTTTGCCACGTGGTGGCACTGACGTGTGGTCTGTGCTTCCCATAGTGCAGCCTGTTGTAGAAGATGTCCAAAACCGCGGCGCTGAAGCTGCTTTGGATTACGGCGAGAAGTTCGACCATATTCGCCCCGCCTCGGTGCGGGTGCCAGCTGAGGTTATTGCTGCAGCAGAAAACACCTTAGATCCGTTGGTGCGTGAATCGATTGAAGAGTCGATTCGTCGCGTCCGCAAGGTTCACGCTGAGCAAAAGCCATCCGAGCACACCACTGAACTTTCACCAGGTGGCACCGTCACTGAGCGTTTCATGCCGATTGATCGCGTGGGACTGTACGTTCCAGGCGGCAATGCGGTGTACCCATCAAGCGTGATTATGAATACTGTCCCAGCTCAAGAGGCTGGTGTGAACTCCCTTGTGGTTGCGTCGCCTCCTCAGGCTGAGCACGGTGGCTGGCCTCACCCCACCATTTTGGCGGCGTGTTCCATCTTGGGTGTTGATGAGGTGTGGGCTGTCGGCGGCGGTCAGGCCGTGGCGTTGCTGGCTTATGGTGATGACGCTGCAGGTCTCGAGCCTGTGGATATGATCACTGGACCTGGCAATATCTTTGTCACCGCTGCGAAGCGCCTGGTCAGGGGAGTGGTAGGTACTGATTCTGAGGCTGGCCCTACAGAAATCGCTGTGCTTGCTGATGCCTCTGCCAACGCCGTCAACGTTGCCTACGATCTGATCAGCCAAGCAGAACACGATGTCATGGCTGCGTCCGTGCTCATCACTGACTCCGAGCAGCTTGCCAAGGACGTAAACAGGGAAATCGAGGCGCGTTACTCAATCACGCGCAACGCCGAGCGCGTCGCAGAAGCTTTGCGCGGGGCCCAGAGTGGCATCGTGCTTGTCGACGACATTTCCGTGGGTATCCAAGTAGCCGATCAATACGCAGCGGAACACCTGGAAATCCACACTGAGAACGCGCGCGCCGTAGCAGAGCAGATCACCAACGCGGGTGCGATCTTCGTGGGCGATTTCTCACCAGTACCACTGGGTGATTACTCCGCAGGATCCAACCACGTGCTGCCAACCTCTGGATCCGCTCGTTTCTCCGCAGGTCTATCCACGCACACGTTCCTTCGCCCAGTCAACCTCATTGAATACGATGAGGCTGCTCTGAAGGACGTCTCGCAGGTTGTCATCAACTTTGCCAACGCCGAAGATCTTCCAGCGCACGGCGAAGCAATCCGTGCACGCTTTGAAAACCTCCCCACCACCGACGAGGCCTAAGAAAAATGACCAAAATTACTTTGAGCGATTTGCCATTGCGTGAAGAACTGCGCGGTGAGCACGCTTACGGCGCACCCCAGCTCAACGTTGATATTCGCCTCAACACCAACGAAAACCCTTACCCACCGTCAGAGGCATTGGTCGCTGACTTGGTTGCCACCGTGGATAAGATCGCCACCGAGCTGAACCGCTACCCAGAGCGCGATGCTGTGGAACTGCGTGATGAGTTGGCTGCGTACATCACCAAGCAAACCGGCGTGGCTGTCACCAGGGATAACCTGTGGGCTGCCAATGGTTCCAATGAAATTCTGCAGCAGCTGCTGCAGGCTTTTGGTGGACCTGGACGCACCGCGTTGGGATTCCAACCCAGCTATTCCATGCACCCAATTTTGGCTAAAGGCACCCACACTGAATTCATTGCGGTGTCCCGAGGTGCTGATTTCCGCATCGATATGGATGTGGCGCTGGAAGAAATTCGTGCAAAGCAGCCTGACATTGTTTTTGTCACCACCCCGAACAACCCGACCGGTGATGTGACCTCGCTGGACGATGTTGAGCGCATCATCAACGTTGCCCCAGGCATCGTGATCGTGGATGAAGCTTATGCGGAATTCTCCCCATCACCTTCAGCAACCACTCTTCTGGAGAAGTACCCAACCAAGCTGGTGGTGTCCCGCACCATGAGTAAGGCTTTTGATTTCGCAGGTGGACGCCTCGGCTACTTCGTGGCCAACCCAGCGTTTATCGACGCCGTGATGCTAGTCCGCCTTCCGTATCATCTTTCAGCGCTGAGCCAAGCAGCCGCAATCGTAGCGCTGCGTCACTCCGCTGACACGCTGGGAACCGTCGAAAAGCTCTCTGTAGAGCGTGTTCGCGTGGCAGCACGCTTGGAGGAACTGGGCTACGCTGTGGTTCCAAGTGAGTCCAACTTTGTGTTCTTTGGAGATTTCTCCGATCAGCACGCGGCATGGCAGGCATTTTTGGATAGGGGAGTGCTCATCCGCGATGTGGGAATCGCTGGGCACTTGCGCACTACCATTGGTGTGCCTGAGGAAAATGATGCGTTTTTGGACGCAGCTGCAGAGATCATCAAGCTGAACCTGTAAGAGAGAAGAATTTTTCATGACTGTCGCACCAAGAATTGGTACCGCAACCCGCACCACCAGCGAATCCGACATCACCGTCGAGATCAACCTGGACGGCACCGGCAAAGTAGATATCGATACCGGCCTGCCATTTTTCGACCACATGCTCACTGCATTCGGCGTGCACGGCAGTTTTGATCTGAAAGTCCATGCCAAGGGCGACATCGAGATCGACGCACACCACACCGTGGAAGATACCGCCATCGTGCTCGGCCAAGCACTCCTTGACGCTATTGGCGACAAGAAAGGCATCCGCCGTTTCGCATCCTGCCAGCTGCCCATGGATGAGGCATTAGTGGAGTCCGTGGTGGATATCTCCGGTCGCCCATACTTCGTGATCTCCGGCGAACCAGACCACATGATCACCTCCGTGATCGGTGGACACTACGCAACCGTGATCAACGAGCACTTCTTTGAAACCCTCGCGCTCAACTCCCGAATCACCCTCCACGTGATCTGCCACTACGGCCGCGACCCTCACCACATCACCGAAGCAGAGTACAAGGCTGTTGCCCGTGCGCTGCGCGGTGCCGTAGAGATGGATCCTCGTCAAACAGGAATCCCATCCACTAAGGGAGCGCTCTAGACATGAACTCTTCTCCCATCTCTGATATGGTCACTGCGGCTGTGCAGAACGAACCAGATGCGGGCGACCGATGGTTTATTTATGGTTTGTTCCTCATCGCCGGGCTTTTCTTTGGCGGTGCCTGGTCTGCATATAAATCAGAAAACAAAATCCTCATGGTTGCAGCCGGCCTCATCGCAGTGCTGGCAGTGGCTGGAGGAATTCTATGGTTGTTGGGAGAGATGACTTAATTTGGAATCACGGGCTTTAACACGCGCTGACATTGAGCAACTTCCCAGCATGTGGAAAAGCCCAGGTTTCGTGGCTGTCCTCGTGGCGGTTGCAGCAGCGTTCGGCAGTTGGTCACTCCTTCTTCCCGTCGTACCGCTAGCGGTCCTCAACAACGGCGGATCAAGCGCTGTCGCCGGTGCCACCACTGGCATCTTCATGGCAGCTACAGTGATCACTCAGATTTTCACTCCCGCTGCGCTGCGGAAAATTGGCTACACCCCAGTGATGGCTTTCGCCGCATTCATGCTGGGTGTGCCAGCCATCGGGTACATCTTCAGCGTCGAGCCAATTCCAGTGCTGGTAGTGTCCGCACTTCGAGGAATTGGGTTCGGTGCGCTCACCGTCGCAGAATCTGCGTTGGTGGCTGAACTCGTTCCCGTACGCTTCTTGGGCAAAGCTTCTGGAATGTTGGGCGTATTTATTGGCCTTTCCCAAATGCTTTTCCTGCCTGCCGGGTTGGCGTTAGGTGACCAATTTGGCTACAACGTGGTCTATGTTTTAGGTGCCGTTATCGCACTAGTTGCAGCGGTGATGTGTCTGCGTATTCCGCAGGTTAAGGCAGCGGCAAAGCAGCAACCACAGGTGAGCGAACAGGAGCGTTCTGTTTCCACCTGGAAGTTGGTGCTGGTTCCCTCCTTGGCTGTTACCAGTTTGTCAATGACTTTTGGCGCAGTGTCTTCATTCCTTCCAGCTGCAGTCATTGAGTTAGATCCAGGATTAGGTGCTGCATTAGCGGGTATTATTTTATCCATTACCGGTGGTTCTTCAATGGTGTTCCGCTACCTGTCCGGCGTTATCGCTGACCGCCGCGGTGTGCCTGGTACCACGATGATTCCTGCTCAGATCATTGGGTTCTTAGGTGTCGTTTTAATCACCGTCACAATCTTCCAAGGCTGGTCCGTGTGGCTTTTGATTATAGGTGCAGTGATGTTTGGTGGTGCTTTTGGCATGGTGCAAAACGAAGCGTTGCTTTCAATGTTTTTCCGGCTTCCTCGCACTAGAGTCTCCGAAGCCTCCGCCATCTGGAATATCGCCTTTGATTCGGGAACAGGAATCGGAAGCTTCCTCCTTGGCATAGTTGCCGCATCGCTTGCTTACAGTGGTGCTTTTGGTTCCGGAGCCGTGGTGATTTTGTTTGGAATCGTTTTGACCACCGCCGATCGAATCATTGGGCGGCACCGCATTACTGAATACAACAACACCCGCGCGCGTTTGCGCCAGGTGCCAGTCGCTCGGCGTGCAGTGCAAGGGCTGCGCAACAGGCGCAAAGATCGCTAAAACGCTTTTCGACGCCACCCCTTACTTGGCCCACCAACCCGCTGGCATAAACCCGCGAATTGATGAACTTATGGCGACACTGAACTCAGAGCCTCATTAAACTCGGAAATGCGAAAATTGCTGATGTGGACTTTAGGAATGCGTCCACCAAGGTATCCCGGCGGTAGTTCGCCAAGGTGAAATATTCCGTCTACTTCCCTTAATCCATACTGAATTGAGTTAGGTGTAGATGTGTTAGGTGGGGGAATGTGATCTGGCATTTTGAAATGCAAACCCCTATTTGCGGAGTGAAATGAGGTCCTTGGTCTGTTTCTAAAGATCTGGAGAGTGTGTTTTCCTCGCGCCCAGAAATCTGTCTAGGCAATGAAATAATGACCATCGAGAAACCATCTGGACTCTTTCCCGGCCTTAAGTCGTTTCTTGAAACCAATAAAGAAGTGATCTCAGTCTGGTGAGATGAAAATTGCTAACCTATCTACGGATTTATACCTTCATCGCTAACTAAGGTCTCAGGTATTAAAAGAGGGGCTGGACTATGAAGAGCAACCAAGTTTAGATGCGCCCGAACCGCGGTGATGGAGTACATCGAGGGGCAGGTCACAACCGGCGCCGCCCGCATAGCAATAACCAGGGGCTCTCACCG
>JGI2924J29684_1078573_pt1 | contig 68633 bp, 60 predicted proteins | sample BenlonsequencITS_FD_29684 | JGI IMG/M metagenome (IMG submission 29684)
TCACATCACATTTTTGTGACATGAGGGCATTCTTTTTCAAGACCCCTTTTTTAAAATGTCCTTGACATAGGGTCCGCTTTATTATGAACGTGATTGATAGACCCTTTTTTTATCTGGTGGTATAATCACCTTATTTAGGTTAACTTAAAAAGTAGTATCACACAAAGTAATGCTAAAAATAATCATAAAAGGAACTAACCTTATGGAAAAAGCAACCCTGATTGAAATGATCAAGAATAATCCTAATGCGATAGCCTATATCCCTAATCCCACCGAGGAGATTAAGTTATTGGCAGTACAAAAAAATGGTCTTACCTTGAAATTTATCGATAATCCAACCAGCGAGATGCAAGAATTAGCTCTGGACAATAATGGCCGAGCAATTCAATTTATTAATGACCCTTCTGAAGATATGCAGATCAAAGCGATCAAAGATGGCTGGGTTAACTTAGAGTACATTAAAAATCCCAGCGAACAGTTAATTAAATTAGCCCTCAATCAAGCCGGCTGGGCTATTAAATATGTTCAGAATCCCAGTGAGGAATTGCAATTATTGGCTGTGCAAAAAAATTACGATTCCATAAAATTCATCAAAGAACCTTGCGCAAGTGTTCAAGAAGAGGCTGTAAAAATTAATTATGATGCCTTAAGATATATCAATTCTCCTACCTATCAGGCAGAACTTATGGCGATCAAGAATAATGAGCGGGCTATTACCTTTATTAAGGATTTAGATCAACCTAAAATCCTAAAATTTTTGCAAGTCAACATTTTAATAATTAAATACGTTATGGACAAAATCACTAAAGCCGAATTAGAACAAGTGTTAATGGAATCCTTAGCTAAGGAAGATATTGACGAAAAATATGTCAGAGACTTTTTAAATTGCAGTTATATCCATAAAAACAGCGACCTGATGCCCTTGGATAAGATCATGATAATTTATAAATATGGCAGTAAAAAGGCCAAAAAAATAGCCGTCGATGAAAAACTGAAGATGCTATAGGAGTGAGACACCATGAATTTTACAGACACCTTAAGAAGTGTTGACTTAGTACTATCCACTGGAGAAGTCCCTTTAATCGTTGGGGAAAGCGGGATCGGCAAAACAGCTTTAGCTCAGGAAATTGCTCAGAAAAATCAGTGGAGTTTAATTGTTATTAATGGGAATCTCCTCAAAGAAGGGGAAATTGGCGGGCTGCCCACGATCGAATCTTATCCGGGGGTTAATGGTAAAGAAGATTCTATCGAAAAGAAAGCGACAGTCTATGCCGTACATCATAAGCTTAGGGAAATTGACGAGGAGATATCTCAGGGAAAAACTGTTCTTTTATTTATCGACGAGATCAATCGCTGCGAACATACCGTCCAACAGGAACTTATGAATTTAATCTTAAATCGGGAAATCAATGGCTACAAGTTACCTGAGGGTGTAAAAATCTTAGCCGCCATGAATCCTTCCAGTAAATATGGTTCGGATTTTGATTACCAGGTTGTCGATATGGATGCTGCCCAAGAAAATCGCTTTGTCTGGTTATCTATGGAACCAGATTATCTGCAGTGGATGGATTGGGCTATCGAGGCCGGAATTGAGGATAAGGTTATTGATTTCATCTCCACTTTCCCCGATTATTTGCATAAGATCAACGAAGATGATCTAAGAGCTACCCCCAGAAGCTACGAGCGAATTTCCAGCAGTTATAAGATTTATAAGGAGAACAAGGATTCCATTCCCAGGTCAGTTTTTTTAAATGTTGTTAAAGGAAATGTGGGACGCTTAATCGCTGAAGAATTTGTAAGCTTTGTAGAATCCGATTACACTTCCCTCCTATCCTATGAAGATGTTTTTTTAGAACATTCTCTGCCTGAATCTATCAGAGAAAGCATAAAAAAAGAAAGCCATACCAGGCTTTATCTAGCCGCCAAGAATATTCTCAAAAGCCTAGAAGCAAGCATCTTAAACCATCCTGCTGATTCTAGTTTTTATATAAACAGGTTGATGGAGTTTTTAAACCTATATCCTGTGGACTTAATGATAGGAATCATGAAAGATATTAAGAACAGTTATCCTGAAGTTTACAAACTAGCTTTAGAAAATGAGGCTTTTATCGAATCATATTTTGAATCTTATTGTTTAATCAGGTGATAAGCATGGAAACTTTTTTTGAAAAACAAGTTAAAGAACTTTATGAACATGCAGATAGTGTTGTTAATAGTTTTTTCATGTCAAAACGCAAAGATAGTCATTCTGAACTTAATGTACCCCAGGAGTTTAAAGAAGAGTTTTTCAGCCTTGTTGATAAAGTTAATTTAAGTCTTATGGAAGATAAAGATAATTTCTATGGCTACTTTTTGCTGCAAATGTCCAGAGAAATTCGCTTTGACATTAACAGCCCAACTGCTGTGAATTTTAAAGGGGCTAAGTATGTTATTTATTTTAATCCCCTTATTTTCTTAAATCTTAATATTAAGCAGATGGAAAGTACCATTAAACATGAAATTCTCCACATCTTATCCAGGCATTTAATCAGAGCCAAAGAATTTAAATCTGGCTACAGCACATTAGCCATCAATCTAGCCATGAATATCGTCGTCAATACCTATTTAGATCATCTTCCCCCCTATTCTATTACTTTAGAATGGGTTAATTTAAATTATTCCTTAACCCTCTTGCCCTTTAAACCCTTTGAATATTATGTGGAAGAGATTCAAACCGCCCTGGACTTGCTGGAAGCGGATGAGGATGCAGCTGATGAAAACAAAGATGAAGCTGATAATGCTCAGGATGACAAAGATCATGATCGGAATGAAACAATAGCAACAGAGTATAATCCGGAAAAAACCCATGACCTTTGGGCTGAATCCGGTGATATCGATGAAAAAACCCTGCAAGAATTTACTGAAAAGTTTATATCCAATGCTCAAAAAGGCAGTCTTCCCAATTATTTGGAAAGTATGATCTCTTCCCTTAAAAACAGCCAGGGGGAATTGCCTTGGAATTTATATCTCAAGCGACTGCTGGGGACGGTTGAAAGCAATAAAAAGAAGACGATAACCAGAAGAAACCGAAGACAGCCCGAGCGCTTAGATTTAAGAGGTGAACTGAGGAGTCATAAAGCCAAGATTGTGGTTGCTCTGGATATTAGCGGCAGCATTAGTGATCAGGAATTTAAGCATGCCCTGCGAGAAGTCCTGGAGATCGTTAAAAATCTTAATCATGAAATTACGATTATTGAATGCGACAATGAGATCAGACTAGTGTATACCGTCAAATCGGCAAAGGATATCAAAGATCGAATTAATATCAGTGGAGGCACCAAATTCAGCCCGGTTTTTGAATATGCTAATCAGCATAAGGTTAATTTACTGGTCTATTTCACGGATGGCAAAGGTGAAGAAAAGCTTCAGACAATACCTCGGGGATATAAAACCTTATGGGTTATTTCCGGGAAAGGGGATAAGCTTTCCTTAAAAGAAGCTTATGGGGCAGTTAAAAAGCTGAAGAATATTGTAATGAAGGATGATTCGTTGAATATGAGTGATGTTAAAAAAGATGGATTTTCAATGCAAGACCAGGAAAGTATGGGGATATGAGGCCCAAGCTGTTGAATTTACTTTTTCGAATGAAACTTGCTGCTTGGAAGATCATTTGAGTTAACCCTACAAAGTTCTTGCCAGTCTGTTTAGTTCCTCTGACATTGAAGTTATTTCTTCAATGCTCGCCGAAATCTCTTCTGCCGCCGCCGCTTGTCCCTGACTTGCATCTAAGGAGAGATCGCTTTTACGGCTGGCTTCATCAACTTTTTGTTTAATGGTTTCTGTCAGTTGTTTTATCTTTGGCACGGTACTCTTTGATTGATCAGAGAGTTTTCTGATTTCTCCTGCAACAACTCCGAACCCTCGTCCAGCATCGCCTGCTCTGGCAGCTTCAATGGCTGCATTAATTCCCAGCATCTTGGTTTCCTCAGCTATCAATTTTATGAATGCTGATACATCATTTATTTCATCAGTTATCTTAATAATATCATTGATTGTTGAATTAAGAGATCCTTCATTAGAATGTATTTCTGAAGCAGATGCTGCCAGTTCTTCTATGGCCGCAGCAATACCTTCCAAACTGTTTTCAAGGTTGCCCGCCATTCCGCGCAGGGCAACTGCTGCGTTTTTGGGAGTAATTATACCCAAGGTAGCGACAATGTTTTGATTTGCATCATCATATAATGGATAATTAGCTATAGTAAGGGGCTCACCGTATTTCAAGGCATCAACTTCTTCGATAATCGGTTTTTTTGATTGGATTACTCGATGAGAAATGTCTGTTTCTTGCAATTCGTACCCTACTGGGAGGGTTGGCATATCAAATTTCTTTGATGGCTGTGCATAAGCAATTTTAGTCAAATCGGACATATATATGTAAGACCCTTCAGGAAACATTTCCGCGATAATTGGGGCAAAATCCCCAAAGGCAGCTGCGACAGGATGCAGTTTGGGCATAGCTATAGAAAACGCGCCCACTGAGTTGCCATTGTCATCCAGCACAGGAATAGAGACTATTGAAACTCTTATACCATACACCGTGCGGGGAATATTCTTAACCAGAACCTTTTTTTCACGTATTGCTTGAATCGTTGTTGTATCGTCATTCAGCTTGTTGCCGACCTTAAAAATGTCCAGAGTAAAGGATTCGGACGATTTCACCCATACAAAAGTGTCTTTCTCTACTAACCCAAACACCACTCCGCCAGGTATTAAATTAGCTAAAAGTTCTGCTAATGATTTACATGACTCTACACCATTTAATGCTATCAAGACAATCTCTCCTCCTTATATTCTTAGATTTCAGCAACCATCGTTATTAGCGTTTATCTTCCTTGTGAATCAGCTCACTTTCGCATCGACGACTTTTAAACTGAATTTTCTATATTATAACACATTTTATTCTTTAAACCCCAGTAATTTGGTTCATTATTTAGACAAATTGTGATAGAATCATTCAGCTTACTATCCAACGCATTTTTTTCTTTACGCAGTTGTAAATGATAAAAGAAAAAACCCCTCGTAGGAGGGGTAAAAGAAGGAGGTAGTTTTGAGAAAAGATTAAAAAACCGTTTGAGGACAATCTCATTATGCAATAATAGTCTGAAACAAACCTGAGGACTAACTGAAAGATTACTGAAATGAAAAAGTCTTTAACTCACTTTCCAAATATACTTGAAAGAAACTCAGGATTAATGTTCTGGCCAATCGCAGCAAGGGTGATAATAATGGCTAGGATAACAAAACCTTTGATAATCCATTGCCCACCTGGGGTCTGCCAAAAGCTAGTTTCCTTTGTTACTTCTTCATGAGATGTCTCTAAGGTTGAAATACGTTTTTCCATAGTTTCTAATGTCTTTGAGGTTGTCTCCAAAAGCTGAGTGAGCTGAGTGATAATTATCTTTAAATCAATTATTGTCTCACTATGTGCATTCAATCTTCGCTCAGCGACTTCCAACTGCTTATCTACTCCCTTATGGGTTCTTTCACATAATTGTTCCGTGACTAAGTTTTCCCCCACCATAGCACCACCTCTTTTTTGTTGCTACCGACACCAAGCCCCCTCTGTCCCTAATTAAGACATGGAACTTATTGTACGTTTATAGATCATTTGCTGATGCCCTTAAACCTAGCCAAGCTTGACAATCCTTCACAAGCCGTTAAGCTTGTTCCTTATATGACATAGTATGTTGATGATTCGAATTCCGTGAAATACTTCAAGCACTGATTTAGAGAGAACTAAAAACTCATTATGCTAAGTATAGGAACTTGCACTCTAAAAAAGCAGCCTTCACATAAACAGCTGCTTTTTTGTGGTGCACTTATTACTCCTCAGCTTCCGCTAAAGGGATAAGCTTATCTGTTTCCTTATACTTAATCTTTTGATGAGGATACATCAAAAGACGTTTTTATGTTTGGGCTCCGATTAATTGTAGTCTTATTCTTGAAAAATCTTCTATCCTTAAGGATTTCCCCAATATAGGTTGAGCCCAAGATCAAAATCCCGCCCATAATCTGAGGGAGTGTTAATGTCTCTCCGAGAAAGATCACGCTGAACAAAATACCAAATAAAGGTTCCAAATAACTGTAGGACACTATTTCTACCGATTTCATATGTGTATAGAGGGAAAAGAACAGGGTATAGGCCACACTTGTATGTAATACGCCCAGTAGAATGGTATAAGTAACTGCCCTGGCATCTAAGTCTACAACCGATAAAATATTTCCATCAAACAATATGAAGGGCAGCAAAACAATCATCGCCGTAAATATTTGTACAAAGGTTGCCGTTTGATTATCCACCCTGATTTTAATACTGCGGTTAATCAACACAATGGTTGCGTAAAGCATCCCTGAAATAGCACTAAGTGCCAGTCCCATGTATCCATAACCTTCTGCTAAATTATCTCCAACAATCAGACAGAGGCCTAGAAAGGAGATAAAAATAACTGCAATTTGAATCTTTGAGATAGTCTCTTTCAATAACAGCGGTGCAGCAACCATGACATATACCGGACACATATTGTAGATCATAACGGCAGATGCAATACTGGTATGTTTGAACCCATAAAATAAAGTTAACCAGCCAAAACCCAGTAATGCACCTGAAATAAGATAGGGTTTTAACAGAGACCATTTTAACTGATCCGATTTTTTCATTTTCATAACTACAAAAAGAACCGGCAGGGCAATTAAGGCTCTCAGAAAAGCTAAACTTAAAGCAGATAAGGGGATGGATCTGGTAAACACACCCAGACTCCCCCAGATAATCATAATAAGTACTAATTTAATTCTATTCATAGCCACTCTCCTTATCTTTGCTAAGTTTAGATTAGCTAAATAATAAGGAGCTGTATTGTATAAAATTGACACTATCCTTTTATTTGCTGTGTATAGGTTGCCGGAGTAATACCATACATTTTCTTGAATTCTCGTATCAAATGGGCTTGATCATAAAATCTCAATTCCTCACAAATATCAAAAACGTCTACACCTTCACTTAATAACCTCTTTGCTTCAGCTACCCGATATTGTAAATGGTAGGCAGCAGGTGTGGTGACATATAATTTCTTAAAATTCCTGATTATAGAGAATTTATTTAACCCGGATATCTGCTGAAGTTTATCTAAGGTTATAACATCATTCACGTGAGTTAAGATATAATCATGGATGGTTTTGACCATTTCACTGGTATCTGTAGTAGTATTTTCCGAAATCTCTTTATCTCCAAACTCCAACAATAATTCAATAAGAATATTTTCCAAGGTGTCCGGAATCTTTTCTATTAGCAGTTGTTCAATGAAGCCTTTTAATTTCTGGGCTTGATTCCCTGTTAACTGTTTTGCTTGACTAAAGCATACTAAATCACTGTAGTAACTGGGATCAACAAATAACATAACATAGGCCCAGTGATTGATATCTTTTGGTGCACATCTGTGAGTCAGCAATGGAGGTATAATGACTCCATCGCCTGATCTATAATGGATAATCCCATCGTTCAATGACAAATCAGTGGATCCTTCCAGGATATACCCTAAGGAAAGTTCATTATGGACGTGTGACTTATAAGCATGGGGATTGTTTCTACACCGCTTGATTTCCACGCCTTCAATAATACTTCTGCTAAATTCCATATGTCTGTCTCGTTCAAAACTACTCAGATAATCCTTGTCCGATATATTCAAAATTCAAGCACTTTCCTTTCATTTTTTTACCTCTAAGTATAGGTTACCACACCAATCTATCTTTCCTGTATATCTGAAAAACTTTTTATGATTCATCTATAAAACGCAACCTAATAATAACAAAGAGGGGCTAATACACCCCTCAAATTTAACCCTATATAATTGACGGAATAAATGAAGTTGATCCTTGTGTGTAGTTCAAATGGTGCATCGATGCACCATTTGACTTCTCTTCTCAGGCAAGGGAGGAGAGTTTAGGTAATACCACTATAGGATATGCCGAGCTCCAGACAAGGGTGAGGGCTCTAGTGCCCATAAAAGAATAGGTTTCTGGACAAAGATGCTTCCCTACAGTAACCATAGTACAAGCAGATTCATATTATATAGAACCATGCCGAATCTAGCGGCCTCTGGATCAAGAGGGGAGGGAAAAGAGATGCCTATCATTGATAAGCCGTTGACTTCAACCTTAGTGTTGAAATATGAAGACGGGGTGGCACCTGCCGGTGGTCCCCAAATCAAGCAAAAGAGCTTAAACTTCGTGAAACCCGATGCTGATCATGAAGCCCTTCACGAAGTTGCTGCCGCCCTATTCAGCCTCTCAGAAAACCCGCTCAATGCCGTGATTTTGCGTGATAGTACGGAGTTAGTGGAAGAACCGGAAGAATAGCACCCTCTCACTCTTGGATGGGGCTGTGTCGAAACTTTAGTTTCACGCAGCCCTTTGAAGAGAAAAATTAACCCAGTGGGGCCTTGGCGGAATATTTTATTGACTAAGCAACTCATTAAGATTCCCGGTAAGGTTATTGACAAAGGTATCGTTATCTTGGATCACCCACATTTTTTTTGCCTTATCTTTGTTCAATGTAATCTCAAGTTCATTTGTCAGAACGGGAGCATCCGGCTTTGATATACTTTCCTCCAGATGCTTCATCAAGTTTTCTTCCATTTTTTCATCAGAAATTTCTTCGCCTGCGAAAGCGGAATTAAACGCTTCATCCATGATTTTCCCAATTATCTCTTCAAAAATTTTCTGGAGATCTAGATTGGTTAGCTTGACTTTAACAGTTGCCGTCTCGCCTTCTTCTACTGAAGAGAGGATTTCATGTTTCGTTTTTGAAAAGATTAATTTTGCAAGCTTTTCTTCATTTGGGTCAGCAAATGTAAAATTACCGGTATCAGAGGCACAATATGACTCTGCCTTTTTCAAATCAGCTTCGCTTAATGATTTGAAAAACCCATTTACGCTTTCTTCCGCCTTTGGAAACTCAGTATTCGTGCAACCAACCATAGAAAAAACTAATGTGATAATTGCCAAGATGACTAGCCATCTTGATGGGTGTGAAAATTTTGTCATGATATCTCCCCTTTAGTTTAATTTCAATCGAGTAATATAAATTTCTACAATTTTCTCGATTATTTTCATTGTAAATAAAAAAGCCCGACATTTAACCTATCGAAAGTTAGGTGAAAAGTAGGGCTTTTTTCTGTTTTTTATAAAAATTTAAAACTCAGTTGATTATGTTAAGACGTCTTGCCTTGTCCACTGCCTGAGTGCGCTTATTGACTTCCAGCTTGGAAAATATGTTGTTGATATGCCATTTGGCAGTTCCGGTTGTAATGAAAAGCTTTACAGCGATCTCATCATTGGACAGACCTTCGGCTATAAGCAGGAGAATCTCTATTTCCCTTTTCCTGAGAAGATCTGTCTGGCCGTAAATTTTTTTTGTCTCTTTCTCGAATAATTTATCAATAAATTCCGGAGCCATATCTCTCACTTTAGAAGGCAGTTCCAGCAGCTCGCTTCCCTCATCGATAAAATATCTTGCATAGCCTTCAGGGGCGGCTAGTGTCACTGCTTCTCTGACATAGACCAGAGCTTCGGCCTCCCTCCCCAAGTGTTTCTTGACCAGAGCTGACAGCAGAAGGACTGTAATTAACTCTCCATGCCTGCCTTCTTTTCTGACAAGTTCTTCTTTCTCTTCAAGAGCTGTCCGGGCATTGAAGAAATCTTTCTGCGCAATCAAAGCCCTTATGTAGGTAAAATAGGGGTTTATGTCCGATATCCCCGATATCCTATCAAAGGTGATTCCCGGTTCCTTCAGCCACATGGAAATCCTCTCAATATTACCTTCCCTAAGAAACAGCTCCATTTCCAATGCTTCAAAAAATACGGTGATCCTATAGGCTATAAAATCTTTATAATAAGCTTTTAATCGATATGCCATTTCGAAAGCCTTTTCCTTTTCTCCCGTATTATAAAGCAACAATACTAAATACCATTCCCCCAGCCCTCCCAAATGAGCAAAACCCAGTTCCTGGTATGATGCGATGCCTTCTTCCAGATACTTTTGCGCTTCTTCCAGCTTATTGGCGCAATACAGCAGCATCCCCACAGGCAAATAGACAATTTTGGCCATCGGCAAGTGATTCCCGCCATGATCCGTTAATCTTTCCAGGGTTCTTTCACATAAGGCGAGGGCTTCTCTTCTCTTCCCCATGCAATTAAGATAAAATGCCACATCGTGAAGAGAAGTCACCTCCAGGAAACGGTAACCTTTTCTGCGGGCTCCTTCATGAACCTTGGCATGCAAGGCTTCCGCTTTGCGGGTATGTCCGTTCAAACCATTGGCGTGTCCCAGAGCAATTAACCCTCCATAATAGAAAAGCTCCTGCTTGTCCTTCACGAGTGAAAGGCCTTCTTCTGCATCCTTCAAAGCCTGCTCTTTATCGTCACTTTTATATCTGAAAGGCGCGGATGCCTTTGCCATTCCTAGGATTATCGGATCATTGTTGCTCTCCTCTATATATTCCAAGCTATCGATCACTTGATTTGCTTCATTGATTTCTCCTGTAATCAACAGGCACCAGGCCCTATATACTTCCAGAATACCCTCCTTTTCCTTCTTTATTGCCAATACTGAATTCAACCATGAAAGTAGGGTTTTTAACTCCCCTTTTTGAAAAAGCTCCATTGCCTTATCTTTAACCAGACTTGCCGCCGCCTCTCCGTCTCTCGCCTCCAAGGCATATTCCAGAGCCGCTTCGGTAAATCCGTTCTCCCTGCACCACAGACTCGCCTTTCTGCACATTTCTGCCTTCCGGTCCTTATTCAGGCCCATCCTTAAAAATTCAGAGAATAGATGATGGTATCGATACCAGGTATACGTGTCATCCAAGGGTACAATAAAGAGATTATCCTTTTCCAACTGTTTTATGATTTTTCTGCTGTCTTTGATGCCCGTTACAGCTTCGCAGAGCTCTCCGTTAAATCTTTTCAACGTACAGGTCCCGTTCAGAAAAATACGGATTTGCTCCTCCTGGCTTTTCAGTACCTCATCCATTAGGTAGTCTGCAATGAACCGATTATTACCGTTAAATTCTTTCATAAAGCTTTTCGCCCGGGCTTTTTCCATATTCTTTATGGACAAACCGGTCAATTGCATGCCCGCAGCCCAGCCTTCCGTCTGCTTTTCAACGATTTTCAGCATATCATCGTCAAAATCTAAATTGAAATATCTGCTAAAGAAACTGCTGATCTCTGGACTTGTGAATTTTAAATCCGTGGAATTCAGCTCGGTTATTTTATCTTCAACTCTCCACCTGGAAAAGGCCAAAGAGGGTTCCTTGCGAGTAATTAAAATAAGTCTTGGAGCTGTGGAATCAAGCAGTTTTTTTAACAGTTCATTGATGTAGGCGTTATTAATAACATGGTAATCATCAAAAACCAGAATAAAAGGCTCTTGAACCTGTTCCAGCTCTCTTGCCATATATAAACTAACAGTTTCCACACCCGGCAGCTTTGGTGCAGCCATCAAATCCTCTACCATTGTTCCGAACCTTTTATTTATCTTTCGGACTGTGGCGAGCAGATAGCATATGAACTTTAAAGGATCGTTATCATATTCATCCAGAGATAACCAAGTGTAATTGTAGTCCAACCGGCTTAGCCACCCGGAAATAAGCGTTGTTTTACCGTATCCCGCCGGAGCGGAAACAATAAATATTTTATGCGCTTTATCCAGTCCCTCATCTAGCTTTTTATTAAGAATATCCCTGCGTATATGGTTCAGTCTGACAGACGGCATATGCAGCTTTGTATCCAGAAGAAATTTTGTATCCATTTTTCCCCTCGTACATGAAAAATTATCCTAATATAATATCGTATTATTTTGATAAAAAGAATAGCTTCCATCACATATTGCTAATAATCGAATTTCAAATTCAAGACGGCAAAAGCTTCCTTGCCTCGGCAGCAGTCATAGATATTTAATGTCTCTAATGTTTTTGGCACTACCAGTCAACTGGATTATGGTCTCTAAGTGCCTTGAAGATACCAAAAAGATGCCGCTTCCGGCATCTTTTTGTGAGCTAGTCTCGATCCTTTTTAATATTCAAATTTGTTTTAATCCCGGGAGGATATTTTTTCAGCGTCTCCACCATGTTAGTCGCTATCTTTAACGCTTCTTTCCTGTTTACTTCCTTCTTTACTGGGTCTGCTCTGTTTAAGTCAACGAGAGTTTTCAGGAGTTCCCCGTAAGCGCTGAGCATGTTGTCGCGGTGCATGGCGTATTGGGCGTCGTATATCATGCTGTCGGTATTGGTATTCTCTGCCGGCAGCGCAGCTTTCAGAGTTTTCGGCTTGATGATTTTTCGTTCCACCGGGATCAGTTCTATTGGTTTATCCAAAGGTATATCTATAGGTTTATCTATTGCATTTTCCTTTTCCGCTGCTGCCACTGCCTCTTCCGCTGCACTTCCTTGCTTTTGCTTCATCAGGTTTTCCGGCTCATGAAGGTCTTCTTCCTGAGGCGTCCGGCCACTAATTGTCTGCCGCAGCTCCCGCTGGCTCATATTCCCAACATCATTATCCGCTATAAATTGTTCCCGGTCCTCTAGCGGAATACCAAAAAGGATGAGCCCTTGGGTGTAGTTCAAATGGTGCATCGATGCACCATTTGGCCTCTCTTTTCCGTCGGGAGAGGAGAGTATAGGTCCGTACTCCCGGAAGGTTTTCATCAGTCTGCTGGCTGTGCTTCGGGAGTAACTCACGGATTCAGTCAACCATTTGAGCCACTCACCATGGGGTACCAGCTCTTTGGCTTCCGTCAGACACCGTCCGATCTCAACGGCGTTGCTAAGCAGCATTTTACCGCTTTCCTCCTTGATAAAGTTAATCTCGGACGCGATTTGCTCAAGCGTCCTGTTGGAATTTTCCATTCTCATATCGGCTGCCATCCTTTTACGGAATGTCTTTTCAGATACCGCTATAGGATATGCCATGCCCCAGAAAAGCGTGAGGTCTATAGTGCCAATAAAAAGAATGCAGTTTTTAATTTTGTCACAATATAGATGCTTTACAATCATTTCAGAGGTATTCAGACCTACCTCTTTGAAGTTAAGCGTCCTTTTTCAAAACTATTCTTTTAGATGATAGGGAACTGTGATAACAACTAAATCCGTTCTAAAAAGTAAGAAGGCTCGGATAAGTAAACTCGATTGGTTATGGAGAATATTGTGCCAACCTTTTTTGGGAATAAATTGCGGGATAATCACTGTAACTTGATAATTAAACTCTTTAGCTTTATGCTCGACGGTATCCATAAATTTAAATAGCGGTTGAATAATACTTCTATATTGAGAATGTAATGTGACTAAGCGAACGCCAGTCTGCCACTTATCCCACTTTTGTTCTAACTTCTTTTCATCTTCTCTATCAAATGATACATAGACCGCAATAATTTGCTGAGCAGATAAGGATTTTGCATAGTTTAAGGATTTCTCTACCACCCGGGTAATTCCTGCAACAGGGACAATGATTACGTTCCCTTCAATTGGAATAGCTGGTTCATGGGGTGAAATACGCAATTGATCGGCGATTTTTTCGTAGTGCCTATGAATACTATGAAACAGATAAATAATAATCGGTAAGAAGACTAGGACTGGCCATACCTGTAGAAATTTCGTTAAGAAAAACATTACCGTTACAATAAGGCTAATAAGAGCACCTAACGAATTAATAATAAGTTTTGAAGTCCAATCTTTTGGCTTCTCACGAATCCATTTTTTCATCATGCCTAACTGGGCTAAAGTAAAAGGAATAAAAACCCCAATAGCATAAAGTGGGATAAGATGTTCTGTTTCCCCTTCAAATACAATAATTAAAATTATGGAAAATAATCCCAGGATAATAATCCCATTCGAGTATCCCAGACGGTCTCCTCGTACGGTAAACATTCTTGCGATAAATTTGTCTTTGGCAAGATTGACAGCCAGTAATGGAAAAGCTGTATACCCTGTATTCGCTGCAAGGATTAAAATTAATGCGGTAGTACCCTGAATAAAGTAATACATCCAGTTACGCCCAAAGATAGTTTCAGCAATTTGGGATACAACTGTTTGTTCTACTACAGGGGTTATTCCGTAATAATAGGCTAAGCAAACAATTCCAGAGAATAATATCGCCAAGAGTGTTCCCATTGCAATTAAGGTTTTAGCTGCATTATTGGGCGCAGGGTCTTTGAAGTTAGGGATAGCATTCGAAATGGCTTCAACACCTGTTAATGCAGAACTTCCCGAAGCGAAGGCTTTTAGGAGTAAAAACAAACTAATTCCAGCCACAGGGGTTCCTATGGGGGTATGCAGTCCAGGTTGTACTTGGCCGGTAAAGATGTTATATAAACCAACACCAATTAATATTACTAAGGCTACAACAAACAAATAAACCGGATAGGCTAAAATAGAAGCGGATTCTGTTACTCCTCTTAAATTAAGAAGTGTAATACAAACAACAAAAAAGATGGCAATACTGACATTATGATTATGTAATGTCGGAAACGCGGAGGTAATTGCATCAGTACCCGCTGAAACGCTGACAGCAACTGTTAAAATATAATCTACCAACAAAGAACCGCCTGCGATTAGTCCAAAATTAACCCCCAAATTGTTTTTAGATACAACATATGCTCCACCGCCATGTGGATAAGCAAAGATAACTTGCCTATAAGATAAAATTAACGCTGCTAATAAAACAAGGACTCCCATTGCTATCGGAATTGAATACCAAATGGCCGTGGCTCCAATTGTTACCAGTACAATCAATATTTGTTCCGGGCCATACGCTACGGAGGATAGAGCATCAGACGAAAGTATCGCCAAGGCTTTTTTCTTGTTAAGTTTTTGTTCTCCTATTTCAGTTGATCTTAAAGGACGGCCAATTAAATAACGTTTAAAAGCATATTTGATTTTCAACACCACCTATATAGATGCTTAATTTAGAATGCCCTGTTCATGATAAAAACTCTCATATTGATACGTAAAACAAACCTTCTGCCTATCGCCTCTCAAGTCCGACATTCCTTTCAATACCGCTTCTATGCTAGGTTAGTGTTGACTTGCCGATGGAATCAATGTTTGATGAAACTGTTGAATATAATACTCCTATGCTGAAAAAATGTAAACAAATACGTAATATAATGCCAAAAAGAACGCATAAAAAGCAATCACCGCAAATAGCTGGTTTTTCTTATCTAAATATTAATAAATCGTCTTTTGTCACTAGGCAAGGAATCATTGCCTAGGACAGAAGATGTTTCATGAGAATCCTCTGTCGCTTCTATCAATCCTTTAACAAAGACCCGTTGAGCTCTCAGTCATGAGCACTCAACGGGCCTTTGTTAAAGGACGTGATTTTGAATCTGTGCTTTTGGATCAGCTTGCTCGTCTTCTAATATCCGTTTTCTTAGGGTGCTTTAAGTCTAAATTCGGCGTCATTATTTTAATCTCTTTATCCTTAATAGTCTTAACGTAAAATAAAAGGGAACCGTATAAAGCAAAGAAGATTGTTAAAACAAAATAACTCGTTGCTTGAGATACATAAGTAGTAGAAACACGAGTACTCACGTGACCTGCATTGAGCTCCAACACTTTTAAATATCCCATGGTATAGAACATTAGAGTACAAAGATAGCAAATAACCGATATTATTGGCACTTTAACACCCCCCCACACTTCGTCTCCAAAAGCCAGGAAATATAATCAGATAACTTCTTCATTCTTCATAGAAAAATCGCCACACCTTCTTGGCTGTGACGACTGTAGGTTTAACTGATTCGGTGATTCGGTAACCTGGCAATCATCAGTTATACAACTGGAAGACCCATGGCTTTGCGTCCTTGGCTTTCGCTCAAGTTTGCTAATGTCGTCACTGGTATATTTATTGGGTCAATTATACCATAGGAATAGGTCTTTTGTACCATTATTAATAGGACCTTTTTATCATTATTGCATTTATTTTTTATTAATCTTCATAAACGCCTCTTGGCTGCTTCAACTCATCCGACTGCTCATAGGTGTCTGGTACATATTTGACCTCAGCAAAATTCTTTGTTACTAATTCAGTCTCTAATATTTCCCCGCTTTTCCTTCTAATTATTTTATTTCTCCATATTTCATTTTTTCGGAAATATTTATTCCCAATTTTTAAAAACTGATGGTCTTTCTCAAATACATGATAAGCAAAGTCTAGGTTCTGATCGACCCTCAGTTCTCCTTCTAAGCACTTCTCCGAAAGCCAAAGTCTTAGTTGGAAAGTATATGCGGTACAATTCATAAACTGATAGTCTATATAGTTATAAAAAACGGTTGCCCCACTACCAAAGGGCAACACCCTTCTGTCATCTGGAAAAGGATCGAAACTGTGATGATACCGTTTGGTAACAGTCAAAGGACTATGAATAACCAACCAATGGATTAGGTTAGCTATTTGACAGATACCACCACCAATGCCAGGCTTTGCTTCTCCACAAGACAACAAAATACCTGGTAAATATCCCTTACGCTTAGTTGTGAGTCCTACTAGTTTGCAAAAAGAAAATGTTTCACCAGGCCTTATAATAATGCCATCAATCCGCCCAATCGCTATTGAGAGATTTTTAACTTTGTTATGTTGCAACTGCAGGTCTGTATCACCGAGTTTTCTAATCAGTACAGACTGATGTTTCTTCACTCGATATGGTAGCTTTTCGGTACTTTTTAGAGAAGCAAACGTTTTACCCTCAAAGCTCCACTTTAAATATGTTATCAATCTCCGAAACCATACCGATAAAAAGTAGAATATTGGGTGTACTTCGCTTAGCAACCTACGTGCCATTATCCTTTTCTCCACATCTCAAATAAATGATTACTCAAATGAAATTTACTACCCTAGCATTTTATCCGCTAAGTGCCGGGAACAGCTGAATCATTCCACTCTAATATTTCTACTCTTTTCCCCTCGCATCCTTCCTCTAAAGTAAAAATAACCCAATAAAAAAAGATTCAGATCAATATATTTCCGTACACACTCTGTCACCATAAAAAGAACACACACTTCTCAAATCCGCCTATACCAATGCTTTCACTCACCCCCGATATAGCACTGCCACTGACTCCACCTTTGATTCGTTTACCTTATCATAATGAGCCGCTTTAACTCAATTTTCAATTCTTCAGTCCGTTTGTCCAATGCTTGAATCACTTATTGATGCATACAATATTTAGAGGATCAAATAACTTCCTAAGTTATAGAACATGATTCTGGATATACATGTGCAGTTATTTAAGAAATAAGAAAGTGGGAATGTGAAATGAGTGCAGATCAGAAATGCCCTATATGCCCGAAATGCGAGCAGGAATATGATAATGCGAATTCTGGAGGAGAAATTAACGTCTGTCCAAATTGCGAAGCGATGGAAATGCTAAAAATTTACGCCAAGCACCTAGTCCAGGAAAAATAATAAACTGATTCATTTTGCCAGCTGACTAAATCCTATGAATAGCCGCATCATAAAGGTGCTCTTGATTAGGGGGTCGCAAATTTCTTCTTAATAGAATTGCGACACCCCCTACACGTGGCAAGCGGAGCAGACACATTTTGTGCTTGCTCCGCTGTTTTCAAAATAATTGTTTTTTAACTCTATCTCTCTGTATGCCTCTTTAACCTTTAATGTTTTTTTGATCTAATAGTCTGATGACCGGAATCAGTGAACAAAGTATAGCAATACCGATAATTAAAATCCCTGATATCAGAAACCAATGGTTTACACCAATTCTATCGGCAAAGAGTCCCGAGAGGATTAAGCCCATAGGCATAGCGAGGGAGATGATGCTTCCTGTAAGAGAAAAAACTCGTCCTAAATATTCCGGCTTAATTTTTTCTTGAAAAAGAGCCATTTGAATACCACTGTAAAACGGAACAGAAAGCCCCATAGTCGTACAACACAAAACAAATATCACAAAACCACTTGAAGGAAGAATTCCAGAAACAGTTAAACTTAACCCCATAAGAAAAATTGAAGCAGCCATTAGTTTAATTCGTTTCTGAAATCCGCCTAAAAGTCCTAACAACAGTCCCCCTGCCAGCATTCCGGCAGCATAAGCTATCTCTGTGATTGAAACGTGTATAGGTGTTCCATTAAAATAGCTCATACTCATCAGTGGGTAGAGGGCATTTATTGGCATATAGACAAACATATACAAAGTTCCTATTAAAAGCAGGGCAAACAATCCTTTATTTTCCTTCAAAGCAGCAAAGCCATCTTTCATTTCTTCCATAAATTTTTTCTTTATGGGACGTTGTTCTGCGTTGAGTTCCGGAATATTCACAAGGGCTACAGTTATACATGCTATTACAGCCCCTAATACGTCAAGCGCTATGATAAAATTCAAATCCCAAATGGAATATAGCAAAGCTGCAATTGCCGGGCTGACAATATAACTGATTGATTGCAAAGACTGGCTGTAACCTGCACATTTGGTCAGCTGTTCTTCCGGCACTAAAAGAGGGGTCATGGCACTTAGAGCAGGAGAATGGAAAGCTGTTCCGATACTGCGAATAAACAAAACCACCATGATAATCCCAACTGGCAATTCCATAGATAAGGCCATAAAGGCCAGTACTCCGCCAGCTCCAGCAATAGTTAAATCAGCAACAATCATAATCATCTTTCGGTTGTATCTGTCAACCAATACCCCGATGGCCGGCCCAAAGACTGCATAGGGCAGAAAGCCAACCAACGAAGCGATTGACAGCACCATCGCAGATTGGGTTTTTTCAGTAAGGTAAAAAATAATTGCCATTTGCAGGATGGCACTACTGATAAGCGAAACTGCCTGACCCGTCCATATTGTAAAAAAATCTCGTTTCCATTTTGAAGTTGTTATTGTCATATCTGCTTTCTCCTTGCCTTTTTTCGTTAGTTCGTTCTGAGTTTTAGGCAATAAAAAATGCAGCTAAAATCCGCAGTGCGGGCTTTAGTCTGCATATTGTCGTTATAAGACATTAGTAAAAACGTATAACCATAAATGGCTATACCTCACCCTTATCCATGTCTCAATTCGCAAAATAAGCACAACAAAAAAGCCCACCATTGTGGATGTTTTTACCTCTTTTTTATTGCCTGCTTATCTTAATCGAACAGAAAACATAGATAATATGTCCTCCTTTAATTCACTAAGTTCAAATCATTTTATCATAAATAATATACTCTGTCGATTTCTAAACTCACCAAGGGTTCCACTGATAATTTCTAACAATCTGCTTCTAAAAGTATTGACATTCATAGGATGATAGGTCGAAATGTGCCTAATTTCACAACCTATGTAAAAACTAAATCCTTGCCTCCCCCTATCTGTGAAAGCCATTCAAAATCGACACTGGTGTCGGTTTGAATGGCTTTCATAAATTATGATAATAATTCTCAAACTCATTTTTCTTAAATTTCATAATTAATCTATTACCAGTCCCATACTGACAGCATCGAAAAATATGCCGTCTATGTACAAATTCCTTGTCAGAACACCTTCTTTTCTGAACCCATACCTTTCATACAATCCAATAGCTGTCTCATTATCAGCACGAGTTACCAGATCAATTTTTCTCACAATCTGGGTTTCCTTGGCCCACTCTATCAGAACCTCCAGAAGAAGGCCCCCTATTCCCAGGCTCCAATACTTCCTAAGGACAGCGATCCCCATTTCTCCTCTATGTCTTTTCCTGACCCTGGTTTCCCCTTCAAAAGTAATAAAGCCGGCAATCTCGCCGTCCGTTAAGCCTATGATGATCACGGAGTTATCCATTCCGTTTTCAAAGTCAATGATTTTCCTCTCCGTTTCAGGGGTTATTTCCAGCTCACCTTTGCCAAAGGAAAGAAAGTCCGACTCCCCACTTATACACATTTTAAACTTTGCCATTTCTTCCCCATCATTTACAGTTGCTTTTCTGATCAGTAATTCTCTGCCATTTTTCAGGGTTACCTTTTTCATGGCTATCCACTCTTTCTTTATTCAATTAAGTCAGTCCAATTGATTGGCACACGGAATTGTTATTCCGACCTTTGGGGCAAGGGTGGACATATCCCTTCCCTCTGTAACCGGACTTCCCTTTTGCAAAGCCAAAGAGCATGAACTCCTTCCTATGACTTGGATTCATGCCCTTTGCTTTATGAACAGATAGAACGTATGGTAATTATCCAAGTTTGCTGTTAGGCAGCAAATGACTAAAGTTTTCAGCAAACTGCATAACAACGGATTGTACTTCCTCCAACTTTTCTGGCTTTAGCAAAGCAATCATTTTTGGCAAAAACAGCATTATATCATCTTGTGTAAAATTGCCTTCTGTCAGCTTCTTGAAGCTTTCAACAAGTAATTCCTTTGCTTCCTCTACCCTGTCATCTTTTACTCTTTCTAAAATGAAACTTAAAAATTGTTCCTGTCCGTTATTCATGTTTACCTCCATTAAGCTTTATCCATCCCACAGTATATCACAAATGTTTTGTGTGTTCACAGCTTACTTCTGCTCTCTGCACAACCACCCCGCTTCACATTTGGAACAACAGGAAACTCGTCAATCGTGTTGTCTTCTTCAAACATTCTCCCTTTTTTCAGCATACTATGGAATATCAAAACAGAGGGGTAATTCTAAGAATGATTGCTATAAATAATAGGACCGCTAACAATAATCAATATAAGTTGACTCTTAGTTTAATCAAAGATGAACGAATAGGCGATTTTCTTTTTCTTATTGCTGCGATTATAGCCCTAATCTCAACTTTCCAAGCCGAGAAGGAAATAATTTCTAAAGAATTTTATAAAGAGTCCCTCCCGGATGATTCTGCCTATACCATTGCAGCAGCAAGCTGGACATTCTTTATAGCAAGCATCATTTCCGCTTATGTAGTGATCGCCAGGTACAACCAAATTGCAACCGCCGATCGTGATGTTTCTCCGTTAACATTAAAGGGCGCAAAATATTCTACAATAGGAAATATCATTAGTGTTATTGGCTTTGGCTTGGCTGCCATCGGTGACCAATTAAAGGCAATGGCTTCTTCTTCCGGTGGGCCAGCAGTAATATCTCGATAATCCAGCCGCAGTTGATAACTCAATCATCGATAATTTCCCGGTTTTGAGTTGGCCATTACTTGAGTGCGGCCGTGATTATACCCATCCTGTAAACCTCTTCGGCATTGCACCCCCTGGAAAGGTCATTAACAGGAGCGTTCAGACCCTGGAGAATCGGACCGAAAGCATCAAACTTTCCCAGTCGCTGGGCTATTTTATAACTGATATTCCCTGAATTAAGATCGGGGAAAATGAAGGTGTTGGCCTGTCCCGCTACTCGCGAATCAAAAGCTTTTGTTTTAGCAACATCAGGAGAGAAAGCTGCATCAAATTGCAGCTCGCCGTCGACTGGAAAATCAAGGCTCATGGCTTTTAATTTTTCCGCTGCGTTACGTATTATATCGACAGTCTCACCTTGACCGGAGCCTAAGGTACTGTAGGAAAGCATAGCCACCTTCGGGTCTACAGCAAAACACCTGGCTGTTCTTGCTGTTTCTACAGCAATTTCAACCAACTCATCCTCTGTGGGTTTAACGTTGATAGCACAATCAGCCATGAGATATGTTTCCTCGCCATCCGGTGTAGAGCGGTGCAGAACGAAACAGCTTGAGACAAGCTTATTGCCCGGCTTTGTCTTAATAATCTGCAATGCGGGGCGAACGGTATCAGCCGTGGAATAAGTGGCTCCGCCCAGGAGACCGTCGGCATAACCCATCTTTACGAGCATGATGCCAAAATAATTGGCTTTTGCCAAAAGAGTACGGCAAGCAGCCTCATCCACTTTTCCCTTTCTCAAGGCAAACAATTCTGCAGTCATTCTATCGATGCCAGCATAGGTAAGGGGATCAATAATTTCAATCCCTTCTACCGGCCAACCAATGTCTTGGGCTGCAGCTTCTACCTCAGAACGATTGCCCAGAAGTACCGGCACGAGAATACCATCCTTATTCAGGAGACTTGCTGCCTCAAGAATCCTCGGATCAGATCCCTCAGTAAAAACGAGCTTTCGCTGCTGCTTCTTTAATAAAGCAATCATAGGTTCAAACATAGTTCATCCCCTGCCATTTCCCAATCTATTGAATACTCGCCGCTTTCTTTTCCAAATAGTATATTTAATTATACTGAAATTTTAAAATACCGTAAATATACTTTTCTGTAGAAGTAGCACATATTGTATTCCAAATTTCTTTTTTAATTTTCTTACTTTTTCATTGTCATCTTTCTTATCATACTATATAATTAAGTTTGTAACCATTACAATTTTACATAAATTATTAATTTTCTAGCTGAGTAGACAGAAAACAAGCAAAGCCTTGCCTCTGAACATAAAAATGCGGCAAGCTTGTCAGGGAATTTCAAACATTGACATCAAACAGAGAAGCTTGCCTGTTTGAGAATATAATCTCAAAAGCAAATAGATAAGGAGCCCTTTTTATGCACAGCGAAGCTGTGTAAATAACACTGTCGAGCCGCTGAACATTATGTTTCCGGCATCGTTGTCAAGTTTGGATGGTGTTTTTTCTACTTGCGTGGAAACTGCCATCCATAACTTGATAATCCAGATATGCACCTATTTAAGAAATTTAAGAGGAGGGAACTTTATGGATGAAAAAAGCAGATGCCCGGTAACAGGCCATACAAAAAGTGCTACGGCAGGGGGCGGAACTTCCAACAAGGACTGGTGGCCAAACCAACTGAACCTTAAGATTCTTCATCAGAACTCAAACTTGAGTAATCCCATGGCTCCGGAGTTTAATTATGCCGAAGAATTCAAGAAGCTTGATCTGAAAGCCCTCAAGAAGGATCTATATGCCTTGATGACCGACTCTCAGGATTGGTGGCCGGCGGATTATGGTCACTACGGACCTTTCTTCATTCGGATGGCTTGGCACAGCGCAGGCACCTACCGTACCAATGACGGCCGCGGCGGTGCGGGATCCGGCACCCAACGCTTTGCCCCTCTCAACAGCTGGCCGGACAACGTGAACCTGGACAAAGCTCGCCGTCTGCTCTGGCCCATCAAACAGAAATACGGCAGGAAAATTTCCTGGGCGGACCTGATGATCCTCGCCGGTACCTGCGCTATCGAGTCAATGGGACTTAAAACTTTTGGTTTCGCTGGCGGACGTGCGGACGTCTGGGAGCCGGAAGAGGACATATATTGGGGCTCTGAAGCCGAGTGGCTTGGCGACAAGCGCTACTCCGGTGAACGGGATCTGGAAAATCCTCTGGCCGCCGTACAAATGGGCCTGATCTACGTAAACCCGGAAGGCCCGAACGGTAACCCTGATCCTGTGGCCTCAGGGCATGACGTTCGAGACACTTTTGCCCGTATGGCTATGAACGATGAAGAGACTGTCGCCCTCGTCGCCGGCGGACACACCTTCGGCAAGTGTCATGGTGCGGGGGATGCGGCCCATGTCGGTCCGGAACCTGAAGCTGCCGGCCTTGAGGAACAGGGCCTGGGCTGGAAGAGCAGTTTCGGCAGCGGCAAAGGCGGAGATACCATTGGCAGCGGCATCGAGGGTGCCTGGAAACCGAACCCGACCAAATGGGACATGGGCTACCTGAATGTACTTTTCAAATATGAGTGGGAGCTGGTCAAGAGCCCAGCCGGCGCGCATCAGTGGCTGGCTAAGGATGTTGCTGAAGAAGACATGGTGGTTGATGCCCATGACCCAGCCAAGAAGCACCGACCTATGATGACCACGGCTGACCTCTCTCTGCGCTTCGACCCGATCTTCGAACCAATTGCCCGGCGCTACCAGCAAAACCCCGAAAAATTCGCCGATGACTTTGCCCGAGCTTGGTTCAAGCTCACCCACCGGGATATGGGGCCCCGTTCACGCTATCTCGGTCCCGAAGTTCCTGAGGAGGAGCTGATCTGGCAGGATCCGGTGCCGGCAGTGGATCACGAATTGATTGACGAACAGGATATGGCGGATCTCAAGGGTAAAATCTTGGTTTCGGGCCTGTCAGTCTCCCAGCTTGTCGGCACAGCTTGGGCCTCGGCATCTACCTTCCGCGGCTCCGATAAGCGCGGCGGGGCCAACGGGGCACGCATCCGTCTTGCTCCCCAGAAGGATTGGGAAGTCAACCAGCCAAGTCAGCTGAATGGGGTACTTGCAGTTCTGGACAAAATTCAAACAGAGTTTAACAGTGCCCAGTCAGGTTCAAAGAGGGTTTCCCTCGCTGACTTGATCGTCCTGGGCGGCTGTGCAGGTATAGAGCAAGCTGCCAAGAATGCCGGTCATAATGTGTCCGTTCCTTTTAAGCCGGGGCGCACGGATGCCCAGCAGGAGCAGACCGACGTTACTTCTATTTCTGTACTCGAACCTGCTGCAGATGGGTTCCGCAATTACTTAAAATCTAAAGTTTCCGTACGGGCAGAAGAACTTCTGCTGGACCGTGCCCAACTTTTGACTTTGACAGCTCCGGAGATGACAGTTTTGTTAGGCGGACTACGAGTACTGAATACCAATTACGGTCAGTCTCAGCACGGTGTCTTTACCAGGAAATCCGAGACGCTTACCAACGACTTCTTCGTCAACCTCCTGGACATGAACACTGCCTGGCAAGCGACATCTGACGATCAAAACGTGTTCGAGGGTCGCGATCGCACAACCGGCGAACTCAAATGGACCGGCACCCGTGTTGATCTCGTCTTCGGTTCAAACTCCCAGCTCCGGGCCATCGCAGAAGTCTATGCCTGTGACGACTCTCAAGCTAAGTTCTTGCATGATTTTGTTTCTGCCTGGAACAAAGTCATGAACGCGGACCGTTTCGATCTGGCTTGAATGTAGGTATCATCAATGACTTTGGATGAATAAATAACATCAAGCCCCTCAGCCGAGGGGCTTTTCCTATTTTGAAATGATGTTTTTAAGCCAATCATCAATTGCTTTCTTCTTATCTTCAGTGAACTCTTTCTTTGCTTCCTCATTTAGCCACGCTAGAGATTTTTCTGCTAAATATCTTCACATTTGTTCTTCTGCTTCTGTACACAGTTCTTACATTCTGCCCCCTCATAATCTATCCCAAGGCCGTATTAACGTATTGAGGATAATAAATATAAAAACAATGAATTTGTTGCTGTATGTATCTGTTTAGAGCAACAAAAGGGGGAGAAAAATTGAAGTGTAACTGCGGGGGATCTGAAATGGACTTAGCCCCAACATTAGAAGCTGAAGAAGTTACTGAGCTGCTTCAGAAAAATGGTGAAGCTGCGGAAAATGCACTGAACGCTCAAATAAGTTCTAAAAGGCCTAAAGAACTCAAGGTCGTCATTTTCTCAATCTTAGCAGTTTGCCTAATCACAACGGGCTGCTACTACTGGTATAAGAATGTTTATCAACCGGATGAACGCCTATCTATAGCTGCCAGACTTTTGGATTATAGCCAAGTATCTGAAGCTGATGAGGCCTATCGAGCCTTCATCTCGGATTACCCACAGCATGCCAAAGTTGCTTTTGCTTATGGAAAGCTCTTTGATCTGAATTTTAGTGATGAGTCAATATCCGAGGATATCTTAAAAATATTACAAGAGAAATATCCGAAATCAGAAGAATATGCTAATAGCTTAGCCAAATCTGCAGCCCGCAAGATCAAAGCTTACAAACCTCTTTACGATTACTACTATAATACTGGCTATGGAAAAGATAAATATTACCTTGAGGCTAAAAGTCTTCTTAACGAGCTTAATGCCTTCGGAGATTCAAGTGCCTTTATTGCGGCGGGCGGCACTGATCTTATCAAAAAGCTTAACGAAATTGTTAACCCTGCCTTCGGAGCTATCGAGTTTAAGCTTGCTTTAAGCGATTACATTAACATTGATTCTGTAGTACCTGCCGACAAACCAAAGATCACATTGACTAGAAGCGATGGAACATTGATTGAAGTACAATACGACCAAAAAACCGGAATTGTTAGTTCGGCTAATCTGAACCCAGGAAACTACCAATTGGATATTAATCTGACGAGAAGCTTTGGAACACGCCGCGGTAACTATTTTGGCGGGGAATCGCTTACCATCATACCTGGGCGCAAATACAAAGACACTACATACTTGTTTATGAAAAAGAAATCTGACGCAGGATCTGATAATATCGATCAACGATATTTGAATCTAGTCAATAATACTCAAGTCATTGTTGCTAATCAAATAACCCCATCTTCAGATTCGCCTGTGCCAACAAAGATCACTGTTGATGTTTTACCTAACGGCTACCGCATTCCTGCTAATGATCATTATCTCTTCGACTTAGATAATAATACGAAAAACGAGCTTATCGCTTATTACCTTAAAACACGCTCACTTGCTATCTTACAATGGAATGGCAAATCATTCGAGGAGCAATCAAAATTTCAAATTGGTAATAACGATTCTAAACTTGACTATCCTATGTTTCCAATCAGCATCAGATTATTTAATCTTGAAGGGATTTCCTTCCCTGTCCTAGGCCTAATAACTACAAGTGGTGAAAGCGGAAGTTATCCTGAATTAACACTTTTAACTTGGAATGGAATAGATGGCTACAATATTATTTGGGATGCTACAGCCGGGGATCATGGTGAATGGCAACTATCTAACAACAAAATCATTATGAGTCAAGAAAACTTCAGTGTAAGAGCACAGGCAGATGCCAATTCGAGATTTACCCAAGAATATGAATATAATGGGACTACCTTCGTCCTAGCCAATGCCTACACTTCCAAAAGATAAATTCCCCTAAACAAATATCCCCCCGCCATTACAGCGGAGGGATTTCTTACTTTACAGGGTCTAATTAACACGGTTTCTCATATAGGTTCTTGCGCTACTAGATTTTCTACTGCAGCACCTTCATCAAACGATTAATCCGTATGCCCTCATAACCGAGATCAACTTTTCACGGTTTGTATCCTCAATTGTTGTGAGAGGCATTCTTAGGTAATCCTTGCAAAAACCCATAGCTGCCATAGCAGCCTTGACCGGAATAGGGTTAACTTCACAAAACAGAGCCTCTGTAATGCCATAAAGCTTATATTGCTGCTCAGCACTGCCGGCAATGTCACCCTGAAAGAAACGGGTGCAAATCTCACGTGTCTGTGCCGGCATAATGTTGGAAAGCACGGAAATGCAGCCAACTCCACCAAGGGCCATAAGCGGAACTATTTGATCGTCATTGCCTGAATACAAATCAAGCTTGCCGTGGACACGCGCCATCGTCTCAACAATTTTTGAAATGTTGCCATTTGCTTCTTTGATCCCTACGATATTTTCGTGTTCAGCCAATGCCTCATAGGTTGCAGACTCAATATTAATTCCCGTCCTTGAAGGCACATTGTAAAGAATGATGGGCTTTGTGCTCTTATCGGCAATTTGTGTAAACATTTTAGTTAGGCCTTTTTGCGTTGCCTTGTTGTAATATGGGGTAACTACAAGCATTGCATCCGCACCTGCTTCGCAGGCAAAACTAGTGAGATCATGGGCGTATTCGATGTCATTGCTGCCTGTGCCTGCAATGATCGGCACTCTGCCTTTAGCTTGCTGAACTGCAAATGTAATTGCAGCTCTATGCTCAGCGTCAGACAAGGTCGAAGCTTCACCTGTGGTTCCACAAATCACCAGAGCATCAATCTTTTCTTCAATTTGCCAATCGATCAATTTGCCAAACTGCTCATAATTAATTCCTGTTTCGTCCAGAGGAGTTATGAGAGCAGTGGCAATACCTTTGAAAACAGTCTTCTTTTTCATGTTTATCCCCGTCTCCCTCTATAAAAAAATAGCTGATACGGAATTCAGCCACTAAATTACCCATATGATTTTCCAATCATACTGTAAGATAGATAGCTCTCCGCAAACGCGACAGTTAAACAAATCTTATTTTGTTCAACCAGCCCTGTCCCCACGTAATTGAGACCGACTTCGGCATCTACACCTTTCACCAAAGCTACGGTCTTACGTAAACCTTAACAACTTCGGGTACTGATTGTACGATGCACCTCTATCAATTCTTATTAAGAATATTCATATATTGCTATATTTGTCAAGCCTAAATTTGACGAACCTCTTAGGCAAACTCCATCTAAAGCTAAGAATAACTAGGTTGCGTACATAACCCGTATAAGCTGAATGAAAATTACTTATTAAGCAAATAAATAAAATGCCTATAAAATTGGAGGTGAGAAAGCATGGATGAAGTAATAACATTATTATTTTACCCTATATTTCTAGTCATGACCTATTTCTTAACATTAATTTTTATCCCTAAAAATAAATATAAAGAATACTTTATCTATGGAATTCTTATCGGCGGGTTAGGGGATATAATAGCAGTTGGTTTACTTCAAAACATACTAGGTATTATGTGGTTTAAGAACCTAAGCATCTTCTATGTTTTGAAAATGATGGCCCTGTCTCCACTGTGTTGGACGGTTACTGTTATGATTTTTCTTTATTTTTTACCCGCCAAAAAGTCTTTCAGGTATCCCTATATCTTAACTTGGGCCAGTATAAGCCTTGGTTTCGGATATATCGTACATAATGTTGGACTATTCGATTTCGTTAACTGGTTCTACCCCCTACCGGGTTATTTTTTATTTCTTTGCTGGTGGGGTTTTGCTTCATGGTTGTTTAGAAATACAAGTCCTTTGGCCAAAGAAGAGTGATTATGCTTAAGCGCATAAGTCTCTTGCACAGCTTGAGCTCATCCCGAGGATTAAAAAACCAGCTCTCCTGGTCGATAGCCGACAGGCAATTCCTCTTCACTCAAAAACTTGAAACTGTCATCACGCAGTATGGGTAAAAACACTTCGTAGGGTATCCTGAAAAACGCACAGGTATAATTACTGGATCCGACCCACCTACCCTCATTGCCACTAAAATTTAAACCTCTGGCAAATTTCGTATAGTTTGAGCAATCATGAACTGCTAAATCCCAGCTTTCTTCAACGGCTGTTTTCATGAATTTCAGAGTTAATTCCCGACTCCAAATGGGGGATATATAGCCATGTCTGGAAATATACATGTTTTCCCCGTCATAATTGTCTATGTTATTGGCATTTAGGTGCAATTCTGCGCAATTGATAAAATCGAGTTTCGTCTCTAAGATTGCTTGCTTCTTCCGGAAAAAGGTTTCGAAGAACTCCGGAGTCATTGGCGTTTCAATACCTACATTTTTGATGTATTTTTTCGCTATTGCCATATTTTTAATCACTTTGTCTGAACAATTTGAGGCCCCCAGGTTGAAACGCAACTCGTCAAGACCGGCTTCACCTAAAGCTTTCAAGGTCTCTGACCTAGCTAAAGTGCCATTTGTATAGAGATGTTGATGAATCCCTGCAGCACTGAATTTCTTGATAATCGGATAGTATTTTTCAATTTCCATGAATGGCTCTAAATAAACGTAGGAAATACCCGTGGGCTTCTGTTGGATGGAAAGAAGTAAATCAATGTCCTTCTCATAAAATTTTGTGTCTCCGATTTCCCACATACCTTCGCCAACCGGTGGAATTTCATCCAGTTCTCCATAATGATAGCAGAACTTACACTCTAAGTTACATTTGTTCGTTTTCCTGATGGCACTCAAACCGGTTCCCAAGAGACAAGAACGACATCCTTTGGGGAACTTGCTTTCATTTCCCACAAAAAAAGTTCTATTCTCCAAAGTTTTCAGGCCTCTGATTTCCGACATTAAGATATCATTTCTATGATCGATGGCTGCCTCAATTTGGGCAAAGGTTGCGTAAATGATTTCTTGTTGCTTGGTCATAATTTCCTCATCCTCTGGCAATATTGCAAAGAATTCAAACCAAGTCAAGGCATCTTTCTTGGAAATTTTCATAACATGTCCTCCTATAATTAAAAATCTACTACGGATTAGATTCGTATCTCCTGCTATGTTTTTTCATAATACCATAAAAGTTTCAGATTAACACGGATATAGCTAGGCTGGTCTCGATTTCCTCTAGTATTTTACCTTATGGAGATCAAAATGGATATGAGGACAAAAAAAATAGGACTCCAAAAATAACTTTTCAGCTGTCAGCTTGAAGTTCCATCATTATCATTAATTGCTTTATCTTTAGTCCTTACCTCTGGACCATGGGTATATCCTACAACAGTAAAATGCTCAGATAGCTCTTTAATTAACGCGTCATAGTCTGGTGACCTTGCTCTCAAGCAGGAAGAAAGGTGTACAGATTCTATCCCGGCTTGAATCATATTCTTTATCTTGCGATTTAAATCACCGCCAGTGTGAGTAAACGTTAGTAATTCTAGTTCTTCAGTATATCGGGCAAAGGAATCCTTTCTTTGAAAAAAAGCGTTAAGACAGCCCTTTCCCGTACAAATTTGCATGGTTTCTTCACGCACTAAAATTCCAATCTTCATAAAAAACACCCTTAACCATTATACTACAATTAAAATGGGCTAAGGTGTGACGTGCTTCACACTTTAGCTTGCAGTAAGTGGGAGAAGAGCTTCTTTGTTTATGCTATAATAAATGTCAGATAGACAGTAATTTCTACGTCTAAACGTATATACGAGCTATCTCCATCAAACTACAGATTAGAGGAGGCGAGGGGAATTGGCAGTAGGATTTATCGGCATTTTTGGAATCGTTCTATTCGTTTTGGTGCTTCTTATGATTGTTGCAGTCGTCCTTTCAGTTCGGTCACGACAAAAAAATATAGATCCTGTCTATCAAGATGAAGGGGGAAAAAAGATGATTAAGATGGTGTATACGTATCTTATTTTGTTTGCCACCTTGATGATGACCATTGGGGGAAGTGTCGCTTCCTTTATGGCAGTGGCTGACTTGGTTTCACCTCCAAGTTACTATATGACATATGAGGAATATAAGAGAGGGTATGTTGTTCCTCAAGAGTATAGCGACCCCAAACAACCTCAGCAAAAAGTCGAAGAGAAAAGCGAAGAAGAATTACAAAAAGATTATCAAATCCTTGTTAGTCAGGAAAAGATTCGAGCCCGTGAGCGTGCTTTGAATAGCCTGATTAAGAGTTTTGGTTGGATTGTAATTCCTCTACCGATCTTTTTGTACTATCAGCGGAGGTTGAAGCAGGAATAAAGAGCTATAAAAGGTAATCAGTATAAATTCAAGATCTGATTAATCTTACTGCAGTTGCTATACCTCTTGATAGCTCCTTATATCCTAAAAAGCTCAAACAACCTATTAAAAATATCATAAAAATTCGTATGTATGTCGGATATTTATTATTCCTTATTAACCAAAGATTCGATCGCATCCCCATAAGTCCAATAAAACCTCCAATGGCCCCACCGGATATCAATATTAGCGGAATGCAGCATAAAAGATATTCATACCAGCGAAGTGATTGAGCCAGATCAAATTCCACTGAATCCAATACGATTTTTGGTATTGGATCGAGTCCAAATAACTGTCGTTTAATTTTTAAGAATCGAAAACTATCCTTTGAAATTTGAATTTTATATTCATTAAGATTTGATTGCCGAATTATATTAAGTTCATCAAAATTGATATTAACCGCCCCGGACCAAAAGGATACGTTAATATCAATTACTTTATCCTCTGGATAATTTAGCTTAAACTCATACTTCATAAAAATCATCCTGCTTAATTCTCTTTATTTCCAAACAGACTCACTGTACTAGTCTCTTTTGTTAAAAACCATTTGCTTATCGTGAAAGGCCACCGATTGTCGCATAGTTCGTTACAGCCTTATTATAGTTCTAAGCCCCATAAAAATTGTTGAAATATTTGTATGTAAAGCATAAATAAAACATAAAAATTCTATAGATCATTCATCAATACTTTTTGTGTGCTACTATGCGAATTTTTCAGCTCTAGCTAGTAATAAATTAGAAGGATAGAAGGTAGAAAAGGACTGTAAGAAACTTTAGTTTCGTTACTGTCCTTTTTCTACTACATGTAGTGCATTTGACTATAGTACGAGATCCTTCTTCCTAGAAACTTTTTTGAAGTTGTACTATGGATGATCTCATGTTTATTTATTAGTAACAACTATGACTTTGGCATAGGGTTCGCCTCGCCTGTTCTGACAATTTGATCCTGTTAATTGCCATAGCAGTTAACCCGGCAAAAGCCTCTAATAAGCGAATACGCTCTGAGTCGAATTGCACTTCTGTTGTATTAAAACAAATACCCAGAACCCCTTGAACTCCCTGTTCTGTACTCAGGGGCAAATACAAAGCCGTAGCAGCACCTAAAGTTTCCGTTCCTTTCCCCGCTTTTCGCCCTTTATCAAAAACCCAACTAGCAACTGCCAACTCGCTATCATTTAAGAAGTTATTCAATCCCGAGTCTCTTTGCAATACTAATTTTCCCTTTTCATTGGGCAGTAGCAATACAACTTGCCCCTCCAATGTGCTTGAAACATTATTTACAATACTCTCCAGCACATCATCTAATTGACTCACTGCTGCAATATCCCGACTTAGAGCATACAGGGCCGAAACCCTATTCTCTCGCTGCCGTGAATAATTGATTTGCTTCTTCAAGCGATCAGAAAGAGTTCCCGTAATGATGCCCACCAGCATAAAGATCGCGAAACTTAGCACATAACGGATATCAGCAACAGTAAACGTAAAAATAGGCGGAACGAAAAAGAAATCCAAGGTTATCGCTCCCATAGCTGCTGTGATAACTGCAGGAAGTCTTCCCCAGCGGGCAGCACTGATTAAGACAGGTAGGAGAAAGAGCATCGAAATATTTACGATTCCAAGAAAGGAACTTATGGGGGTAATAATTGAAATCATCAATGTCATTAGCAAAGGCGCTAAAATATAAGGCACCGATGAAGAATGCACTAATTGAGGACTGATCCCCTTTTTCTTTACCCTTTCTGCAGGGTAATTTCTTTGCCCTGTTTCTTGTTGACTCCCTGGGATAACGTGAATACTTATACCTTGACTATGTCGTATCACTTTGTCAACGACCGAACCGTGGACAAAAGTCCAAAAGCGAGTATGCTCCGGTTTACCAATAATTATCTGTGATACATTGCGCTTTGCAGCTAAATGCAAAATCTCTTCGGCTATGTCATCCCCTGTAAGACCAATGATTTCGGCACCTAATTGTTCTGCCAAACGAAGGTTTTTGGCCATAGAATCCCTATCAGCTTCATTTCCGGAAAGGCGGTGCAGGTGGGGTTCCACATGTACCGCAAACCATTCCGCATTTTGACTTGCCGCCATCCTTTTGGCTACACGAATTAACTTAGCTGAAAAAGGGCTGGCACTTATACATACTAAAACCTTTTCCCCAGTGGGCCAGGGACCGGCTATTCCATGGACCCGCATATAAGATTCCAGTTGGCGATCTACTTTTTTGGCGGTATAACGAAGGGCTAACTCCCTTAGCGCATTAATATTCCCTGGGCGAAAAAAGTTTTTCAAGGCCTCGGTCGCCTGTCCGGCGACATAGACCTTACCATCTTTAAGTCGTTGAATTAACTCTTCAGGAGGTATATCAATAAGTTGGATTTGGAACGCGGTTTCTAAGATCTGGTCAGGAACAGTTTCCCGCACCGTTACTCCTGTGATCTGAGCTACTATATCGTTTAGAGTCTCTAAGTGTTGGATGTTTAAAGTAGTATATACATTGATTCCAGCTGCCAACAATTCTTGAACATCCATGAAACGTTTTTTATGCCGGGAGCCTGCTACATTGGTATGGGCAAGTTCGTCAACCAAGGCAATTTGGGGACGTCTTGCTAAAATGGCATCTAAGTCCATTTCATAAAAAGTCTTGCCTTTATAATCCTGAGGTTTTGTGGGAATTACGGGTAACCCTTCAAGCAGCGCCTTAGTTTCCGCTCTCCCGTGAGTTTCTGCCAAACCCACAACTACATCCATTCCTTCTGACAACTTTTCCTTAGCTGCTTCGAGCATAGCATAGGTTTTTCCGACCCCGGCGGCGGCTCCCAGGAAAATCGTAAGTTTCCCGAGACCCTCCTTCTCAAGGCTGGCCAGCAGCTCATCGGGGTCTATTCGTTTCTCCTTTTTCATTTAACATCACCAACTTATAAAGAATCTAAAGCGATGTTTATGTTTAACACGTTTACCCGTGGTTCACCTAAAAATCCGAACTGCCTACCCTCAGTATACTGGTCTACAAGTGCCTGAACCTGTTGAACGCTTAAATTTCTGGCTTTGGCTACCCTAGCTACTTGAATTTGAGCAGCATCTGGACTAATATGTGGATCCAAGCCGCTAGCTGAAGCTGTAATCAAGTCTCCAGGAACGGAAGCATTCGCAGATAACTCGTTCTCTGTTCTCACCTTTTCTGCTCGTTGGGCTACAGAGTCTAAAAACGCTTTATTCGTTGGTCCTAAATTAGAACCACTTGAACTGGCTGCATCGTATCCATCCTTGCCTGCTGCTGAGGGACGACCAGAAAAATAGCGTGCATCGCTAAAGTTTTGTCCGATTAGGAGAGAACCTATAGGTTCACCATTTTTATATGCAAGAGAGCCCTCAGCTTGTTTAGGAAAAATGACTTTCGATAGGCCTGTCACCACTAAAGGATAGGCGATCCCTGTTAGTAAGGTCAATACAAGCAACAACATAAAGGCCCTGCCCATTGTTTTAAACATATATATTCACACCCTTCCCAAATATCCAAGACTATTCGATTATCGTAATTCAAGCCCAAGTTAAACAATAGACTCTGGCTTCCGGCCTCTGTTCTAGCTTAAACCCAGCATAACCAGCAGCATGTCAATCAGCTTAATTCCAATAAAGGGAACAATTAGACCACCTAAACCGTAGATTAAGAGATTGCGCCTTAAGATTACATTAGCTCCCAAAGGACGGTAGGCAATCCCACGTAAGGCTAGAGGCACCAAGGCAACGATAATCAACGCGTTAAAAATCACCGCTGAGAGGATGGCGCTTTGAGGTGTAGCTAGTCCCATAATATTTAACACACCTAATTCGGGATAGGTCACTACAAACAAAGCTGGGATAATCGCAAAGTACTTGGCTATGTCATTTGCGATACTAAAGGTTGTCAGCGATCCCCTGGTCATTAACAACTGTTTTCCGATTTCCACAATCTCAATAAGTTTTGTTGGGTTACTGTCCAGATCCACCATGTTGCCGGCTTCTTTGGCTGCCTGGGTGCCACTGTTCATAGCCACTCCTACGTCAGACTGGGCCAAGGCAGGAGCGTCATTGGTTCCATCCCCGGTCATAGCCACTAATTGGCCTTTAGCTTGATACTCTCTAATTAGTTTTAGTTTTTGTTCCGGTGTTGCCTCCGCCAGAAAATCATCCACCCCGGCCTCGGCAGCAATTGCGGCCGCAGTTAATGGGTTATCCCCGGTAATCATCACTGTCGCAATACCCATGCGGCGAAGTTGAGCAAACCGTTCATTAATTCCACCCTTAACGACGTCTTTAAGGTAAATGACGCCTAAAGCTTGATTTCCCTCTGCCACAACTAGCGGAGTGCCACCTTTTTTAGCGATCCCCTCAATGGCTGCTTTCACCTCAGGGGCCATTTCTCCCCCTTTTTCACGCAAGTATTTTTCAATTGTGTCCATAGCTCCTTTGCGGATTTCACGACCCTGTAAATCAACCCCACTCATCCGGGTTTGGGCGCTGAAGGGAACAAAATTTGCTCCTAAATCAGTGATGTCTCGTTCTCTTAGGTTAAATTTTTCCTTGGCCAAGATTACAATACTTCGGCCTTCAGGGGTCTCGTCCGCGAGAGATGACAATTGGGCGGCATCGGCTAACTTTTCCGGTGATTCACCTGGAGCGGGTACAAATTCCGTGGCCATCCTGTTCCCAAGGGTAATAGTTCCGGTCTTATCCAAAAGCAATACCCCCACATCACCAGCCGCTTCCACTGCCCGGCCGGACATTGCTAAGACATTTCGCTTTAACAGACGATCCATTCCGGCTATACCAATAGCACTGAGCAAGCCTCCGATGGTGGTAGGGATCAAACAAACCAGCAGAGCAGCAAGCACAGGGATGGATAACGTTGCTCCGGAGTAGATGGCATAAGCCTCTAAAGTAGCAACTGCCAGTAAGAAGACAATGGTCAAACCGAGCAACAATGTGGTTAAGGCTATTTCATTCGGAGTTTTCCGACGCTTAGCCCCTTCGACCAGGCTGATCATGCGATCTAGAAACGTTTCACCCGGATTGGCTGTAATCTTCACCTTGATCCAGTCCGACAGAACCCTAGTGCCGCCGGTGACGGCATTGCGGTCACCGCCCGATTCCCGGATCACGGGAGCAGATTCCCCGGTGACCGCACTTTCATCGACGGAAGCAATGCCCTCAATAATTTCCCCATCGCCAGGGATCATCTCCCCTGTCTCAACAAGAACGATATCACCCTTAGCTAATTGCGAAGCAGAAATATTTTCTACTTTTTCTCTGACCAACTTTTTAGCGATGGTTTCACTCCTTGTTTTCCGAAGGGAATCAGCCTGTGCCTTCCCTCTTCCCTCAGCCAGAGCTTCTGCAAAATTGGCAAAAAGAACAGTAATCCATAACCAGGCTGCGATCTGCACGTCAAATCCAAATGTTTTAGACTGCAAAGCAATATCTCTAAGGGTAAAATAAGTGGTCAATACCGCCAAGATTTCTACCACTAACATGACGGGATTAGTCCATAAGACCCGAGGATTTAATTTTGCAAATGATTCTTTAATAGCCCTTGCTAAGATTGAACGGTTAAAATTTGAACTTGTACTCATAGTTTGCTCACTCCTCCTTAAAAGGCCTTGCCAGCCAACATTAATAGGTGCTCAACGATGGGCCCCAGAGCTAGAGCAGGAAAAAAGGTCAAGGCTCCCACAATCAAAACCACACCTGCCAAGAGACCGGAAAATAAGCCTCCCGTTGTCTGAAAAGTCCCAGCACCAGCTGGGGTTATTTTTTTGCCGGCCATACTACCCGCGATGGCCAAAACCAGCACAATTGGGCTAAAGCGGCCTATAAGCATACATACGCTAAGGATGATATTGTAAAAAACAGTGTTGACGTTTAGCCCGGCGAAGGCGCTCCCGTTATTGCCTGTTGCAGAAGAAAAAGCATAAAGTATTTCACTTAAACCATGAGGTCCGGGGTTGAGGATGGAGGAGGTACCTGCCGTAATTAGCACAGCCAAGGCGCTGCCTAATAAAATGCAGGCCGAAGGAATAAGCACAGCCAGGATGGCCATCTTCATCTCAAAAGACTCTATCTTTTTACCTACGTATTCCGGCGTTCGGCCGACCATAAGACCAATTATAAATACCGTCAAAATCACAAACAGCAACATAGCATATAAACCTGACCCGACACCGCCGAACACAACTTCACCCAACATCATCTGAAGCATAGGCGACAGTCCTCCAAGAGGAGTAAGACTATCATGCATAGCATTGACCGCACCGCAGGATGTCGCAGTGGTTATCGTGGCCCACAAGGCCGAGTTGACAACTCCAAACCGGACTTCCTTTCCTTCCATTACAGAAGAACCAGTTATTCCAATCTTGCTAACCAAAGGGTTGCCCGCTATTTCGGTACTATAGGTCGTGCCTAGGGTTAAGACCAACAAAATCAACATCGCCCCAAAGATGACCTTCCCCTGCTTGGCATCCTTTAACATCTTGCCAAAGGAAAACGTTAAGCCTACCGGAATAAGCAGCAATAACAGCATCTCTACAAGATTGCTAAAGGGGGTAGGGTTTTCGAAAGGATGAGCCGAGTTAGCGTTCATGAATCCGCCACCATTGGTACCTAACATTTTGATCGCTTCCTGAGAGGCCACCGGCCCCATAGCTAAGGTCTGATTCGCTCCTTGAAGAGTTTTGACTGTGAGATAGGGAGATAAGTTTTGAATCACCCCTTGCGAAACTAATAACATTCCTCCCACCAAGGATATCGGTAATAGTATCCACAATATAGTACGAGTTAGATCTACCCAGAAGTTACCTATTGTTTTAGCTTGGTGGCGGCTTAAACCCCGTATCAGAGCGACCACAACAGCTATTCCGGCGGCAGCCGAAACAAAGTTATGAACCGTTAAGCCAGCCATTTGACTCAGATAACTCATTGTAGATTCACCGCCATAGGCCTGCCAGTTGGTGTTAGTTGTGAAACTCACTGCTGTATTCCAGGCTAAATCCCATTTCAGTCCTCCAAACCCTTGTGGGTTAAGAGGCAAGTACCCTTGACCCAGTTGAAGGATAAATAGAGTAAAAAGACCAACAAAACTAAAGACCAAAAGGGATAAAGCATACTCCCACCAATTCATTTCCTTTTGGGCATCAATTCCACATATTCGGTAGATAAACGCTTCCAACGGTCCCATGATCGGATCCAAAAAGGTCTTCTCCCCCTGGAATACCTTAGCCATATACAGACCAAGCGGAATGGCCAAAGCAAAGAGCACTACAAAAAACACGATCAGTTGAATAAAATCGTTACTCATCATTACAATTCCTCCGCTTTCATCAGTGTGTAACTTAGATATATTAAAAGACCTATAGCTACAAAGCCGCCCAAAATCATATCCCCCATGGCTCTCCCTCCTTCTGAAGTTATAGCGAATATGCTTATTTGCTTTTTGTATGACCTTACTCGAGAACTTGTTATTCTGATTGCACCCTTATTATAGGACTATAGCTCGTTAAAATAGTGTTAAATAAACATTGATTACTATAAATAAACCGTAAAGATTCTCTACACAAAATAAATAATATCTGCATTTCATATTTTACAGATAACCTATAAAGACAGTGTTAAGAACACCATAACTCGTATAAATACGGTATTAAGGTTTTTAAGCATAAAAAAAAGCCTTTAAACAAGGCTTGTCATAGAACCATCTTTAAGTTACCTCGCACGATATTGCAAGGACATTTAAGTCTCCATGACAGATAGTTATAGCTTAAACATTGTGACACTACCTTGAAAGTCTGTTGCCATTTGAGCCAGAGAGGTTGCCGCCCTACGGATTTCCTCCATAGAAGCACTCTGTTCCTCTGTCCCTGCCACCACATTTTCCAGACTACCTGCAATTTTCTTAGGAATGTTTGCAACCTCCATGATTGAGGTAACAATTGTCTCGGTACTTACCCCAACTTCCTGAACTACGTCAGCAACGGACTGGGCCTGTTTTGAAAAGTCGTTGACTCCCTGCAAGATATCTTGGAAAGCTTCACCTGCGGAATTAATCATGTGAATCCCGTCTTGGGCCGCAACAGTTCCATTGTTCATGGTGTTAACTGCCTTCGTAGTCTCCTTTTGAATCTCGTTAACCAATCCACTGATTTTTCCGGCTGCATCACTGGACTGTTCGGCAAGTTTTCGAACTTCGTCAGCAACTACCGCAAACCCTCGTCCTTGCTCCCCTGCCCGTGCTGCTTCAATCGCTGCATTGAGAGCCAGCAGATTCGTTTGGGAAGCAATATTGGTGATAAGTGCTACTATCTGACCAATCTCTCCGGATTTTACTCCCAGATTATTGACAACATCAGCTGCTTCCTTGACGGTACTACTTATCGCTTGCATCTCGTCAACCGCTTTCCCAACGACACTATTACCTATGGCAGCCTTCTCGGAGGTCGCACGCGCTCCATCTGTAACTTTTTGGATATCCAGAGTTATAGTTTGCATATGCGCAGAAACTTGTTGCGCTGAAAATACCGTAGCATCAACTCCCGTCAGCTTTTGTTGTACCCCGTCGGAAACTTCCTGAATGGATCTCACAATTTGTTCAGTCGTTTTGCCACCCTCGTCGGCACTGGCGTTTAACTCTTCTGCTGAAGCAGCTAACTGCTGTGAACTGTTGACAATTTCCAGGATAATCGTCTTAAAATTTCCCATCATAATGTTAAGGTTTTCTGTCATCTGGCCAAACTCATCTTTAGATTGAACCCTAATGCTGTGGCTGAAATCGCCTTGTACGAGAGCCTCTGCAAACTGGTTCACCAATTTAATATTCTTAACGATGTAGCGGCTATAAAGAAAAAGAGCTGTACTGGCAATTAAGATTGTTAGTATAAATATTATGAGCATCTGATATAACAAAGCATTCAAAGGAGCTAATAAATCAGCCTCTGAAACATCAATAGCTAGTGTCCAGCCGAATCCTGGAACTGGTGCATAATAAACCTGTCTTGTCCCGTCTCGTGAGTATGTAAACGATCCTTCTTGACCACTGAACATGGTTTTGGCGGCATCGCTCAAGCTTTTGTTAGTGTCCTCTGTAATCTTCCCTTGCATTACTTTAGATGGGTCTGGATTGGCCAGATACTGCCCCTCTTTGTTCAAAAGGTAAACGTCCGCCTTGATATTTAAACGGATCTCACTAATTAGTTTTTGCAGAGTAACAAAATCAAGATCTCCTGTAGCTACCCCTATAAAAGCTCCTTGCTTATCGTACAACGGTGCGACGGCAGTGAGCATGGTGACCTTTGTAACATCATCAAAGTATGGATCTGTCCATGCAATCTTTTCTTTTGAGTTCTTACCGGTTTTATACCAGTCTTGGCCAGGGTAGTCATATTTTTCATCACTATATTCATCTGTATAGATCACTTTATCTTTTTCTTTATAAACATAGGGGCCATAATACTTAACGTCTTCCCTGTAGGCATAAGGCTCATAAAACACGCCCATCCCAAAGGTTACTTTACCGGATGCGATTGTTTTCTTAAATAAATCAGTATACTGCTCTTGGCTTAGGCTACCACCGACAGAGTCTACTGTACTGACCATACCTTGAACTAAAGTACCATGTTCCGTTAATTGTTTCTCGATACCCTCTATTGTTCCCTGTAATTTAGCGCTCATCTTGTTTTGGATCTCATTCCTAAGCAGTGATTCAGAATACTTGTAACTAATCCCAGACATAGCTACGAAGGTTAATACGATTATAGGCAAAATTGTAAGCATCGTCTTGCCCCGAACACTATAAACATTGAAAATCCTTTTAAACACTAGATCAGCTCCTTCATAGCTGTTTTTTAGACATATTTTTTTAAAATAGTATTTTATATTCTTCATATTACCAGAACATTGTTAAGCCATTATTGATAAAGTGTAAATTATACGTTACTTACAAAAAATTCGACATTCATCTCCTCAAAAAGAAAAAGAGCCTTAGTGGCTCTAATAATCTTTATTTTTTATGCCATTGCCCATCATTCAAAAGCACGTTACTTTTGTATGATTTGAATAAGGTTGCCGCAAGTATCATCAAAGACAGCTATTGTGACTTTGCCCAGTTCAGTCGGTTCCATGGTAAATTTCACCCTTTGCATTGTTTATTTTGCCATTTTGATTTCCTCTATTCTTTATCGCTGTAGGGCGCTTGATTATCAAAATATCTAAACACATACTGGACTAGTAAACAGATAACTCGACATACTATTGTCAGGTTATCTGTTTTATAATGTGATTGGGGTGATCATATTGCAGATAAACAGACTATTTGAAATCATATATATTTTACTTAACAAAAAGTCGATAACTGCCAAAGAACTGGCTGAACGCTTTGAGGTATCCGTAAGAACAATTTACCGTGATATTGATACCCTGTCTTCAGCAGGGATCCCAATTTATGCAAGCCAGGGTAAGGGCGGCGGTATTTCATTGCTCGACGATTATGTGCTCAATAAATCAGTTCTTTCAGAACGGGAACAAAACGAGATATTATACGCATTGCAAAGTCTGTCAATCACGCTGACTCCTGAAACGGATAAAGTTCTGGCAAGACTGAGTAGTCTGTTCAACAGAAACACAACAAATTGGATTGAAGTAGACTTCAGTCCCTGGGGCAGCAACGAAAATGGAACATGCCAATTTACAATGATTAAAAACGCCATTCTAAGCCGCCAAATCATTGAATTTAATTATTTTGGCTCTTCCGGTGAAAAAAGCATCCGCAAAGTCGAACCGGTTAAACTTGTCTTCAAAGTAAATGCCTGGTATCTGCAAGCCTTCTGCTTAACCAGAAACACATATAGAACCTTCAAAATTACACGAATGTCTGATCTCCAGATGACGCCGGAATCTTTCTCAGAGAGGAATTTTGAAGGAATCAAAGAAAATGAACAGGCGCAAACAACTCAAATCGATGTGTGCCTAAATATATCTGCCGAAGGTGCATATCGGGTATACGATGAGTTTGACGAGGAAGATATAACCAAAAACAACGATGGCTCCTATATGGTTAAGGCCTCTCTGCCGAGGGGTGATTGGATATATAATTATCTATTTTCATATGGACCGCTTCTTGAAGTAATAGAACCTAAAGAACTACGGCAGGAGATGAAGAATCGGATTAAAATCATGACGAATAAATATTAATACTTTAACCTGACGTACTGTCGTCAGGTTTTGTTCTTTATAATATTAATTGAGCATTAGGACAACATTATTCTAATAAGGAGGAGCAACTATGATTGCAAACAATGTACTGTTGAAGCTGAAAAATCCGAACAAAGATGTAAGTGAGGTGCAGTCCCGGCTTCTTAGTATGAAAGGAAAAATTGATGTTCTTTTGGACATACAGGTTGAAGAAAACATACGTCCTGAGGATAGTGCTTACGATGTATTATTCATCACGAAGTTTGCATCCATGGAAGATTTAGATGTATATCTTGCCCATCCGGCACATTTGAAAGTTTCTAAATTTATCGGCAGTGTCCTGGATACGCTGGCCTCTCTGTGTTATGAGTTGAAATAGCAAAACATTTCACGCACTGATTAATTAATCAGTGCGTGCTTTTTTCGGAACAATATCATCCAGGTAACATCATATACAGTATAGCTGTTATAACCTGACATACTGTTGTCAGGTTATAACAGCTATACTGAAATTGTAAATAAAACTCAAAACAGGAGGTTTCATTGATGGAGAATTTCAACCATATAATTATTGATCCCCAGGAATTGGAGGGCAAACGTATTCTTGTTACCGGTGGTACCAAGGGAGGAATAGGAGAGGCAATTGACGGCGGCATTGTCCGCATTATATAACAGAGTGCTGAACAGACTGCTTAATTTGATGGGGAATGAAAAGAGGATTATAGTAAATTATTCATTTCCTGCAGAATGCTGTTGATCTGGTTAAGTATGTCTAGGCGGTTGGTCTGGATGGAAGCTATTTCAGCAAAGGCTGTATCCATGGCAGCATAATCCTCTTCTTTGATCAAGCCTTTATATTCCTCTCTAATATCTTTGATTTGGCCTTTTGTATCTTTTAAAGAGTTCGCCAGTTCAGCGATTTGTGCCTTGTAAGCTTTTAACTGCGTGGTTGTTTCTTCCGGAATTACTGAGCCACTGTCTTTTAATGCTTCTAGTTTTTGGGCCAGGGTTAGGCGGAGTTGATTGTTTAGCTCGACAACGCCGAGGTTGTTTTCACGATTTTCAAGTACCTCCTGCTTGTGCTCTGCTAAATCCAGTTTGAACCCTTCGAATCCCTCTTTCTTGGTTGCTAGCTTTGACTGTTTTTCCAGGTTGCGGGCTTTGATTTCTTCAATCTTCTGCTGCTTTTCCTCCAATTTTAGAATGCGTTTGTCTAATTTGCTTCCGTCACCCGGAGTGGCGGCAAATACTGAAGTACTCGTGACAAGGGTAAGCATTAAAGCTAGTACGGTTACCGTTATTTTTTTCATTGTTAAAACCTCTTTTCTTTATTATGAGTTTGGGATATAAATTCCTCACTTGATACACCCGGTTTTCCTCAATTTGTCACCTCCCTGCTTTATCTTAACGTTTGACCTTTGCGCAAAACAAAGGTTAAACTGTGGCAAAGCTGTGGCAATTCTTTTTATCTGGCAAAGAATAGTCTACAATAGGGGCAAGGAAGTGATCCAATGAGAAAATTAATCTACCTGGCGGATGATGATGAAAATATCCGCGGCTTAATTAATATGTTTCTGTCTAATGAAGGCTTTGAAGTGAAATCTTTTGCCAATGGGGATGACTTACTTGCGGCGTTTTTGCAAAAGCCTGCCGATTTAGTCATTCTTGACATCATGATGCCGGGGACAGACGGACTTTCTGTATGTACACAGATTCGAAATTGCAGTAATACCCTGATTATTATTGTGTCCGCAAGAGACAATGAAATCGACCGGATAACAGGGATTACACTTGGTTCGGATGATTACATGACAAAGCCTTTTTCTCCTATGGAACTGATGGCCAGAGTCAAAGCATTGTTCCGCAGATTGGAATTAGATACAGGCGGCAGTTCCAGGCACATTTTGACAGCCGGCAATTTAATTATCAATGCCGCCACCCGAGAAGCAAAAGTAGATGGAAGTCAGTTTGATCTGACTCCGACGGAGTTGGCTTTAATGGTATATTTAATGCAAAACAGCACACGTGCCGTATCCCGGGATGAGCTCTTGAAAAATGTTTGGATGTTTGATTTTGAGGTTGACTCCCGGGCCACAGATGATGTGGTGAAACGTCTGCGCAAAAAGCTTGCCGCAGTCAAGTGCAGTGCAAAAATCGAATCTGTCTGGGGATTTGGATTCAAACTGAGTGAAGGGGGTGAATAATTTGTGAAGACGATAAAAAACGCTATTGTTACTCCCTTTGTCATCATGATCACGGTCTTTCCCCTCATAACACTGCTCTTATTCAATCTCTCGGTTAACTATTATTTAGATCGCAATGCCAGGACTGAACTGCGCGGTGTTGTGAAGACCATGGAAGGCGTGGTGAAAAAAGAGCTGCCGGATATCCGAAACACTGCTGTGGCAAATTTGGCTGCTCCTTTTGCCAAACTCTACAGAGCTCTGCGCTCTTCTCAATTAGCAGCGAACACTGAGATGCTTTTCTACAGTCAAAATCAGGAGCTTTTCTCTCCCCTCAGGGATGGGTACATTTCCGATAGTTTTATCAACAATCAGTTATTGAAACGACTCAGTGGGAAGCTGCCTTCGATGGAGGATAACCAAGTATATACCATCCGCATCGGAGGAGATAAATACTTTGTCCTGTTATACCCTGTCACAAATGCCGGGAGCCCGGCTGTTATTTTTGTATCCCATGGGGATAAGGAGCTCGCTTTAGTCCGTTTTATCAATCTCATATTAATAAGTATTATGCTGATCGGAGCCTTACTGGCTGTGTTGCTGGCTCATCGTTTGTCAAGCCGGATTACACGCCCCGTCGGCGAGCTGTGCAGACTGACCAGAGACATCGGCTCGGGGAACTTTTCCGCTCCGCTTCAGACCAGTAATCATGATATTCTTGAACTGCATATACTTAAACAAAGTATTGGGGAGATGTCCGCTCAGCTTGAAACCTATGATAAATCGCAAAAAGCATTCCTGCAGAATGCTTCTCATGAACTGAAAACTCCTCTTATGTCTATCCAGGGATATGCAGAAGGTATTATTAACGGGGTGCTTCCCGATGTAAAACACGCCTCTCAAATCATTCACAGCGAAAGCCAACGGCTGGGCAAATTAGTCGAAGAACTCCTGACACTTTCGCGGATTGAAAGCCAGACGTACAGCAAAGAACTCAGCCAAGTTAACTTGGGCAATATCCTCAAGGAATATGTCCAGCGTCTCGGCGGCCTTGCTGCAAAACATCAATGTGAACTGGCACTTGTCCTGCCGAATAAGCCTGTATATGTAGCGGCGGATGATACCCTTTTATCACAGGCAGTCATTAACATCGTATCGAATTGCCTGCGTTACGCCAAATCTACGGTGAGCATAACTTTACTGGAAGATGAAAATTCTGCAGTCATTCGATTAGCGGATGATGGTGACGGCATACCGGAAGCGGATTTGCCCCATATTTTCGAAAGGTTTTATAAGGGTAAAGGAGGAAATTTCGGTCTGGGGTTAGCCATTGCTAAATCTGCCGTAGAGTTTATGGGTGGAAGCATCCGGGCAGGTAACGGTCAAACAGGAGCCGTATTCGAAATAACATTAAGTAGCAGCCCCGGTTAACCAGTCAGCCCTGTTTAAACACTGGTTAGAAAGAGCTTAAGCCCTTTCGATGCAGTTTACCTTGAGACAATAATAAAAAGAATATTTCTTTTTAGTTCAAAAGAAATATTCTTATTAACCTATTTCAGGCATACCAGTAAGCTCTCCGATGTTTCGGAGTTAACCTCTGCAATAATTCCGTAAATATCGCCTCCATGCAAATACTTCTGCATAATCGATATTTACCAATAGGGATTACCATCGTACTTGTTACATGAGTCCTACTGCTTCATATGAGCACCGATCGCGAATACTTGATTTTTTGTTAGCAGTGTCAACAAAAAATTTAGCCATCGCAAGTGCAGATTCCAGCGTATCGAAAATTAGTAAAGTGTACCGAAACAATACTTTATTGTTTACCTGATGAATAACGTGGGGAATTCCGCTTTCCATTGCGAGTGACCTTAGCACAGGCTTCCTGCCTACTCTCATTAAGATGCTCAGAGCCTCTAATGAAACACATTTACATGGCATGCCAGATGCTATAGCTATCTGCACGTTGCATTTACTGGGAATTGCCGCATTTATATCTTTCGTATATTTTTTGTGCTCATCTTCCCATTCCTTAGACATTTCTCTGAACAGGTCACCAACCCCCTCTACTCCAAGAGTGTATTTACCAATAAATAGCTTAGGCATGTTCTCGAATTCAAAAGTGGTTACACCAATCATTATATTTCTTTTAGCCACTCACTTTCACTCCTTTATATAATTTTTTATACAAGAATGGAGAGCTTACTATTTTGTCAATTGAATCACCGTTATCTAATTAATGTTGGTGAATTCTATATATTCTGTATATTATGTATATTCTAACTATACACTAACTTGATATAACTCAGAAATACAAATGCTAAATCATGCTTGTTAATAAATTATATACCTACTTCTAATATTTGGATTAGATCTACTATCCTATCTTTACGTGCATTTGTTTAAAAGATTAATTTTAATAGTAACCGCCAAGCCGAGTCTATGAAATAATCCGAGAAAGACAAAAAAGGCCAGACCGTCCAAAACGATCTTACCTTATTTATTCAATACTTCTCCCCGGTCAACTTTAGGCATGCCCAAATAACCACAGTATAAATTAGCTGCTTACTGAATATGTTCCGGTGATTGAGTATCACTACACAGTGTTGCTCTCATAACTAGTTACCGCGCGAAAAGTTTCAATAACTTCCTTCAATGCACAAGCAAACTCGATGCAAGCTCCTTCTAGATCTTCTTCTGGTATAGAATTAAACCCAAAGAGGAAGATGTTTTCCGGTGCTTTTTGCTGGTTCCGCCAATAGACTTTCGTCCCATAAATTCCAAAGCCTCTTAATCTCATCTTCGTGATCAAACCTTCTTGACTCGTGCATCCCGATATTTGTATTAAGGTATGAGTACCTGCCGGCGCTGGGAAAATCTTAACGATACCTGCCAGATGTTCTTTTATCACCCGGTTAAATATTCCGTATTTTCTTCTGTTGGACAGTGACATCTTGCGTACATGTCTTTCGAGATGTCCATCTCGGATAAAATAGGCCAATGCCTTCTGATTATAAGTCGGAAGCGCCGAATAATAATACTTGTATCTATCTTCATATATTTCCATTAGTTTGTATGGCAGGACAAAATATGCACACCGAAGAGATGGGGAGAGAACCTTCGATAAAGTGCTCAAATAAATCACATTCTGCCCAGTGCTCAAAGATTGAATAGAGGGAAGGGGTTTTTCTCCATATAAAAATTCATTGTCATAATCATTTTCAATAATATAGGCCCGATTTTTTTGCGCCCATTCTAAAATATGTAAACGTTTTGTCAAGGATGTAGTGACTCCGGTAGGAAATTGATGGGATGGCGTTAAGTAAAGCAGATCACACATGGAGTTTTCTAGGACATCAATATCGATTCCCAGATCGGTCATGGGAAGGGATTTGATGGAGTATCCTTTATTAGTAACTATTCTTTGCATTCCAATAAAGCTGGGATCTTCCACTCCTATGGTATATACTTTGTCGTGCAATATATCGGTAATAATATCCATAGCATATTGTGTACCGGCGGAAATGACAATTTGCTCCCAACTGCATTTTACCCCCCGGCTGTTATTAATGTAATCGCACAGACTTTTCCGTAATTCTACATTTCCTTTGTTGCATTCATAGGTGATTTTCGCGGAACAGGATTCCTCCAACATTGCGTCCTGCATATACTTTCTCCACTTCGTCCAGGGAAAAAAACTTGACTCAATGCTCTCATAATTGAAATCATACTTCAGCGGAACAATAGACTCTCGTACTACCTCTTTTTGTCCCTCTCTATATAACACGCTGGATCTCGGTAAAGTTAACAAGTTCTCCACATAATAGCCGCTTCCCTGAACCGACCGGATATATCCTTCCGCCAGTAGCTGCTGATATGCCCTGCTCACGGTATTGATGCTGATGTGCAGTTCTTCCGACAAGACCCGAATCGGCTTAAGCGCGTCGTTAGTTTTAAGATCACTTTGTATAATACTCTGCCGTAAGGTCTCAAATAATTGTTCATACAAAAACGGTCCATTCTTATCCAGCAAGAGCATGGAAATCCCCCTCTTTCCCATTCCGGATATAAAAAAAATAACGCTCTTCTGGGAATAGGTTAAGCCTACCCCGAAAGAGCGCCGTTGCTCAGAGAAAATATCTTACGAATAAGTCATTCATAAAGCACGATGCATTTCTTCAATTAACTTAATATCACAATATATGAGGATTTTTCCCTTGTCAATAGTTTTGAACTATTGAATATTGTATTTTGCCAGCTTTCTTCCCGCCTTACAGTACATACAGGTTTTTCCTGAGGATAAGCAGTTCTCGCAATCCTTTCCGACGAAGTTTTGTTGGCTGTTTGTGACCAGAAAAAACCCAGCATAACTCTTTGTGGGCGACATAAAACCACTATCGAGCAATTTTAAACTGATTTTCTCGCCATCCAATATGGCAAAAAATTTTTCCAACTGTGAAACATCCATACCGAAAAATCCCGGTCCAAAATTATCTGAAACATACCTGTCTATATTGCAACTTAATCCCTGCAAATATTGTCTTAATATTTCCTGCCCGGCGTCCATGTAGGCATTTTGCCACATATCATAGTAAACCTGGTTCAGAATACTGACTTCACTCAAATTTAGTTCTCCAACAGTTAACAGGTAGATGTATATTCCCTCAATTTCCTCGCTGGGAATCTGAGCAAGAGCATTACAAGTAAACAGCTTTCCGTCTAGCAGCATATTTATTCCCTCAACACAAGTTTTTTCGTATTCTGAGATCAGGGCCTTAATTTCCAGCAGATGGTACACATCATTCAAACTTCTTAATGATCTGTCAATTATTTTCTGGGGTACAGGTTTTCCCCTGTTATACCCGCACATGTCTGTAAAATTCTTTTCGGCGATTTCCTTTCCTTGATCCTTATCTAAAAGAATCATATGGTTTTTCATTTCTGCCTTCTCTGTCAATCGGTTTTTTTGAATTTCCGTAAATCCTATACTCATACCCTCACCTATCTTCTGGCATCCGTAAATACCGTCTGGGAATATTTCATGAGTTTCCATTCCGGAATCTTGCACTTTTTACAAGAATTTTTATACCAACGATTGCGCAGCCATCTTGCACTTCGGCTATTTTTCGAATCCCACACGACAAAGGATTCTCCACAGTGTGTTGTTACCACCATGGTTTTACCTCTGTTTTCTATTGATTTTACGCCGTGAAGCATTCCTGACCGAGACGGCCATAGTTTGACCTTATTGATCAAGAGGAATAGCCTTTGATTTTTGAAGATATACCTTACGACTTTTTGTTTTTTAGCTTCCTTTATCTTTTGGTCCATATCTTAATCCTCTAACTGTTTCAGACAATCAAAATACATGGTTATGATGCCAAGCTCCAATGGATTATGGATTACCATGGCTTTTTCTCTGGCTGCAACCGTCGCTCCGCAGGGCATACCTGGTGCCGCAAGGATTGTTTTTTCGGTGAAGTCTTCTGCCGTAATAAAATCCCCCGTGGTACCGGCATCGATGATATAGGTAAACTGTCGGATTGGAGCCGGCGCAGAAACCCAGGCGGATTGATCTAAAGTTGCTGCCAAGGAAGCCGCTTTGTTATCGTCCAAATCGCAGATCACCGGTATCCCCTGTTGTTCTGCGATGTAATGGGCCGCCGCTTCTCCCACCGGGCCGGCTCCGATTATCAGCACCCGTTCCTGCAGCGGATTTATCCCCTGTTTCCTCATAGCCTCGATGATTGCCGCTGCAAAGCCCCTTCCCGTAGCCCAGCCATTGTCGGAGTGCACGGCACTTCCAATCCCTAAGGCCGCGCACACGTAATCGTCGGCCAGAAATGCGATTCCGCATTTTGACAGATAGGCTTGTTGGAGACCGGCAACGTCCGTTTTCTCCCCAATCAAGGTTTCCACCCGGAGATGACGAAGAATGGCTCCCACCGCTTGTGAGAATCCGGTGATCATGCCCAGTCCGCTCGTAACGGAAATGACTGCGGTCTTGACTCTTTTTGAATTTACCGTTAAACCCACCGCTTTTTGAGCAATTTCCTCCATGGTACAGCCTGTTTGTCTGATAAACAGATCTTCATAATCCTGAAGTTGTGTTTCAATCAAATCGATATCAGATTCCAGCAGTCTCGACATACCTCCCAACTCCTCTCATCATTCTATATACTCCCAGTCCTCAATTCCCAACTCTATCTTTAATTAGCGGCATGCTTATCTCTAGTTCTTCTGTCTGCAACCCAACGGCTATATTCCTGGGCCGTGGCATTCTCTAAATTACATTTCTTCAATGTATCCTGAATCCCCACTACCGTACGGAAGCCCTCATCAATATCATTTTTACAGTTTGCAACCCCCGCGAACCCTTGCCTAGGTGGAATGATAGAGGTCACAATGTTTGCCCCAGCCATCAGTCGCTTTTCAAGGCCGCCCAGCCCTTCTACATCCAAGGATGCCGGGATCAATACATCCGGGAATAGCAGCCTCATAACCGCGATATTCATCAGTTCGTTCTGATATCCCTGATTCCCCACACCAGCAAAAGGTGCTCCTTCTTGCGGGACAAAGGTCATAGTCCTGATTTGCCTTGCTCCCAGTTTTTTCATCTCTCTAAACGAATGAACCCTGTCCTCTAACCTGTCTCCGATTCCGGTCAACAAGCCTTCCTCAATGAGCATCCCCAGATCTCGGGCATATCCTTTGGCAAACATCCGTTTTTCGTAACTTTGCCCTTGCCGCAGTTGGTCAAACAAGGTTAGTCGATGTGTCTCCTGATACAACGCATACCAATCGGCCCCCGCCCCCTCAATCAGCTCTAAACCGTGCTCGTCCAACACTCCCGGCGATACCATGATAGACAGACCGGTTGCGTCTTTTACGGCTTTCACAATTGAGGCCAGTCTCTCCGGATGTTCTGTATAAAACCTATCGTCTCCCGTGGTCAAATCAATCAAATGCACTCCGGACTTCTTCAATTCCACGGCTATATTAACCACTTCCGGCAATGTTTTGCGATACCGTGGAGAATTCAAGTTTTCTTTTCTGAAATAACAAAAGGTGCAGCTGTTCTGACAGTAGGTTGAAAAATAGACGAAGCTATAGAGAAAGACTTTATTCCCGAATACCCCTTGCCGGGCCTTTCTTGCCGCCGCAAAAATCTGTTCTATTTCACTTTCATCCGTCCGGCTCAATAGGTAGACAATTTCCTCGGTCGATATTTGATTTCCTCGCTGGCATTTCCTGAGTATAGTTTCAAGCATTCTTTAAGCCTCCTGCTTAACTTTTTCCGAACATAGCATAAGCACCATCCCCAAAGATATGGATTTCAATCTACATTTTTCAACAAAAAATATAGGAATCTGCAAGTGCTAAACATACTTCCATGAGACATACCGGAATGTTTAGACTTTCAGACACCTATATACCGAAATGCATTATGGCGAAGAGTCCCGGAGTCGCACCCGGCTGTACGGATTTAGAGTCCGTAAGATCACTACGATCCACCCTCCATATAGTCATCTGCCAACAATCCGCAGATCAACTTATGAACTACCCTGAGTTAATAAGCGAAAAACCCACAGACTGCCGACAGATTAATACAGTAATAGTATTGGCACATTCAAGTAAATAACTAGTCAGTATGCCAGTCTATTTCGTGTCATACTGCGTCGGTATGGTTACCTAATAGCCCCACTATGAGGTAACCATACCTCCTTGTCTGACGCAAAATATCCTTGGCATCTTTGACTTGTTATTTTCTTTCATATGCCTTATGCCTGATTGAAATTAGTCATTCCAATATGTCAGGCCTAAATCAGTCATAATTTTAACAGCTTCATCGTAAACCTGGATATATTCCTCCGTCGGAACCAGTTTCTTTACATCATAGCATTCCTGGAAGGTTTTCCCTTCAGGTGCCGTTTTGTAATCTTTTTCATATAAGGAAACTAGTTTGTCCAACAGAATGTTTACTTCATGAAGATCCATTCCCGCAACTGCATGGGCTACCTCACCCATGAAACGTGCTTCCATGGCTGTAAAGAGGTCGGTGACAACACCTTTACCGGCAGCTACACCGGACAAGATCTCTCGTCCGCTGACTGTATCCGTAATAGCCTGAGCTGCTGTCTCCAGTAAGCACATGACTGTGCAGGGACCTGCTAAAGTATAATACTGATTTCCCAAGATCAGATGGCTATTCTCTTCAATGGCACGAGCTGCGTGGCCAGCAACGGCAAGAGCCTCTCTCGTCGTTGTTATGCCCCAGCGCACGTGCACCGGCCCATCCAAATGCCAGGTGGCCTGTAACATTACAAATGAGTTTAATGTTGTAGCGACATCAACGATTGTGGTCTCTTCCAGGCCACCTGCGTATCCGCCGAAGATAGGCATCTGTTCTACCATTACGATTACACCAGCTGTAGCGTAATGTGCTCCAACAACCAACGCACCTACGTCGATTTTGAGCTCATTCAGCTGAGAAACCTCATGTGAATCAGATGGCCTCATGCCGCCTTCAAAGTCAGCAGATATGACCCCTGCGGCACTTAATGATGTCTCATTGCCCTACGTGCCCATGCCTTTACGTCCGGCTCTGAGCTGTGCCTCGCGCACTTGTATAGCCTCTGATCGTACAGCCAGGATCTCCCAGGGAGAACCAGGCGACGGGTCCTTACCCATGACAGTCTGCAGCACACCGTCAACCATCGCATCTATGATCCGTTCTTGGGCATATGACTGATGGATTGCCAGGAACAGTTCCTCAGAACAGGGAGAGCCCGTTGGGCCACCCTGAATAACGGGAGCTTTCGGCGAATTATAACTCCTTGGCACCACATTTATGGCCTCTTTGCCTTCACCGTAGGTAAAATGGTCCGGTGCGGATTTAATGGCATGGAGTACCTCATCCTTTGTGTACTTGATTACCCGCCCGGTATCCATGCAGTAAACTCCGCACTCAACCAGCATCTCCAAGCCGGCATTAAACAGCTTATCTATAAGTTCTTTGTCCTCCGGGATAATTGTTTTTTTGTCCATCTTTATTCCGTATTTATCTTTCAATTTTCGGGCGGTCTGTGGTATTAATTTGAAATCCCAATCTTTTTCATCCATTTTTGGTCCGCTCTTGGCCCGATCATAGACGTCAAACACCGTAACGTTTTTCCCTATAGCTTTCATCAGTTAGGCACCTCTTTTCTTGGCAATCAAGTCTTTGGCCATTGCAGCTACCTCTGCAGCCGTATCGGTGTAACCGTCTGCTCCGATTTCACTGCACCACTTTGCAGATACGGGAGCTCCTCCGAACATGACGATGTATTTATCACGAATTCCGTCTTCCTTGAGAGAGTTGATAATTTCCTTCATCGAGGCCATTGTTGTCGTCATAAGGGCGGAGCCGCAGATAAGATCCACGCCGTATTCTTCAGCCTTTTTGATGACTAAGTCCACCGGCACATCACGTCCCAGGTCAAATACTTCAAAGTTGTTTGCCGACAACATTACACTTACTATGTTCTTGCCAATATCGTGAATATCGCCCTGCACAGTGTGAATAATAACTTTTCCACTGGAAGATTTGTGTTTCTCCTCGACAGACAGTGCACTTGTCAAGATATTGATTGCGGTTTCGAAGGCCTCGGAAGCCATCATCAAATCAGGAACAAAAGCTTCGCCTACATCGAACAAGTCACCCATAACCGCCATGCCTTTCGAGAGGCCCAAGCTGATACACTCCAACGGATCAAGGCCTGCTGCAATTGCCTCATTAGCTGCTTCTTCTGCTAAATCGGTATCCATTTCCACAATCGATTTTTTGAGTTTAGCATAAATCTCTTCGCTCAAGTGTGTTTCTCCTCCTTTGGTAGAACTTTCTTTTGCCTAGAATACTGACTCATTACAGACATGCTAACGATATGATTGATTTGACACAAGATTGTTTTACTGCGAGCAATACTCCCAAAAGCTATAATTGACAACAAAAAAAGGAGTCATAAGTATTTGCGACCCCATTGTCTGCTTAGCACTACGTCTCGTACGTCTCATGTGCCCAATCTATATGCAAATTATAAGATACCGTTCCTCGGCATCATAGATACAATTTCAGAATTTTTTCGGGATACAATTCCCTTTGCTACATTTTAGCCGATTTCAACGCCGAAGAAATTGTATCCTGAAAATCCTTTCAAATTGTAACTTCACAATTTTTAGACCATGATTTATACTTCTTTAAAATCAACAAGTAACTCGTCACAGCAAAGACAAAGACGCTTTACAATCTTATCGGAAGCGTCTCTTTGTATACGAAAACCCTGCATTTGACCCAGGGTTCGGTGGATGACTCATTTGAAAACGTCAGGAGGATACAAAATGGGTAAAGAATTGCTAATGAAGGTGTTGAATCACGAGGATACTAAAGGACAGCTTCCCTGGATTCCTTTTGCGGGTGTCCATGCAGGAAAGCTAAAAGGGTATTCAGGAAGAGACGTCTTAACTGATTCCGCTAAATTGATTGAAAGTCTGCGGGAAGTATACAAGCTTTATCAACCGGACGGTATGCCAATTACCTTTGACCTGCAACTAGAAGCCGAAATTCTAGGTTGTGAGCTTATGTGGGCTGATTACAACCCCCCCTCTGTTGTGTCTCACCTGTTTGACAAAGAAAAAGGGATTCCCTGTAAATGCAAATTCCCGACTCCGGAATCTGGCCGGATACCCGTTGTTTTGGAAGCAATGCGCGTGATGAAAGAAGAAATTGGCGATAAAACCGCGCTTTACGGGTTGATCTGCGGACCATTGACCCTCGCCTCGCATCTGCGCGGCAGCGACTTTTTTAAAGATATTAGAAAAGATCCTGATTACGTGGTACAGCTCACGTCCTTTTGTGCCGAGTATGCGCAGAAAATGGCCGACTTATATATTGATGCCGGCATGGATGTGATCGCTGTTGTCGACCCGTTGGTCAGCCAGATTTCTCCGAAGGTATTTGCCAATCTGATGCACGAGCCCTTCAAAGCTGTCTTTGATTACATCCGGTTAAAAGGCGTAAAGTCTTCCTTCTTTGTCTGCGGGAATGCTTCTTATCAAATAAAAGTGATGTGTGATACCTATCCGGATTCCATGGCGGTGGACGAAAACGTCGATATGGTTTCCGCCAAAGCGATTACCGATCAGTATAACATTGCGCTGAGTGGTAACATTCCACTGACAACCACCATGCTTTTCGGTACCCAACAAGATAATATCAAAGGCGTTCTGGATTTGATGGACAGCATCGACAACAAACACAACCTCATTATCAGTCCCGGCTGTGATATGCCCTATGATGTGCCTCTGGAAAACACAGCTGCCTGTGCTTTGGCTGTTCATCATCCTGATGAGGCCCGTGCCATGGTTGTGGACTATTCCGCAAGCGACTTTGACCAGATTGAAATCGAGATTCCCAATTACTCAGGCCTGGATAAAGTCTATATCGAACTGTTCACGTTGGATCCGGAACAATGTGCCGCTTGCACCTATATGGTGAAAAGTGTAACCGATATTTTTGATGAGATTAAAGATATGGCTGACTATATTGTATATAAGTATTTTATCAAAGAGGACATTGCCCGAACTGCTAAAATGGGACTGAAAAATCTTCCCACTATGTGCATTGACGGGGAAAGTGTGTACATTTCCATCATTCCCGATGGAGATGAATTGATCGCTGAGATAACCAAACGCTACAATGCTAAGCACAACAAATGAGAATGTACGATTCTAATATCAGAGATGGAAAGAATGATGCTTTATGACACAACTGATCCTGCTTACTGGCTTTCTGGGTACGGGAAAAACCACGCTTATGGAGCGCTTGCTTCACTACTATGGGGATAGCCCTGTGGGGGTAATCGTCAACGAATTCGGTGAAATCAATATTGATGCCCGTTTGCTGGAAAAAGACGGGACTATTATGCGTGAGTTATCCAATGGCTCAATATTCTGCTCCTGCATCAAGGAGAACTTTATCAAGGCTCTTATCGATATGTCGTCCCCAAACTTCGAATATCTGTTTATCGAAGCATCCGGACTGGCTGATCCCGGTAACATGCAGCAGATTCTGCAGACCATCGAACCATACACTGTTCATCCTTACCACTATTCAGGTTCTATATGTGTATTAGACGGCGAAGCTTTTCTCGAATTGAAGGATCTTCTTCCCGCAGTAGGGAACCAGTTGACCCAGGCGGGGGTTGTTCTTGTCAATAAAGAAGATCTGATTTCTCCCGCAATTAAGGCCGAAATCCAAGCCGAAGTACGGAAGGCCAATATCCAGGCCCCTATATATTTTACCAGTTACTGCAATATAGATATCAATACACTAGTGATGAATTTACAGCCCTCAAAATCGGCAAGCCTTGACAGCACCAATACACCGGAAAACAGGCCGCAGACGTTTATCATCAAGGTTCTGCCTTCTGTTACAATCAACGAACTTCAGGGTTTTCTGAACTTCGTTGCGCCCTATACTTATCGTATAAAAGGTTTTGTAACTGTGGGAGATAGCAATTATTCTGTGAGCTGTGTGCGCTCTCATATGATGATCATGCCATGGCCCAGGGATATTCCAGCTTCCGAAATAGTACTTATTTCCGCTGTTGGGATAGGCTTGACCGGAGCCATAGCTGACGGGATAAACATGAATGCCCCCAAATCAATAAAGCTATGATGAAATGTGCATAAACATAGTAGTTCAGCTTTTTACCGATTTCCGCCCTACAACCGTAAACTGTTTCTTGCGAAAAAAGCCTTTAGCATCATCCAACAACGTATAAATTACAGGTACAACTATGAGTGTTAAAAAAGTTGATGTAATTAACCCACCAATAATGGCATAAGCCATGGGTGAGCGTCCTTCAGATCCTAATCCTGTGGAGAGTGCTGTTGGAAGCATACCGAAGATCATCGCTAAAGTTGTCATAATAATAGGCCTAAGTCGTGTAGAAGCCGCCAGAAGTAACGCGGCGCTTAGTTCTTCTCCCTCGCCCAGCTTTTGCTTAGCATAGTCAACCAGCAAAATCGCATTTTTAGTGACCAGTCCCATCAACATGATAATGCCAATAAATGTCATCATGCTAAAACTGCTGCCGGTAAGAAACAGGGCTAACAGAGCTCCAATAATACCGAAGGGCAAAGCGAGGACAATCGCAAAGGGATCAATAAAACTTTCAAACAGGGCGGCCAGGATCAAGTAGATGAACAGAATCCCTAAAAATAGTGCTTTCATTAAGCTAGGGATAGCTTCCTCTATCACTTCCTGATCTCCTCCGCTAACTTGGCTGACTCCAGTAGGCATTTTTGTTTCATTTTCCAAGGCTGCTTTAATTTGAGTGTTAAAGCCACCCGTTGCAACGCCAAAGACATTGGCCGTCACTTGAATTTCTCTGGCCTTATCATACCTATTAATGGTCGTAGAGCCCGTGGCAAAAACTTGCTTTGTGACCCGATCAAGAGGAACCGTACTGTTATTTGAACCAGGCACATAAATCCCTTTTAAGCTGTCAAAGTCCTTTTTTTGATCATCCTGGAGCACTAGTTTAACGTCATAACGATCTTTTTCTGTTTCATACTGGGTTACAAGAGAACCATTAAAGAGGGTCTCCAACGTATTAGCAACGACCAGTGGACTCACACCGAGATCAGCCGCCCGCTCACGATCCACTTCAAGGGTTGCTTCTGCTTTGCCACTCTTATAGCTCATGCTTACATCAACTGCCCCAGGAATTCTCTTTATGGCGCTCTCCGCTTGTTGCGAGTAGTTCAAAAGTGTCTCAAAGTCATCGCCGGTAAAATGGTACTCAGCGTCCTTCGCTCCTCCACCCAGAGTTGAACCAGTCATCATAGAAAGGGTAATCCCCGGAATCTGCTTTAAACTCTCCCGCATTTTATTGGCAGTTTCACTTAAGGTCTCTTTTCTGGCATTCTTATCGATAAGCTGTACGCTAATGTTGATGTTGCTGGGGGTAACCGTCGAGTACAGGTGCACTACTCCAGGATACTTATTAAGAATACTTTCCATTTTTCTAGTTGTTTCTGCAGCCCTTGTCAGGGTTGTCCCTCCATCTGTTGCCGCTGATATTGTGATCTTTCCGTTGTCTGAGGATTCTAGAAAACTAGGATTAATGAAGTTAAGAAGGAGCAAACTGGCGAAGAACATTGCAGTTGCCATAGCTATGGTTTTAATCCTATGCTTCAGTGCTACACCGAGAAGTCTTGTATAGACTCTGGCAAGTTTAACAAACAAGTGATTGAACCATATTAAAAATTTACCCAAGGGACCGTGTTTTTTATCTTTATCATCATTTTCACTTTTTATATATTTAGACGCCATCAACGGCACTAAGGTAAAGGATACAAATAAAGAAATCAAGACGCTGACAGCAACCGTTAGACCAAATTCCTTGAAGTAGGCCCCGATCGATCCCTCAACCATGGTAATGGGGAGAAAGACAGCAACTATGGTAAAGGTTGTAGCCGTCACCGCCAGTCCAATCTCGCTCGCACCGTCTTTCGCTGCTTGCATTGGAGATTTCCCCATATTTAAGTGGCGTACAATGTTCTCAACGACAACAATTGCATCATCAATGAGCAAGCCAACCGCTAAGGAAAGGCCCATTAAGGACACGCTGTTGAGTGAAAAGTTCATCAGTTTCATAGCGGCAAAGGTCGTGATAATCGAGGTGGGCAGTGAAATTGCACTGATACCCGTGCTTGCTCCATTCCGCAGGAAGACGAAAACCACGAGAACCGCCAGAATACAACCTTCCAGCAAGGTTTTCTGAACTTCACTCACGGACGCTCGTATGACCAGCGAATTGTCATCAACAATATCTATTTTTACATCTTTAGGCAGTGACCCTTGGATCTCTGCAAGCTTCACTTTAAGTGCATCCACGACCTGGGTGGTATTTTCACCGGATTGTTTGACAATATCAATCCCAATCGATTCTTCACCTTTATAATAGGATAAACTGTCCCGCTCCTTAACCGTATCTTCCACTTGGGCAATATCTTTGATTCTTAGTTCAGTACCGTTACGATTGGCGACTAAAATATTCAAGAAATCATTAACTTCTTTGACCGTACCATTCGTTCTGAGGGAAACTTCTTTATCACCGTCGGAAACTTTTCCACTGGATCTGTCTATGTTGTCACTTTGCAGGCTCTGAGTGATTTCCGCCGTTGTCACATTCAGAGCCACCATTTTTTCTTTATCGAGTTTGATATGTATCTCCCTGACTTGCGCACCATAGGTGGTAACCGATCCAACACCTTTCACCGTATTTAGTTTTTTGGTGATCTCATCTTCGACCACTTGAGATAAGTCCTTGTTAGAAAGAGGGCTAGTGACCACGAAAGATATAATGGGTACGGCAGCTAAGTCAAATTTTTGAACAATGGGTTCATTAATGTCCTGTGGTAAAGTACCCCGTATACTGCTTATTTTATCTTTAATTTCTTGGGCTGCCACATTGACTTGCGTTCCAGAACTAAACTGAATCATGGTCTGGGAGAAGGATTCCGTAATAGTGGAGGAAATGTGTTTCACTCCTGAAATTTGTCCGACAGCTTCCTCAACTTTTTTTGTCACTTTTGTTTCCAGCTGTTCTGCTGCAGTTCCAGGCAGGGAAATGGTAACGGTTATCATAGGAACATCCACCTCAGGATTTTCGTTGATGGGTAGACCTATGTAACTTAAAGCACCCAGGGCAAGCAAAGCGATAACTATTACAGTGGCAAATACAGGCCGTTTCAGGCTGATATCTGTTAAAAACATAATCTAGTCCTCCTATTCCTTGACAACTGATACCGCATCGCCATCCTGCAGTGTATTCACATTGGTAATTATGACGCTGTCCCCATTTTTTACGCCGTCTTTAATCTCCACTAAGCCTTTGGAAATCTGCCCGATACTGACAATACGTTTACGGGCAACCCCTTGATCAATTACAAACACTGTATAATTTCCTGGATTTCCACTCAAAGCATCCGTTGGCACTGCGATCACTTCTGAGGTCTGATCACTAACAATATCCACCTTGGCATAAATACCCGGTTTCAGTGCTTGATCAAGATTGGTCACCTCAACTTTGCATTTAAAAACTCTTGAAGTCGTATCTGCTGAGGCTTCAATACTTTTAATTATTCCGTCATAGTCTTTAACGACGTTACTGCCAACGGTTACTTTGGCACTCTGTCCTACTTGCAAAGAACTTATATCGTTTTGGTCTACTTCTATCACAGCATAGATTGGGGATATAGCTTTAACTTTTGCTAGGACAACTCCCATGTTGGCATATTGTCCCAAACTCACGCTTTTTTCGTCTAAAATACCCGTAATGGGAGCAGTGATTATCGTATTTGCCAGTGAATCCGCAAGATTATTCACATCGATCTGGGCAGTAGTAAGATTAGCTTTTGCTGTTTCAATATTGGCTTTTTCTGTTTCCAGATCAATTTTGGCGTTATTTACCGCTGTTTCCGCACTTTCCAGTTCAACCTTGGAAATGGCTCCTCCGTCAAAAAGTTCTTTTGTTCTATCATAGGTACGGACTGCATTTTCTACGTTCAGTTGCATTTTCTGCAATCCGGTTTGTGAAGAGACTAATTGACTTTCTGAAGCTTTCAGCTGAGCTTGAGAAGAAGCTATGTTGTTTCTGATTTCCTGATCATCTAATTTGATTAACGGGTCTCCTTGGGTTACATATTGACCATTTTCAAACATCACTTGAACTACCTTACCACTGACCTTGCCACTTACAATCCCCTCTTCAGAGGCTTCTAATGATGCCTTATACGAAATGATGGCTTGCTCATTAACATTCTCGGCCACAGTGGCTTTGACATAAACTATATTTGGAGCAGTTTCGGCAAGGGTATTCTCCGTTTTTCCCATGAAACTTCTTACTCCTGTACCAGCCAAAATAAGTACAACAACAATTGTCAGAACTTTCTTCTTCGTAATTTTAAAGCCCCAATTTGCAAAACTGATTTTTTTCAAAACGACAAATCCCCCTCATATACTTCATTTGTACTTCTTAATAGGTCATCTATTTTTCTCTGAGAACGAACAGCCTCTAAGGACGGTTCGTTCACCCACATTACCATAAGTGCATATGCAGTCCTTTAAAATGTCCTATCAAGGATACACAATTCTTCATTTTACATGCCCCCTTATTCACATTTGTATAATAAGGTAAATAAATTCTAATCAAAATATACCGACCGTTCGGTATGTTTAACAGAAAAAAATTTACCCTTTTAGTTCCATATAAAAACTATCCCATAACTCTAACAAGGTATCACTGACATCCTCACTACGGTCTTTCATTAAACTAATACGGATTGCAATTCCATCATTTGTATATATAAATACCTTAGCAATTTGTTCATCGTTCATGACTGACCTGATCTCTCCGTTTTTTCTAGCTGTAGAGATAACCCCTTTCCATGCTTTCAGTTCATCTTGTTCGTGTTCAAGCAATTTTTTCCGGAGGCTTGGAAAAACCTTCAAAGCATCAAAAACAAGTGAGTAATAGTTCACCGTTAAACCCCGGTCCAGATCATCTCCATATAATTGAAGCGAATCTTGTATTCTATTTTGATAAACTGCATACTGGTGATAAAACTCATATAGAGAATTTTTGTCGAATATACTAAAATCAGGTGTTATGGAAGACATACAGTTTTTAAGTGCTTCCAGAAATAACTGCTCTTTGTTTTTAAAATAATGATAAAAAGCGCCTTTTGACATTCCTGTTTTTTCTACTAGCTCAGCCATGGTTACTTCCTTATAGCTCTTGAGTAAAAAAAGATTAAATGCAACTTTCAAAATATGTTCTCTTGTGTCATTCATGAATTTATCTCCTTATTTAAACCGACCATTTGGTATGTTTTTATGTTAACATTAAAACAGGGTCACGTCAATTTTATTATCGTTCCTGAAACAAGTACCCAAAACGATCATACTTTTTACTGTAAAATTAAATCCTTGCTCTAAAAATAATCAGGCATCCTTTGTCACCCGTAGTTCATTCAGTAAATCGAGTAAAGAAAGCGAAGATAATTCTGTCTTCACGGCTGACATAGCGTTATAAAATTTCCTGTTATGAACATTGTTTTGGCCGAATTTCCACGCGCTAAAAAGATCGAGCATTGCTCGATCTTTTTATTTACACTAAACATTTGATGCTATTATCTTAGACACCTTTAGTTCTAGGAGCAGGAACAGGAGCAGGAGCGGCTTTTTTTATAAGACCCATTGGTGCGCCCATAGGTAATATATCACGACCATAGAAGTTCTTGAAAAATATTGCCCCTACAGAATAGAAGCCAACTAAGGAGATCGAAAACTCTGTCCAGCCAGCGATTTGTGCATACAAAGCGATAGGCCCCCATTTAAATGATACGCAAGCAAGGGTGAAAAATAGAACGTCAATGAGAAGTAATATTATAATAAAAGGAACATTGGTTTCGAAAGAAGCTACCGTAATAAACAGAGAGAAAATAAGATAACCAACAAATACTACACCCAACTGTTTAGGATCAGCTGCAGCTTTCATGCCTTCACCTAACATACCATTCAAGGTTGCCCAGGAAAAAGCCATTCCGACCCAGAAAAATCCGTAAGCACCTAACACTGTGCCGCCAAATACGTTACCCTTCTTAAAGTCAATCAATGCAGCTATAATTTGAACAAGCCCACCCAACAAGGCAGCCCAAATAACAAGTAAAGCTGTTGCTTTAGGATCAGTAAAGCTTAATTTAGAAGATGAAGCCACAAAACATATCAACGATAAACCCATAACTCCAAACGCTGTAGGATCTGCACCTGTATAAGCTACTTTTACTTCTTGTACACTCATCAATTTTTCCTCCTTAATTCTTAATTGTAAGAGGTATTAGGTATTATTAGAATAAATCCGCGTAAATCACTAAATTTATCAATTCTCCCCCCTCTCTAAAATCTTTTCTCCAGAGTATCTATATCATTATACCTTAAAATTACTGTTCTGAATATATAGAATTTTCTCTTTATTTTGCACCAATCATTTCCTGTGCTATTGATGAAAGTGATTTTTGCAAGGAGGTTTTTCGGCGGTGCTAATATGCACCGCCTTATCCCATTTCTATAGGACTTCCTTTGGCTACTTGGGGTTATTGGAATTTGTAAAAGATGATCATAATTTGATGATTTAAAATCTTTACAGGACGGCTTTGGCCGTCCTGTAAAGATTTGTTTTTCAATTTCAAAATGGACATTTAACGCTTGAGCTATTTTACAGGTAGGTTGAAAAATTATAGACAATCCACATCCTTTAATAGCGAAGTAAACCACTCTAAATTTACCAAATGGTGCGAAACCGAGTTCTCTAACATCTTGCTAAAATGTATTGGGAGTTGATGTTCACCTTCCAAGGCATCCTTTAACAATCGAATTTTTACTTCAGTCTGCTCAATTTGTGTTTTAATAAGCTTGATCATATTATCGCTTTTGTACTCCTTAGCAAATAAAAGCGCGGCATAAAAGGACAGGTTAACATACTCCGTTTTTGTACCGAACTGGTACATCAACTTTTCAAACTCGGCTTTCCCGATTTCCGTGATAACATAATGGTGACTTTCCCGACTTTGTTCCGATTGAATAACCTGCTTTATTAACTTTTTTTCTTCTAGCTGCTGAAGATTATAGTAAAATGAACCCTTCGTAAAATTTACAATATATTTGTAGTGTCTTTCATCCATTTGTGCCAGGAGCTCGTATCCATTGGATCCTGGATTTTGTATTAATAGTCCTAATATCAGCAATGGAATCATAACTATCCTCACTATTCGTTACTAAGTTTTTCATAAGAAATTTTTCCGAGTGCAAATTCCATTTGTTTCACAAACATCGATTCAGTTGGTGTTTGGGTTCGAGCGATAAGTCTATCCAAAAGCTCAACTTCATGGTTTAGTGGTGCCAAAACATGAGCTTTTTTATCAAAGGCTTCAAAATAGCGCAGACCAAAATATCTTTGAGATAATGAATTCACATGAATACCATCTGGATTCGCTGTCAACCCCTGCGCAGACACAAAATAACAATGTGCTTGCTCAAAAGCAAATTTTTGTAAGCAATCGTTTATACGGGCATACTCGACGCAATACTGCCCGAATCCTGTTTTACCTAAATAGTCTCCTAAGCCGCCAATAATTAAGGGTACTTCTGGAACATTAAGGATATCTCTAAGGGTTTGTACGATTACCGATAACTTGTCATAATACACTTTGTATTTGCCATCTGAACTATCACTTTCTCCTTGATGCCACAAAATACCTGTCAAGGTGCTATGCTTCATGGCGAATTTGGCTTCGCTGACGGCATGCTGAAAAAGCTCGCCATCAACAGACCAGTCATCCAGGGAGCTTCCACCTTCGGCACATGGTATTAGGCCAATCCTATCTTCAGGATACTTTGAACACCATGCATCTGCAAATGAAGCCGCCAAACTTACACCCGAAACAGGACGATCATAGTTTACAGGTTCTATCATCATTTGCCATCTGCCATTGCGCAACATTTGGATACGTTCGTTGATAATTGGGGGCACATCATTCAAAAAGCCTCTACCAGCCATATTAGATTGCCCTATCATTAAAAAAGATTTAATCATCATGCCCTCCATTCCAAGCAATTACTCTAAATCAGTAGCAATTACTTATCTTAAGATATATAGTCCAATTAACCACCATATTGATTATAGTCTAATTAGACTATATGTCAACAAAATCACTACTTACATTTATTTGCAAAATAAACGATTTTATAAGTTCCTATTTAATGCAATTTTTTTACTTACTCAGAGGGATACCTATTAAGTATCGCAGCGAAAGAACCCATAAAACGCAAAATGCACCGCTTCAAGCGATGCTTCATTTGCCTTAAAATTCTTAAAAGCCAGTATTACTGGCCTTTTATATTCATCAATTGTATCAAATATTGAGTACTTAAATTGCCTTGAAGACAAAAAAGATGCCGCATAAGCCCGGTGGGGCTATTGATGTCTCATTTTCTTGGACAGGGTTGTATGTTGATCAAAGTATGAACGTTGAAAAATTTACTGAAGAGAAACCAAATTGGTATGCCCTTGACATCTTTCTATTGGCTGTTTTTCGCCATAAGCAATAAAAATGCTTATACTCGCGTTATCACAACCAAGTTTAGAACTTGCGCAACAATTTCCACCTGCACATTCAATAGAGACGTTCTTCAAACCTGCTTTTAGCAACCATTGTTTTACATCTTCACGCGTAAAACCCATCCATCGGTCATGATGTTCCTTTCTCAAAAATTCGAAATTGTGTTGATCTAAATCAGTGAGTACCAACTTTCCTTCTGGCTTTAAGATACGTACCATTTCTTTAATTGCTATAAAGGGATCTTCCACATGATGTAAATACATATTTGCCATGGCATAGTCTACTGTATCATTATCTATGGGTAACTTTTCGGCTTCTCCCTGGCGGTAATCAATAGTATTAATATCTGCAAATTTCTGTTTCATTTGATTTAGCATTGCTTCAGAACTGTCAACTGCAATAACCCTTAAACCATTATGAATCAAACCTTCTGCGAGATACCCAGTTCCAGTTCCTATATCTGCAGCTAATTTTCCTTCTTCAACTGCGGCAAGACTATAAGCTTTCTGTCTTGCTGTGTCAGAAAAGAAACCTTGGCTCATTGTATCCCATTGATTGGCTACTTCTGCGAAATAAGCTTTACTCCCCATATAACACACCTACTTTCTAACAACAAAACTTATACTTCTTTTTAATACTCTGTTTGCATTCCATGTTACAAAAGTCATTCATTACTTTTTCTCTCTTATCTGTGCCAAGAAGTTCCATGATAGCACTAGCTGCAATAAATAGAATTATGAACAATAAAATAGACAACATAACAAACCCTTCCCTTCCATAACTCAATTTCTTAATTATTCGTTTATGCCTACGGCTTCAAGTAATATCTGTAAGCTTTCAAGTACTTGCTGTTTTTTATCTTCAGGAATTGAATTATATACCTTCTTAAAATATTGATTCATTTCCTCTTCAATACCTTTAAATAGTTTATCCCCGTTTTCAGAAAGTGTAATTGTTACATACCTCCTGTCTTGCGGGTCAATCTCTCGTTTAACCAATTCATTCGTTACTAAATTATTGACCGTCCGACTCATGGTACTGTTTTCAAGGTTCAATTGTTCAGCCAGTTCGTTTAAAGAAATATCTTTTATACGACCGATTTCAACCAAAGCGTGACACTGTGCCATTGATATTCCGCAACACGAATACTGATTGTCCTCTAAAACACCGAGCTTTCTTTCCAGTAGTCTTATCATTTCCCGCAACTGCATTGGCGGATCTGAAAAGTTCATAGCAATCACCTCTTGCAACTATTGTATCATGTAATAATTAGCATTTGCAACTATTTGTTTTGACCCTTTCCTTCCCCTCGCTAAAATTACGAGGCACATAATTTTTATCCATAACCACAACGCAACAAATAGTGGCTGAATAATGGCCAGAATACGAATCATCTTGTTGTGTGTTTTCTATCCAGGAGAACTATCGTCTCTATGGGCCCTGTTCGGGGGAACATACGAGGCGATTATCCCGAGTGAAATTTTCAGCAGGTACATACAAACATATCCGACGACGTATCGTCCATACCAGTCCGATTGGGAAGAACAGAACGTTTAGTAGCAATCACTGCTTTGCTCAGGATTATCTGTGGTAACTGTGGCGTATGATGGTAAAAATGAGCAAGGCACCTACGTTGATTTATTACAGTGTCGGGTGCCTTGATTCTTGAATAATCCGGACTAAATTGAGCCACTATTCCGGACGGTGAGAGCCATAGTTCCGGATTTTTAGAGCCACCTTTCCGGATAGGGAGCCATTTGACGAAACTTCTTATTAGAATGTAGCTATGCACTCAAGAGAGGAGTGTAAATTACATTCATAGGAGGTCATCAAATGACCAATTATCGTGAGATTCTTCGGCTTATTGGCCAAGGAATCAGTCAACGCAGCATCGCAGTGAGCTGCGAATGTTCACGCAACACTGTCGCCAGGGTCTTGAAACGGTCTCAGGAACTTAGTGTTTCGTGGCCATTGAACCCAGATAGGACGAACGGTGAGTTGCACAAGCTTTTCTTTCCCGAATCTTCATTACCATTAACCCGAAAACGCCCAGATAACGAGTACATTCATAAAGAAATGGCGAAGAGCGGCGTAACCCTCAGCCTGCTTTGGAATGAATACTGTGAATCTTCCAGACTAAGCAACGAAATTCCACTTATGTATTCTCAGTTTTGCTATCACTACCAACAGTATGTGGCCAAGACCAAAGCAACTATGCACATCGGACGAAAGCCTGGCGAGCAAATGGAAGTCGACTGGGCAGGCCAAACAGCAAGCATTATCGATACGGATACAGGCGAGAGCATTGATGCTTATGTTTTTGTAACCGTCCTTTCGTACAGTCAATATGCCTATGTGAAAGCATTTCTGAACCAAAACCAGGAGTCCTGGATTACAGCCCATATTAATGCATATAAGTACTTTGGGGGTGCTACTCGAATCCTCGTCCCGGATAATCTGAAAACTGGTGTAGAACGAACGTCCTGGTATACTCCAGTTATCAACAAGTCCTATCACGAAATGGCAGAGTACTACGGAACCGCTGTTATTCCGGCACGGGTGAGAAAACCTAAAGATAAACCTAGTGTAGAAGGAACAGTTGGCATCATATCTACTTGGATTATTGCAGCTCTCCGTCGCCAACAGTTCTTTTCTCTGGCGGAGCTTAATAGGGCGATTCGCGAAAAACTTGAGGTATTTAATCGAAAACCCGGTACCGTCAAGAGTTTTTCGCAAATTAGTTTCCGCTTGGTATGATAGCAAGGTCTATCTCCCGTGACCCAATAGCTGACT
>JGI2924J29684_1078570_pt1 | contig 67560 bp, 63 predicted proteins | sample BenlonsequencITS_FD_29684 | JGI IMG/M metagenome (IMG submission 29684)
AACCTCTCTGACAGCTTTATTAGTATACGATATCTTTACTGTCATTGTCAACTCTTTTTTTACTTTTTTTGTACTTTTTTATTTGCCCGCGTTGTAAAATGAAGTGCAACAAAAAAGAGAAAAAGCCTTGAACTACACCCCAAACGTTAGACAAAAAAATCTAACGTTCGGGGTATTTTTTATGAAATTAAGTGATGAAAGTACGAAATAGACATCGTTAAGAAAGAAAAAAATATCTACTATCCACCAGAGATAAAGCAAGAAATAATGGATAACGTTTTGATAGAAGGCCCGCCACAATACCAAGTATCACTTGTTTATGGCTTGTTACATGCAGGAACTCTCCCAAGTTGAATAGCACAATATAAGAAAAACAGTTATACTGTTGAGAAAACAAGAGCAAGACCATCACAAACAGGACGTAAACCAAAAGAAACCTGAAGAAATGACTAAATTAGAGCGGCTTCAAGAAGAAAATGAATATCTCAGAACTGAGGTTGCTTACTTAAAAAAACCGAGGAACTCCGTTTGAAAGAAGCATCTCTGCAAAGAAGAAGACAAAAAAACCATTATAAAAAATGGACAAAGACGAGTTCTGATTAGATTTTCTTTTAAGAACGGCTGTATTGACTCGTTCTACCTACTATTATCATCGATTATTGCAACAATAAACGTATCAAAATAAAACTAAAAGGACTTAGTCCTCTACAATACAAAACTAAATCCTTTACTTAAAATAGAGTAGCCAACTTTTGGGGTCAGTGCATCTCTTTTACAATTCTTTTTGATATTTTTCAATTTCTGCTTGGTTTGCCCAAACAAAGTGATTTGGTTTGATTTCAACCATTGATGGCTTATCTAATGTATAATCATGTTGGTCTGGATGATAGACAACAAGTTCTTTTTGACGCTCTAAAATTGGATCTGGGATAGGCACGGCTGATAACAAAGATTGGGTGTAGGGATGAATTGGGTTATTAAACAGTTCTTCTGTTTCTGCAACTTCTACAATAACCCCTTTATGGATAACCGCAATACGATCTGAAATAAAGCGAACGACTGAAAGATCATGGGCAATGAAGAGATAAGTCAAACCTTTTTCGGCTTGCATTCTTTTAAGAAGATTCAAGACCTGTGCGCGAACGGAAACGTCCAAAGCTGAAATCGGTTCATCAGCAATAACGAATTCAGGGTTCATTACTAGGGCTCTAGCGATACCGATCCGCTGACGTTGACCTCCTGAAAATTCATGAGGGTAGCGCGTCAAATGCTCTGATAGCAAACCAACTTCGGCCATCATGTTCTTAATTTTTTCTTTACGTTCTTCCTCTGTTTTAAACAGATTAAAGTTATAAAGACCTTCTGAAATGATGTAGTCAACGGTTGCCCGTTCATTCAAACTAGCAGCGGGATCTTGGAAAATCATTTGAATTTTACGAATGAGCTCATTGGCTTCTGATTTTGATTTTCTGCCATTAATTACTTTCCCATCGTATAAAATTTGACCTGAACTAGTATCGTTCAAACCAATAATAGCACGACCAATTGTTGTTTTACCACTCCCAGATTCTCCAACTAAAGAAAAGGTTTCTCCTTTTTTAATAAAGAAATTAGCATTTTTAACTGCAACAAATTTTTTCTTTCCTTCTCCGAAGGAAATTTCTAGGTCTTTTACTTCGACTAATTTCTCAGACATTTCCTTCCTCCTGTTGTGACATTTTTCTTAAGATTTTTTGATGCAAATCTTGAATGACTTCTGGTTTTTGAACTTTTGGAGCCTCTGGGTGTAAAAGCCATGTTTTGGCCCAATGAGTCTCAGATACGTTAATCGCCGGAGGTGCTTTTTCAAAGTCTAAAACCATAGCATATTCTGAGCGAAGTGCAAAGGCATCTCCGATAATTGGTGAATAAAGTGATGGAGGCGTTCCTGGAATAGCGTAAAGTTCACCAGATTCATCTGCCAACTGCGGTAAGCTAGACAGCAAACTCCATGTATAGGGGTGTCTTGGATCATAGAAAATCTCTTCGACTGTTCCAAATTCAACAATTTCTCCTGCATACATGACAGCCACTTTATCTGCAATGCTTGCCACAACACCTAAATCGTGCGTAATAAAGATAATGGTGAAATGATATTCTCGTTGAAGCGACTTCAATAACTCAACGATTTGAGCTTGAATAGTCACATCAAGGGCTGTTGTTGGCTCATCACAGATAAGAATATCTGGGCGACAAGCTAAAGCAATAGCGATAACAATACGTTGACGCATTCCTCCTGAATACTCAAATGGGTAATCTTCAAAGCGTTTTTTGGCATTTGGGATACCCACTTTATTCATGTAATCAAGGGCCATTTCTTTAGCTTTGGCATGACTTACTTTTTGGTGCTTAATAATCACTTCTGTGATTTGGCTACCGATAGTTTTAATGGGACTAAGACTGGTCATTGGGTCTTGGAAAATCGTTGCGATTTTTGAGCCGCGAATCTTTGCCCACTCTTTATTTGTTTTTAAATCTGTCAATTCTTGCCCACGATAGACAATTGAACCATTAGCAATGCGTCCATTAGACTCCAACATCCCTGTAAAGGTCTTTGTTAAAACAGATTTACCTGAGCCTGATTCCCCTACAAAAGCAAGGACTTCTCCTTCAACAAGTTCCAGTGAGACGTTACGGATAGCTGTTAAAACACGATCACGCACATCAAATTCTACCACCACATCTTTGGCAGTTAAGATTACATTATTTTCTTTTGTCATTTTAACTCCTATCTATGTGAACGTGGGTCACTGGCATCAGCCAAGTTTTGTCCGACAATGTATAGTGGTAACGATACTAAAATCAATGTTACTAAGGGAATCCAAAAGAGGTAGGCATTTGTTGTTAAGTTGCTTGAATAATTAGCAATAAAACGTCCTAAACTTGGAGTGGTGGTTGGTAAACCAATCCCAAAGAAGGATAAGAAGGCCTCAGAAGATACATAAACTGGTAGCATTTGTGACAACATAGTCATGATAACTGAAACCAATTGAGGCAGGAGGTTCTTAACAGCAATCTTGTACATTGGTGTTCCCAAAGTTTGACTAGCAAGGTTGTATTCTAAATCACGGTAACGCAAGATTTGAACACGGATGGAGTAGGCGACACCAATCCATCCAGTGATACAGAAAGCTAGAATCAAATTCCAAAATCCTGCACCTAATGAATAGGTCAAAACAATGATAATAAGCATAGAAGGGATATTTGAGATAATGTTATAAATTTCAATCATAACTTTATCAAATGCTTTAGAAACTCCCCATATGGCTCCTAACACTACCCCAATGGTGATATTAATTAGTGTCGCTATAACTGAGATTAAAATAGAATTACGTGCCCCATACCAAACACCATCAAACAGAGATTGCCCATTTTTGTCGGTTCCAAACCAGTACTCTGCATTTGGCCAAATATAACGCTTTGAAAAGTCATTGATATTACTAACGTCATTAAAGTCGTAGTTGGCAAACATTGGATAAATAAAGCTCATCATCAAGACTGTCACTAAAATTACGAGCATAAAGACTGTAGATTTTTTAGAAAAAAACTGACGAAACACTGATTTCCAGTAAGAATAAGCAGGGGTATCAATCACTTCGGAGGCTTCACTATCGCGCTCAACAAATCGAAATTTAGATTTATCAATCGATTCCATTACTTACCTCCTTTTTTTGTTGACAATTTAATACGTGGATCGACAAGGGTCATGACAATATCTCCTAGTAAAAGTGAAACAATTGACAAGACAGTGAAGATAAAGGTTAATCCAACAATCATAGAATTGTTAGCAGATTTAATAGAATCAATTAACATTTTACCCATACCCGGGAAGGCAAAGACAGTCTCTGTTAATGTTGCACCACCAATAGCAAGGATAATACTTGCAGGAACCCCTGACACAATTGGGACCATGGCATTTTTGAAGAGATGCCCTCTGTAAATTTCAGATTCTGATAATCCTTTTGAACGCGCAAAACGTACCCAATCGCTGGCCTGAAGGTCAACAAGATAGCGACGGAACCAGATAACCGTAGTTGGAATATTTAAAATTCCTAAAATAAGGGCTGGTAAAATATAAGATTTAGGATCAGATGCCCCCAGCATTGGGAAACTATCTGGTAAACCAACCATGCCACCTAGGAAGCGAACAACATAGATAACAGCAATACTTGGTAAAGCAAGCATGAAGGTCATGGTCGCTGTTGAGAAACTGTCAAAATAGGTATTTTTAAACCGAGCCATAAATAAACCAAGAGGCAAACCAACGATATAGGAAAACATAACACCAAAAAAACCAATTACAAAAGAATTGTGAATCATTGATGGGTCGACATAATTATTGATGGTTTTAGTGTAGGAATCTCCCTTACCATAGTTTACCTTGGTGATATCATCCAATGATTTTGGATTTTTGTAGCTACGGCTATAGATATCCACTGACGATTTCTTAGTGACACCTGATGGGAAGGTCACATCTTGAAGAGCTGTTCGTCCTTGCCCTTGTGAAATGACCTGAAGAACAGGAATATTGCTGTATGTTGGATAAGATGTCCCTAAGTTTAAGGTAACAAAGTTTTGGTGAAGATAAGGAAATTTTCCGTTAGTATAGAGGAGATACTTATGTTTTGTCCCCGAACCAACAAGTGACCAGCCAACTGATTTATCTTTTTCTAGACGAATATACCTAGCTAATTTTGGATTATCTTTATCCTGAATCTTCCAAGGGTGATCAATAACAACTAGATTTGAGAAAAAGTTCCAAACACGTTCGTAAATAGGAATATTGCGAATTGCATAAAACTGTTTGCTAGTGGGGAAGCGTTTTAGCTGCCAGCCATTGCCAAGAGAATCAATATACTTCTCATAGATAGCTTTGTTAGCACTAGTTGCTTCTGTCGTTACACTACTATCTACTTTAGAAGCATTATCTTTTAATTCTTTGCTTGAAAAATAATTGACATAACCCATACGTTGAAAAGTTAGATTTTCATACGCTACTTTTTTATCTGGTGTTGTTGTCATTTTATTATAATTAGGGTCTTGTTTAAAGATAAGGCTGGTAGGTACTAGAGTATATACGATGGTGTATGTTAAAGCCGTTACCAGAACTACCGACACTAACGATCGCATGATACGGTTTAAAATATATTTTTTCATAGTTGTCCTCAATAGTTCAAAAGAACTCCCTCACATAAACGAGAAAGTTCTTTTGAACATCGTTTTATTTTTCAACGTGATCAGCTAACTTCTCAGCATATTTTGCATTTGACTTAGCCTTTGCTTTCATCCATTTTTCTTTTGCTTTTTCGTATTGTTTTACTGTGACAGGTTTGTCTTGAAGTTTCATTCCTTTATATGCTAGAGGACCTTTAGACCCTGCCCAAGAGAAGCCCCCGCTAAATGGAACGGCTTTAGTAACTCGTGGAGTGCCACCCAATGCCACAACTGGAATATCTACGGCATTATCTGTAAGGTAGGCTTGTGCTTTTGCGTAAGCTTTATAGCGCGCATCGTTGTCGTCTGTAATTGCTGCTGCTTCATCAAGAAGAGTTTGGTAGGTATCAAGGCCTGCAGCTGCCACAACATCCTTATTTTGACCTGCTTTGATTCCAAGTTTTTGGATAACAGATCCACCACCTACTGGACTCATGATGTCAAGGTAGGTCCGTGGATCTTGATAGTCTGGTCCCCACCATGATGAAATGATATCGTAGTCTTGTTGTTCTGGGGTCTCAGCATAGAAGCCTTGGGCTTCGTGAGTTGATGTTTCTGTTTCAAGAACATTGACAATGACATTCTCTTTACCAAGAGATGCTTCAACAGATTGTTTGAAAGACTGGGCTTCCTGAACAGTTGCTGCGTTTGCTTGGTCAACAGGGTAATCTAATTGAACTGGGAAGGTTACACCTTCAGCTGTTAAAGCTTCTTTGGCTTTTGCAAACTCAGCTTTTGCTTTTTCAGGATTATAGAAACCATCTTGAGCATCAGCTAAGTTAACGTCTTTCCATTCATCACCAAGTTTTGCCATTTCCTTTTCAACTTCTGAACCAAAATCACTTTCTCCAATGGTCACAAATGTTGGTGGGACAAGCATGTTACGTAAGGCTTTTGTTTTGGCATCTTGACCTGCAGTTTGTGCTTGGAATGACGCTCGGTCAAAAGCAAACTGAATAGCTTGACGAAAATCCTTGTTGTTAAGAGCTTTCTTACCGGCATCTTGTTGTGCAGGGTCTTTCTTAGTGTTTTTGAAAGAAGTACGGTTCAAATTCCATGTTAAATGACGGATATCTCCAGTCAACATTCCGTAAGTAATGTTATCAGCATAGTTTTTCTTAGCTGATTTGTAGGTAGGGTCATTTGGGTAAAGTCGTGCAACGCTGAACTCACCCTTGTCAAAGTTCTTGTAGAACGAACCTGGGTCTGAACCATCTGAGTAAGTCAATTTAACAGATTCTATCCCAACATTCTTAGCATCCCAGTAGTTTTCATTTTTATGGAATTCCATAGATGATTTTGAGGTGAAGGCGCTCAAGAAGTAAGCACCATTAACAAGGATTGATGATGGATCGGTTGTACCAAAATCTTTACCTTTTGACTTCAAAAATTTCGCATTAACTGGGAAAAGCACACTATAAGTTGTTTTTGAATTCCAGTAGCTTTCAGGCTTGTTCAAAGTATACTGAACAGTTTTATCGTCAAGGGCTTTGACACCAACTTCTTTAAAATCTACTTCACCATTTTGGTAAGCCTTTAAGTTTTTTATTGAATCTTCAACAACGTAAAGAGCATCTGATTTATCGTCAACCGCGTGCTTCAAACCAGTCACAAAATCTTCTGCTGTTACTGGGGCATATTCTTCACCATCAGCCGTATACCAAGAGACACCATCGCGAAGAGTATAAGTATAAGTCAGACCGTCTTTTGAAACCTTCCAATCTTTAGCAAGTGATGGTACTAAATTACCATACTCATCGTTTTCCAAAAGACCATCAACCATTTGTGTTATCACATCAGTCGTTCCACCGCCATTAGTCAAAATATAATCCAATGATTTTGGATCGTTAACAAAAACGTACTTGTAGGTTTTTGTAGCTTCTGAGCCACCTGAAGCATTTTTATTACCACAAGCTGCCAAAGCGGATACTGACAAGATCGCAACACTTACAGCTGCCAACCATTTACTTTTCTTCATAAAAGTCACCCCTAAACTTTATTTTTCATTTTTTGGCAATTGCTAAATGAAATTGGTTAATTGAAGACATTATATCATAAAACTTTCTTAAAGAAAATAATGAAATGAAAAATTATCTGAATATTTCGTAGAATTTTCTTTATTTTATACATTTATCTATATGAAAGCGTTACACTCCTTTTTTAATGAGGTTTCAATTAGTTTAATAAAGATTGTCATTCTCTCATGGTAGCGTTTTATTACATCACTACTCTTGTGAGGTAAGTCATTACCTTAGACAAAAATATGGTATAATTAAAAAAATAATACTTGAGTAAGGATAATCTATAAATGATCAAACGATTAATTTCCCTAGTGGTCATCGCCTTATTTTTTGCAGCAAGCACTGTTAGCGGTGAAGAGTATTCGGTAACTGCTAAGCATGCGATTGCCGTTGACCTTGAAAGTGGCAAAGTTTTATACGAAAAAGATGCTAAAGAAGTTGTCCCAGTCGCCTCAGTCAGTAAGCTCTTGACAACCTATCTGGTTTACAAAGAAGTTTCTAAGGGCAAGCTAAATTGGGATAGTCCTGTAACTATTTCTAACTACCCTTATGAACTCACTACAAACTATACTATTAGTAACGTTCCTCTTGATAAGAGAAAATATACCGTTAAAGAACTTTTAAGTGCGTTAGTTGTTAATAACGCCAATAGCCCCGCTATTGCTTTAGCTGAAAAAATAGGCGGAACCGAACCCAAATTTGTTGACAAAATGAAAAAACAATTAAGACAATGGGGCATTTCCGATGCAAAGGTCGTCAATTCAACTGGCTTAACTAACCATTTTTTAGGAGCTAATACTTATCCTAATACAGAACCAGATGATGAAAATTGTTTTTGCGCCACTGATTTAGCTATTATTGCCAGGCATCTCTTATTAGAATTTCCAGAAGTACTGAAATTATCTAGCAAATCCTCCACTATTTTTGCTGGACAAACCATTTACAGTTATAATTACATGCTTAAAGGCATGCCTTGTTATCGAGAAGGCGTGGATGGTCTTTTTGTTGGTTATTCTAAAAAAGCCGGTGCTTCTTTTGTAGCTACTAGTGTCGAAAATCAAATGAGGGTTATTACAGTAGTTTTAAATGCTGATCAAAGCCACGAGGATGATTTAGCTATATTTAAAACAACCAATCAATTGTTGCAGTACCTTTTAATTAATTTTCAAAAAGTCCAGTTAATTGAAAATAATAAACCAGTAAAAACGTTATATGTCTTAGACAGTCCTGAAAAAACTGTCAAACTTGTAGCCCAAAATAGTTTATTTTTTATCAAACCAATACATACAAAGACCAAAAATACCGTCCATATTACTAAGAAATCATCCACAATGATCGCACCTCTATCAAAGGGACAAGTCTTAGGTAGAGCAACCCTTCAAGATAAACATCTTATTGGACAAGGTTATCTGGATACTCCTCCTTCTATCAATCTTATCCTTCAAAAAAACATTTCTAAAAGTTTCTTTTTAAAGGTCTGGTGGAACCGTTTTGTGAGGTATGTCAATACCTCTTTATAGAATAACACAATGCTTTTTGTATGACATTGACTGACAGAGTACTTCTGCAGTCTTTTTCATTTTTATTTAAGCAAACTAGGCCAATCCTAACAATTTTTCAAAAAAACTTCACATTGTATTAGCAAAGTGATATACTGAAAATGCATTACATTTAAAGGAGTCGGAAATTGACCAAAAGAATTATACTAACTATTTTTACCTTTATTTGCTTTTCGGTGATGCCTCTTGTCCACGCCGAAGATGTCATGGATATTACAAGGCAAGCAGGCTACACAGTTAGTGAGGTTAATCGACCAAAATCTTCTATTGTCGTTGATGCAAATAGTTCAGATATTCTTTGGCAAGATAATATTGATATTCCTAGGGATCCTGCTAGTATGTCTAAGATGTTTACGCTTTACATTTTATTTGAAGAGCTCGCTAAGGGAAAAATTACGATGGACACTACTATTACGGCAACTCCAACCGATCAAGCTATCGCTAACATTTATGAGATTAGCAATAATAATATCGTCGCTGGAGTAGCTTATCCTATTCGTGATCTTATTACTATGACAGCTGTGCCTTCATCAAATGCAGCAACTGTTATGATTGCCAATTATTTATCAAACAATGATGCTTCTGCGTTTATCGATCGTGTTAATGCCACAGCCAAACAATTAGGCATGACTAACACTCATTTTTCAAACGCTAGTGGTGCAGCAGCACAAGCTTTTCAAGGTTATTATAATCCTACTAAATATGATTTATCTGCTTCAAATATTACGACCGCTCGAGATTTGTCCAAGTTACTCTATGCCTTCTTAAAAAAATACCCTGAAATTATCTCCTTTACAAATAAATCTGTTGTGCACACTATGGTAGGAACGCCATATGAAGAAGAATTTCACACCTATAACCACTCTCTCCCAGATAATCAATTTGGTATGAAAGGAGTTGATGGATTAAAAACAGGTTCTAGTCCCAGTGCTGCTTTTAACGCCATGATAACTGCCAAAAGAGGCAAAACTCGACTCATTACTATTGTCATGGGGGTCGGAGATTGGTCAGATCAAAACGGGGAGTTTTATAGACATCCTTTCGTCAATGCCTTGACTGAGAAAGGGTTTAAAGATAGTAAGACCTTATCCAAAAAAGCACGCCAAAAACTCGAAAAATTAGTGCCACAAACCAAAAAAGAAACATCATCTAAACAGCAGCACTTCAAAGCCACTAAAAAGCAATCGTACTTGGAAAGAGTCGAAGATTTTATGAATCACAACCACACTTTCTTGCTTATTTGCTTAGCTATCTTTATAATTACTATCCTTTTACTAAGCCTCGTTGTCTTTGCAATGGGACGCCAATAATGAATTATCAAAAACCTCTGTCAAAGCACAGAGGTTTTTGATATGTTATCTTACGTGTTCAAGGCAACTAAAAACTAACCACTTGGGGTTAGTACTACAACTCATAAAATCCTATCTCAAAGATCTTTCAGATGGATAAGAGAAAATGCAATTAACCGACAGAACCTTCCATCTCATAGGAAATCAATCGATTGAGTTCGACCGCGTATTCCATTGGCAATTCTTTGGTAAAAGGCTCCACAAATCCCATGACAATCATCTCTGTGGCTTCGCTTTCTGATAAGCCACGGCTCATGAGATAGTAGAGTTGTTCTTCAGAAATCTTAGACACTTTGGCTTCATGTTCTAACGCCACCTGTGAATTATGAATTTCGTTAAATGGGATTGTATCTGATTTAGAAATATCGTCCATCAAAATAGTATCACATTCAATATGGGAAACGGATTTTTTAGATTGCTTGTTAAAGGTCACTTGGCCACGATAATCTACTTTACCACCAGACTTGGCAATTGATTTTGACACAATTGATGATGATGTATGTGGAGCATTGTGAATCATTTTAGCCCCTGTATCTTGGTGTTGACCTGCATTAGCAAAGGCAATAGACAGCATGGTGCCACGCGCACCTGGCCCATCAAGATAAACAGAAGGGTACTTCATGGTGGTTTTAGCTCCTAGATTGCCATCAATCCATTCCACTGTTGCATCCGTAAGGGCGCGTGCACGTTTTGTTACTAGATTATACACATTGTCTGACCAGTTTTGAATGGTGGTATAACGCATGTATGCACCATCAAGCGCAAAGATTTCAACGATAGCAGCATGTAAGCTGTTACTTGAATAAGTGGGAGCTGTACATCCTTCAACATAATGAACACTTGCTCCTTCATCAACAATAATCAATGTCCGCTCAAATTGACCAGTATTTTCATTGTTAATGCGGAAATAAGTTTGCAAAGGGATATCTACCTTGACCCCTTTAGGAACATAAATAAAGGTACCACCAGACCAAGCTGCTGAATTAAGGGCTGCTAATTTGTTGTCTGTTGGCGGAACCAGTTTGGCAAAGTATTGTTTGAACAAATCAGGATATTCTTTGAGGGCGGAATCGGTATCTGTAAAGATAATCCCTAGCTTTTCAAATTCACCCTTCATGTTATGGTAAACCACTTCTGACTCATACTGAGCTGATGCCCCAGCAAGATAAGCACGTTCTGCTTCTGGAATTCCAATACGATCAAAGGTTTCTTTTATTTTTTCTGGAACATCATCCCAAGAACGAGCTGGCTTATCAGATGCTTTTTGATAGTAAATGATATCATCAAAGTTAATATCTGATAAGTCTGCTCCCCAGGTTTGCATCGGCATTTTATTAAAGGTTTCCAAGGATTTTAAACGAAACTCCAACATCCACTCAGGTTCATTTTTGGCAGCTGATAGTTCGCGAACCACTGCCTCACTCAATCCTTTTCCTGTAGAATAAATGGGCTCTACATCATCGTGAAATCCAAATTGGTAGTCCCCTAAGTCAATTGGCTTTGGCTCTACTTTCTCATTTATATCAGACATTTTTCCCTTCCTTTACATTTTGGTCCGTGAGGTGCTGAGCATTGGCACTTCGTTTAATGGCTTCCTTGAGAGCATTCCAAGCTAGGGTAGAGCATTTGATACGCTGTGGAAATTTTGCAACTCCTGCCAACAATTCTGCTTCACCTAGCTCTTTTTGAGCAGGATTTTCCTGTCCTTGTACCATCTCTGAAAAAATATCAGCTAACGCGAGTGCTTCTTCTTTACTTTTACCAATAACAGCATCTGTCATCATGCTTGATGAAGCTGTGGAAATGGTACAGCCGTTGCCTGCAAAAGCAATATCTTCAATTTTATCTTCGTCAAACTTAACGGTCAAAGAAATCACATCACCACAAGTCGGATTATTCAGTTGAACAGCCTCTACGCCATCTAGTTGCCCATGATGATGTGGACGTTTCGAATGGTCCGCTACCACAGCCATGTATAGATGGTTCAGTTTAGAGAGTGCCATTGAAAAACTCCTTTGCTTTTAGAATTGCTTCGACTAGACGGTCACAATCTGCCTTGGTGTTATAGATATAAAAACTTGCTCTAACAGTTGCTGGTACACCTAAATAACTAAGAAGAGGTTGGGCGCAGTGGTGCCCTGCTCTTACTGCAACACCTTCATAGTCCAAGGCTGTTGCCAAGTCATGAGGATGCAAATCATCCAGATTAAAAGAAATCAGACCAGATCTTGCACTAGGCTGGCTTGGTCCATATATGGTAAGCCCCTCAATAGCTTCTAATTTCGGCAAGACATAGGCTATTAGTTCTGCTTCATGCGCATGTATATCAGCCATGCCTAGTCTCTGAAGGTAAGAAATGGCTGCGCTTAGCCCAATAGCACCAGCTATGTGAGGTGTTCCTGCTTCAAACTTCCAGGGCAATTCTTTCCAAGTGGCCTCTTGTTCGTAAACAAAATCAATCATTTCTCCGCCAAATTCAAGAGGCTCCACTTGATTCAAAAGCTCTTCTTTGCCGTAAAGAACACCCAAACCTGTTGGCCCCAACATCTTATGAGCTGAAAAAGCAAAGAAATCACAATCCAAGTCTTGAACATCAATAGCCAAATGTGGAACCGACTGGGCACCGTCAACAACAAGGTAGGCTCCTTTAGCATGTGCCAGCTTGGCAATTTCTTTAATGGGATTGATGCAACCAAGAACATTGGAGACATGTACTAGGCTAACAAAACGTGTTTTTGTCGTCAATTTGTTTGCCAAATCGTCCATGTCAAGTTGGCCATCTTTTAAATAAACATAGACTAACCTTGCTCCTGTTTTTTGACAGGCTTGTTGCCAAGGAATGATATTGGCATGATGCTCCATAATCGAAATCAACACCTCATCTTCTGGCGTCAAGACCTGCTCTGCAAACCGAGCAACCCAATTCAAACTGGTTGTTGTTCCTCTGGTAAAGAGCACTTCCTTACTTGATTTAGCATGAATAAAGTCAGCAACCTGCTGGCGACTGGCCTCATATTTGAGCGTTGCACGTTCAGCCAAGGTATGAACTCCTCGGTGGACATTAGCATTATCTTCTTGATAATAGGATTGCAAAGCCTCAAGAACAAGCGCCGGTTTTTGTGTGGTGGCGGCATTATCCAAATAAACAAGGGGTTCATCATTGACTTGTTGATTTAAGATTTGAAAGTCTTGTTTGATGTCTTTTGCGTCTAGCAATACTAACCTCTTTCTTTTTGGCAGTAGGTCTTAACGATTAAGCAATTTCTCATCTAAAACCTTAATAATCTCTTGGCGGACTGATGGAATAGGAATTTCAGCGATAACCGCTCCTAGGAATCCTCTAATAACCAATCGTTCTGCTGTTTCTTGATCCAGTCCTCGACTCATCAAGTAATACATATCTTCAGGGTCAACCTGACCGATAGAAGCTGCATGACCTGCTGTTACTTCATTTTCATCAATTAAGAGGATTGGATTGGCATCGGCTCTTGCTTGGTCAGAAAGCATCAAAACACGGCTTTCTTGTTGAGCATCAGCTCCCTTAGCGTCTTTTAGAATATGACCAATCCCGTTAAACGTTAAGGTGCCACGTTCCAAAATCACACCATGCTGTAAAATATGACCGACCGTACGTTGACCATAGTTGGTCACGCGCGTGTCAATACCTTGTACCTGACGACCACTTGAGGCTGCAACAACTTTCAAATCAGCTTGTGAGCCCTGACCAATCAAATCACTGTCAAAATCAGCAATGACATTGCCTTCATTCATCACAGCTAAGGCCCAATCAATGTTGGCATCCTTCTCTAAACGTCCTCGACGGCTAATATAGGTTGTCACTGAAGGACCTAAGCGGTCGATAGCCGAGAATTTAATCTGGCTGCCTGCTTGAGCAATCACTTCTACACTGATATTAGCGCTGATCTTTTGAGTGGCATTGCCAATAGATTCAAAACGCTCTAAATAGGTGAACTTACTTTCTTTTCCTGCAATCACTAGAACATGCTTGTTAAAAGGAACGTCACTGTCACTATCTTGTAAGAAAATAGCTTCAATAGGAGTTGTGATTTCCAAGTGATCAGGAACGTAGAGCACGGCTGCGCTATTAAAATAAGCAGTGTGGTAGGCAGCTAGTTTGTCTTCATCAAAAGCTAATGCCTGACCAAAATGAGCTTCAATTACTTCTGGGATTTCCTCAAGCGCCGTATAAAAATCACTGAAAACAACTCCCTTGTCAATTAACGCCATTGGTAACTGTTCTAAGACTGTTTGCGTGCCTACCTGAACAAGCTTTGGGTTATCTCCAATAGCTATAAAATCTGGAACACTAGCTAGACTTTCATTTTCTGTTAAGGTACCATCTCCTAGATTCCAACGGTGAAATTTAACCCTTTCGATGGTTGGTAATTCCAAATTTGGAATGGCTTCTAATGCCGCTAAACGCCGTTCTTGCAGCCAAGCAGGCTCAGCGTGGGCTTGCGAAAAAGCCACTAGTTTTTCTTTTGTCATCTGTCAATCCTTTGTCTCTGGTTTTTAAATTGGCTGGGTATATAGAACATCACCTAGCTTTTTGTAGAAAGCTAAAGTAATTGTCTCCAAAAACTTAACTTTCTTCCTTATACTCGATTCCCAGATCCTGTGCAATACCTGCGTAGCCTTCTTTTTCAAGACGAGTAGCCAAGGCAGCATCACCAGATAAGACAATACGACCATCCATCATAACATGAACTAGGTCTGGGGTAATGTAATTCAACAAACGTTGATAGTGGGTGATAATCATAGCTCCAAAGTCTTTCCCACGCATCTCATTAACCCCTTTAGAGACTACTTTTAGGGCATCAATATCAAGACCAGAATCAATCTCATCTAACAAAGCAAATTTAGGCTCTAACATGAGCAATTGAAGAATTTCATTGCGTTTTTTCTCCCCACCAGAAAAACCTTCATTGAGGTAACGCTCTGCCATCTCTTCTTTCATACCTAACAAAGCCATTTTCTCATCAAGTTTGGTGATAAAATCTCGCACGGAAATCTTATCCTCATCTGCCTTACCGGCATTCATTGCTGCACGCATAAATTCAGCGTTGGTAATCCCTGGAATTTCTGAAGGGTATTGCATGGCGAGAAAAAGTCCCAGTCTCGCACGCTCATCAACTTCTAGATCGAGAATATTGACCCCGTCAAGCAAAATTTGCCCTTGGGTCACTTCGTAGTTAGGATTTCCCATAATAGCTGCTGAAAGGGTAGACTTTCCTGTCCCATTTGGCCCCATAATGGCAGCTACTTCCCCAGTTTTAAGAGTTAGGTTAACCCCTTTCAAAATCTCTTTACCTTCTATTGAAACATGTAAATTATTAATCTCAAGAATTGACATGATACACCCCTTATTTTCTCTGTCATCTATACCATCTCAAGAAAAGACAGTGTCATTTGCACTGCTTTTTTTATAATGGTCACTGCATCTATTATAGCAAAAAAAGCCTTACTCGGCTTTTTTAGTGTTTCAAATCCTTCTTTTCTTTCCATTTCAGAAGCATTGCTTGACGATAATCACTATTACCAATAAACTTTAACAAGTTAAACAAAGGCGTTCGCTTTTCACCCCAGATCTCCAATCCTTCAATAAAAACTTCTAAACCAAATAAAAGTCCAAGCATCAAGAGGACGCCACCAATTCGACTAGAAACATTTAAAAGTAAAGAAATAAGGGAAAAAAGCATGGTAATACCATAAACTACTAAGACAGCTCCTCGATGAGTAAAGCCCATTGATAAGAGTCGATGATGCAGGTGCATCTTATCCGGCTCGTAGAATTTTTGACCTGATAAACTACGTCGAATAATAGCCACGATGGTATCCATAATGGGTACACCAAGAATAATAACAGGTGTCACCACAGCCACAGCCGTTGAATTTTTCAATCCTTGAAGAGACAAAACCCCTATCATAAAGCCAATAAAGAGGGCTCCTGTGTCACCCAAATAAATCATAGCTGGATGGTAATTATAAGGAAAAAATCCTGCAATAGCAGAAATCAAGACCAAAATGGTTAACGTCAAAAAGAAATCCTTTTGAGGTAAAAAGAAATAAGATACAATAGCCATGGTCACTAAACTAATAATAGAGACCCCACTAACCAAACCATCCAAACCGTCAATCAAGTTAATAGCATTAGTGATGGAAACAATCCACAGGACTGTTAAGAATAAGGTTAAGAAAGGACCAAAAACTAACAACGGCCCTCCAAAAGGAATTTTGAAGCTATCAAATTTAAAGTCGGTAAAAGCCCAGACAATCACTGCACCAATTAGAATACCAAACATCTTTAATTTAGGACTTAACTCATACAAATCATCTAAAAAACCAGTAAGGGTAATTACTGTAGCACCAATCACGACAGGTAAAATATAACTGAAGTAGGTCTGACCAAAAAACATGGCGCCTTTAGAAGCAATCGGAATAAGTCCCAAACTTGCTACTAAAAAAGACATAAAAATAGCTAATCCACCACTGGTTGGCATCGGAACCTTATTGACCCGTCTGGCATTGGGATTGTCTACTGCACCCACACGAAAGGCTAAAAAGCGAACAAGAGGGGTTAAGAATAAGGACATTAACAAAGCCCCTATCAGAACAAGGACATAATCTATTGTGAATGAAAACATACTATTTTATCCCAACTCAATCTTTTGTAATTGCTCAACAGCACCATCAAGCATCAATTGTAAGCCATGCTCTTGTAAATAAGCTCTTGTTTTTGATCCAGGGTTTGCATGCTCAATCAATCTCGCATACATGACGTTCGCAAAATAAGATGGTTGTTGCTGAACATCTAATAAAATAGTCATATGGTAGCAGTTGCTCCCCTTATATAACTCTGAAGCTTCTATCGAAAAATCAATCGTTTTAGCAAAAGCCACTGCCTCTGTAATCGTTGAAAAATCCAATACATAATGGACATAGTCTAAAGGTTCTGACTCATGATTAGTTGATGGATCAGCCGCCTCAGACTGATTAGCTAGAGTGGCTTCAACAACATCTTCCATTATCTCTTCAATTTTTTCCAATTTTTCATGAGCTTTGACATCTCCCTTTTCACGCATGGATTGCTCCAAGCTCTTGAAAAAATCTTCCGGAGTCATTTGGGACATATCACCAAACTCTGCTAAATCTTCAAGATTAATATCTTTATTTATCTCAGATTTGGTAACAAAAACATCTAGACGGTCCTTGCGTGGAGTCACTCGAAAACTAAGCATACCACTATCTTTAAAATTATCTGGAAGATCGAGTTCGTCCATCACAGAATAGAAAAACTCTTCTGTTTTTTCTTGAGGAATCAAGAAATCTTTCAACTCCATTCCTCTTTCTTCTAAATCGTCCATACTAATTGTTATTTTTAGCGTTGTCTCGCTAATTTGTTTCATTTCCATTCTCAATACCTCGCACGCGTAGTCATTTTATTATACTAGAAATGCTGTAATTTCGCAATTTATGACTAACTCCTCGTCTACAAAAGGAAATTTAAAAAGCGACAGTCCCCAAGGTCTGTCGCAACATCCTAAACGATATGTAAGTTTAAAAAACAAATTTAAAGAAGCTATAAATAAGTAAAAGGCTTCCTAACACAATACGGTATTTCCCAAAAATGGTGAAATCGTGTTTCTTAACATAATCTGTCAAGAACCTAATCGCCAATAAACTAACCACAAAAGCGGTCAAGCTAGCCACTAAAAGAATAAGGACTTGTGCAAAATCAAGGTGATGGCCATCAAGGAAAAATTTTACAGCCTTTAATCCACTATATCCAAACATGGTAGGAATGGCCAAAAAGAAGGTGAAATCAGCGGCCACTGTTCGACTAGTTCCTAAAATAATAGCTCCTAAGATGGTAGCCCCTGATCGACTAGTACCAGGCACAATACTTAAGACTTGAAAACAACCAATGAAGAAAGCTGTTTTGTAAGACATTCTAGCTAATTCAGTGACAGCAGGTTCTTGTTGAGCATTTCGTTTTTCAATCCAGATAAAGGCAATCCCGTAGACGATTAAAGCGATGGCAATCGGAACCATAAAATAAAAATGTGCTTCAAACCAATTATCAAGAGGAACCGCTATTAAAATAGAAGGAATACACGCAATCACCACTTTTAGCCATAATTGCCAGGTAAGCTGTACTTCTCTTGCTGTTTTCCCAGGTTGAAAGGGATTGAGACGTTCAAAATAAATCAACATAACAGCGATAATCGCCCCTAATTGAATAACGATATTAAACATTTCTATAAAAGCCTTATCCTGATTTAGTCGGATAAATTCCTGCACCAAAATGAGGTGACCAGTGCTTGAAACTGGTAACCATTCTGTGATTCCCTCAATGATGCCAAAGAAAATGGCTTTTAGCAATTCGATAATTAACATGTTTTCTCCTTATTAACCACTCTTATTGTGATTTTCTAAACTGTGATTAATGCCAAGCAGCTTTTTTAAAAGGCACCGCCGCCGCCACCACCACTAATCCCGCCTCCGGAAGAGACTGAGAAATTTGAGGAAGTTGTAGCTGAAGACAAGCTAGACACAAAGGTTGGTGTCGTAGCATACATTACCATTGATAATTCACCTGGTCGAACAGCTTGGTAAACCTCAGGTAAGGCAATACGATGGACTTTCAAATAGCGTTCCACTTTCTTAGCGTAACCAAATAAGGTGGCATAAACCAAAACACGGTTCCAAACAACCAAACCTTCAATAGCAACATCCTCAAATTTGTCAATGTCTCGTATCATGTTTTTAAAGCTCTGCCATTGATGTAACCGAACACCCCCCTCAGGTGTTTCAATACCCAATTTCTTGTATTGATCTAACTTCAGGCTAATGTAAAAGCCAAGGCACATCGTTAGCACCATTAAAGCAAGGTAAATGAGGGCTAACCCACTTTCTTTAATAGCCAAGTAAATCAATAAACCACTATTTAGAATAAGCAACAAACAACCTAATCCCTGGACACTATTGCTTTTTCGTTTCTCTGCCGGGGTCATTTGACGATAAGTATCTGGTAAGTTTAACTTTTTGATAGTTTCTAGGACATTGTTTGTAATAGCTGCCGACGCTTTTTTCATCGCCTTAATCACCTGCTCAGACGATTGACGGACTTCTTGCTCGAGCTTTTTACCTTTGTACGTTTTCTTTAATTGTTTAATGGTATCAGCATCATAATGGTATTGACTAAACAATTGATCCACCGGCAATGTCACCTTGTTTCCAAAAGCCATATCTAAGAAGGCAGCTTCCTCATCTGTCACACGATCTAACTGACTGATTTCAAGATAAGCTTTCCCTTCTTCTTTCGTTAATAAAAGCACCTTTTGGTCGATCAGATCCAACAAGGTAGCTTGAACAAGGGCCTCAAAGGTCACTCCTTTAGGGATCAATAATTTCTGGCTTTCTGATGCTGTAGGGGATAAATAGGCAAAACTCTGTCCATAAATCGCTTGTGTCAACACAAGAGGCGAAAGATCTTCAGGGACTTCGTAACTGTGATCTGTATGGTTAGCCAAATGATAACGATTGAATTGTTTCTTTAATCTTGTAAACTGTATTAACTGCCAAAGAAGAAAACCTACCTCTACCAGAGGAATGACTTTGCCAAATAGCAGCTGTAACAAGGTCCTTCGTCTGGAAATCTTAGTTTCTAACGCTACAATTTTATTCTTTTTACTCGTTGAAACATCAACTGGCTCTTTTCCCAATAATGCTTTTTTATCCCAATAAGCATGCAATTCCAGTTGCCCTGAGACATTCTTGGCATTAATCTGATAGCGACTGTTACCTTCTTTTAACACTTGAGGTTTCTTTTGGTAATATCCTCTGTGAGCCCATAGATTAGAATCCTGAATATCAGTTGGGGTAGTGACGGTCAAACTCACCTTTTCTAATGTTTTGTCCCAATCACTAATCGGTGTCCAATTCAGCTCTGCCACGTCTTGATAAGCTGTTAAAAGGTGGTGCAGTTGCCAGATAACCTTGACGTCAACCTTATCACCAGCTTGGCCAGCATTATAAAGTTTTAAACGATAGCCATCTCCAAGGTCACTAAACTCTTGACTAACAGGTACCTGTTGACCATTCTGATATACCTCAACTTTAGGCTTTTGGTCAATAGCAAAGCCCGCTGGCAAATGACCTGTCCGGCCCAGCGAAATATACTGGCCGTTATAAGAAGTGTCAAATTGATAGGTTACTTTTTGCTCAAACCGAGCAGTATTTTCTTTTGATAACAGTAACTGACCTTCATAGTTGGTGATGCTATAGTCTACATCAGCTGCTTTTATTCGTATCCCTAAAAGACTGAAGCAGAGCACAAGCGTCATCAAAATTTTTTTCATGGCAACATCCTCTTTCTGCCCTCATTTTACCATATTTTAAGGAGATGACAAAACCTAAACCAAGTCCTTCATCTTATTTTTAATCATTATTTTGAATATTTTTCCATATTTCAACCTATTCACTGATAATATATTGAAATAGGATGCAAATTGCTGTAAAATAGGTCTGAATACTATTTTTGAAACAGGAGACCTATATGAAAAAGCTAATCCTTAGCTGTTTGGTCGCCTTGGCCCTTCTGTTTGGAGGAATGAGCCGGGCTCAAGCAAACCAATATTTAAGAGTCGGAATGGAAGCAGCCTATGCTCCTTTTAACTGGACTCAAGATGACGCTTCAAACGGGGCTGTTCCAATTGAAGGAACTAGCCAATACGCCAACGGTTACGATGTCCAAGTCGCTAAAAAAGTCGCTAAAGCTATGAACAAAGAACTTTTAGTCGTTAAGACCTCTTGGACCGGTTTAATTCCAGCATTAACTTCTGGAAAAATCGATATGATCGCTGCTGGTATGAGTCCTACCAAAGAGCGTAGAAACGAAATTAGCTTCTCAAACAGCTACTACACTAGCCAACCTGTTCTAGTCGTAACTGCCAATGGCAAATATGCTGATGCAACAAGCCTCAAGGATTTTTCTGGAGCTAAAGTAACTGCCCAGCAAGGCGTTTGGCATGTCAATCTCTTAACTCAACTAAAAGGTGCTAAGTTACAAACACCAATGGGAGATTTCTCTCAAATGCGACAAGCCCTTACTTCGGGTGTTATCGATGCCTATATTTCTGAACGACCTGAAGCCATGACTGCTGAAGCTGCTGATAGCCGTTTGAAAATGATCACTCTTAAAAAAGGGTTTGCTGTTGCTGAATCAGATGCTGCTATCGCTGTCGGAATGAAAAAAAATGACGATCGTATGGCAACTGTCAACCAAGTGCTTGAAGGATTTTCTCAAACAGATCGTATGGCCCTGATGGATGATATGGTTACCAAACAACCCGTGGAAAAGAAAGCCGAAGATGCTAAAGCATCATTTCTAGGCCAAATGTGGGCTATTTTTAAAGGTAACTGGAAGCAATTCTTACGTGGAACTGGAATGACCCTTCTGATTTCCATGGTCGGAACCATTACAGGTCTCTTTATTGGATTATTAATCGGTATTTTCCGTACAGCTCCTAAAGCTAAGCATAAAGTAGCTGCCTTGGGACAAAAACTCTTTGGTTGGTTACTCACTATTTATATCGAAATCTTCCGTGGGACACCTATGATTGTTCAATCTATGGTTATCTACTACGGAACAGCGCAAGCCTTTGGTATTTCGATCGACCGTACCCTAGCGGCTATTTTTATCGTATCTATCAATACGGGTGCCTATATGAGTGAAATTGTTCGCGGTGGTATTTTCGCTGTCGACAAAGGTCAATTCGAAGCAGCAACTGCTCTTGGCTTTACTCACGGACAAACCATGCGTAAAATCGTGCTACCACAAGTTGTTCGCAACATTTTACCAGCAACAGGTAATGAGTTTGTCATCAATATCAAAGATACTTCTGTCTTGAATGTTATCTCTGTTGTGGAACTTTACTTCTCAGGTAATACCGTAGCCACACAAACCTACCAATATTTCCAAACCTTTACGATTATCGCCATTATCTACTTTGTTCTTACCTTCACGGTGACACGTATCCTTCGTTATATTGAACGCCGTTTCGATGCCGATACTTACACCACTGGAGCAAACCAAATGCAGATTGCGGAGGTCTCAAATGTCTAACTCAATTATTGAAATCAAAAATCTCAAAAAATCTTACGGCAGCAATGAAGTACTCAAAGATATCTCCCTTTCTGTTAACAAGGGAGAAGTGATTTCCATTATCGGTTCTTCTGGTTCTGGAAAATCAACCCTCCTGCGCTCGATCAATCTTTTGGAAGAGCCAAGTGCCGGTCAAATCCTCTTTCATGGTGAAGATGTCCTTGCTGAACACTACAACTTGACTCACTACCGTGAAAAACTAGGCATGGTTTTCCAATCCTTTAACTTGTTTGAAAACCTAAATGTATTGGAAAATGCTATCGTCGCTCAAACCACCGTCCTCAAAAGAGACCGTGCACAAGCCGAACAAATCGCTAAAGAAAACCTCAATGCGGTTGGTATGACAGAACAATACTGGCAAGCCAAACCAAAACAATTATCAGGGGGGCAAAAACAACGGGTTGCCATTGCCAGAGCCTTATCTGTCAATCCAGAAGCCATGCTCTTTGATGAACCAACATCAGCTCTTGATCCTGAAATGGTTGGTGAGGTCCTTAAAACCATGCAAGACTTGGCAAAATCAGGGTTGACCATGATTATTGTTACCCATGAAATGGAATTTGCTCGTGATGTTTCTGACCGTATCATCTTCATGGATAAGGGATTGATTACTGAAGAAGGAAGTCCTCAACAAATTTTCGAGAATCCTACACAAGATCGTACCAAAGAATTTTTACAACGCTTCTTAAAATAAGATAAAGGATCCAACTATTTCTATGCCAGTTGGGTCTTTTTTCAATTCAAAAAGAATTTGTCATAAAATACTTTACCAGTTAACTATTTTATGCTATACTTATTTTTGTTAACGTTAATAATTTATATTTAGGAGGATAATATGGCAGAAAAAACTGACTTATCGTCAGCTTACAGAAGACTGAAAAGTCCCAATATTAAAACCAGAAAACGTGCTCTGAAGATTATTCACGAGTACAAACGTTACGGTAAAAAATAAGATTTTACTTTTTATCTCTCCAAATTTAAGTCAGACAAAAAAAGGCTAAGACACCCCTTCCATCTTAGCCTTTTTGTATACAGTTTATTAAGGGAACTATTTTAAAATATCTTTTATGCTAGAGTCTAGAATAGTTCAAAACGTTAAAATCATACATTTAAGGTAGTGTTTAAAGTATACGAAAAAGAACTCAGCATAAACCAAGCTCTCTTTCGTTATAACTAATTATTTAGCAATTTTTGCGAAGTACTCAAGAGTACGTACAAGTTGAGCAGTGTAAGACATTTCGTTGTCATACCATGATACAACTTTAACCAATTGTGATCCGTCAACTTCCATTACTTTAGTTTGAGTTGCGTCAAACAATGAACCGTATGATACGCCTACGATATCTGAAGAAACGATTGGATCTTCAGTGTAACCGAAGCTATCGTTTGAAGCAGCTTTCATAGCAGCGTTGATTTCGTCAACAGAAACGTTTTTGTCAAGAGTTACAACCAACTCAGTTACTGATCCAGTTGGAACAGGAACACGTTGTGCAGCACCGTCAAGTTTACCGTTAAGTTCTGGGATAACAAGACCGATAGCTTTAGCAGCACCAGTTGAGTTAGGAACGATATTTGCAGCACCAGCGCGTGCACGACGAAGGTCACCACCACGGTGTGGTCCGTCAAGGATCATTTGGTCACCAGTGTAAGCGTGGATTGTAGTCATAAGACCTTTTTGAATACCGAATGCATCGTGAAGAGCTTTAGCCATAGGAGCTAAACAGTTTGTAGTACATGAAGCACCTGAGATAACTGTTTCAGTACCGTCAAGAATGTCGTGGTTAGTGTTGAAAACAACTGTTTTAACATCGTTTCCACCAGGAGCTGTGATAACAACTTTTTTAGCACCGTTAGCATGTAAGTGTTTTTCAGCTGCTTCTTTTTTAGCAAAGAAACCAGTTGCTTCAAGAACGATTTCAACCCCATCAGTTGCCCAGTCGATGTTTTCTGGATCACGTTCAGCAGAAACTTTGATGAAGTTTCCGTTTACTTCAAATCCACCTTCTTTAACTTCAACTGTTCCATCAAAACGACCTTGAGTTGTATCGTATTTCAACAAGTGTGCAAGCATATTTGGATCTGTAAGGTCATTGATACGAGTTACTTCAACACCTTCGATGTTTTGAATACGGCGGAATGCAAGACGTCCGATACGACCGAAACCGTTAATACCAACTTTAACTACCATTAGTGATTTCCTCCTTATGAAAATCAAAAGAATATTATTTAGAGGGAATGCTCCCTACCTATTGTGAAAAGATTAACTTACAGTCATCTGTAACAACCTTTCAACAGAACTATTATATAACTATTTCAGAAAAAATGCAAATAAATTAGCCATTTTCATAAAGGGCAGCTTCTTTCTTCTAGCCTTCAAAACCCACCAAATATAGGAAAGGGCTTTCTTTTTTCTATGTTCTATTCTGTAATTTATCTTTTTATTGGGAAAGATTTCCAAAACTTCAAACTGTACTATAACGTTCTGTTACACTAAAAAAGAGGTTAGGATAGTTATCCTCAACCTCTTAGTGGTGGTTATTCACCTTTGTTTTTCTTAATGATTTCTTCTTGAACTGACTTAGGAACATCTTCATAGTGGTCAAATACCATCATGAATGTACCACGTCCTTGAGTAGCAGAACGAAGAACTGTTGCATAACCGAACATTTCAGCAAGTGGAACATAAGCACGAACGATTTGGCTGTTACCATGTGCTTCCATACCATCAACGCGTCCACGACGAGCTGTCACGTGTCCCATAACGTCTCCAAGATTGTCTTCTGGAGCTGTAATCGTTACAAGCATCATCGGCTCAAGGATAGCTGGTTGTGCTGATTTAGCTGCTTCTTTAAGAGCAAGAGATGCTGCGATCTTGAAGGCAGTTTCAGATGAGTCGACATCGTGGTATGAACCATCGTAAAGTTTAGCTTTAACGTCAACCATTGGGTAACCAGCAAGAACACCGTTTGCCATAGATTCGATCAACCCTTTTTCAACAGCTGGGATAAATTCACGAGGAACCACACCACCAACGATAGCATTTTCGAATTCGAAACCTTTACCTTCTTCATTTGGTGTAAATTCAATCCAAACATCACCGAATTGACCTTTACCACCAGATTGGCGTTTGAAGAATCCACGAGCTTGTGTAGAAGCACGGAATGTTTCACGGTAAGATACTTGAGGAGCACCAACGTTAGCTTCAACTTTGAACTCACGTTTCATACGGTCAACAAGGACATCAAGGTGAAGTTCACCCATACCAGCGATAACTGTTTCACCAGTTTCAACGTTTGTTTCAACACGGAATGTTGGATCTTCTTCAGCAAGTTTTTGAAGGGCAACACCCATCTTGTCTTGGTCTGCTTTAGATTTTGGCTCAACCATCAACTGGATAACTGGTTCTGGAACTTCGATTGACTCAAGAATAACTTTTGCTTTTTCATCAGTCAATGAGTCACCAGTTGTTGTGTCTTTCAAACCAACAGCGGCAGCGATGTCACCAGCGTAAACTGTTTCAATTTCTTGACGGCTGTTTGCGTGCATTTGAAGGATACGTCCGATACGCTCACGTTTACCTTTTGATGTGTTCATAACGTAAGAACCGCTATTAAGAACACCTGAGTAAACACGGAAGAATGTCAAACGACCTACGAATGGGTCAGTCATGATCTTGAAGGCAAGAGCTGCAAATGGCTCTTCATCAGATGCTGGACGTTCTTCTTCAGCATCTGTATCCGGGTTAACACCTTTGATTGCAGGGATGTCAAGTGGGCTTGGAAGGTATGCGATAACCGCATCAAGCATCAATTGAACACCTTTGTTTTTGAAGGCAGAACCACAAAGTACTGGGAAGAATTCAACGTTGATTGTTGCTTTACGGATACCAGCAATCAATTCGTCGTTAGTGATTTCTTCACCTTCAAGGTATTTCATCATCAAGTCTTCATCAGTTTCAGCAACTGCTTCGATTAATTTTTCACGGTATTCTTGAGCTTGTTCTAAGTATTCTTCTGGAATATCTTCTTCAAGAATATCTGTACCAAGGTCGTTGGTATAGATTTCTGCTTTCATCTTGATCAAGTCAATGATACCACGGAAATCATCTTCTGCACCGATTGGCAATTGGATTGGGTGTGCATTTGCTTGAAGACGGTCATGAAGGGTTTGTACTGAGTAAAGGAAGTCAGCACCGATTTTATCCATTTTGTTGGCGAAAACGATACGTGGAACACCGTATTCAGTTGCTTGACGCCAAACTGTTTCAGTTTGAGGCTCAACACCCGATTGTGAGTCAAGAACGGTTACAGCACCATCAAGAACACGGAGAGAACGTTGTACTTCGATGGTGAAGTCCACGTGTCCTGGTGTGTCGATGATGTTAACGCGGTGACCATCCCATTGAGCTGTTGTAGCGGCAGAAGTAATAGTGATACCACGTTCTTGCTCTTGCTCCATCCAGTCCATTTGTGATGCGCCTTCGTGCGTTTCACCGATTTTATGAATTTTACCAGTGTAGTAAAGGATACGCTCTGTTGTAGTTGTTTTACCAGCATCGACGTGAGCCATGATACCGATATTACGAGTTTTTGCAAGTGAAAATTCGCGAGCCATGTGTTTCTCCTATTTTTTTAGTTTACTCTTTCATTATAGCACTATTTAGCAAAAACGGATAGGCAGGACCTACCCGTTATCTAAATATTTGTTGGTAAAGATAATACCTATTGCCTTTATAAGGCTTGGTATCTTATTCATTGAACTCAGGCTAAACGCTGTGTGAAAAAGATAAACTTTCCTAGAGACAAAGGTTTCTTCGTCAAATTTCCTATTTTCACTTTGCGTTCTATACGCCTTCGTATCTTATTAATTGAGTTCGAGCTACAAGCCACTGACAAAAAGATAATAGTTCCTAGAAACTGAAGTTTCTGCGTCAATTTCCCTATTTTGTCTAGCATTTGTTTGACGCTAAAATATCTTATATTACCAACGGAAGTGAGCAAAGGCACGGTTAGCTTCAGCCATTTTGTGAGTGTCTTCACGTTTCTTAACTGATGCACCTGTGTTGTTTGCAGCATCCATGATTTCTTTAGCAAGACGATCTTTCATAGTGTGTTCACCACGAGCACGTGATGCGTTTACCAACCAACGAAGTCCAAGTGTTGTACGACGTTCTGGACGAACTTCAACTGGGACTTGGTAGTTAGAACCACCGACACGGCGTGCGCGTACTTCAAGTACAGGCATGATGTTGTCCATAGCTGTTTCAAATACTTCAAGAGCGTCATTTCCTGTTGCTTCTTTGATAGCGTTGAAAGCATCGTAAACGATAGTAGCAGCTGTACCACGTTTACCGTCAAGCATAACACGGTTGATAAGACGTGTTACGATTTTTGAGTTATATAATGGATCTGGTAATACTTCGCGTTTAGGCGCTTGATTTTTACGACTCATTTTCTCTTATCCCCCTTCTATTATCCTTTTGGACGTTTCGCACCGTATTTAGAACGGCCTTGTTTACGGTCAGCAACACCTGCAGTATCAAGTGCGCCACGAACGATATGGTAACGTACCCCTGGAAGGTCTTTTACACGTCCGCCACGGATAAGAACAACGCTGTGCTCTTGCAAGTTGTGTCCGATACCTGGGATGTAGGCAGTTACTTCGATAAGGTTGCTCAAACGTACACGAGCGAATTTACGAAGGGCTGAGTTAGGTTTTTTAGGTGTCATTGTTCCAACACGAGTAGCAACGCCACGTTTTTGTGGGGCAGCCATTTTAGTTTGAACTTTTTTGTGACTGTTGTAACCAATGTTCAAAGCTGGTGAATCTGATTTTTCAATTTTAGATTTACGTGGTTTACGTACCAACTGGTTAATTGTAGGCATCTACATTCTCCTGTGTTTTTTTATTTTTGGTTGATATAGCACTTGGTGACAGCCCATATCCGGTGCACTTTTTGCAACAATTGTCAGCACGTCTCTGTACACTTTTGAGAGACCAAAAGTAAAAAGTACCGTCTAATATAATAACACAGACGGCACTTCATGTCAAATAGAATTTTTCCTTTGATGCAATTGCTTATGACGAATGCATCACTTAGATTCCTTACGGAACCTAAATCCTGTGAGGCCGACAGCTGCCAACATGACGACTCCTGCTTTAAGAGCTCTTTGAGTACTTTCATCAACATCAGAAATGAGATTGCTCGTTGTAGAAGATCCTGAGCCATAAGATGTCTTAGATGAGGGCTGAGTAATCGAAGATGTGATTTTAGACACAATGGCATTACTTGCTACCATTTCAGAGGTTTGGCCAACAAGCGCTTCTGCTACAAGACTTGTATTTTCAGCAGCTAATCTTGCTGAAGCTTCTAATAGTTGTTTCGTTTCTTTAACCATTTCTTGAACAAGCGGAGTAGTATCTATCTTACTATATGATAGCGGTTTTACGCCCGTAAGAGGTGGAGCTACTTGCAAATCAGGCACAGTAGCTATATCTTCGTCTAAGTGGCGATATTCCTTTTCGTTAGCTAAGGTTTTAAGCAAAGTCAACTGGTGTTCTGTGGTAGCAATAGTAGCTTCTAGACTGCTTTGTTTAGCTTGTAAGGCTGCTAAAGCTTCTTGTGCATTTAACAAAGATGAGGTAGTTTTAGCCAAATCTTGCTTAGTATTATCAATGCGCTCACGTATCACTTGAAGGCGGTTAGGATTCAATTTAAAGTCCCTTAGATATTGCAAATGAGCTTTTTTAGCCACCAGTGCTGTCACTCTGGCTGCGGCTTGCTCTGCTAAGGCTTCTGTCTGGTGCAGTGCGGCTTTCAACGATGCTAGCTTAGCTAATGATTGATCACGAGTAGCTTCGAGTTGTGCTTGTTTTGCTTTAGCTGCTAGTAATTCTGTTCTCAAAGAACCTTTAGTATCATTTAATTGTCTCACTTGGAGATTTAAGCTGTCTGACTGCTTAAGTGTGCTTGCTAATTTACCTTGAAGTTGACTTACTTTAGCTTGGGCTGCCATAATATCAGCTTCTTGATGAATAGCCGACAAACGATTTTCTAATGAGCTTACTTTTCCTTTGATCGCTGCAATAGTATCAGATACAGTGCCTACTCTTTGGGCATAATCTTTTGTACTTCCAACGGCTTTTATAGGGGTCTTATTAAAGCGTTGATGGTTAGCAATGTTAGACTCTGGAAACATTACAAAGTGTTCATTCAAAGATCCTACATTGCTGGTTGAAAATCCAAGGTAAACAGGCGCATTAGGGTTATGTTTATCTACACGTAAAAAGTTAATAGCATGGCCGTATGTATTTCCGTGTAAATGATCTGTAAAGAGCATATACTTGATACTGTCATAAATACCACGTTTAATACCATTCACAGTATGCACATCGTTAAAAGCACCGATATTCTCGTACATGTTATCATCATTTCGAATGAGCCCTGACGCTCCGGCAGAGTCTTCAATAATAGTTTTATCATGAGGCCCAACACCATAATGCCCTGATACCCCTGGCTGTCCGTAGACAAATGATGGTCTTGTATTACCATGAGTTTTCTTATAGCTGGTACTAAGTAATCTTGCAAATTCTTGTGATCCTGCTGTAACAGTAACTGGTGGTAGACCTAATTGTCTTCTTACACTATTAATCATGTGAGCTGCAAACTGCGCTAGCTCATTTTGCACTTCTGGTGTCAAATTATCGGGATCAACAAAGCGATTACGATCTGCTGGAATATCTTGGTATTGATTTAATTGATTACCTGGACTAGCTTTGGCAATAATTTGATCTGCATGCTCTTTGTAATAATTATTGTAACTAGCTGATCCAATATAACCACTAGCTTCTAATTTTTTAAGTTCTTCAAGAGGATAGCCTTGCGGTGCTTTCATGGTATTATTACCCACAATGCTATCTTGAGTAGACGGAGCTGAGGATTTAAGACGACTAAGTTCTGCCTCTTTTTCTGCTAGAGCAGCTTTCTGAGCTGCCAACTCTTCAGTCAATTGCTTTTTAACTTTAGCTTTTTGATTTTCTAAGTCAGCTTTAGCCTTCTCCAATTCTGAGCTTAATGCTTTTGTATTATCATTAGCCGTTTGAGCTGCTTTAGTGATAGCATCAGGATTGCTAATCATAGCATTGAGCTTAGCAATATTTTGTTCAGACGTTTTGACTTGTTCCACTAAATCTTGAGCTCGAGTAGTTTCTGCTGAAATGCTAGCTTTTTGTTCTGACAATGCAGTCTCTTTTGAATGTTGATCTGCTTGAGCATTATGAAGCTCTGTTTCAGTAGCTGTTAACTCTCTTTGATGTTCGGCTCCTTGGGCTAATAGCGTCTCCTCACTACTTGCAAGAGTATTAGTGTAAATTTCTTGTGCAGAGGTTAAAGCTTTTTGTTCATTATCTTGCTGCTCTTTTAAGTGGTTGATTTCAGCAGTAGTTTTTGTCAGAGCGGTAGCAAGCTCTGTCAGTTCTGCTTTTTGTTGACTGAGAGTTTTTTCAACTGCATCAATAGTTGCCTTTGCCTCTTGAATTGTTTCTGGTTTTGGTAAACTATCGTCGTGAGTATTACTCGCCTTCGTTTCTCCTGAGGCTCTATCATCTGCTTTGACTTGGTGAGATACGCCTACACTGGCACTCAATAAAGCAATTGTTGAGGTTAAAGCAATTTTCTGCTTAACTTGGTTTGGCTTCGTTTGTTCTAAGTCCATTCTCTCTCCTTTTTCCATTTATCGAAAATATTACCAACTTCTACAACAACATTGTTGTTTTTGACATCAATCTCTGAAACTTTCAGCAATGATTTGAAGGTCATTTGCTCACGCTCTGATTGAGCGTTTTCTGCAAACACAGCAACACCAACTAAAGTGCTGTCAAATTCTGTCAAGAGACTGATCATTCCTGTAATCGTCCCCCCGCCCTTCAAGAAATCATCTACAATCAATACACGACTATTGGGTTTCAAACTACGCTTTGACAGAAACATCTTTTCAATACGATCACTAGAAGCACTCGCATAATTGACAGACACTGTCGATCCTTCTGTTATTTTTAAATCACGTCTAACAATGACAAAAGGAACACTTAAAATATTAGCCACTGCATTTGCTAAAGGAACTCCTTTGGTTGCAACTGTCATCACAGCGTCAATCTTTTCTCCTTTAAAGGCATTGGCAATAATACGACCAATATTTTGTAAAATTTTAGGTGTACTCAGCAAGTCTGACAAATAGATATAGCCTCCAGGTAAGATGCGATCACTCTCTGATAACCTTTGACACAGGTCTTCAACAATGGTACGCGCTTCTGTTTCTGAAATACTGGGGGTAAAAATTACGCCTCCACTTGCTCCTGTAAGTGTATCGATATCACCAATGTTAGCTTCTTCAAAAGCTTTCTTGATAATAGCGATATCTTCTGAGATAGAAGATTTTGCGGCCTCATATTTAGTTGCAAAGGTGTTTAAACTAGTTAATTTATACGGATTGTTAATCAAATAATTTGAAATGACAACCATACGTTCACTTCGTCTTAATTTCATAGTTTCCCCATTTTTATGTACTTTTTGCTATTATACCATAAAGTTAATAAAAAACGAACATTCGATTAGGAAAATATTGGTTTTTTTGTTCTTATTAATATCATGCAAGAATTCAATCTAAGATAAACTAATCAACATTCCTACTGAAAGGACATTCTACTTAATAACCATAACAAGAGCCAAAAACACTTATGAAACCATCATAAGTGTTAAGCACATCAAAAATCATCACAAAAGCAAAGGAACTATTACTCGAGAAACACTGATCAATAGTTTGGCTTGTAAAAAGACCGATTATCCATGGCAAAAATCCGATTGGTCATCTCGCCCTCGCTAACACGGCTAAGAGCTGTTGTCATCATCATCATATTAGCATCAATATTGTCAATCATATGAATAATTTCAGCTTCCATGATGCGTGGACGTACCGGACTACCGTATTCTAATTGCCCGTGATGGCTTAAAATCACGTGCCTAAGGACAATGACTTCTTCTTTGGTATCATCGATTTGTAGTTCTGAAATTACTTTTGTAATTTCTTCGTTAATGAGAGAAATATGCCCAATCAAGTTACCACGAACGGTGTATTCTGTATTATCTGGTCCTGTTAATTCTATGACTTTAGCTAAGTCATGTAACATAATACCTGCAAACAGTAGACTCTTATTTAAGTCAGGGTAGATATCTCCAATGCTATCTGCTAGTCTGACCATCGTAGCAGTATGGTAGGCGAGGCCTGACTCAAAAGCATGGTGGTTTGTTTTAGCTGCAGGATAAGTATAAAATTCTTTATCATACTTACGATAAAGAGCCCTTACAATTCGTTGCCACGTTGCATTTTCAATTTTAAAGAGCATCTGTTCCAAATAGTCACGTACTTCTGTCACACTGACAGGTGCCTTTTCTTTGAAGTCCTTTGGATCATTGGGCTCACCTGGGCGAACATTTCGCAAGGTGATTTGATTAACCTGAGGGGTACCATTATACACCTCGCGTCGCCCTTTCATAAACACGACTTTACCAGCAGTAAATTCTTCAACGTTATAAGGTTGGGCATCCCACAGATTTCCTGAAATCTCGCCAGTGTCATCCTGAAAGGTAAGGCTAATAAAATCTTTACCAGCTCTTGTCTTACGAACCTCTGCCGACTTAATGAGGTAGAACCCTTCAAAAAGCTGGTCTTTTTTCATTTGATTAATTTTCATTATTTTCCTCTTCTAATAAGGGCATGTTCAAGAGAGATTTTGTTGCTTGGTCTTGATAAGTTTCAACGGTATTCAAGGCTCGAACAATGGCATTTGTCCTTGTTGAAATGAGCTGATCCAGCGTATTATTAGCTGTATTCATTTGTTTTTGAGCCTTGGCAAGCAGGCCGCCAAATTTATCGAATTCTAACTTGACATTGCCTAAAATTTTACTGATGTCATCAGCATTTTTTTGGATATTAAGGGTCTTGAAACCAACAGATAAGGAATTCAGCAAAGCAGACAGGGTCGAAGGGCCTGCAACCACAATATTTTCTTCCCGACGAAGGCTATCAAAGAAAGACGCATTTCTGACCACTTCTGAATAAAGACCTTCTGTTGGTAAGAACATAACTCCGAAATTGGTCGTCTCTGGGGGGTTCAAGTACTTTTTATGAATGTCTTTGGCAAAGCGTTTGATAGCTGCCAGAAGTGCTTTTCGGCTAGCCTCGATGGCCAGTTTATCACCAACTTCGTAAGCATCTTCTAATCGGTAATAATCTTCAAGAGGGAATTTTGAGTCAATCGGTAGGTAAATATAACCGCCTTGACCATTTCCTGGGAGCTTAATCGCATATTCTACGCGTTCACTAGAACCACTAACCGTTACAAATTCTCTTTCGTACTGGCTTGATGTCATGATATCCTCAATGATTTGGCCTAGTTGAAGTTCGCCTAAAATGCCTCGTGTTTTGGTATTGGACAAAACCTTATTTAAAGTACCCACATCTTGAGCCACGCTACGCATTTCTCCCAAGCCTTTATTGACACTTTCTAGTTGCTTGGATACAGAATCGAAAGAGGCGTGCAGACGATTTTTTAAGGTTTCTTCCAATTTTTCTTCAACGATCTGGCGCATTTTCTCCAAACGTTTTTCGTTAGATTCTTGCATATTTTTGAGCGATTGGTTGACCTGCTGGTTAATTTTTTCTAAGCGTTTGTCAGACCGGTCCCTACTATCAGACAAACTACGGTGCAAGACGTCACGAATATCTGTTAATTGTTGGTAAAGGCCTGCTTGTTGTCGGTTCATCAGCTGTGTTAGCTCTAACAATTGTTGTTTGTTAGCTGTATCCAACTGGTAGGTCATTTGGTCAGACAAATTATCCGCGTTGCCTTCTAGGGTTTGGGCAAGCTGATGTTGAAGGCCGTTGACTTTGAACAACAGATAAGCCCCTAAACCTAAGAGAACCAAGACCAAAAGGAACAAGATAAGGTCCATACTAACTCCAATCTTTACTTTGAATAATAATCAAGTAGCCACTTGGCAAACTAACTGTAATAGGTTGATGGATAAAGGCATTACTGGAATAGATTTTCTTTTTGAAAAAATTATCTTGCGTCAACTCAAATTTAGCACCAGTAATGGTCAAGTCAGCTTCTCCTTCTGCCATAAATGCCACATAGGTCATCCCTTCTTCTTGATGGATAAGGTGCTGACCTGCCGGGCGGTAGGTAATCATATTTTGTTGGTCACGCAAGGCGATTTGTGCCATAAAGGGAGCAATACCAGGGTCGCTAGGCAAGAAAATATTGGATAAGAGGTGGTCCATTCGACCCCCAAAAGCCCCAAAAATGGTCACTTCCGCCTCAGGAAAACGAGCAAAGACCTCTTTAAGGGCTAATTCCGTATCCGTATCATTTTTTTCTGGATGAGCAGTAATAAAAAGCTCTGCCTTCTCTTTTATATCCGTAAACGCTTTTTGGGAAACCGAATCAAAATCACCAACAGCCATATTCAAAGGAAGCCCATTTTCTAATAAAAATAGGCTCCCTCTATCAATACCGACAAAATAATCAAAATCACGGCTGATATAAGAGAGATCTCCTCCCGCAAAAAGAGCAACTTTAGACATTCAAGGCCGTCCTTAAGGTTTGGACTTGGCTCACTAGGTCACTGGCCTTGAAAAGGTAAGAACCTGCCACAAAGACATTGGCCCCTGCTTCATAACAAGCACGAATGGTCTTATTGTCTACTCCGCCATCAACCTCAATGTCAAAGGACAATCCTTTTTCATCTCGCCATTTGGCTACGGTAGCCACTTTTTCTAAACATTCTGGGATAAAGGCCTGACCCCCAAAACCTGGGTTGACTGTCATAATGAGGACTTGGTCAACTAAGTCTAGCAAAGGTTCTAGGGCTGTTGCAGGAGTTCCTGGATTAATCACTACCCCTGCTTTCATGCCAGCTGCCTTGATTTTTTGAAGGGCTCCATGAATATGACGAGTACTTTCTGTGTGAATGGTCATGATATCAGCACCAGCTTGTGCAAAAGCCTCAACATAGCGTTCAGGATCAACCACCATTAGATGGCAATCAAAGACCAATTTACTGTGCTTTCTCATACTTGCCACAACATCTGCACCAAAACTGATGTTAGGAACAAATTGACCATCCATAATATCAATGTGAACGTATTCGGCATCTGTTTCTTCAATACGAGCTAGCTCAGAAGCAAAATTAGCATAATCAGCTGCTAGAATAGATGGGGCAATTTTTAGAGTTGACATGGAGTAGACCTACTTTCTTTTGATAACTTTTTTATATGTTTCACGACGGTTTTCAATTTCACTGAGAAATTGCAGGTAATGCTCATAACGAACTGGCCACAACTCTCCCGTTTCAAGCGCTGCCTTGACAGCACACTTGGGTTCGTGGGTATGGGTACAGGATCTAAACTTACACTCATGGCTCAGCCGGCGCAGCTCTGGAAAAGCCTCGTTCAAATCTTCAGCATTAGCAATATCATAGTCTAATGATGAAAAACCTGGCGTATCCGCGATTTTTCCGCCATGGGTATTGTAAAAACTCACAGCTCGGGTGGTGTGACGACCACGCCCTAGACTATCTGAGATTTCTCCTATTTCAAGAGCCAATTCGGGGGCGATTCGGTTGAGAAGGGTTGATTTCCCAACACCTGTTTGTCCCATAAAGACGGTAATTTTATCAGCTAGCAAAGGCAGCAATTCCTCAAGACTGGTCACAAAATCGTAACCGATTGCCTGATACTGTCGACCAATAGCCTTAATCTCCTCGGGACTATCTAATAAGTCCATCTTAGAGATATAAACCACTGGATGAATGGCTTTGTGTTCAAGCAAGATGAGAAAGCGGTCTAGAAGATTGCTGTTAAATTCTGGTTCTTTAGCAGACATAATAACCACTGCTTGATCAATATTGACGATAGGAGGTCTTACCAAACTGTTTTTACGAGGATGAATCGCTAAAATATAACCTTCAGAGTTGTCCTCTGCTGAGAAATCCACGATATCTCCAACATAAGGTGTCTCACCGCGCTTCCTAAAATTACCACGCGCTCGCGTCTGATATACCTGTCCTTCTGACTCCACGTAATAAAAACCAGCCAGAGATTTAATGATTTTACCTTGCAACTGTGCTCCTTTGCCCTACTATAATAACTCTATTATATCAGAAAACCGCTCCCAAATCAGCATTTGAGTCTAAGTTTCACTCGCTTTAAAAACTGTCAAGATTCTCTAGACCACTGGCTATCATTTAGGTCACTGCTTTTTAAAAATAGAATATTTTATCAACTAAAAATCAGATCACTGATGATTTTTTGAGGTAGGAAACGATATGAATTTTAAGAAGACCTTTGCTATTTACGAAAAAGAGTCTAACCGTACCGCTATAGTCACGCTCTTGTTAATTGCCCTTTTTTTCCGGGGTATTAAAAAAACTAGCTCTGCACTGCGATGCCTTAACGGCCAGCTTCAATAAGAAAAATCCCCCTGAACTGAACATCTCTGTTTTGTCTACAAGGGAATTTTTTTATTGTCACCGGGGGAAAGCTTTTATAATCCAACTTCTTTTAAAGCATCAGCTAATTTGCCAAAATCTTGAATCGACAAGGCCTCACCACGAATAGAAGGCTTGATATCTGCTAGTGCCAGACCTTTTTCAAGTTTAGCCTTGATGTCTTCAGACTTCCCAAAATGGCTAGTCAAGTTATTCCACAGGGTCTTGCGACGATGGACAAAACTGAGACGAGACACTCTGAAAAAGAAATCTTCGTCCTTAACCTCAATCAAAGGCTGGTCGCGACGCACCATTTTGAGGATAGCACTATCGACATTTGGTGCAGGTACAAAGACGGTGCGCGGCACAATGAAGGCAACCTTGGCAGTCATGTAATACTGCACCGCAATGGACAAGGAACCATAAGCTTTAGTGTTTGGCTCCGCAGAAATACGATCTGCCACTTCACGCTGCATCATGACCACAAACTCTTGGAATGGAATTTTGCTCTCAATCAAGTGCATGAGAATAGGCGTTGTGATGTAGTAAGGTAGATTAGCCACCACCTTAATGGGCAAATCAGGATTTTTAAACTGCTTGATTTGGGTCTGCAAATCAGCTTTTAAAATATCTTGATTGACCACTTGCACATTATCAAAATCGCGCAAGGTATCTGCCAAAATCGGCACCAAGCGGTCATCAATCTCAAAAGCCATCACTTCAGCAGCATTTTCTGCCAAAAATTCCGTCAAAGCCCCAATTCCAGGACCAATCTCGATAACATTGACATTCTGATCAATCTCAGCCGTGTCAACGATTTTCTGTAAAATATTGGTATCGGTCAAAAAGTTCTGACCAAAAGATTTCTTAAAGGTAAATCCGTGACGATCAAGGACAGCCTTGGTCACGCTATAATCTGCAATTCTCATATATTCTCTTCTTTTTATGATCACTTTCTTTTTGGCATTTGAACCACTAGCCTAAACTTTTTTGCCAGGACACGCCATTCAGTTAATGGGGCCGTTATATTTTATTGTACTCTTTACTCCTCATATGTCTCCATCACTTCTTCCACTTCTGCTAGGGTAATGCCAAATAATTCGAGGCGCTTGAGCAGTTGTTTGCCGTTGGCATAACCGATGCGGAGCTTTTCACCCAAGTATTCCCTGCGTTTACGGCTATCTGACGCCATTAAAAGCCCTAGACGAATCAGGTCTGTTTGACGAATGTCAAAATAAGACTCATCATCATATTGCTGAGTGACATGAGCAAGTGCCTTTTGGAGATCCTCAAAATTGGCATGTTCAACCCCTAAGGAACGACCCTTACTCTTAGAACTCGGAACCGCCTCGTTTCGGTTTAAAAAGGCATGACGAGCTGTTGGCACAGCAGCCATAATGAGCTTACGAATGCGCTCACCATTATAATCTGGGTCTGTTAAAACGATAACACCACGCAAATCGTTTAGGCGATTGATTCGTTCTAAATCTTCTTCAGTGATAGCAGAGCCTCTAGTCTCATAGGTATCCACCTCGTAAAAACGGCGTAGGTTAGCCGTGTCGTCCTTGCCTTCTACAACAAGAACCTCTTGAATATTAATTTTTTCAGTCAAGCTTGAATACCCTCTTTGCATTAGCAGTCGTTGCTTTTGCAACTTCTTCCACAGTCATCCCCCGTAGCTCTGCGATTTTATCAACCACATAGCGGGTATAAGCTGTATGATTTTGTTTGCCACGTTTTGGAACTGGTGTAAGATAAGGGGCATCTGTTTCCACCAAAATCTTATCCAAAGGCAAGTGCTGCGCTGCCTCTTGAATATCAAGAGCCTTTTTGAAAGTGACCACACCTGAAAAGGAAATCATCATGCCAAGTTCAATGAAACGTTCAGCCATCTCTAATGACCCTGAGTAAGAATGCATGATGCCTCCACGAGGGCCAACACCAGCTGCTTTGATGACCTCATAGGTATCTTCCAAGGCATCGCGGGTGTGCACCACAAAAGGCAAATCATGGTCTTTTGCTAATTGCATTTGGCGCTTAAAAACCTCTATTTGCACCTCTTTGGGGTCCTCCATCCAATAATAGTCTAAGCCAATTTCACCTAAGGCAATCACTTTGGAATGTGATAATTGAGAGACGATAGCCTCCTCAACAGCCTCTGAATAAGAACCTGCTTCTGTTGGATGCCACCCAATAGTTGCATAAATATTGGCATATTTATTGGCTAGAGTTAGTGCCCCACTAATAGTGGCCTGGTCAAAGCCAACCACATTATGGTAGGCCACGCCCATTTCTTGAGCCAAAGTCAATTCTTCAGTTTCGTGTCCTTGAAATTCTGCTACATTCAGGTGCGTATGGGTATCAAAAATAGTTAGTTTTTCTACTTTATTTGTCATGATGTTATTATAACATAAAGATCTTAACCACATCAGAAAACTTGGTGAGAACTTCTGCCGTTTAGGTTGATCGTAAAACCCTTTGCTAGCTGACACTTGTCTATTTTCTACTTTTTTGACAAATGACCTTTAATAGTCGGCTCCTACATAAGCCCTCAAAAATACTACAACCTACTCAAATAAAGTGGGTTGAACAAATCTGTATCACAAAAAGGGTCGCTACCTTCTGTTAGCGATCTATGCTATACTAGTAGGTAGTTAAACTGTAAGGAGTGTGCTTTGCTATGCCTAAAAACCACCGCCTAATTACCAAAATCGAAGCATCATTGGAACATATGACCAGTTTAGAAAAAGGGATTGCTCATTTTTTTATTACAACCGATCTGACACCTCAAGAGTTGACCGCATCCGAGATAGTTAAGCGACTACACATCTCTCAAGCCGCCTTGACTCGATTTGCAAAAAAATGTGGTTTTACTGGTTATCGTGCTTTTGCCTTTGATTACCTTCACAGTCTTCAAGAATCACAAGAGACTTTCCAATCTATTCACTTAGAATTGACAAAGCGCGTGCTGATGGACTACGACGCTCTTATTAATAAAACCTATGAGCTCGTTAATGAGGAAAAATTACTGAACTTAGCCAAGCTGATCGATTCTTCTGAGCGAGTCTATTTCTTTGGCAAAGGATCTTCTGGACTAGTAGCAAGAGAAATGAAGCTACGCTTTATGCGACTTGGTTTAATCTGTGATGCTTATTCAGACACTGATGGTTTTACTTGGGCAAATAGCCTCGTCAATGAAAATTGCCTTGTTTTTGGTTTTTCTTTATCTGGCAAAACAAACTCTGTCATCACAGCACTTCATCAAGCTAGTCAGCGAGGAGCCAAAACTGTCCTCTTAACAACAGATAATCAAACCGAATTTGACGACTCCTTAGATATTATTCCCGTATCATCAACTCACCAACTACATTATGGGAATCGTGTGTCACCACAATTTCCTCTTCTTATTATGATGGACATTATTTATGCTTACGTTTTAGCGATTGACAAACCGCACAAAGAAAAAATCTTCAAAAACACTATTATTGACAAAGAAAATAACGACCTTTAGACTACAATAGCAAAAAGGGCGTTGTTTTCTTTTTAAAGGGTCGTCATTCACCTCCCCCAGTATACTTAAACAAGAACTCTTCACGTCATATAGACTCACAGCCACTAAGATTAGCTACTCGCTAAATTATTTTCGATTTTCTCAAGAGTTATAAATGAACAAGATCGCTCATTCTTTTGTTTAAAATGGTAGTAAGCTCCTAATATACCAGCATTATTTCCATGACTAGCAAACTTCAGCTGAGTTTTCTTGGCAAGACTAGAAACCAAGTAGCTATCAAGAGCTGTCTTTAATTTATCAGCTAAATAGTCTTTTTGCGCCATGATACCGCCACCAAGCACCACCACATTTGGGTTAACAACGTAGCAGATATTAGCAATACCTTGTCCTAAGTAATCCACCTGCTTACTAATGGCTGCTATACAAATCGCATCACCCGCTTTAGCCTGCTCAAAAATACGACGACCATCCCATTGGCTAATGTCATCGCCATAAGCTAAGACCACCTCTTGAACAAGAGCTGTGGTAGATGCCAGATCCTGAAACTGACCATCTGACAAATGAAGGTAACCAACTTCGCAAGCTGAATGACTACTACCATGAAAAACTTGGGAATTAAACAATAAACAGCCACCGATTCCCGTCCCAATTGTCAAGCAAAGAGCCACAGGATAATCCTTGGCACTACCAGAAATAGCTTCGGCCAGACCAGCACAGTTAACATCGTTTTCCACTTCACACGGTAACCCGAAAGTCTCTTCAATCTCTTTTTTAAACTGAGTTCCAGCATAGTTAGGAATCTGAGGGCCGGCATAAAAGATTTCTCCCTCATCAGGATTAACCATTCCTGCAGAAGAAATGGCCACTCCAGCCAGATCCATTTGGTCTTGATAGGTCTTTACCAAGCCCTTGACCTTTTCCAAAATAGAGGGACCACCTTTATAAGCCTCAGTGGCCATTTCCTCTTTTTCCAACAGGTCTCCTGTTTCAGAAATCAAGCCATACTTGATAGCAGTACCACCAATATCAATTGCTAAATAATGCTTCATTTGTTATCCCCTCGCATCTTATCAAAAGGTTTCCTTAGCCTGATTAATCAGAGCAGCAGCCCGTTGGCAAATAACCCTATCTTCCTCGACCAACTCAGCTAAAGGTGATCGAACAGAACCAATATCAAGACCCTCATTAATACGAAGTACTTCTTTAATAACCCCATACATATTGCCGTGAGCAGAAACAAGGACACCGATAATCTCATTAATAGTATATTGAAGGGCCTTGGCCTTTTCTAAATCCTTGTCAGCAATAAGTTGGTTCAGCCTTAAAAATAATTCTGGCATAGCCCCGTAGGTACCACCAATGCCTGCAGCAGCACCCATCAAGCGCCCTCCTAGAAATTGTTCATCTGGGCCATTAAAAACAATATGATCGTCCCCACCAATCGCACAGAAGGTTTGAATATCCTGCACTGGCATAGATGAATTTTTAACGCCAATCACGCGCTTATTAGCCAACATAGTCTTATAAAGGCTTGGCGTCAAGGCAACCCCTGCCAGTTGAGGAATATTATAGATGATAAAATCTGTGTGAGGAGCAGCCGAAGAAATAGCATTCCAATAATCAGCAACCGCATATTCTGGTAACCGGAAATAAATAGGCGGAATAGCTGCAATGGCATCCACGCCCAAACGTTCTGAATGAGCTGCCAATTCAATACTATCTTTAGTGTTGTTGCAGGCAACGTGATTAATAATCGTCAGCTTGCCCTTAGCGACTGCCATGACATTTTCTAACACCAATTGACGGTCAAAAACGCTCTGGTAAATACACTCTCCAGAAGAGCCATTAATGTAAAGCCCCTGAACCCCTTTGTCAATATAGTACTGGGTCAAGGCACGCACACGCTCAGGGCTGATATTCCCCTGGTCATCGTAACAAGCGTAAAAGGCAGGAATAATGCCTTGGTATTTCGTAAGATCTGTCATAGTAATGTCCTTTATTCAATGTCATTATTAAGTGGGAATCGCCTAAGAAGAGATTCCATGATAATCAAGTAGAGATAAGTTAGACTACTGATGCCGATGATAGCTAGCAAAGACACGCCTCCAAATAACGTTAACAGAGACAATTGTAGGCTAAATATCGTGAGACAAATAAAAGCCAAGAAAGCAAAACTCCATGGAAAAAAGAGTCCTGCTAATAAAAAGCTTCGCTTAAACAGCGTAGATAGGGAAAGGTCTCTTTTGACGGCCTGAGGATAAGCGTACAAAAAGAGTATAACCACCAAAAATAAAACAGCAACGCAAAGTACTTTAAACCCTTGAAAAACTAGGCCTGATTGGTTTCGAATTAAGAAAAGATCTAAGAGACAAATAGTCATTATCCCAAGCTCAATAAGGCCAAGGCGTAGCCCACTTTTAAAGTAATATTTAAAATGAGAGCTATAAGTAGTAACAAGCTGACTAACTTGACCTTCTCGCCAATCCAACAAACTCGCATACAAAGCCATTTTAGCAACCCCAATCGTTAGAAGGGGAAGGCAGGACAAGACAAATAAGAGATTAAACACGAGCAAATCAAACAGTGCTGCGCTAGCCCTCATCCATTTACTATCAAGCTTGAAGAGAGAGTGTAAAAGTCCCTGTTTTTTCGATGTCAAATCACAACTTCCTTTCTAGAAATACGCTTACAAACAAAAGCTAACTCTCCTCTTAAACGTTTAACACATGACTTGCTTCCCATCTGATTTATCTATGTATGCACCTAAATTAATAAGCAACCTATAGATTAAGCTTAGCGACACGCTTTATTTAGTCTAACCTTTCACAGCACCCATAGTAATGCCTTGGGTAAATGATTTTTGGAAGACAAGAAAGACTGTTACAATAGGCACTGCAGCCATGGCAGCCCCTGCCATAATCAAGCCATAATTAGTAGCCATTTCAGCTTGCATAGTGGCAACCCCAAGTGAAATCGTTAAATTTTCTCGAGAGGTTAACATCACTAACTGCATAAAATAATCATTCCAAGTATTGATAAAGGTAAAAATCGCTAGCGCTGCAAAGCCTGGTTTGACAATAGGGAAAGCCACATTGAAAAAGGTACGAATTTCGCCACATCCATCAATCTTGGCGGATTCCAATAACTCGGTTGGAATATTTTCTGAGAACTGTTTCATAAGGAAAACACCAAATGGCCAGCCCACAAGAGGCAAAATAACAGCCGCCAAAGTGTCATGGATTCCCATAAAATTAACAATCCGCACAAGAGGCACTAGAACAACCTGTTTTGGCAAGGCCATAGCAGCAATAAAAATCGAAAACAAAAGCCGCTGTCCATAAAACCGCTTTTTGGCCAAAGCATAGCCAGCCAACGAGGAGGTTCCACAAACCAAGAACATGGTCGCCACCGAAATAAAGACACTATTCCACAACCATTTTAAGGCTGGATTTTGCACTACCAAGGCCTTAAAATTTTCAATAGTAGGCGCCTTTGGCCACCATTGCGGTGGAATCATAATGGTATCGGCTTGAGCCTTAAATGCTCCTGTCATAATCCAATAAAATGGAAAAATAAACAAAATGGTCAAAACACATAGCATCACAGTGGTTAAGATATCTGATGCGGTTAGTTTCTTTTTCGTCATCTTAATATCCTCCTAATATTCCACATCATTACCTAAAATTTTAAATTGAGCAAAGCTGATGATTGCAATCATGACTGCCAAGAATACACCCATTGTGTTGGCATAGCCGTATTCAGAGAGCTTAAAGGCCTTTTCATACAAATAGTACATGAGGGTACTGGTTGAATAATTTGGCCCTCCAGACGTCAAAAGTTGAATCAAAGCAAAACATTGGAAGGAATTAATGGTTGTTATGACAGCAATATATAAGGTTGTTGGCAGCAGACTTGGCCACTTGATATTCCAAAACACCTGAAATTCTGTGGCGCCGTCCACACGCGCAGCTTCTACCAAAGAGTTATCAATATTTCCCATAGCAGCAATATATAGAATAATAGGCTGCCCAACAGATGTGGTTAATAAAATAACAATAATAGCCAACAAAGCCCAGTGCTTATCTCCCAGCCAACTAATATTTTGTTCAATCACATGAGCATATTTTAAGACATAATTCAAAATCCCTGACATTGGATCATAGATCCATTTCCAAACCACCGTCACCGCAACACTTCCGGTAACAACAGGCAGAAAGAAAACTGCCCGGTAAAACGAACGCGCCACTACATTTTTGTCGTAGGTTTTAGCCGCCACAAAGAGGGAAAAGAAAACTACAACAGGTACCGAACCAATAACAATAATCAAGGTGTTAATAAGAGACTTCATGAAAATGGGATCTTGAAACATCCTAGCATAATTAGCAAAACCAACAAAGGTAAACTCTGTCATGGAATAATTGAAAAAGCTCGTCACAAAGCCCATAATCATCGGTATCAAGACAAAAATCACAAAGAAAACCAAGACCGGAGCTAAGAAAGCGTATGAGATGAGCGTCTCTCTCATTTTTAATTTATTGACGTTCACTTGAAATACCTCTTTTTTCTGTTCAACTTTTCTAAAAAGAAAAGCTTCTTTCCAGTGACCATTTGACATGTGCATTGAAAAGAAGCCACTTGTTAGGAACACTTATTGTGTTTTTTTGATTGTCTTGTTTGCTTTTTCAGTGAAGGCTTTCAAAGCATCTTCTGGCTTTTCATCACCATTAGAGACGGCTTGAACCATTGGGAACCAAAGAGTTCTCATTTCAGCAAACCCATCAATCGTGTTATAGTATGGTGAGTAGAATTTTGTCCATTCAGCAATTTTTTCCATTCGTTTGTCTTTGTAAAGATCCCCATAAGAAGTTCTTACAGGGAAAGCACCTGTACGAACAACATTTTTAGGTCCCCATTCTTTATCATCAGCGATAAATTGGATAAATGTCTTAGAGGCAGCGACTTTTTGTTCATCTTTGTTATTAAAGACCGCAAAACCATTTACGAGGTATTCTAGTTCTGGTTTGCCATCATCTGATGGGAATGGGATTTCAAGGTAATCCACTTTACTAGCTTCTAACAATTTAGCTTGGATGCCTGGTTGTGCAGGCGCCCAAAGAATGGTAAAGGAAGTTTGGCCATTCGCAAAGTTTTGAATATCAGCTGAACCATCGTACTGAGAGCCATTCATCATTAAACCATCTTTAATCCAATTGGAAATCTTGGTCATGGCTTTAATAGAGTTAGCATCATCTGTGGTGTATTTGGTTACTTTGTCATCGGTAATATGACTACTATAAAGGTTAGCAAAGAAGGCACGTGGTCCTTGGTCACCACCTTGACCATTAGCAAAGAAAGAACCTGGGTTATATCCTTTGTCCTTCAATGCTTTCAAGACTTTTTCAAAATCATCTGTTGTCCAACCCTCTTTCACAAGATCAAGGACGCCAGCATCTTTGAGCATTTTTTTATTCAACGCCATGTAGAATGGAGCAGAGCTGATAGGATACATGTAAGCTGTATCTCCTGCTTTTGAGGCTTGAATCAATTTGTCATTGTTAACATCTTTGGTAAACTCTTCTGTGAACAAGTCATTCAAGTCAGCCAATTTCCCATTTTTACCATATTGAATGATACGACCTGGAGCATCAAAGAGGACATCAGGAGCTGTTCCAGCTTCAATAGCAGTTGTGATTTTCTCAGGACCAGATGTAAAATCAATGGTTTCCAATTTTACCTTGATTTCTGGATTAGCTTTCTCAAAGGCAGCAATCAATTTCTTCTCATAGGTTCCCACACCATCTTCAGCTTTTTCTTGCGTGAAGACCGGGAAAGCCCACCATGTGATTTCTGTCTTAGCAGTATCAGATTTACTTGCACCAGCCTCTTTCTGGCTCTTTCCGCCACAAGCTGCTAGTCCTAAAACAGATGCACCAAGCATCGCTAATGAAGCTAACTTCTTCATGTTCATCGTAAAATCTCCTTTTTTTGATGTGTGTTTCTAGTTTGACAACCACTATTAGGATTTGAGCGCTTCGATAAAACGCTCTGCAATTTCCTTAGGCCTTGTGATGGCCCCTCCAACAACAATACCTGCCACACCTAAGTCATTAATTTTCTTGGCTTCTTCTGGGGAATGAATCTTTCCTTCGGCAATGACAGCAATGCCTGCTTTGCAAAGAGCTTCTATCAATGCCACATCAGGACCTGCTTCCTGACGGCTATACGGGGTGTAGCCTGACAAGGTGGTTCCAACAAAATCAATGCCAGCCTGATGGGCCACTAGTCCTTCATCAAAGGTACTAATATCTGCCATCAAAAGCTGATTGGGGTACTTTTCCTTAACTTGTCGAATAAAGCTAGCAATATCCAAGCCATCATGTCGGTCACGCTTGGTACAATCCATAGCAATCACTGCAATATTTAAGGCAGCTAATTGATCCACTTCGGTCATCGTTGCCGTAATAAAAGGCTCTTGCGGCGGGTAATCTTTTTTGATGATACCGATAATTGGTAGGTCTGTTATGGCTTGAATTTCTTTAATGTCTCTAACCGAATTAGCTCTGATGCCGACAGCACCAGCTTCTTGAGCAGCTTTTGCCATCAGTGGCATAATACCCCCAGTCTCTGAATAGAGAGGCTCACCTGGCAAAGCCTGACAAGAAACGATAATCCCACCCTTTAACTGCTCCATGAGCTTTTCTTTGGTTGGTTTATCAGGCATAGTTTCTACTCCTTGTGTTTCTTAGTTTTAATAAAAATAACGTTCACAAAGTTATTATAACAAAAAATAAAGCGCTTTCAATAGCAATGAGACTTTTAGAATCTACTTTCATTTTTTATATTATTTTCTATTATTTGGAATGCTCTTTCATACAACAAATAAAAAGGTAAGGAGTTGACACCATACTTATACATTGCAAATTTCCGATTAGAAAACGTTAAAAAACCAAGAGCCTCGAGCACTCTTGGTTTACTTTAGTTGTATTTTTTGCAATTAAGCTGATAATACTTTACGTCCTTTACGACGACGTGCAGCAAGCACGCGACGTCCGTTTTTAGTTGACATACGGTGACGGAATCCGTGTTTACGTTGACGACGGATTTTACTTGGTTGATAAGTACGTTTCACAGTGAATACCTCCTCATAGATTTTGTATTCGTTTAGCCGGCTATTTGTGATATCAGTTACTAAACATACTATAATATTCTATCTTAAAGAGGGTCTACTGTCAAGATTTATTTTCGTTTTTCAACAGTTTCTCTCTCATTTAAGAGGCCGCTCATTTCATAAAGTGTCTCTTCTTTGACACTGTTCCTTTGCCTTACCGTTGAAACCTTATCAATAGCAACAATAATCAATGAGATCAGTAAAACAAACGGTTAAGCTGGCCATACAAAAAATCTTCGATAGCTAAACTAACTACCAAAGATTCTTTTTAGGATCTAACGTTGAAGACTGACTACCACATAGCGGTTAGGGTCATTGCCTTCAGAATAACTATCAACCCCTTCAATGGATGAAACGGTTTTATGAACGATTTTACGCTCACTGTTACTCATGGGATCCATGGTGTAATCTTGACCAGATTCCAAAACGCGTTTGGCAACTTTTTGCGTAAAGTCAATCAAGGTTTCTGTTCGATGTTCCACATAATCATGGACATTCAAGGATACTGAAAAATTTTTTGAATAGCGGTCGTGCAAGAAATTTTGAGCTAACAACTGCAAGGATTTCAAGACCTTACCATGGTAACCAATCACACGTCCCGCCTCTGGCGTTTCAATCTGCAAATTGATTTGGCGACGATTGTTGCTGGTTTCAACGGTAGCTTCGATATCCATTTCATAGATAATTTTAGTCACATAATCGGACACTTCCTGAGCAGCTTTTTCAATATCTTTGCTGAAACCATCATTACCAGCATCTTGGGGCACTTCTGATTCTTCGACTGGGATTGACGGTTGTTGTGCTTTTGTTTCAGTGACTGTCTCAGCAAGATTAGAAGGGGTTTGCGCTGGACTATCTTCAGACATGAGAGGAACCACTTTGGTATCTTCTGCTTCTAACCTTTGAGTGGCTTTTATTTCTTCAGGTTCTACATCAGCAGAATTGACCGCGGGAGTATTTTGACGATTAATATCCTCTGGAACACCTCGAGTGGCTTTTTTATCAGCCTTATAAACCGTCTTGTCGCTGATACCTTCGATATCAACTTGGGCTGGCTTTTTACCAAACCCGAGGAAACCTTTTTTCTCTTTTGAAATGACTTTGATATGCGCTTTAAGGCGTGATAACCCTAACTCTTGAAGTCCTGTTTCGATAGCTTCTTCGACTGTTTTTCCTGTAAATAATACCATAACCTAAACTCCTATTTTCTCTTCATTGCTTTTTTACGAGCACGACGTTCACGAAGACGGCGTTCTTTTTCTTCATTGGCAAGACGTTGTCTTTCCGCAATAATCTTAAAAGGATTGTTTAATAACAGTAGTTGTACCACTTGAAAGGCATTGGAGACCGTCCAATAGAGCACTACTCCACTAGCCAAGTTAAAGCCCATGAAAAAGATCATTAGCGGCATCACATAAATCATAACAGTCATCATGACATTTTTTTCTTTAGCCGCTAGATTGGTCAACCAAGTGGACAAGAAAGTGAAGACAGCTGCCAAAACTGGTAAAAGGTACAAATGATCATGTTGTGCCAATTCCACCCACAAGAAAGTCCCTGTTTTTAAGAAAGATACCCGTGTCAAGGCTTGGAATAAGGCAATCATAACTGGCATCTGAATTAAGAGGGGTAAGAGACTAGCATAAGGGTTAACCCCATATTTTTTGTAAAGGGCTTGACTTTCTTCAGCCAACTTCATCCGCGTTTGTGTGTCTTTACCAGCGTATTTCCTTTGCAATTCTCTAAGCTCAGGTTGGATGTCTTGCATCTTCTGGCTTGATTTGATTTGCATGTTAAACAAAGGCATGAGCATGAGACGGATAGTAAGGGTAAAAAGAATAATGCCAACACCAATTGAACCATCAAAGGAAAGCCATTGAATTGCTCTGGCAAATAAGTAAACCAACTGGTCCCAACCACTAGATGATTGTGCCGTTACCTCACCACGACCACAGGCCACTAATAATAGAACTAAGGGGACTATTCTTGCAATTTTAATGTTTTTCTTCACTCTCAAAACCTTTCTCAAGCAATTGTGCTAACTTTAAAACATGATGTAAATTTTGTTGAAGCTCTTGATACTCCAAAGACTCGACACCCTTACGGGCAATCACCACGAAATCCTCTGACTTCAGCTGATGCCCTAATGCCATGATAACATGACGTATCTTTCGTTTGACTGCATTTCTGGTGACTGCATTTCCTATTTTTTTACCGACAGAAATACCCACACGGAAGTGGTCTTGGCCTCTATTTAAATGATAAATGACAAATTTTCGATTTGCTGTACTTTTTCCATCCTTAAATATGGCTTGGAAATCTTTCTCACGCTTGACACGATAGGTCTTCTTCAAAATTTAACTCCAATATCTAAATTATTACCATTATACCACATCCCCTAAAAAATTAAAAAGCCCTAACCCTTTCAGATTAAGCCTCTTTCTGTACTATTTCTAGTTTTTGTGCTTCAACTGCCTCTTGTCACTCCATCTTTTCGTAGTATAGTTCTTCTTTCGACAAAGGAATAACCTTCAGAAAACAACCATAAAAAGTCAGAATCCACAAGACGTCAGCTACTTATCCCTGTATTTACCTATCAAAAAACCCGGCAAGCCGGGCTTTAATACTGATTTTACAATCAGCTAATGTGATATCCAAACAAAGACAACTGACATCGTCATTTTGTCTGCCGAGCCATCATATCAAAAATACTATTTGTTTATGGAGAGAGAGAAAACAATATTTTGATTGAATTGGGGATTGATTGCTCGATAAACTCATGACTTCGTAAATCTTTATTTACACTAATTATTATAGCGAAAAATGTTTCAATAAGAGCATCATTTCCTGAAATGTTGCTTTTTCGTCCTAAAATGTTATTGCTCTCTTAACTTTAGCGAAGAGCCTCCCACCGTTCAAACAGACATTTCATTTTTAATCGTGATACCATACAAGAATCACCATTTTCGAAATAAAGGAGCTGCTTACTCTTATCAATTCGAACAACCTTATCTAGATTCACAAGGTAGGATCTATGGCACAAAAAAAGTTTCGGTGCTACTGCTTGAATCTCAGATAGATTACCATAAAACTCTAATCTTTCTGTCTGAGTCCATAAACAAACTTTGTGAGGAGTTGTGGCTGTAGCAAAGTATAAAATATCCTTATAGGGCAATTTTAATCTTGTCTGTGGAGTCTCAAATAAAAACATGTCCTTTGACTCACGACTAGACATCATATCGTAAGTATATCGGATACATTCTTCGATTTGTTCTTTAAACTGTTTTTGACCACCTGCTTTATCAATAAAATCTAGAGCGGATACCTTATATTTAAAAGAAATAGGAGCAAATTCTGAATGAGTGGTGACAAACACAATAACGGCATTAGGATCTTTTTGTCGAATAGCTGCAGCTAATTCAAGCCCACAACGAGTATATTCACCAATTTCAATATCTAAAAAATACAGCTGATGGTCTCCTCTTTCTTGGATACTCTCAAATAATTTTTGAGGAGTCGAGAACACTTCAAGCTGATTACATGGTATTCTAGTCTCTTTTAAGATGCCTACTACGATAGATTCTATGCGTGTCTGCTGGATAAAATCATCCTCAAGAATAAAAATGTTCATCATACTTTATCTCATTTCTAACAATTGTCTTAATCGATAATGGTCACTTTTAGTCGAAAGCGTTATTTGGGGGTAACTATCTAAAACAGTCAAAAAGTGGGCTGAGTTCTGCTGCTGAGCATCAAAGCGTTTGGCTATATCCACACGATTGGTTTTTGTGCTATTTTCAATAATAAATAATTGCTTGTTATCTTGTTTAAAGTATGCAATAGATAAAAAAGGACGTCTACTGCCTTTGGCTGTCTCAATAGCATTGTCCACTAGTCCAGTAAAAAGTACAATTAAGTCGATTAACTTAATAGGTAAATGATCGATAACATCTGGAATCTCAATATAAAGTTCAATACCCAAATACTGAGCTTCAAGCAATTTGGAATTCATGATACTGCGAATCACAGCCTCTTTGATATTGTCTAAAGAAGATATTTCATAATTTGTGCGCATCATAGAAGTTGCCGATTGCTGAATAACCGTGTCATAAACTCTAGTAATCAGATCTATATCACCACTATCGATACTATCTTTTAGACTAATTAAAATATTTTCAGAATCATGTTTAACTGTTCTGATTTCTCGGTAAAGTTGCTCAATCGATTGATTGTAATTTTCAAGATACGCAATACGTTCATTTTGTGCTTGTGTTAATTTTTGTGACAGCTGATCTTTAGCAAATCGATCTAATTTCACAATAACCCAAATAAAAATAGCTAAATAAATAAATACTAAAATAGACCGGTACTGGAAATATAGTGCAAGAAATCCGCTTTGCACAGTTACCAAAAAATGGGCGAAAAAGTAGTAAGAAAACATGGCAGTATTCATCCAAAATACCCACTTTTTCATCTTATCTTCACTGATAAACCTTATTAAGCTTAAGTCAATACTGAAAATGTAGCTAAACAGATAAAATATTGGTAATACAAAAAGATAACATAACTCTAAAAGCTTAAGGTTATTATTAATTTGACCAATGCTAAATCCTAAGACAGCTGGTAAAAAGAAAGATCCGATGACGCGAAACAGTAATTCGACAATCAAGATAGTAAAGAAACCATTAAACATATGCTCAAATAATTTCTTTTTCGGAGCACTTAACAAACTAACAATAATAAAGAACAGTTGGTCAATCAAAATGACTTTGTCAAATATCATATTAGCAATTACAAAACTAATGCCTATAATGCTAACCCGTTTCCAGCTTAGTTTAATAGCAGAAACCTTTGCAAAAATGACCCAGCTGTTAATAAAGATGGTAGCATAGAATAAAGCCATACTGTATATAACCATCATCTATCCACCTCCTCCTTTGGCATGGTCAAGGTTTGGCTAAATTCCTTATCAAAACTTTTAGTCCGCAAGGATAAATAAGGATACTTTTTGAGAATACGCTGCGCATTAGAAAGGCCGATACCACGTTCTGAACCTTTTGAAGAATAGCCTTCTTCAAAGATCTTGTTAATGTCTACCTTTTTTTTAGTCGTATTTGTCACAACAAACATCTGATAGTCACCTAACAAAAAGTAAGCAATTGACATATGAGGTTGTTGTGCTTCAAGAGCTGCCTCAATGGCGTTATCACAAAAAATAGACATCAACAATAGTAAGTCCAACTCAGGAATGTAAGTCTCTTTTATATTATCTGGCACTTCCACATTCAAATCAATACCTGATTTTTCCGCACTGATAATTTTAGCTGACAATAAGCTCTTAATCGATGAGATATTAATTTTCCTAAGCTTCGAGATATTATAGTGTTTATCATCCCAGTAGTCGTTAGCTTCATGAACCGTTTGGGCATAAATATCTTGAATCTGAGTAATGGATTCACTCTTAATGGCTTGACCTAAACGCTCTATACGGCTCAGGTAATCACTTTGAAAAGCTCTTACATCTCGATAGAGTTTCTCAAGATGTTTCCCATAAATCTCTAAGTTAGTCATATAAGCTTGTTGTTCTCTTCTCAACTCATTTTTAAGGTATTCTTTAGAACTATGATTAAAATAAGATAGAAGATAAACTAAAAGAAGTATAAACATCAAAAACAATAACTTATAAGGTGTGGGAACAAAAAGAGAATGATGAAAATGTAAAAAGGGGTCCGTAAATCCTAAAATGACAAAAATGTCCACATAATAAACCAAAACAAAAATCAGCAATGTTTGATAGAAATTATGCGATCGTTTCGAATATCCGGATTGGCATATCATCTTGTAATCTTTTCCAATCATATAATTAATAATAGCAAAACTTGGAAAAATCAGCAGATAAGCAAGCAAGTCAAAGATAATATGACCCAGATAAATACCACTCGACAAAAAAAGATAGGGGATAACGATTGTACCCATAAATCGAGATAGCAAATCCACCAAAACACTAGGTGCAACAGCCAAAAAAAGAGCTTTCAAAGAAAATAATTGCTTGGTTTCTTGCCTTAAAACAACTAAAAATAATAGAGGATCAATTAGCAATGGCGACAAATACGGGAACTGATTGAAAAATAGGGCTAAAGCCAAAATCGTTAGTTGTTTCCAAACTGGTAATGTGATATCAGATAGAAAGGAAAAAATATAAATTTTTGTCATATAATAGACAATAATTGATAATAATAAAAACATATATTCGCTATTAGCCATTTTTTTCTCCTTTCCAACTTTATTATTTTAGCATATTTTATGACAATGATTACAATATTATTTGATTACAATTGATTAGCTAAGTGAGTACTAAACTAGTCTCTTTCAGTATATACCAAAAAAATATTGTACACTAATTGATTCATAAAAACCATTTCTTTAAATCACACTAATCAAAACCTCACCGTTTGCTGTCATTATCACGTAAGCATCTCACCACCTCTCTTTCAAATCCAATCTCCAAAATAGAAATAAACTATACTATTTTTTACTTTACCAAGGTAGCAAGCTCAGATAACGATAAAAAAGACTGAAGAACTTAATCTTCAATCTTTCGTTGTCGTGACTTTTTAACTCCTTAAAGCGTTTAAAAATAAAGGTGAACGATACAGCCTTATAGCATGTTTTTGATGTGCTCAATGGATTTATCACGTCCCAATAAATAAATCGTATTTGGTAATTCTGGGCCATGCATTTCACCAGATACTGCAATACGAATAGGCATAAAGAGGTTTTTCCCTTTGATTCCTGTTTCTTTTTGAACAGCCTTAATTTGTGGGAAAATATTTTCTGGTTTGAAGTCTTCATCTGACATAGCTTCCAACTTAGCCTTGAAAGCTTGCAAGACTGTCGAAACTGTTTCACCTGCCATCACTTCTTTTTCGGCTTCTGTTAATTCAGGGAAATCAGAAAAGAAAAGGTCAGTCAATGGAATAATCTCATCTGCAGATTTTAATTGAGGTTTGTATAATTCTACTAGCTTCTCAGCTTTTTCTGTCAAACGGCCTGCCTCTTCAAGGAATGGTTTGCAGAGGGCATAAACTGTTTCAAAATCCGCATGTTTAAGATACTCATTGCTCATCCAATCCATTTTCTTCTGGTCAAAGGCAGCTGGCGACTTGCTAAGGCGATTTTCATCAAAAAGGGCAATCAGTTGCTCACGAGAGAAGATTTCCTCTTCTCCGCCAGGATTCCAGCCAAGAAGGGCGATGAAGTTAAAGACAGCTTCAGGCATATAACCTTTTTTGCGGTAATCTTCAATGAATTGGAGGGTATTGGTGTCGCGTTTTGATAATTTTTTACCCGTTTCAGAATTGATGATAAGAGTCATATGACCAAACTCTGGCGCTTCCCAGCCAAGAGCTTCATAGACCATCAATTGTTTTGGCGTATTGGCAATATGGTCATCGCCACGGATAACGTGAGAAATTTGCATATCATGATCATCAACAACAACGGCAAAGTTATAAGTTGGATAGCCATCTTTCTTTTGAATAACCCAGTCACCACCGATGTTACCACCTTCAAACTCGATATCGCCTTTAACCATGTCAGTCCATTTGTAAATACCGGACTCATTAACAGCAAGACGGACTGTTGGAACGATACCTGCTGCTTCACGCTCAGCAATGTACTTAGCTTTTTCGTCAGCTGACATACCAATAAATTCATTGATATAGCGAGGCGTTTCGCCAGCTGCTTCTTGGCGTTCACGCTCTGCTGCCAATTCTTCCTCAGTCACGTAAGACTTGTAGGCTTTTCCTTCAGCTAACAATTGATCAATATATTGTTGATAAAGTGCTAGACGTTCAGACTGGCGGTAATTTTCATGCGTTTCTGGGCTTTCATCCCAATCCATTCCTAACCATTTTAGGTTTTCAAGTTGAGAACGTTCACCATCTTCAACATGACGTTTACGGTCAGTATCTTCAATACGAATGATAAAAGTACCTCCGTGACGACGGGCATAAAGGTAATTAAATAGGGCTGTGCGGGCATTCCCGATATGTAAAAGCCCTGTTGGACTTGGTGCATAACGCACACGAATTGGTTTAGACATGCTTCTTCTCCTGTTACATATATCACTCAGAAACCTGTGGCACGAAAAACAAGCAACAAATGATGATTTGAGCTTGCCAAGACCTTTTCAGACTTCTTCTAAAATCTTTCTTATTATAGCATATTTTACTTGCTTAGGCGAAAAAAATCAGCCCTAAAAAGCTGATTTTATGTTATTTTGACTAATTTGAACTAGTTGGTAGATAACGTTTAAGAGTCCCAGCAAATTGCTCAAGGTTAAGACTTTGGATATAAATCTCACCATGACCTCTAAAGGTATTAACAACTCCTTCACCTGTACCAATTGACTGCATAAAGCCATTTTCTAAATGAATATCATAATCAAGTTCTCTGCTCCATGCTACAACATGGGCATTATCAATAGTCATTGTGCCACCATCAAGTGTGATTTTCTTGATAGATCCAAACGAGTTAGCAAGTAAGGTACCAAGGCCTTCAGTTGTCATGACAAAAAGTCCGCCTTGACCACCAAAAAGTGCTTTTCCAATATTTTGACGTTCCATTTTGTACTGTGCTGAACCATCTAGGGCTAGAAAGGCACCATCATTTAGACGATATTGTTTTTCACCTAGTTCTAAAGCAACAATCTGTCCTGGTGTATTGGGTGCTAATGCTAATTTACCATCTCCATTTGACATAGCTTGTGTAATGAACATTGATTCACCAGAAACCATGGAACGGCCGATGGCTCCAACTAATTTTCCTAAACCAGATCCCTTACCATTCAATTTGGTATTCAAGGTTACATTCTCAGTATGATAAACCATACTTCCTTGTTGTAAGTAAACTGATCCCCCATGTTCCAGATCAATCTCAACTAGTGGAAATTGCATGTTTTGATCAATCGTAAATCTCATTCTATTGTCGACCATCTTACTCTCCTTGTTTGTATGAATAACTTGATACAATTATTATAACGCTTCCCTATTTCTTTGTCTAATATTTTCAATAATTTTTAAAAATAAAAAAGAGCTGAATTCAGCTCTACAACTTGGCTACTAACTATTCCATTACTTGTGTCATCTTTCCAGTATCCACATCGTAGACGGCACCGTTAATAACGACATCATCAGAGATAAGAGAGGAGGCTCTTATCTTAGCCATATCCTCGCGGACACTGTCTTCCACATCTTGGAAGGGAAGGAAATCTTGCCCTGAAACATCCACACCTAAGTGCTCATGAATATGCTTGGCAAAGCCTTCATTAGTAAAAGTCTGCGCGCCACAATCTGTATGGTGGAGAACCACAATCTCTCTCGTTCCCATTTGCTGCTGAGAAATAACCAGCGACCGAATCATGTCTTCGGTGACACGTCCGCCAGCATTCCTTAAAATATGAGCATCTCCTAGAGCCAGCCCCAGAGCTTGGGCCACATGTAGCCGTGAATCCATACAAGTCACAATCGCTACTTTAGTCTTGGGTTTTAAGGGCAAATGAGCTGTCCCATGCAAGGCCACATAAGCCTGATTGGCAGCCATAAAATGTTCAAAATAAGACATCAATAAACTCCTTTTGAGAAACAGCAGAGCTATTTTTGCTGTTAGTTTGTCTTATCTTAACATCTTTTATGGAAAATAGCTGGATTAACCTCTTAGACGGTCGGTATCGTTCGAAAAGTTAAAAAAACAAATGATTGGGATACTTTCTTGACAAATTTCCTCCTCATTTGCTCTTAGTTTCTGATCCTCTAGCTAAAAACTGCATTTAAAACCTGACCAACCGTAGTCACTCCGACAACCTCAATACCTTGAGGGATATCAATGCCTTGCAAGGCATTTTTAGGAGCATAGACCTTGGTAAAGCCAAGCTTTGCTGCTTCATTAATCCGTTGCTCAATACGGGTCACTCGCCGAATCTCACCTGTTAACCCGATCTCGCCTAAGAAAGCTTCTTGAGGGCTGGTTGGTTTTTCCTTATAACTGGATGCGATAGCCACAGCGACTGCCAAATCAATGGCAGGTTCGTCTAGTTTGACACCACCAGCCGACTTGAGGTAGGCATCTTGATTTTGTAAGAGTAAACCACAGCGCTTTTCTAAAACTGCCATTATTAGGCTTACGCGATTGAAATCAAGTCCCGTAGTGGTTCGTCTGGCATTGCCAAAAACGGTTGGTGTCACTAAAGATTGCACCTCTGCTAAGATAGGACGACTTCCTTCCATCGTTACAACGACAGCCGATCCTGTTGCCCCATCTAAGCGTTCCTCTAAAAAGACTTGACTAGGATTTAAGACCTCTACCAAGCCGCCAGACTGCATTTCAAAAATGCCAATCTCGTTAGTGGAGCCAAAGCGGTTTTTCACAGCCCGCAGAATGCGAAAGGTGTGATGCCTTTCCCCTTCAAAGTAGAGAACGGTATCCACCATATGTTCTAACATACGAGGCCCAGCCAAGGTTCCTTCCTTGGTGACATGACCCACAATAAAGGTTGCAATGTTGTTCGTCTTTGCAAGCTGCATCAATTCTGCAGTGACTTCTCTCACCTGACTGACTGATCCTTGAACACCTGTAATATCAGGGCTCATGATGGTCTGAATGGAGTCAATAATTAAAAAATCTGGTTTAATATTTTCAATTTCTGTGCGAATAGCTTGCATATTGGTTTCGGCATAGAGGTAAAATTCATTGTCAATATCACCCAGACGCTCACTCCGCAGTTTAATCTGCTCTGCTGATTCTTCCCCAGACACATAGAGAACCGTTCCCTTATTAGCGAGCTGCGTGGATACCTGCAAGAGTAAGGTGGATTTTCCAATACCTGGATCACCACCAATTAAAATCAAGCTTCCAGGAACCACACCCCCTCCAAGAACTCTATTAAATTCAGACATGTCAGTCTGTGTTCTGTGATAACTAATATTATCCACATCTTTTAGTTTAACCGGTCTGGACTTTTCTCCAGCTAGACTAACACGGGCATTTTTGACTTCTTTGACCTCTACTTCTTCCACAAAAGAAGACCAGGCCGAGCAATTTGGACAGCGCCCTAAATACTTTGGCGACTGGTAGCCACACTCCTGACAGATAAAGGTTGCTTTTTTCTTTGCCATAGTAATCTCCCTCCCCTATACAAGACAAACCCACTCTTAAAGAATAGGTCTGCTGTCATAAGCATTTTTGTTAAATCGCTTTACTGCCCTGTCGAACCAAAACCACCTGTTCGTTCACCTCTGGCTTGGTCACCATCAGCAATTAAAAAAGGCATAAAAACACCCTGAACGATCCTCTCACCCACAGCTAATGTCACAGGGTGATCTGTAATGTTTTGCATTTGTGCAAAAATATGTCCTTCATTAGCCTCATTACCATAATAATCTGCATCAATCACACCTACTGAATTAATCAGGATAATCCCTTTTTTTCGTGGATTTGACGAACGATCATAGAGGTAAAGCACCTCGCCATCTTGCATATAGGCCTTAACCCCTGTTGGTACCAACTTAATCTCCCCTGGGGCAATGGTTACAGCCTCAGCAACAGACAGGTCATAACCAGCTGCATGAGTCGTCTCACGTTTTGGTAGTAAATCAGGATTAGTAAAGCTTGAAACAAGCTCGAAACCACGAATTTTTGTCATTATGATAGGTATATCCTTTCAAGTCAATCATATCCTCTTATTATAGACTATTCGTAAAAGAATAGCAAAAAAGCGGTCAACTTTAAACGGACCACTTTTAATCATGCCATCACATCTCATCCCCACGATAACTAAAGCGGATGTGGGTGAAATCATTATCCAAATCCTTGTCTGCCATAAAAGCTTTGGCATCTTTTTTCACTTGAACCAAGTCAATACCTTGCATTTTGGCAGCATAGACACAGCCACAATAGCATTGGCGGTAAATATCATACTCCTCACACATTTCAACGGATCTGCGATAACCGTTGTTTTTCTTGAAATCACTTGGCAGGTATTTGGTGGTGTAAACCTTTTGCACATCGATGCCCACATCATTAATGGTTTGCGAATTTTTATGAGGACTGATGGTTAGGGCACTGGCAAAGTAGTCAAAACCAAGTTCCACTGCTTTTTGAGCGGTCTTGTCTAGTCGGTAATCAAAACAGACACGGCAACGGTCCCCACCTTCTGGTTCCTCTTCTAAGCCTCGCACTTGTCGAACGTACTCATTGGGGACATAGTCCGCTTCGAGAAACTGAACAGTATTGCCTGTTTTAGCGTTGAACTCGGAGACAAACTGTTGTGTCACATAAGCTCTGCGATGGTATTCGTCCTTAGGGTGAATATTAGAATTGGCAAAGTAAACCGTAATGTCAGCAAACTGCGTCAGGTATTCTAGGGTGTAAGTGGAGCATGGGGCGCAGCAGACATGCATTAAAATACTGGGGCGCACGGATTCCTTCTCCCAAACCTTGGCCATCTGTTGCATGACCCTGTCATAATTTATCTTTTGATTGGGATTCATGTTAGCGAGAATCTCTTGTAAATCAATCATTGTGGCTACTTTCTAATTGTTTTTTCTCTTGCTTGCTATTATACCATATCAGAAAAGAAAGCTTGACTGCTTTATTGTTCACCAAAAAACTCCGCTAAGACGCGGAGCTGATGCCATCTATTCAAAGACAAATTGATTGTGATACAATTCGGCATAAAAGCCTTTTTGATGCAATAGCTCATGATGATTTCCTTGCTCAATGACCTTGCCATCTTTCAACACAATAATGTGATCGGCATTTAAAATGGTTTTGAGGCGGTGAGCAATGACAAAGCTAGTTCGACCTGCCACGATAGCTTCCATGGCCCGTTGAATTTTACTTTCGGTAACCGTATCAACATTTGAAGTGGCCTCATCCAAAATCAACACTTCAGGGTCAGTCAGTAGCGTCCTAGCAATAGAAATCAACTGCTTTTGACCTGTTGAAAAGACATTGTCATCATCTGAGACATAGGTATTGTACCCTTTTGGTAAGGACATGATAAAGTCATGAATATGGGTCGCACGCGCAGCAGTTTCAACCATGTCTTGACTAATGGTCTGATCACCAAAACGAATATTATCCGTAATGGTTCCTGAAAAAAGAACTGACTCTTGCAACACAATCCCTACCTTTTGACGAAGACTATCCAAATCGTAGTCACGAATATCACGGCCATCAAAGGTAATCGAACCTGCATCCACATCGTAGAAACGGTTAATCAAGTTCATAATAGTGGTCTTTCCAGAACCTGTCGGTCCAACCACGGCAATCATTTTGCCCTTGGGTGCAACGATTGACACATCTGATAAAACTTTTTGCCCAGGAAGATACCCAAAATCGACGTGGTTAATCGCCACTGCTTCTTTTAAGCTGGTGAACGCTGGTGCATTTTGTGGACGAACTTCTTCGGTTTCATCAAACATTTCTTGAATACGGTGAGCACCGGTAAAGGCCAGCTGCAATTCTCCCCAACTAGACGCGATTTGCATCATGGGTTGGTAATATTGCTGGGAATATTGTACAAAAGTAACCACTAAACCAAGCGCTGCCGCTGCTGGCATAGATTTGTCACTGAGGACAATTGTTGAACCGACAAAAATCACGATAGCCGTGTTAATAAGGCTCATTCCATTCATGACTGGAAATAATTGTCCTGAGAACAGACGGCGTTTGAAGGTGGCTTGTCGAACCCTTTCATTATGCTTTAAAAAGGCTGTCATCGTATCTTCTTGGACACCTTGTACAATAATAGCCTTTTGTCCTGAAATGGTTTCATCCATAAAAGCATTTAAAGCACTGACTTCTTGCTGTTGGATATTGGTGTATTTTCTTGCCAAACGGATGTTAATCACTAAAAAAATGAGAGCAACTGGGGTTGATGCGATGGTTAACAAAGCTAAACGGCTATCTTGCCTAAACATCATCCAGACCAGGCCGATGTAAAGGGCAATATTAGTCACCACTTGAATCAAGGATTGGTTCAGCGAGTTTTGAATATTATCCAAATCACTCGTGAAACGAGAAAGAATCTCCCCATCTTTATGGCGGTCAAAAAAGGCGACGGTTAAACGTTCTAATTTACCAAATAAGCCCTTGCGCATGCGGTTAGTCGAATGTGAGACAACACGTGTAAGTAAGAAACTATATATTAGATTAGCTAAAACAGTAAAGAAATAAGTCATCAAAAGCTTAAACATCACGGCATTAAAAGCTGATAAATCAGGGCTAAAATGTGTCTGGCCACTCATCTTAGCAACGTAATAAGCCTGACCGATTTTTCCCAACTCAGTCAAGGACTCTCCTAAGAAGACAGGAGCTTTTACTTGTAAATAAGTTGCTAAGATAACGGCAACAGCAATGACAGTAAATGAGAAACGATAGCGTTTAAAATAAAACCAGAAAAAACGTGCTGTTTTCATCACTACTCCTCCCTTCCTTTTTGTGTCTCATAAATTTCACGATAAATCGCATTATTAGCCACCAACTCTGCGTGTGTTCCTTCTCCAATTAACTGTCCTTGGTCAAGGACTAAGATCTTATCTGCCTTAACTACCGATGAAATTTTTTGAGCAACAATAACTGTAGTTGTACCTTCTAATTTATGACTTAAGGCTTCTTGAACGCGTTTTTCAGATTTTGCATCAAGAGCTGAAGTGGAATCGTCTAATATAAGAATTTTGGGATGATTAATGACACCACGTGCAATAGACAGACGTTGCTTTTGTCCGCCAGACAAGTTACTACCTCGCTCTTCAACTTGGCTCTCATAACGGCTATCCATACGATCAATAAATTCTTTTGCTTGCGCGATTTGAGCGGCTTTTTGCATAGCATCAATATCAGCTTTTGCTGAGCCTTGGCGAAGGTTATCAGCTATCGTTCCTGAAAAGAGAATAGCCTTTTGCAACACGATGGAAACCGATTGGCGCAGGGTTGTTTGACTTAGGGTTTTAATCGGCTTTCCTCCTAACAAAATTTGGCCATCTTGAGGATCAAATAAGCGAGGGATGAGCTGTGCAAGCGTTGATTTCCCAGATCCTGTTGCACCAACGATGCCGACCATTTGCCCAGGTTCAATAGCAAAAGAAATGTGCTTCAAGGTTGGCTCATCATCATTAGGATATGTAAAACTAACATCGTCAAATACAATGCTTCCTGAGATGGTTTCTTCCTTTTCATTTTCAAATGTCATGGCAGGTTCTGTAGACAATATTTGCCTAATTCTAGCCATAGAAACAAAAGCACGACTAACTTGCATCCCCATGGAACCAACCACAATAATTGAAAACATAATTTGCATCATATAAGTCATGAAAGAGGCAATATTCCCAATCACTGTTGGATCTGTTTCGACCATGGTCGAAACAACATTTATAGAAACATAAACTGCCAAATAAGACACCAACATTAAAGCCGGCTGCATTAGTGAAAAACCATAACCAATAGATAAATTTAACGCCAAAAGATCATTGGACGTTTCTTTAAATTTAGTGTATTGTTGTTGTTCTTGTACAAATGATTTAACCACGCGAACGCCACGGAGATTTTCCTTAGCGATGCGATTAATCTTATCCATTAACCGTTGAAATTTACCAAAACGAGGACCCATTTGACGCATCACCAAACCCATGATGAGGGCAATTAAGATAACCATTACAACAATGACCCACCATAATTGAGGGAATGTCTGAACTGCCATAATAAACGCGCCAATAAAAAGGATCGGCAAACGAAAGAGAATTTGAAACATCATCATGACTAAACTTTGGATTTGATTGATATCATTAGTTAGCCTAACCACAAGATTACCAGCATTAAAAGCTTCAATATTGGCATATGAAAAGTCTTGGATTTTTCGAAAGGTCTTCTCCCTCATATCAGCAGATACACCTTGAGCTATTTTAGCAGCTAAAACCGTATTAATCGCTCCAGACATTAACCCTAAAAGGGCAATAATAAGTAATGGTTTCCCAACCTCATAAATTTTCTCTTGATTATTTTGAATAACAGCGCTTAGCACAGATTTAAGATAATGTGGTTGCAAGAGACTACTTGCAACAACCCCAATAACCATAAAAAATGAGCCTAAAGCATACCATTTATAACGTAAGATTGCGTCTTTAAGCATCGTTGTCTCCTTTATAAGTTAGCATATTTTGCTTGAGCTGTTCAATTACTTTTTTCGCTGTCAGCAACTCTTCTTTTGTAATTTCTTTTAAAAAATAGTGCTCGATATCCTTACGACACTCCCGCAACAAAGGCAATTTATCTCTACCAACCTGCGCTAACACTACTTGCTTATAACGCTTATCCACTTGGGAAGGCATCACATTGATAAACCCATTTTTGACCATACGTTTCACTAAATGACTAGCAACTGACTTTGAGATACGAAGTTGTTTTTCAATATCTTTGACAAATATTTCTTGATTTTGGTGTTTAGCTAAAAAAACAAGAACATAACCTTGAGGACCTGCTAGATGCTCTACATCATATTTTTTTGCAATCTCATCACTAATTTGTTCGATTTGATGTATCAATTCACGTAAATCACCTATCACTTGTGACATCTCTTCCCTCCTTATTTTCTTTAATAGTTTCTATGATAAGTATTTTAGTTCTCTAGATAACTATTGTCAATTAAAATATCTTTATTTTTAAAAATAAGTTTCCGAACTTAAATAACTAAAAAGAACAGGGCAAAGCCATGACAACAGCTCACCTGATGAAGCTTATTAAACAACATTATTAATATAGCTAGCTCTCTTGGGAACGCCTTATTAGCCAAGACCATATACCTTTTCTAATAGAGCTAATCAAGGTGTTATGTTATAATAGAGTGACTAGCTCTTGAAGGAGAATTTAGAATGACAAAACAAAAAGTAGCTATTTTAGGACCTGGTTCTTGGGGAACTGCCCTTTCTCAGGTTCTTAATGACAATGGCCATGACGTCCGTTTATGGGGAAATATTCCTGATCAAATTGAAGAGATAAATACCAAGCATACCAATAGACACTACTTCAAAGACATTGTGTTAGACAAAAACATTACGGCAACTCTTGATTTAGGTCAAGCCCTATCAGATGTTGATGCGGTGCTTTTTGTTGTGCCAACTAAAGTAACACGATTAGTTGCTAGACAAGTTGCCGCCATTTTAGATCATAAAGTAGTGGTCATGCATGCCTCAAAAGGTCTAGAACCAGAGACCCACGAACGTTTATCAACTATCCTAGAAGAAGAAATTCCAGCTCATTTTCGTAGTGAAGTGGTCGTTGTATCAGGTCCTAGTCATGCTGAAGAAACTATCGTTCGCGATATTACTCTCATCACGGCAGCCTCAAAAGATATTGAAGCTGCAAAGTATGTTCAGTCCCTCTTTAGTAACCACTACTTCCGACTTTATACCAATACCGACGTCATCGGAGTTGAAACAGCTGGTGCCCTCAAAAACATTATTGCTGTTGGAGCAGGAGCTCTCCATGGACTTGGGTATGGAGATAATGCCAAAGCAGCGGTAATTACTCGTGGGTTAGCTGAAATCACCCGTCTAGGCGTCAAGCTTGGTGCTGACCCGTTAACCTACAGTGGGTTATCTGGTGTTGGTGATCTAATTGTAACAGGTACTTCTGTCCATTCACGTAACTGGCGGGCTGGAGCTGCCCTTGGACGTGGTGAAAAATTAGAAGATATTGAACGCAACATGGGTATGGTTATCGAAGGTATCGCAACAACTAAGGTAGCCTATGAAATTGCCCAAGACCTCGGAGTTTACATGCCAATTACAACAGCTATTTATAAGTCCATCTACGAGGGCGCTGATATCAAAGAAAGCATCCTCGGCATGATGTCAAATGAATTTCGTTCTGAAAATGAATGGCATTAAGCCATGCGTCACTAAAATAAGAGGAGGTGCTGATGACCAAAGTCAGAAAAGCTATTATTCCCGCAGCAGGTTTAGGCACACGTTTTTTACCTGCAACCAAGGCCCTTGCCAAGGAGATGCTACCTATTGTTGATAAACCAACTATTCAATTTATCGTTGAAGAAGCTCTAAAATCAGGTATCGAAGAAATTCTTATCGTTACTGGAAAATCCAAACGCTCCATAGAAGATCATTTTGATTCTAATTTTGAATTAGAATATAATTTACAGGCTAAAGGAAAAATCGAACTTCTAAAGTTAGTAGACGAGACCACTTCTATTAATCTTCACTTTATTCGACAGAGTCATCCAAGAGGATTAGGAGACGCAGTTCTTCAAGCAAAGACCTTTGTTGGCAATGAACCTTTTGTTGTCATGCTAGGTGATGATCTGATGGATATTACAAATCCAAATGTAAAACCATTAACCAAACAATTGATCGATGACTATGAAGAAACTCATGCTGCAACTATTGCCGTCATGAGGGTTCCTCACGAGGATGTCTCTAACTACGGTATCATTGCTCCTCAAGCAAAAGCAGTAAAAGGACTCTATAGTGTGGATACTTTTGTTGAAAAACCACAACCTCAAGATGCACCTAGTGATTTGGCAATTATTGGACGTTACTTGCTCACACCAGAAATTTTTAGTATTTTAGAAAAACAAGAACCTGGTGCAGGCAATGAAGTTCAACTGACTGATGCTATTGATACCCTCAATAAGACACAGCGTGTCTTTGCTCGTGAGTTTAAAGGGAAACGCTATGATGTTGGCGATAAATTTGGGTTTATGAAAACTTCTTTGGATTATGCCCTGAAACACCCTCAAGTCAAAGATGACTTGAAAGCCTACATCATCCAACTGGGCAAAGCACTAGAGAAGACAAAACCATAAAAATAAGGAGGGAAAATCCCTCCTTATTTTTATGGTTTTTAAGTCATTTCATCCTACTAGCCATCTGAGAAGTAACAGTGCTAACCACTCACTTATTTTTATAAAAACCCAAGCACTAACACACCAACCAAAATAATACCATAGCTCACTAAAGCCAACATTCGCTTGGTTTTCTTCACTGTTATCACTCTCATCTTAGTTGGAAAAACTATACTCAGTAACGCACCACCCACGACACCGCCAATATGGCCTGCCATACTCACGTTTGGCATAAAAAGATTCATCAGTAAATTGACTACAATTAACGTCTGGTATGACTTGCCCAAATCTTTCAACGCTTGGTTCTTACCCAAAAAACTCAATACTACAATAGCAGCAAAAAGTCCAAATAACGACGTCGATGCTCCTGCAGCTACTGTTTCAGGAGTCAACCAAAAAGTAAAGGCATTGCCCATAACACCTGATAAAACATAAAGTAATAAAAAACGGCGTGAGCCCCAGAGGTCTTCGACGATTTGACCAACAAAATATAGTGTTAATCCATTGACAAAAAAATGACCAAAGCCGATATGAATAAATATCGGAGTCACCAATCGCCACAACTGGTCTGGCATTGCTTTTACTAGTAATCCAAACATACCTCCAACTTGATAAATAGCTTGAGCACCAGTTGCTAAATGTCCATATACCACTTGCATTGCTATAAAAATTAAGCCTGTTAACCCTAAAAGGAAAATAGTAATAGGATATCGTTTTAATAACTGTGTCATCTAAGATAAACCTCCTAAACAGCAATATCATAAATCGTTTGATTTGGCAATCGTATTGGCCCGCTGATAAGCTTGATTGCTAACAACATCCACTAATAAAGCTTGATCATTTTGACGTTTTAAGTCTACATCCATAGTTCGTAAAGACTAGAAGAGTTCTTTGAGAATCTCTTTTTTCATCATCTTCTTATCATACCATAAATTAGGAAAAAGGTTCAAGGCTGACAAGAAACTAGCCACGCCGTACGCATGAAAACTTTCTCTTCATCCTTTTGTGCCCGGACATCAATTTTGAAAAGATTCCTTTTTAAATCAAT